>WNGL01002595.1_pt1 | contig 36148 bp, 50 predicted proteins | sample 5400591 | NCBI WGS metagenome assembly WNGL01 (sample SAMN13153377, study PRJNA577476) | soil metagenome | isolation source: 80 cm soil or saprolite under Garry oak tree replicate 1 | place: USA:California | collected 2016-06-15
CGTGCCTCCTCGAGGCGGAGCAGCTCTGCATGACGGTCCGCGGGGAGAAGCGGGCCGGGGCGCGCGCGCACGCCGAGGCCTGGGCCGGGGTCCTCGCGAAGGACGGGCCGGTGAAGAAGCGGTTCCTCGATCTCGTGAACCGAAGCCAGCTTGGTCCTGGACGTGGACGTGGACGTGGACGTGGTCCTCGACCGCTCGGCGGTCGAGGTCGAAGTCCAGGTCCAGGTCCAGGTCCAGGTCCAGGTCCAAGTCCAAGTCGCAGGAACCCAGGTGGACGGCCGTGACCGCCTTCCGCACCGCCGTCGTCACGGGGGGCGGACGCGGGATCGGTGCCGCGATCGCGCGTGCGCTCACCGCGCGCGGCCTCGCGGTGACGGTCTTCGCGCGGACCCGCGCCGAGGTGGACGCGGTGGTCGCGGCGAAGGGCGCCGCCCTGGCCGTCGCCGGGGACGTCCGTCGCGAGGAGGACGTCGCGCGGCTCGTCGCCGAGCACGAGCGCGCCCTCGGGCCCCCCGACGTGCTCGTGAGCTGCGCGGGGATCCTCGTGCGCGGGCTCGCGGAGGAGACCTCGCCGGCCGCCTTCCGCGAGGTGCTCGACGTGAACCTCACCGGCGCGTTCCTCGTGGCGCGCGCCGTCCTGCCGGGGATGAAGGCGCGCCGCCGCGGCCGCATCGTCCAGGTGACCTCCATCTCCGGCACGCTCGGGACGCCGGAGGCGAGCGCGTACAACGCCTCGAAGTGGGGGCTCGTCGGGCTCACGAAGTCCCTCGCGGAGGAGCTCCGGCCGCACGGGATCGCCTGCGTGGGCGTGTCGCCCGGGAGCGTCGACACCGGGATGCTCGCGAAGACCCCGTTCCGGCCCGACATGGGGCCGGAGGACGTGGCGCGGGTGGTCCTCTTCGCGGCCCTCGACGCGCCCTTCGCGATCACCGGCGCGAACCTCGAGGTGCACGGGTGAGCCGCGCCGGCGCCGCGCTCCCCGACCTGCGCGCCGCCTTCCCGGGCCGGCTCGTCGAGGGGGACCGGGACCGGCTCGAGGCGTATGGCCGCGACGAGTCGGATCTCGGGACGTACCCGCCCGACGCGGTCGTCCTCGTCGAGTCGTCAGAGGACGTCCGGACCGTCTTCGCGATCGCGAGCCGCCACCGCGTGCCGGTCGTGCCCGTCGCGGCGCGCAGCGGCAAGTCCGGCGGGAGCCTCGCGGTCGAGGGCGGGATCGCGGTCTCGACCGAGCGGATGAGCCGGATCCTGGAGGTGAGCCCGGGCGACCTCGTCGCGCGGGTCGAGCCCGGGGTGATCCTCGCCACGCTCCACGCGGAGGTCGAGCGCCACGGGCTCTTCTACCCGCCCGATCCGAACTCGCTCGAGCTGTGCACCCTCGGCGGCAACGTCGCGGAGAACGCCGGCGGCCCGCGGGCGGTGAAGTACGGCGTGACGCGCGACTACGTGCTCGGGCTCACCGCGGTGATCCCGACCGGCGAGATCCTGAAGCTCGGGCACCGCTCCATCAAAGGGGTCGCGGGCTACGACCTCACCGCGCTCTTCGTGGGGAGCGAGGGGACGCTCGGGATCGTGACGGAGCTGACGCTGAAGCTCCTGCCCCGGCCGCGCCACGTCGCGACCGCGCTCGTGCCGTTCCCGTCCGTGGAGGCAGCGGCGCGGGCGGTGACCCGGGTGCTCACGGCAGGAAGCCTGCCCCGCTGCCTCGAGCTCATGGACGACGTCGCGCTCGCGGCTGCGGCGAAGACCTCCGCGTACCGCTTCCCCCCCGCGGCGCGCGCGGCGCTCCTCGTGGAGACGGACGGCAACGAGGAGGACGCCGTCTTCGCCGAGCTCGCGCGCGTCGTGGAGCTCGCCGCCGAGGACGCGGCGGGGGAGGCGATCGTCGCGCAGAGCGAGGCCCAGCGACGCGAGGTGTGGGAGGCGCGCCGGTACCTGTCGGTGAACCTCAAGACGCTCCACCCGCTCAAGCTCTCCGAGGACGTCGCCGTCCCGCGCTCGCGCATCCCCGAGATGATCGCCCGCGCGAAGGAGATCGGGGCGCGCCACGGGCTCGCGGTCGCGACCTACGGCCACGCGGGCGACGGGAACCTCCACTGCAACGTCCTCTTCGATCGCGAGGACGAGCGCCCGCGGGTGGACAGGGCGGTCGCGGAGATCCTGCGCGCGGCGGTGGACCTCGGCGGCACCATCACCGGCGAGCACGGCGTCGGGCTCGCCAAGCGGGACTTCCTCGAGTACGAGCAGGGCCGGGAGGTCGTCGCGCTCCAGCGCCGGCTCAAGGCGGTGTTCGATCCCCTCGGGATCCTGAACCCGGGGAAGATCTTCCCTGTCGACCGCGCGCGCTGACGTCGGCGCGCGCTCCAACCCCGCGGCACCCCACGTGATCCAGGCCAAGAACCGCACCCAGCGGAGGTGATCGGCGTGCTCGCGAACCAGGCATGCGCGACCCTATCGGGACGTCATCTGGAACGGGGCTGGTCCGCGATACCTCAATCATCACGAGCACTTGGAGTGCATGCGTGCCTTGACTTCCGGCGGGTGATCGGGCATACAGCAGGCCCCTTCCCCGGGGGATCGGCTCTCCCCCACCGCAACCCCACCAGGAGACCCAGGGCGACATGTCCACCACAGCAACGGCCACCAAGACCAAGGTCGAGGTCGAGACCGTCACGATCCGCTTCGTCGGCGACTCGGGCGACGGCATGCAGCTCACCGGCACCGAGTTCACGAAGGCGAACGCGATCGCGGGCAAGGACTTCGCGACCTTCCCCGACTACCCCGCCGAGATCCGCGCCCCGGCCGGCTCCCTCGCGGGCGTCTCCGGGTACCAGGTGAACTTCGGATCGCGCGAGATCCACACGCCCGGTGACGCGCCGGACGTGCTCGTCGCGATGAACCCCGCCGCGCTCAAGACGAACCTCCCCGACCTCAAGGCGGGCGGGATGCTCATCGTCAACGGCGGCGCGTTCACCGAGTCGAACCTCGAGAAGGCCGGCTACAAGTCGGACCCGCTCGAGGACGCCGCGCTGAAGGCGAGCTACAAGATCTTCCGCGTCGACATGAACAAGCTCACCGAGACCGCGCTCGCGGGCTCGGGCCTGTCGAACAAGGACGTCGCGCGCTGCAAGAACTACTTCGCGCTCGGCCTCATGTTCTGGCTCTACAGCCGGCCCGTCGAGCCGCAGCTCGAGTCGATCTCGAAGAAGTTCGCGAAGAAGCCGGAGCTCGCGGCCGCGAACCAGAAGGTCTTCAAGGCGGGCCACGCCTTCGGCGAGACCTCCGAGGCCTTCTTCCAGCGGTACGAGGTCCCGGCCTCGAAGCTCGCGCCGGGCACCTACCGGAACGTGACCGGCAACTTCGCCACCGCCCTCGGCTTCGCCGTCGTCGCGCGCACCACCGGCCGCCAGGTCTTCCTCGGCAGCTACCCGATCACGCCGGCGACCGAGATCTTGCAGGAGATGGCGTACTTCAAGGAGCACGGCGTCGTGACGTTCCAGGCGGAGGACGAGATCGCCGGCATCGGCTCGGCGATCGGCGCCTCCTTCGCGGGCTCGCTCGGCGTCACCACCACCTCCGGCCCCGGCCTCGCGCTCAAGACGGAGATGCTCGGCCTCGCCGTCATCGCCGAGCTGCCGCTCGTGGTCGTGAACGTGCAGCGCGGCGGCCCTTCGACGGGCATGCCGACCAAGACCGAGCAGGCCGACCTCCTCATGGCGCTCTACGGGCGCCACGGCGAGTCGCCGCTGCCGGTGATCGCGGCGCAGAGCCCGGTGGACTGCTTCTACGCGGCGATGGAGGCGATGAAGGTCGCGGTGAAGTGGATGACCCCCGTCATCCTCCTCACCGACGGGTACCTCGCGAACGGCTCCGAGCCGTTCCGGATCCCGGATCCGAAGGACCTCCCCAAGGTCGAGCCGAAGTACCAGACCACGCCCAACTACCAGGGCCAGTACATGCCGTACCTGCGCGACGACAAGCTCATCCGTCCGTGGGCGGTCCCGGGCACGCCCGGCCTCGAGCACCGCATCGGTGGCCTCGAGAAGGACTCCATGACGGGCATGGTGTCCTACGACGGCATGAACCACGAGCGGATGGTGAAGACCCGCGCGCAGAAGGTTCGGAACGTCGTCGAGGACGTCGCGGACGCGGAGGTGTTCGGCCAGAAGACGGGCGACGTCCTCCTCCTGTCGTGGGGCGGCACCTTCGGCGCCGTGCGCGGCGCGGCCGAGGAGGTCGTGAACCAGGGCAAGAAGGTGGGGCACGTCCACCTGCGCTGGCTGAACCCCCTCCCGAAGAACCTCGGCGACGTGCTGAAGGGCTTCAAGAAGGTGCTCGTGCCCGAGGTGAACGACGGGCAGCTCGCCACCTACCTCCGGTCGACGTTCCCCGGCGTCGATCCGCTGCAGTTCAACCGGATCAACGGCAAGCCCCTCAAGATCTCCGAGCTCGCCGCGAAGACGGTCGAGCTGCTCTAGCACCGGAAAGGACCACGACCATGAGCACGAACGAGACCACGGCCCTGCCGGTCTACACGAAGAAGGACTTCGAATCGGGCATCGATCCGCGCTGGTGCCCCGGCTGCGGCGACTTCTCGATCATCAACCAGGTGCAGAAGGCGATGCCGGCCGTCGGGGTGAAGCGCGAGAACATCGTCTTCGTCTCCGGCATCGGCTGCTCGTCGCGCTTCCCGTACTACATGAACAACTACGGGATGCACACGCTGCACGGGCGCGCCCCGTCCTTCGCGACGGGCATCAAGATCGCCCGGCCGGAGCTGATGGTGTGGGTCGTCACCGGCGACGGCGACGCGCTCGCCATCGGCGGCAACCACTTCATCCACGCGATGCGGCGCAACCTCGATCTCAAGATCCTGCTGTTCAACAACCGCATCTACGGGCTCACGAAGGGCCAGGTCTCCCCGACCTCCGAGCTCTACAAGAAGACGAAGACGACGCCGCACGGCTCGCCGGACTACCCGTTCAACCCGCCCGCGCTCGCGCTCGGCTCCGGCGCGACGTTCGTCGCGCGCACCGTCGACGTCGAGGGCGCGCACATGGGCGGCATCATCCAGGCGGCCGCGGAGCACAAGGGCAGCGTCCTGGTCGAGATCTTCCAGAACTGCCCGGTGTTCAACGACGGCGCGTACACCTTCCTGACCGACAAGGCGGTGAAGGCGGACATGCAGCTCAAGATGGAGCACGGCAAGCCGCTCCTCTTCGGCAAGGACATGAAGAAGGGCATCCGCTTCAACCCGAAGACCGCGGAGCTCGAGGTCGTGACGGTCGGCCAGGACGGCGTGACCGAGGGTGACATCCTCGTCCACGACGCGAAGCGCGCCGATCCGACGATGGCGTTCATGCTCGCGAACCTCGCCGAGAAGGCGGGGTTCCCGACGCCGATCGGGATCTTCCGCGACGTCCGCAAGCCGAGCGCCGACGAGATCACCTGGGAGATCATCGGCAAGCAGAAGGCGGCGAAGCCGGACGCCGATCTGAAGAAGCTCCTCGCCGGCGCGGACACCTGGCAGATTGGTTGAGGGAAGGGGCCGGCCCGCTTTCCGCTGATGAAGATCGGTTCGGCGTGAAGCCCTCTCCCGGTACCCGGGAGGGGGCTTCGTGTTTTCAGGGGGTTCGCACCGCACCGCGGCGCTGGCGGCGCCTTCCCGACGCGTGGTGCACGGAAGATCGACGCGTTGACTCGACGAATCGTCGATTGCTCGGGTCGATGAAATCGCCAATAGTTCCGGGCAAAAAACTCGGCTCGCTTGATCTGGATCTAGATACCGCAAGGCGCGAAGGGTGTAGTGACACGCTCTCTCTCGAGCCCGGTCAATTCCGGCCGCGCTCCCCGAGGAGCCATCGATGACGGATCAGAAGACTCCCGTCGCGCCGAAGAAGCCGAAGAACTTCCTTGGCGTCGTCGTGATCAAGCACGAACAGTGCAAGGGCTGCGGATTCTGTGTCGAGTTCTGCCCGCTCGGCGCGCTCGAGCTCGACAAGGGCTACAACGCGAAGGGCTACCACCCGCCGTTCTTCGCCAAGCCCGAGGTCTGCAACGGCTGCGACATGTGCGGCCTCATCTGCCCCGACTTCGCGATCTTCGGTTACCGCGAGAAGCTCGACAACGCGGCCTAAGGAACGAGGACACCACTCATGTCGAACGCCGAATCCACCGGAGTTCTCACCGGCAGCCACTACCTCGACGGCGACCACGCCTGCAGCGAGGGCGCCATCGCCGCCGGCTGCCGCTTCGCCTCGGGCTACCCCATCACGCCGTCGACCGAGGTCGTCGAGCGGCTCTCGCAGCGCTTCCCGCAGTGCGGCGGGCGCTTCCAGCAGTTCGAGGACGAGCTCGCCGCGTCCATCGCGCTCCAGGGCGCGACCTGGGGCGGCGCGAAGACGATCACCGTCACCTCGGGCCCGGGCTTCTCGCTCATGATGGAGCACATCGGCCTCGCGGCGATCACCGAGACGCCCTGCGTCTTCGTGAACGTGCAGCGCGCCGGCCCGTCCACCGGCCTCCCGACGCAGCCGGCGCAGGGCGACATGATGCAGGCGCGGTTCGGCTCGCACGGCGACTACCGCCTCATCACCGTCTGCCCGAACTCCCCGCAGGAGTCGTTCGACCTCACGGTCGAGGCGTTCAACATGGCGGAGGAGTACCGCGTCCCGGTCATCGTGATGCTCGACGAGGTCGTCGGCCACATGACGGAGAAGGTGGTCATTCCGCCGGCCGACAAGATCAAGGTCACCGAGCGCCGCTGGACCTCGAAGAAGCCGCGCGAGTACAAGCCGTTCGAGTGCCCCCCGGGCTCGCTCGTTCCGGAGATGGTGAAGGCGGGCGACGGGTACCGGATCCACGTCACGGGCCTGACCCACGACGATCGCGGCTATCCTGCCATGACGATCCCGGCGCACGAGAAGATGCAGGTGCGCCTCTTCGACAAGATCCTGAAGAACGTCGACAAGATCGTCCGCTTCGAGGCGTCGGACCTCGACAACGCCGAGGTGGTGGTCATCTCGTACGGCATCACCTCTCGCGTCGCGCAGAAGGCGATCCAGCAGGCGAAGGACCAGGGCATCCGCGTCGGGTCGTTCCGCCTCATCACGGCGTGGCCCTTCCCCGAGAAGCAGATCATCGAGCTCTCGAAGAAGGTGAAGGCGTTCGTCGTCCCGGAGCTGAACCTCGGGCAGATGGTGCTCGAGGTCGAGCGTCTCGCGGCCGGCCGCTGCCGCACGATCCCGGTCCCGCACGTCGGCGGGACCGTCCACGACCCCAGCGAAATCCTCAAGAAGATCCAGGAGGCGGTTCGATGACCACCGTCCGTGAGAATCCGGTCGACAAGTACCTGCGCACGGAGCGCATGCCGTCCATCTGGTGCCCGGGCTGCGGCATCGGCACGACGGTGAACTGCTTCGCGCGCGCCCTCGACGGCTCCGGCTTCGACCTCGACAAGGTCGCGATCGTCTCCGGCATCGGCTGCACCGGCCGCGTGGCGGGGTACATGGACCTCGACTCGTTCCACACCACCCACGGCCGCGCGATCCCGTTCGCGACCGGCCTCAAGCTCGCGAACCCCGAGCTGAAGGTGGTGGTCTACTCCGGCGACGGCGATCTCTCCGCCATCGGCGGCAACCACCTCTTCCACGCGGCCCGCCGCAACGCCGACCTCCTCGTCGTCTGCGTGAACAACTTCACGTACGGCATGACGGGCGGCCAGGTGACCCCGACGACGCCGTACCCGGCGATCGCCTCCACCACGCCGTACGGCGCCTACGAGCAGACGTTCAACCTCCCCGGCATCGTCGCCGCGGCGGGCGCCTCGTTCGTCGCGCGCTGGACCACCTACCACGTGAAGCAGCTCGCGAAGACGATGGGCGAGGCCCTCAACAGGAAGGGGTTCCGCTTCATCGAGATCATCGCGCCGTGCCCCACGCTGTACCTCCGCCGCAACCGGCTCGGGGAGGGGCTCGAGGAGATGAAGTTCTACCAGGAGAAGAGCGTCGTGAAGAACGGCGCGAACCCGGCCGAGGTCGGTCTCGACTACCGCGAGGAGATCATCGTGGGGAAGTTCGTCGACGCCGAGCGCCCCACGCTCGAGGAGTCGATGGAGAAGCGCATGACCGAGGCGCTCGGGTCGAAGTACGTTCCCTACAAGCAGCCCGGCAAGATGTCGCCGCGCGCCTAAGCACGAAGGAGACCACGAATATGGGTCCCACGGAGATCAAGGTCGGCGGCCTCGGCGGCCAGGGCGTCATCCTCGGCGGCATCATCATCGGGAAGGCCGCGGCGCTGTTCGACGGCAAGCACTCCTGCCTCACGCAGGCGTTCGGGCCGGAGGCGCGCGGCTCGGCGTGCAGCGCGCAGGTGGTGGTCGACAAGGACCCCATCCTGTACCCGTACGTCCACAACCCGCACATCATGGTCGCGATGTCGCAGGACGCGTTCAAGAAGTTCTCCCCCGAGCTCCGCAAGGACGGCATCCTCCTCATCGAGGAGGATCTCGTGAAGCCGGAGGGGCTCCCGCCGACGGTGAAGGTGTACGCCGTCCCGGCGACGCGAATCGCCGAGGAGCTCGGCCGGAAGATGGTCCTCAACATCGTGATGGTCGGCTTCTTCACCGCCATCACCGGGGTCATCGGGGAGAAGGCCGCCAAGGAGTCGGTGGCGGACTCCGTCCCGCCGACCACGATCGACCTCAACATGAAGGCGTTCGATCGCGGCTTCGCGTACGGCAAGAAGCTCCTCGCGAAGAACTAAGAAGAGCTCGAGAGATGGGCACGACGCGCCGCCGGGAGATTCCGGCGGCGCGTTGCTTTTTTTCTCACTCGCACGCCCGCGCGCCGCGCAGGCTCTTCTGGCAGGCCGCGGACCCGGGGGCGAGCGCGAGGCACCGCTCGCAGGCGCGCGCGCCCTCCGCACAGCGCCCGAGCCGCACCAGCGAGACGCAGAGCCCGTGCCAGGCCTCGTGCGAGGTGGGCGCGAGCTCCGCGGCGCGCCGGTACCCGCGCTCGGCCGCGACCCAGCGCCCGTCCGCGTAGTCGAGGAAGGCGAGGTCGTGGTGGGCCGCCGCGCGGCCCGGATCGCCCTCGAGCAGGTGGAGCAGCTCCCGCCGCGCCCGCGCCCACGACGCGCGGCGCGCCTCGGGGGAGGCGACCCCGCGCGCCACGAGCGCGCGCGCGAGGTTCTGCCGCGCGTCGCCGAGGTCGGGGTCGATCCCGAGCGCGGCGCGGAGCTCCGCCTCGGCCGCGTCGGGGCGCTCCATCGACAGCAGGGTCTCGCCGAGGTTCGCGTGCCCCTCCGCGAACGCCGGCGCGACGCGCACCGCGCGCTCGAAGCAGGCCCGGGCCCGCGGGAGGTCGCCGCGCGTGCGCGCCACGACGCCGAGGCCGTTCAGCCCCTCCGGCAGATCGGGCCGGAACGCGAGCGCGTGCTCGAACGCGACCTCCGCGCGCTCCGCGTCGCCCGTCTCGAGCCACGACCAGCCTCGCGCCACCTCCTCGGCGGCGCGCGGGTGAACGCGGGCCGGACCGGCACAGGCGCATAGGAGGAAGGGGAGGGTGATGGCGATGAGGAAGATCTTCATGCGCCCGCTTCTTGCTCCGGTCGTGCCGCATGACCCTCCACCGGATCGCCGCCGCCGCCCTCGCGCTCGCCGCCGCCTCGCCCGCGGCCGCGCAGCTCTCGAACCGCTCGATCGCCCTGGAATCGGGGATCTCCACGCCGTTCCGCGCGGGCGAGGGGGTCATGGGCGGCCTCGCCCTGGTCGCCACGACCTGGCTCGACGGCGACCTCGAGGGCGTCGCGCGCGTCGCCTTCGGGGCCGGAGCGCGGACCGATGGACGCGCCTCGGCCGGCGACGCGTGGACCGGGACCGCCGGCGTCCGGCTCTCCCTCGCCCCGGAGCCGCTGCGCCCCCAGGTGTCGCTCGAGCTCGGCTGGCGGCGGTGGGCGGGCCCGGACGGCGTCACGGGCGCCCTCGCGCTCGGCGCGGGGCTCGGACTCGAGTGGTTCGTGGCGCGCGACCTGTCGCTCGCCCTGCGCTGCGCGGTCCGGGGCGCGGGCGGGACGCCCGAGCTCGAGGTCTCGCTCGGCGCCGCCGCCTACTTCTGAGCGGGCGCGGCGGCGGGGGAGGGAGCGGGCGTCGCGGCCTGGGCCGGCGCCGCCGCCGGCTCCGCGCCGCCCGGACCCTTGCGCGCCTCCCAGCGATCGACCTGGCCGTCGCCGTCGGTGTCGTAGCCGATCCGGTCGATCTCGCCGTTCTCCCAGTACTCCCAGACGTCGACCTGGCCGTCGCCGTTCGTGTCCCGCTCCTTCCGGACGAGCTTGCCCTTCTCGTAGAAGTAGGTGGTGCGCGGGACGCCGTCGAAGCCGAACGCCAGCTCCTTCTTCACGAGCTGGTCCTTCTCGTAATAGAGCGTGACGTCCGGCTTGCCGTCGAAGTCGAGATCGTAGACGACGCGCACGAGCGCGCCGTCCGGCGCGTACTTCTCCCAGGTGTCGATCTTCCCGTCGCCGTTCAGGTCCTTCTCCTTGCGGAGCAGGGTCTCCTTCCCGGCCGCGTCCTTCAGCGAGTACTTCCAGACGTCCGGCTTGCCGTCGTGCGTCAGGTCGTACTCGGTCAGGATCTCGTTCGGCACCTTCTCGAAGCCGGGGGGCGTGCGGACCTCGGCGGCGAGCGCCGCCGCGTCCTTCGCGGGCTTGGGCGCGGTCGCGCAGGAGACCGCCGCGAAGCCGGCGAGGAGGGGCAGGAGTCGGCGCATGAGGTTCTCCGGGCGGGGCGTCGGATTGTAGCCGCCCCCCTCCGGGCCGCTCAAGGACGCGCGTGGCGATATTTGACTATATACGACCCCTCACCTAGCTTCGTTCGGGAAGCCACATGGCCCGGAAGAAGATCTCCACCACCGTCTACATCACCCCCGAGCAGAGCGAGCGACTCAAGCTCCTGCACGACCGGACGCGCGTCCCGGTCGCGGAATACATCCGCCAGGGCATCGACATGGTCCTCGATCATTATCGAGGAAACCTGCCCGGCCAGCTTTCGCTAGATGACCTCGGGTCGAAGAAGTAGATTCCCTCGGCAAACATGACCACACAGCGAGCCGTCATCCTCGGCGCGGCCGGATTCATCGGCAGCCACCTCGTGGACCGCTTTCTCGCGGAGGGGTGGCGCGTCACCGGCGTCGACAACCTCATCACCGGGACGCTGCGGAACCTCGACCATCTGAAGTCCGAGCCCCGCTTCGACTTCGTCCAGGCGGACATCTGCGCGCCGCTCGAGCTCCCCGGGGCGATCCACGCGGTGCTCGACTTCGCGTCGCCGGCCTCGCCCATCGACTACCTCGAGCACCCGTTCGAGACGCTCCACGTCGGCTCGATCGGCGTCGAGAACGCGCTGCGCCTCGCGAAGCGCGCCGGCGCGCCGTTCCTGCTCTCGTCCACCAGCGAGGTGTACGGCGATCCGCTCGAGCACCCGCAGCGCGAGTCGTACTGGGGCAACGTGAACCCCATCGGCCCGCGGGCGGTCTACGACGAGGCGAAGCGCTTCGCCGAGGCCATCACCATGGCCTACCGGCGGTACGAGCGCGTGGACGTCCGGATCGCGCGCATCTTCAACACCTACGGCCCCCGGATGCGGCTCGACGACGGGCGGGTGGTCCCGGCCTTCGTCGCCCAGGCGCTGCGCGGCGAGCCGATCACGATGTTCGGCGACGGCTCGCAGACCCGCTCCTTCTGCTACGTCGACGACAACGTCGAGGGCATCTGGCGGCTGCTCCGGTCCGGCTATTCCGATCCCGTGAACATCGGCAATCCGCAGGAGCTCTCGATCCGGCAGTTCGCCGAGGCGGTCCAGCGGCTCGTGGGATCGAGCGTTCCCGTCGTCTCGAAGCCGCTCCCGGAGGACGATCCGAAGGTCCGCCGCCCCGACATCGCCCGCGCGAAGGAGGTGCTCGGGTGGGAGCCGAAGGTCGGCTTCGACGACGGGATGCGCCGGACGATCGCCTGGTTTCGCGAGCGGATCTAGCGAACGTACCTCGGAGGCGACGTGGCGAAGCGGATCCTCATCACCGGCGGCGCCGGATTCATCGGCTCGACGATCGCCGACCTCTTCCTGCAGGCGGGCTGGGACGTCGCGATCCTCGACGACCTCTCCACGGGAAAGCGCGAGAACGTCCCCGCGGGCGCGCGCTTCTACCCGGTGGACGTCCGGAGCGCCGCCGCGCACGAGGTCGTCGCGAAGGAGCGGCCCCAGGTCCTCTGCCATCAGGCGGCGCAGATCGACGTCCGCCGCTCGATGGCGGATCCCCGCCACGACGCGGACGTGAACGTCGGCGGGCTCCTCAACCTCATGCAGGCGGCGGTGGCGGCGGGCTCGGTCGAGCACGTCCTCTTCGCGTCGTCCGGCGGCGCGACCTACGGCGACACCGAGGTGATCCCGACCCCCGAGTCGCACCCGCAGCGGCCCGTGTCGCACTACGGCGCCGCGAAGGCCTCGTCCGAGCTCTACCTCGGCGTGTACCGCGCGAACTTCGGGATCCCCTCGACGTCGCTGCGGTACGCGAACGTCTACGGCCCGCGCCAGGATCCCCACGGCGAGGCCGGGGTGGTGGCGATCTTCTGCGGGCGGCTCCTCGACCGGAAGCCCTGCACGATCTACGGCGACGGGAAGCAGACCCGTGACTACGTGTTCGCCGGCGACGTCGCGCGCGCGAACCTCCTCGCGGCCGAGAAGCGCTTCGACGGCGCGCTCAACGTCGGCACCGGGATCGAGACGGACGTGGTGCAGATCCATGCGCACCTCGCGCGCGCGGCCGGCGTCGAGCGGCCGCCGGAGCACGCGCCGGGGCGGCTCGGCGAGCAGCGCCGGTCCTGCATCGACGCCTCCGCCGCTGCGAAGGTCATCGGGTGGCGCCCCGAGGTCGCGCTCGCCGAAGGGCTCGCGCGCACGCTCGAGTGGTTCAGGGCTCGCCGCGGCTGACCGCGGGGACGGGCGCGGCGGGCGGGTCCCCCTCGGCCCGAGCCGCGGTCGAGGGCTCGGTCGGGGGGGTCGGGGTCGGCTCGCCCGGCGCGTCCTCGTCGGGCGGCGGCTCCTCCCGGTCGTCCGCCGGCGCCGGGCCCGCGAGGATCCGGTCGAGCGCCGCGCTCGCGGCGAGGTGCTCCTCGATCGAGATCCGGCCCGCGTCACGGAGGCGGTCGAGGAGCCGCCGCGAGCGGTCCCGGAGCCAAGCCGAGGGGCGGGCGAGGTCCGCCCGGCGCGGGGCCGGCAGCATGGACGCGAGCACCACCGCCTGCGCCGTCGAGAGGTCCGCGGCGCCCACGCCGAACCGCTGGCGGGCCCCCGCCTCGGCGCCGAACACCCCGTCCCCGAGCTCGACGACGTTCAGGTAGATCGCGAGGATGCGCCGCTTCGAGAGCGCGCGCTCGAGCTTGGCCGCGAGCACGGCCTCCTGCGCCTTGCGCCACAGGCTCTTGTGCGTGCCGAGCCAGAGGTTCTTCGCGAGCTGCTGCGTGATGGTCGAGGCGCCGCGGGCGAACCGGCGCACCTTCAGGTCGTGGTCCGCCGCGGCGCGCACCGCCGCCCAGTCGATGCCGTCGTGACCGAAGAAGTTCGCGTCCTCCGAGACGATCACCGCCTCGACGAGCCGCGGCGAGATCGCCTCGACGCGAACCCAGGTCTGGCGCGGCCGGAACGGCCGGTGCCTCTCCTTCGCCTCGGTCCGCCGCTGCTCGATGAGGGCGGTGGTCCGGGGCGTCTCGCGGGCGAGGGGCGCCGGGTCCGGGAGCGAGCGCCAGAGGCCCGCGACCCCGACGGCGGCGAGCGCCGCGGCACACCCGAGCGCGAGGAACCAGGGGAGGGCGCGGCGGAGCGTTGACCTTCTGCGTGCCACGCGCCGCAAGCTAGCATTGCTCCCCACGGAGGAGGCAAGGCGCACCTCGACCACGACCACGTCCACGTCCACGTCCACGTCCACGTCCACGTCCACGTCCACGTCCACGTCCACGTCCACGTCCACGTCCACGTCCAAGTGAAACTGGACCTTTCCCCTCCGTGAAACCCGCCTCCGCCCCGCACGGGGGCCCCGTTCCCGTTCAGCCCCGCGGAGGGATTCCATGGCCGACGTGAAGAAGTACAGCCCGCGCGACTACTCGAAGGTTCGGGGCCTGACCGGCATCTCGGACAAGCAGATCGAGGAGCACCTCAAGCTGTACGAGGGCTACGTGAAGCGCACGAACGCGCTCACGGAGAAGCTGTTCGCGCTCTGCAACGACGGGAAGGCGTCGGGCGCGGATCCGGTCTACGCGGAGCTCACGCGCCGGCTCGGGTTCGAGTACAGCGGGATGGTGAACCACGAGTACTACTTCGAGAACCTCACCGGCGGCGCCCAGGCCGAGCCGCCTGCGGGCTCCAACTTCCGCAAGGCGGTGGAGGCGTCCTTCGGCAAGTACGACACCTGGCTCGCCGACTTCCGCGCGGTCGCGACCATGCCGGGCATCGGCTGGGCCATGACCTTCCAGGATCCGTCCAACGGGTGGCTCTCGAACCACTTCATCGGGCTCCACCAGGACAACGTGCCGGTCGGCTTCAAGCCGATCTTCGTGATGGACGGCTGGGAGCACGCGTTCATGCGCGACTACCTCGCGACCGAGCGCGCGAAGTACCTCGACGCGTTCCTCAAGAACGTGAAGTGGGACGCGGTCGACGCCCGGCTGAAGTAGCCGGCGTGCCAATCCCCACCGCGCGCCGCGCCGCGCTGCGCCGGCGGCTCCTCGCCTGGTACGACGCCCACCGGCGCGAGCTGCCCTGGCGCTTCCCGCAGCACGCGGCGGATCCGTACCGCGTCTGGCTCGCGGAGGCGCTCCTGCAGCAGACCCGGGTGCAGGCGGCGCTCCCGTACTACCGCAAGCTGGTCGCGCGCTGCCCGACGCTCGCGGCGCTCGCGGCGGCGCCGGAGGAGGAGGTCCTCGTGCTCTGGAGCGGGCTCGGGTACTACGCGCGCGCGCGGAACCTCCACGCCGCCGCGCGCGAGGCGCTCCGCCGCCACGGCGGGCTGCCCGCGTCGCTCGACGCGCTCCGGGCGCTGCCGGGGTTCGGCCCGTACACGGCGGGCGCGGTCGCGTCGATCGCGTTCGCGATCCCCGCGCCGGCGGTGGACGGGAACGTGGCGCGCGTCCTCTCGCGCCTGTTCCTCGTCGCGGGCGACCCCGCGCACGCGCGCACGCGCGCGCGGCTCTGGTCGCTCGCGGGGGCGCTCGTCGATCCGGATCGGCCCGGCGACCTCAACCAGGCGATCATGGAGCTCGGCGCGACGATCTGCGGCCGGAGCGCGCCCGCCTGTGCCCGCTGCCCCGTTGCGCCGCTCTGCGCGGCCCGGGCCGCGGGCCGTGCGCGCGAGCTCCCGAGGCCGCGCCGGCGCCCGGCGCCCCGGCCGCTCGCGCTCGCGTGCGCGATCGTGCGGCGGCGCGGGGCGCTCCTCGTCGCGCGCCGCCCCGCGCAGGGGCTCTTCGGCGGCCTCTGGTCGCCGCCGCTCGCGGAGCTCGCGCCGGGGCGCGACGCGGCGCGGACGCTCGAGGCCGCGCTCCTCCGCGACCACGGCCTCGTCGCGCGCGCGCGCGGCGAGCTCGCGACGTGCGAGCGCACGCTCACGCACCGCGCGCTCACGCTGCGCGCGTTCGCGTGCGAGCTCCGCGCGGTCCCGGCGGGGAAGGGGCTCCGCCTCGCGGGCGAGCGGGAGCTCGAGGCGCTCGGTCTCCCGGCTGCGGTGCGGGACCTCCTCGCGAGGATCTGACGCGACCCCGAGGGGGACGAATCCTGGAGCGCGGACGCGCGAGGAACTCGGGTTTGTGGTATTCGACCGTCGCCGAACGGGAGCTGAAGAGAGGCTCCCGGGCCGGCGGCCGAAGCCGCCAAGACCTCGGTGCTTAACCTCGCGATTCGCCTTGACAGCTGGGGGCGCGTCCGTATAATCCGCCGCCCTTACGACGGTTGTCTCCGCGTTCGCCCCGTCCGCAGTCCCAGGGGCGTTTTTGTTGGGAAAAGGTTCGATGCCGACGATCAGCCAACTGGTGCGCAGCGGGCGCGAGAAGCTCGCGATCAAGAAGAAGGCGCCTGCGCTCAAGGAGTCGCCGCAGAAGCGCGGCGTCTGCACGCGCGTGTACACGACCACGCCGAAGAAGCCGAACTCGGCGCTTCGCAAGGTCGCGCGCGTCCGTCTCACCAACGGCTTCGAGGTGACGAGCTACATCCCCGGCGTCGGGCACAACCTCCAGGAGCACTCGGTGGTCCTCATCCGCGGCGGACGCGTGAAGGACCTCCCGGGCGTGCGCTACCACATCGTTCGCGGCACCCTCGACGCAGTCGGCGTCCAGGGGCGCAAGCAGAGCCGCTCGAAGTACGGCGCCAAGCGCCCGAGCTAAGGACACCGGAAGATGCCTCGTCGTCGCGAAGTCGAGAAGCGGAAGATCCTCCCCGATCCCAAGTTCCAGGACCGGGTGGTGGCGAAGTTCGTCAACAACCTGATGCGGAAGGGCAAGAAGTCCACCGGCGAGCGCATCATCTACGGCGCGTTCGATCAGGTGGAGCAGAAGCTCAAGGACGATCCGCTCAAGATCTTCAAGAAGGCCCTCGACAACGTGAAGCCGATGGTCGAGGTGAAGAGCCGCCGGGTCGGCGGCGCGACCTACCAGGTCCCGGTCGAGGTCCGACAGGACCGCCGGACCGCGCTCGCGATGCGCTGGCTCATCGACTACGCGAAGGGTCGCGGCGAGAAGACGATGGTCGAGAAGCTCGCAGGCGAGATCATCGACGCCGCGAACAACCGCGGGAACGCGGTGAAGAAGCGCGAGGACACGCACAAGATGGCGGAGGCGAACAAGGCCTTCGCGCACTATCGTTGGTAGTGGCGATGCGGGCCCCCCACTTGCGGGCCCTCGGGAGGATCGAGTAGAGAGCGGGGGCCGGTTCAGCCGGCCCGGGGCAGAGCAGGAAGGCCCGAAGAGCTCTTTGACAGCTCGGTCGTAAGTAAGGTGGCGCCGCGAGATGCGGCCCGGACTCGCGCACGCACGAAGAGAGAGACGGAACGAGAAAAAGATGCCCCGCAACAATCCACTCGATCGCTACCGGAACTTCGGCATCATGGCCCACATTGATGCCGGCAAGACCACCACGACCGAGCGGATCCTCTTCTACACCGGGGTCACCCACAAGATCGGCGAGGTCCATGAAGGCACGACCGTCATGGACTGGATGGAGCAAGAGCGCGAGCGCGGCATCACCATCACGTCCGCCGCGACCACCGCGTTCTGGCGCGAACACCGGCTGAACATCATCGACACCCCCGGGCACGTCGACTTCACCATCGAGGTCGAGCGCTCCCTCCGCGTCCTCGACGGCGCCTGCGCCGTGTTCGACGCCGTGCAGGGCGTGCAGCCGCAGTCCGAGACGGTCTGGCGGCAGGCGGACAAGTACAAGGTCCCCCGCATCTGCTTCATCAACAAGATGGACCGCGTCGGCGCGGACTTCTTCCACTCGGTCGAGACCATCAAGGCGAAGCTCGGCGCGAGGCCCCTCCCCGTCCAGATCCCCATCGGCGCCGAGGACAAGTACCGGGGCATGGTGGACCTCATCAAGATGAAGGCGATCACCTTCGACGACGAGACGATGGGGGCGAAGTACCAGGAGATCGCGATCCCCGCGGACCTCGTCGAGCAGGCGAAGGAGTACCGGTCCAAGCTCGAGGAGACCGTCGCCGAGTTCGACGACGTGCTCATGCACAAGTTCCTCGACGGCCACCCGCTCACGAACGAGGAGGTGGTCGCGGGCGTCCGCAAGGGCACCCTCGCGATGAGCTTCTTCCCGGTGATCTGCGGGACCGCCTTCAAGAACAAGGGCGTGCAGCAGATCCTGGACGCGGTGGTCGACTTTCTCCCGGGGCCCCTCGACGTCCCCCCGATCAAGGGCGTGAACCCGAAGGGCGAGGAGATCGCGCGCCCCGCCTCCGACGACGCGCCGTTCGCGGCGCTGGCGTTCAAGATCATGAACGACCCGTTCGTCGGGAACCTCACCTTCTTCCGCGTCTACTCGGGGATGCTCGAGGCCGGCTCCTACGTCACGAACGCGACGAAGGACAAGAAGGAGCGAATCGGCCGCCTCCTCCAGATGCACGCGAACAAGCGCGAGGAGATCAAGGAGGTCTACGCGGGCGACATCGCCGCCGCCGTCGGCCTGCGCGCGACCACCACCGGCGACACCCTCTGCACCGAGGACGCGCCCGTCGTCCTCGAGCGGATGGAGTTCCCGGAGCCCGTGATCCACGTCGCGGTCGAGCCGAAGTCGAAGGCCGACCAGGACAAGATGGGCATGGCCCTCAACCGGCTCGCGATGGAGGACCCGTCGTTCCGGGTCCGCACCGACGAGGAGACCGGCCAGACCATCATCGGCGGCATGGGCGAGCTCCACCTCGAGATCCTCGTGGACCGCATGTTCCGCGAGTTCAAGGTCGAGGCGAACGTCGGCAAGCCCCAGGTCGCCTACCGCGAGACCATCACGCGCCAGGTCGAGTCCGAGGGCCGGTACATCCGCCAGACCGGCGGCCGCGGGCAGTACGGGCACTGCTGGCTGCGCCTCATCCCGCAGGAGCCGGGGAAGGGCTTCGAGTTCGAGAACGCCACGGTCGGCGGCACGATCCCGAGGGAGTTCATCAACCCCATCCAGAAGGGCATCGAGGAGGCCATGACGGGCGGCGTGCTCGCCGGCTACCCGATGGTCGACCTCAAGGTCGAGGTCTTCGACGGCAGCTATCACGACGTCGACTCGTCCGAGATGGCGTTCAAGATCGCCGGCTCGATCGGCTTCAAGGACGGCGCCGCGAAGGCGCACCCCGTCCTCCTCGAGCCGATCATGGCGGTCGAGGTCGTGACGCCCGACGACTACATGGGCGACGTCATCGGCGACCTCAACAGCCGCCGCGGCAAGATCCAGGCGATGAACCCGCGGACGGGCGTCCAGATGATCGAGGCCCAGGTGCCGCTGGCCGAGATGTTCGGCTACTCCACCGATCTGCGGTCGAAGACCCAGGGCCGCGCCACCTACACCATGCAGTTCGCGCATTACGCGCAGGTTCCGACCAGCATCGCGGAGACCATCGTCACGAAGGCGAAGGGCGCCGCCACCGGCACCAAGTAGCGACCACGAGCAAGAGCGAAGGGAGATCGACCATGGGCAAGGAAAAGTTCGAGCGCAACAAGCCGCACGTCAACGTGGGCACCATCGGTCACGTCGACCACGGCAAGACGACCCTCACCGCCGCGATCACCAAGTACTGCGCGTCGAAGGGGCTCGCGCAGTTCATGGCGTACGACCAGATCGACAAGGCGCCGGAGGAGCGGGAGCGCGGCATCACGATCGCGACCGCCCACGTCGAGTACTCGACGGAGAAGCGCCACTACGCGCACGTCGACTGCCCGGGTCACGCGGACTACGTGAAGAACATGATCACCGGCGCCGCCCAGATGGACGGGGCGATCCTGGTGGTCTCCGCCGCCGACGGCCCGATGCCGCAGACGCGCGAGCACATCCTCCTCGCCCGCCAGGTCGGCGTGCCGTACATCGTGGTCTACCTGAACAAGGTCGACATGGTGGACGACAAGGAGCTGCTCGAGCTCGTCGAGCTCGAGGTTCGCGAGCTCCTCACCGCCTACAAGTTTCCGGGCACCGAGATCCCGATCGTCAAGGGTTCGGCGCTCAAGGCGCTCGAGGGCGACAAGGGCGACCTCGGCGAGCAGTCGCTGCAGCGGCTCCTCGACGCGGTCGACAGCTACATCCCGACGCCGAAGCGCGCCACGGACAAGCCGTTCCTGATGCCGGTCGAGGACGTGTTCTCGATCTCCGGCCGCGGCACCGTCGCGACCGGCCGCATCGAGCGCGGCATCATCAAGGTCGGCGAAGAGGTCGAGATCATCGGGCTCAAGCCGACGACCAAGACCGTCGTGACCGGCGTCGAGATGTTCCGCAAGCTCCTCGACGAGGGGCAGGCGGGCGACAACATCGGCGCGCTCCTCCGCGGCCTCAAGCGCGAGGAGGTCGAGCGCGGCCAGGTGCTCGCGAAGCCCGGGTCGATCACCCCGCACACGAAGTTCAAGGCGGAGGTGTACGTGCTCACGAAGGAGGAGGGCGGCCGCCACACGCCGTTCTTCAACGGTTACCGGCCGCAGTTCTACTTCCGCACGACGGACGTGACGGGGTCGGTGCAGCTGCCTGCGGGCATCGAGATGGTGATGCCCGGCGACAACACGAACATGGAAGTGACGCTCATCACCCCGATCGCGATGGAGAAGGAGCTGCGCTTCGCCATCCGTGAGGGCGGGCGCACCGTGGGCGCGGGCGTGGTGGCCGAGGTGCTCGAGTAGGTCATACCTCCGGCGAACGGCGGGGCCCCTCCTCGCGGACGAGGGCGGGGTGGGGCACCGCGCAGCGCCGAGTGACGAATAGAAAGCTTCTCAATGGCGACTCAGAAAATTCGGATCCGGCTCAAGGCCTACGACTACAAGCTGCTCGATCAGTCGGCCGGCGAGATCGTGGAGACGGCGAAGCGGACCGGCGCGAAGGTCGCCGGTCCCATTCCGCTGCCTACCCGGATCAACAAGTTCACCGTTCTCCGCAGCCCGCACGTCGACAAGAAGTCGCGCGAGCAGTTCGAGATCCGCACGCACAAGCGGCTTCTCGACATCCTCGAGCCGACGCCGCAGACGCTCGACGCGCTGATGAAGCTCGACCTCTCGGCCGGCGTGGACGTGGAGATCAAGTAGCCGAGGCGACCATGGCCAAGTTCGACGTCTACGATCTCGAGAAGAAGAAGGTGGGCGAGCTGGAGCTCGCCGACGCCGTCTTCGCCGGCGAGGTGAACGAGCACCTCTTCTACGAGGTGGTGAAGGCGAAGCTCGCCTCCGACCGCTCCGGCACCCACGCGGTGAAGAACCGCTCCCTCGTCTCCGGTGGCGGCAAGAAGCCGTGGAAGCAGAAGCACACCGGCCGTGCGCGCCAGGGCTCGACCCGGGCGTCGCAGTGGGTCGGCGGCGGCAAGGCGATGGGGCCGAAGCCCCGCGACTACTCCTACGACGTGCCGAAGAAGGTCCGGAAGGCCGCGCTCCGCGCTGCGCTGTCGCAGCGTGCCCGCGACCAGAAGATCGTCATCGTCCAGGAGTGGAAGCCGGGCGCGCCGAAGACCGGCGCGGCCGCGAAGGTGCTCGCCAAGCTCGGCGCGAGGAAGGCGCTCGTCGTCGACGCGGCGGCGAACCGGGCCCTCGCGAAGAGCGTCCGCAACCTCGACGGCTCCGACTTCCTGCCGGTCGAGGGGCTCAACGTCTACGACATCCTCAGGCACGACGCCCTCGTCCTGACTGCCGAGACCGCGAAGCACCTGGAGGCCACCCTGTCATGACGACGCTCCTCATCCAGGACGTGGTGAAGCGCCCGCTCATCACCGAGAAGAACGAGCGCGCGCGGGAGCTCGCGCGGCACTTCGCATTCGAGGTCCACCGCGACGCCACCAAGATCCAGGTGAAGCAGGCGGTGGAGAAGCTCTTCAACGTCCACGTCCTCGCGGTCCGCACCGCGATCGCGCGGGGCAAGAACAAGCGCGTCGGCCGCAGCGTCGGCCAGCGCCCGAACTGGAAGAAGGCCTTCGTGACCTTGAAGGAGGGCGAGACGATCGCCCTCTTCGAGGGGACGTAAGGGACGGGAGGAACCATGGCCCTCAAGGAATACAGGCCCACAAGCCCCGCCCGCCGTCACATGACGGTGTCGGACTTCGCCGACGTCACCAAGACGAAGCCCGAGAAGAGCCTGACCCGGACGGTGAAGAGGTCCGGCGGCCGCAACAACCACGGGCACATCACCACCCGGCACATCGGCGGCGGCCACAAGCGCCGGTACCGGATCATCGACTGGCGGCGCGACAAGGACGGGGTCCCGGCGAAGGTCGCGGGGATCGAGTACGACCCGAACCGCACCGCCCGGATCGCGCTCCTCCACTACGCCGACGGCGAGAAGCGGTACATCCTCGCGCCGGTCGGGGTGGCGGTGGGCGACACGCTCGTCTCCGGCGAGACGGTCGACATCCGGCCCGGCAACGCACTGCCGATCCGGTCGATCCCGCAGGGCACGATCATCCACAACGTCGAGGCGCAGCCGGGCTCCGGCGGCAAGATGATCCGCTCGGCGGGCTCCTTCGGCCAGCTCATGGCGAAGGAGGGTGGCTACGCCCAGATCCGCATGCCGTCCGGCGAGGTCCGCCAGGTCCTCGAGGACTGCAAGGCCACGGTCGGCCAGCTCTCGAACGTCGAGAGCTCGTCCATCCGCGCGGGCAAGGCCGGCAAGAGCCGGTGGCGCGGCATCCGCCCCACCGTCCGCGGTCTCGCCATGAACCCCGTCGACCACCCGCATGGCGGCGGCGAGGGCAAGTCCGGGCAGGGCAACCCGCACCCGGTGAGCCCGTGGGGTCAGAAGACGAAGGGCCTCAAGACCCGCAACAACCGCCGCACGGACAAGTTCATCGTCTCGCGGCGCAAGCCCGGCGTGCGCAATACCCCGCACTAGCGTCGGAGAGAGCGACCCATGGCGCGTTCGATCAAGAAGGGCCCGTTCGCGGACAAGCACCTCACCAAGAAGGTGGAGGACGCGAACAAGGGCAACAAGAAGTCGGTCATCAAGACCTGGTCGCGGCGGAGCACGATCCTCCCGGACTTCGTCGGCCACACGTTCGCGGTGCACAACGGCCGGAAGTTCGTGCCGGTGTTCGTGACCGAGAACATGGTCGGCCACAAGCTCGGCGAGTTCGCCCCGACGCGGACCTTCCACGGCCACTCGGCCGAGAAGAAGGTCGCGACCTCGTCGGCGCCGGCGCCGGCGAAGAGGTAGCGAGGAAACCATGGCGGACAAGAAGAAGACCACCACCGAGAAGAGCGCGGCGCCAAAGGCCGAGGCCCAGGCTCCCGGGGCCGAGGCGAAGGCTCCCGCGCGCAAGGCGAAGGCCGCCCGCAAGGCGAAGCCGGTCGCCGGGCCGCACGCCACCCTGCACTACCTCCGCATCGCGCCGCGCAAGGTGCGGCTCGTGGCGGACCACGTGCGCGGGCAGAAGGTCGGCGACGCGCTCGCGCTGCTCAAGTTCACACCCCAGGCGGCGGCCGCGCCGCTCGCCAAGCTCCTCCGCTCCGCAGTCGCGAACGCGGAGCAGAAGGGCGGCCACGTCGACGTCGACGCGCTGTTCGTCAAGACGCTGATGGTGGACCAGGGGCCGAAGATGCGCCGCTTCATGCCGCGCGCGATGGGTCGCGCGTACCGCGTCGAGAAGAAGACGAGCCACGTCTACGTGGAGCTCGGGGTCGCCTAGGGCACCCGGACCGAAAGGAAAGAGGAAAACCGCATGGGACAGAAAGTCCATCCGATCGGGTTCCGGCTCGGGGTCATCCGCTCCTGGGACTCGAAGTGGTACGAAGAGCGCAACTACGCGAAGTGGCTGCACGAGGACATCAAGCTCCGCGAGTTCGTGAAGGCGAAGCTCGGCCAGGCCGGCATCTCCCGCATCGAGATCGAGCGGGCGGCCAGCAAGGTCAAGATCAACGTCCATACCGCGCGCCCCGGGATCGTCATCGGCAAGCGCGGCGCGGGGATCGAGACGATCAAGAAGGACCTCCAGGCCCTCACCGCGAACGAGGTCTTCCTGAACGTCGTCGAGGTCCGCAAGGCCGAGATCGACGCCCAGCTCGTCGCCGAGAACATCACGACCCAGCTCGAGCGCCGCATCGCGTTCCGGCGGGCGATGAAGAAGGCGGTGCAGACCGCGCAGAAGTTCGGCGCGAAGGGCATCCGCGTCGCCTGCTCCGGCCGCCTCGGCGGCGCCGAGATGGCCCGGTACGAGTGGTACCGCGAGGGCCGCGTCCCGCTTCACACGCTCCGCGCGGACATCGACTACGGGTTCGCCGAGGCGAAGACGACCTACGGCAAGATCGGCTGCAAGGTCTGGATCATGCGCGGCGAGGTGCTGCCGCAGTCGGCCGGCGTCCGCGCGCCGCGGACCGCGACCGGCCCCCGGTCGTAGCCCGGCCCAAAGAACGAGGAGAGGCACATGCTGCAGCCGGCTCGAACGAAGTACCGAAAGATGATGAAGGGTCGGATGCGCGGGAAGGCGTACCGCGGCTCCGATCTCAACCAGGGCGAGTACGGGCTCCAGGCGACCGAGTGCGGGTGGCTCACCGCGCGTCAGATCGAGGCCGCCCGCGTCGCGATCACGCGGTACGTGAAGCGCGGCGGGAAGCTCTGGATCCGGGTGTTCCCGGACAAGCCCATCACGAAGAAGCCCGCCGAAACCCGCATGGGCACCGGCAAGGGCAACGTCGAGTACTACGTCGCGGTGGTGAAGCCGGGGCGGGTTCTCTACGAGCTCGCCGGCGTGGACGACGAGTCCGCGAAGAAGGCGTTCCACCTCGCGGCCCACAAGCTGCCCGTCTCCACGAAGCTCGTGAAGCGCGGCGCGACCCTGTAGGAGGACGAGCGATGGCGACCGTGAAGGAGCTGCGAGAGCTCGACCCGAAGGAGCTGCGCACGCGCGCGGCGGAGCTGGAACAGACGGTCTTCGAGCTGCGCAACAAGCACTCGACCGGCGTGCTCGATTCGACGGCGGACCTCCCGAAGACGAAGCGCGAGATCGCGCGGATCCTGACCGTGGCGCGCGAGAAGGAGCTCGCCGCGGCCTCGACCCCCCACCTCGAGGCGAAGGAGTAGCGACATGGAGCGCGGCAACCGCAAGTCTCGCGTGGGCGTGGTGGTCTCGAACAAGATGACCAAGACGGTGGTCGTCCGGGTCGAGCGCCGCGTCGCCGACCGGCAGTACGGGAAGATCGTGACCAAGGCCGAGAAGTACAAGGCCCACGACGAGAACCAGGAGTGCAAGATCGGCGACCGGGTCCGGATGGTCGAGACGCGCCCGGTGTCCAAGGACAAGCGCTGGCGCGTCGCCGAGATCCTCGAGAAGGCGGCGGAGGCCTAGCCATGATCCAGATGCAGACGAACCTGGACGTCGCCGACAACAGCGGCGCGAAGCGGGTCCAGTGCATCAAGGTGCTCGGCGGGTCCCGCCGGCGCTACGCGTCGATCGGTGACGTGATCGTGGTCTCCGTGAAGGAGGCGATCCCGCAGGCCAAGGTGAAGAAGGGCGAGGTCGCCCGGGCGGTGATCGTCCGTACGAGCCGCGAGGTGAAGCGGCCGGACGGGAGCTACATCCGCTTCGACGGGAACTCGGCCGTCCTCATCAACAAGGACAACGAGCCCATCGGCACCCGCATCTTCGGGCCGGTCGCTCGCGAGCTCCGCGCCCGCAAGTTCATGAAGATCATCAGCCTCGCTCCGGAGGTCCTCTAGTCATGCCGCGCATCCGCAAGGGCGACACCGTCCAGGTCATCACCGGCAAGGAGAAGGGCAAGACCGGCAAGGTGCTCGAGATCCTCGAGAAGAAGGGCCGGGTCCGCGTCGAGAAGCTCATGACGGTGAAGCGCCACGTCAAGAAGGGCCGCAGCCAGGCCAATCCGGACGGCGGCATCGTCGAGATGTCGGGCACGATCGCGATCTCGAACCTCATGGTGGTGGGCCAGGACGGAGCGCCCGCCCGCCGCGAGGCGATCGGTCGCGAGCTCGGCGCCAAGGAGAAGGCCCGCCTCGAGAAGCGCAAGGCGGCGAAGTAGCGAAACCCACGCATCGTCCGGCAGGAGCTGGCGCCGGACGAAGGCAAGGAGAAGACGATGGCGCAGGACGAGAAGAAGCCCGAAAAGAAGAAGAAGGACGGCGGCGCCCCCGAGGCGGCCACGGAGAAGCCGAAGGCCAAGGAGGCCGCTCCGGCCGTGCCCGCGGTGCCCGCCCGCCTCAAGATCCGGTACGAGAAGGAGCTCCGCGTGGAGCTCATGAAGGCGCTCGGGTTCGCGAACCCGATGCAGGCTCCCAAGCTCGACAAGATCGTCGTGAACATGGGGCTCGGCGAGGCCATCAACAACGGCAAGATCATCGACGCCTCGGTCGAGCAGCTCGGTTCCATCACGGGCCAGAAGCCGGTCGTGACGAAGTCGCGGAAGTCGATCGCGAACTTCAAGCTCCGGCAGGGGCAGTCCATCGGCGCGATGGTCACGCTTCGGGGCGAACGGATGTACGAGTTCTTCGACCGGCTCGTCTCCGTCGCGCTCCCGCGCGTCCGCGACTTCAAGGGCGTGTCGCCCAAGGCGTTCGACGGGAAGGGCAACTACACGCTCGGCGTGCGCGAGCAGATCATCTTCCCGGAGATCAACTACGACAGGGTCGAGAAGATCAAAGGGCTCAACATCACGGTGGTGACCACCGCCCGGAACGACGAGGAAGGCCGAGCGCTCCTCCGCCACCTCGGCATGCCGTTCCGCCAGTAACGAGGAGAGGACGATGGCGAAGCTTTCCAAGATGGCGCAGGCCAAGCGCAAACTGAAGTTCCCGGTCCGCCAGTACAACCGATGCCCGCTGTGCGGCCGCCCGCGCGCGTTCCTTCGCAAGTTCCAGATGTGCCGACTCTGCTTCCGCAAGCGCGCGCTGCAGGGCGAGATCGTCGGCGTCATCAAGTCGAGCTGGTAGGAGAGATTCCATGACCGATCCCATCGGCGACATGCTGACGCGCATCCGGAACGCGTCCTCGGCCCGGCACGAGAAGTGCCTCGTCCCGAAGTCGCGCCTCAAGATCCGGATCGCCGAGGTCCTCAAGGAGGAGGGCTTCATCAAGGACTTCGTCCTCCATCAGGACGGCGTCCAGGGCGCGATCACGATCCTCCTCAAGTACAGCGGCGACCGCGAGCCCGCGATCGGCGACATCAAGCGCGTCTCGAAGCCCGGGCTGCGCCGGTACGTCCCGAACGACTCGATCCCGCGGGTGCTGAACGGAATGGGCATCGCCATCATCTCGACGTCGAAGGGCGTCCTGGTGGATCGCGAGGCCCGCAAGCAGAAGGTCGGCGGCGAGCTGATCTGCACGGTCTGGTAGGAGCCTCCCCATGTCTCGAGTCGGTAGAATGCCCGTCAAGATCCCGGAGAAGGTGAAGGTCTCCGTCGACGGCCACCTCGTGAAGGTCGAGGGGCCGAAGGGCAAGATGTCCTTCCCGTTCAATCCCCAGGTCTCGGTGGTCGTCGAGAAGGGCGAGGTCCGCGTCGCGCGGCCCGACGAGTCCCGGCTCTCGAAGGGCCTGCACGGCCTGACGCGCACGCTCGTGAAGAACGCGGTCGACGGTGTCGTGAAGGGCTACGACCGCGGCCTCGAGATCAACGGCGTCGGCTTCAAGGCCGAGGTGAAGGGCAAGGACATCCACTTCACGCTCGGCTTCTCGCACCCGGTCGTCTTCAAGCTCCCCGAGGGCATCACCGCCGAGGTGGACGCGAAGCAGACGAAGCTCACGGTGAAGGGCGTCGACAAGCACCTCCTCGGCCTCACCGCCGCGAAGATCCGCGCGCTCCGTCCGCCCGAGCCCTACAAGGGCAAGGGGATCAAGTACGCGGAGGAGATCATCCGTCGCAAGGAGGGCAAGACCGGCGCCGCGTAGCGGCCCGGAGACGCCCGCTCATGCGGCGGCTGAACGGCCGCCGCCGCAAGGAGGAACACCATGGCGAAGCACACGACCCCGCGCGAGAAGCGCAAGGCCCGCATCCGCAGGAAGCTCTCCGGCACCAACGAGCGCCCGCGGCTCACGGTCTACAAGAGCCTCAAGCACATGTACGCCCAGCTCGTGGACGACACGACGGGCAAGACCCTCGTGTCGGTCGGCACGACCTCGAAGGCGCTCAAGGGCGACCTCGCCGAGGACGACAAGACGGCCGCCGCGAAGAAGGTCGGCGTCGCGCTCGCGAAGGCCGCGATCGCGAAGGGCATCGAGGCGGTCGTGTTCGACCGCAACGGCTTCGATTACCACGGCCGCGTCCAGGCGGTCGCCGCCGCGGCGCGCGAGGCCGGGCTCAAGTTCTAGGAGAGACGAATGGCCACTCCCATCAACGCGAACGACCTCGATCTGAACGACAAGGTCGTCCACATCAACCGCGTCGCCAAGGTCGTGAAGGGCGGCCGCCGGTTCAGCTTCTCGGCCCTCGTCGTGGTCGGCGACGGCGCCGGCCACGTCGGCGTCGGCCTCGGGAAGGCCAACGAGGTCCCCGAGGCGATCCGCAAGGGCGGCGACCAGGCGAAGAAGGCGCTCTTCCGGGTCCCGCTCGTCGGGACGACCATCCCGCACGAGGTGCTCGGGCACTTCGGCTCGGGCCGGGTGCTCCTGAAGCCGGCCGGAGAGGGCACCGGCGTCATCGCGGGCGGCGCGGTCCGCGCGGTCCTCGAGGCCGCGGGCGTCCGCAATGTGCTCACGAAGTGCCAGGGCTCGCGCAACCCGCACAACGTGCTCAAGGCCACCGTCGCCGGGCTCAAGCGGCTCCGCTCCGTCGAGGACGCGGCGCGGCTGCGCGGCAAGCAGGTGGCCGACATCACCGACTCGGGCGCGTAGGAGAGAACGAGATGGCTGCCATCGAAGTGAAGCTCGTCAAGGGGCTCTCCCGCTGCCCGGCGAAACACCGGGTCATCGTCGCGGGCCTCGGCCTCAAGAAGCGCGACTCCACGAAGATCCTCCCCGACACCCCCCAGACGCTTGGGATGATCGGGAAGGTTTCGTACCTCATCGAGTGGAAGCGGGTGGACGCTCCCCCGCCCGTCGGCCGCAAGGCTCGCAAGGCCAAGGCCAAGGCCTGAGCCCCCGTCAGCCGGGCGTCGCGTGAGATCCGCGCAGCCCGATGGTAAAAGGAGACCTTTCATGTCGCTTTCGAACCTCAGGGCGCCCAAGGGCGCGAACCGCCGGAAGACCCGCGTCGGCCGGGGCCAGGCCTCCGGCCTCGGCAAGACCGCGGGCCGCGGCGGCAAGGGCCAGAAGGCCCGCTCCGGAAACAAGCACTTCGAGGGCTTCGAGGGCGGCCAGATGCCGCTCCAGCGTCGCCTTCCGAAGTTCGGGTTCAACAACATCCACCGCCGCGAGCTCGAGGAGGTGCAGGTCGCCGATCTCGAGGGGCTCTCGGGGGTCGTCGACCCGGCCGCCCTCAAGGCGGCGGGGCTCGTGAACGGCAACCAGGACGGCATCGTCATCCTCGGGAACGCGGAGCTCAAGGGCGCGGTCTCGGTGAAGGTCCACCGGGTCACGGCCGGCGCTCGCGCCGCGATCGAGAAGGCCGGGGGCAAGGTGGAGCTCATCCCGCCGCCGGCCACGATGCACGAGAAGGCGAAGGCCGCGAAGCGCGCGGCCGCGGCGAAGTAGCGGGCGAGCGGCCCGCCCGCCGGGGCGCGGCCGGAAAGGGCGAGCGATGGCTGCGAGCGGGGCATTCAACATCTTCAAGATCCCGGAGCTGCGGAAGCGGCTCCTGTTCTCGCTCGGAATGCTCGCCGTCTACCGGCTCGGGATCTACGTCACGACGCCGGGCGTGGACCGCTTCGTCATGCGGCGCGTGGTCAGCTCCGGGAACCTGCTCGGGCTCCTCAACTTCTTCTCCGGCGGCGCGTTCGAGCAGCTCTCGATCTTCGCGCTCGGCATCATGCCGTACGTCTCCGCGTCCATCATCCTCCAGCTCCTCACCGTGGTCGTCCCGACGCTCGAGAAGATGAACAAGGAGGGGGAGATCGGCCGGCGCAAGATCACCCAGTACACGCGCTACGGCACCATCGTCCTCTCGGCGCTGCAGGGCTACGGCATCGCGACCTACCTCGAGTCGCTCCGCGACGCGGGCGGGCTCACCGTGGTCGCCGAGCCGGGCTGGAGCTTCCGGCTCATCACGATGCTCTCCCTCGCGGCCGGCACCGCCTTCATCATGTGGATGGGCGAGCAGATCACCGAGCGCGGGATCGGCAACGGAATCTCGCTCGTGATCTTCGCGGGCATCGTCGCCCGCGCCCCCGCCGCCGCCTACAACACCTGGCTCACCTCGCGCGCCCCCGGCTCCTCGGTGGAGCCGATCGGGATGCTGGTCCTCGGCGCCATCATGATCGTGGTGATCGCGCTCATCGTCTTCGTCGAGCGCGGGCAGCGGCGCATCCCGGTCCAGTACGCGAAGCGGGTGGTCGGCCGGAAGCTCTACGGCGGCCAGTCCACGCACCTGCCGCTCAAGGTGAACACCGCGGGCGTCATCCCGCCGATCTTCGCGTCCTCGATGCTGCTCATCCCGGCGACGCTCGCGGGCTGGTTCCCGTTCCTCGCCCGCATCAACGACGCGGTCCGGCCGGGGTCGTGGATCTACAACGTCCTCTACGTCGTGATGATCGTCTTCTTCGCCTACTTCTACACGGCGGTGACGTTCAACCCCGTGGACGTGGCCGACAACCTCAAGAAGTACGGCGGCTACATCCCCGGGATCCGCCCCGGCAAGAAGACGGCCGACTACATCGACCACGTCCTCTCGCGCATCACCTTCGGCGGCGCGATCTACCTCTCGGCGATCTGCGTGCTGCCGACGATCATCACGAACGAGTTCAACGTCCAGTTCTACTTCGGCGGGACCTCGCTCCTCATCGTCGTCGGCGTGGCGCTCGACACCGTGCAGCAGATCGAGGGCCACCTCATCACCCGCCACTACGAGGGCTTCAGCGGCCCGCGCGGCCCGCGCATCCGTGGGCGGCGGGTCCCGACCGGCCAGGTCGCGAACGCGTGACGCGGCGGGCCGCCTCGCGGCGGCTCGCGCGCTGGAGAGCGCCATGATCCTGATCCTCCTGGGCCCGCCCGGTGCGGGCAAGGGCACGCAGGCGAAGCTCCTGTCCTCCGAGCTCAAGGTCCCCCACGTCTCCACCGGGGACATGTTCCGGGACCACAAGGCCCGCGGGACCCCGATCGGCAAGAAGGTCCAGGCGATCATGGACGCCGGCGGGCTCGTCACCGACGACATCACCAACGAGATGGTGAAGGACCGGCTCGCCCGCCCCGACGTCACGAAGGGCTTCATCCTCGACGGCTATCCCCGGACCGCGGCGCAGGCGCAGTACCTCGACCTGCTGCTCCACTCGATGGGGCGCTCGATCACCCGCTGCATCTCCTACGACGTCCCGGACGAGATCCTCGTCGAGCGGATGAGCGGGCGGCGCTCCTGCCCGAGGTGCGGCGCCGTCTACCACGTCAGCCAGAACCCGCCGAAGCGCGACGGCTACTGCGACAAGGACGACGCCGGCCTCGTGCAGCGCGAGGACGACAAGCCGGAGACGGTCCGCAAGCGGCTCCAGGAGTACATGGTGAAGACCGAGCCGCTCCGGCGCTTCTACGAGACCCGCCACCTCCTCACGTCGATCGAGGGGGTCGGGACGCCCGAGGGGATCCTCGCGGCGACGAAGAAGGCGCTCGGGGCCTGAGGCCCCCGGCGGCGGACCGGATGGACGCGAGCGCGCGCGAGCGGCCCGTCCTGCGCACGGCGGAGGACATCGCCGGCATCGCGCGGGCCTGCGCGATCGTCCACGAGGTGCTCGACGCGCTCGTGCGCGCGGCGGTCCCCGGCATCACCACCGCGGAGCTCGACCGGTGCGCCGCCGAGGCGGCGCGGGCGCGCGGCGCGGCGCCGGCGTTCCTCGGCTACCACGGCTACCCCGCGTCGCTCTGCATCTCGGTGAACGACGAGGTCGTCCACGGGATCCCCTCCGTCGAGCGGCGCCTCGCCGAGGGCGACGTCGTCGGGCTCGACTTCGGCGTCGTCGCGGAGGGTTGGTACGGCGACGCGGCGCGCACCGTTCCGGTGGGCCGCGTCGCGCCCGCGGCCGCGCGGCTCCTCGAGGTGGGGGTGGAGGCGCTCCGGCGGGCCGTCGCCGCGGCGCAGCCGGGCGGGACCGTCGGGGACGTGGGCGCGGCGGTCCAGGGGTTCGTCGAGGGGCAGGGGTTCTCGGTCGTGCGCGACTTCGTGGGCCACGGCATCGGCCGGCGCCTGCACGAGCCGCCCCACGTCCCGAACTACGGCGCACCGGGGACGGGCGAGCGGCTGCGCCCCGGCATGGTGCTCGCGCTCGAGCCGATGGTGAACGCGGGCGGCCCCGAGGTGGAGCAGCTCGATGACGGCTGGACCGCGGTCACCATGGATGGTTCGCTCTCCGCCCACTTCGAGCACACCGTGGCGGTCACCGAAAACGGCCCTGTCGTCCTGGGGTTGGGCGAGGAGGCGCTTGCCTGGCCCTGACCGGGGCGGCCGCCGCGGGAAAGCGGCCCGCGCGGCGCAAGCGTTCCGACTTGCACGGTAAAATCACGCATGCTATAGGGCCCGCTTCGCGAGCCGCTCGAACGGAGGGCGGCCGTCTCGGGGAAATCCCGGAGAATACGAGCGGCTAGGACGAGTTCGGGTCCTCGCCGTCGACCCGCCGAAGCGTGGCGGGGTTTTTCGTCTCAGGAAGCCGCATCGGAGGCGCCATGAAGGTTCGCGCGTCGGTCAAGAAGATTTGCGACAAGTGCAAGGTCATCAAGCGGAAGGGAACCGTGCGGATCATCTGCCCGGCGAACCCGCGCCACAAGCAGCGCCAGGGCTAGCTGCCCGTACCCGGAGAATCTGAATGGCTCGCATCGCAGGCGTCGACCTTCCCCGTGAGAAGCGGATCGAGGTCGCCCTCCAGTACATCTACGGAATCGGCAAGACGACCGCGCAGGCCATCTGCGAGAGGGCGAACGTCAAGGTCGAGACGCGCACGAAGGACCTGACGGACGACGAGACCCGCCGCATCCGCGAGACCATCGAGCAGGGCGTCAAGGTGGAGGGCGACCTCCGCCGCGAGACCTCGATGAACATCAAGCGGCTGATGGATCTCGGCTGCTACCGCGGCCTCCGCCACCGCAGGAACCTCCCGGCCCGCGGCCAGCGCACCCACACGAACGCGCGCACGCGCAAGGGTCCGAAGAAGGGGCTCGTCCGCAAGCCCGTCGCCGCGGCGCCCGCGCCGAAGGCCTAGTCCCAGAACCCGAACCAGACCGGAGACGCACGAGTGGCTGACGAGAAGCAGACGAAGGAGCCGGCGAAGAAGCCCGAGGAGCCGGCGAAGCCCAAGGTGGAGGAGAGCACCGCTCCCGCGGCGCCGAACCTCACCGGCATCGAGCCCATCACCGCCTCGCCCGTCACCCCGAAGAAGGGGAAGAAGCGGGTGAAGAAGAACGTCGCGGCGGGCATCGTGCACATCGCCTCGACCTTCAACAACACGATGATCACGATCACCGACCAGGTCGGGAACGTGATCGCGTGGTCGAGCGCGGGGGCCCGTGGCTTCAAGGGCTCGCGCAAGTCCACGCCGTTCGCCGCGCAGGTGGCGGCCGGCGACGCCGCGGCGAAGGCGATGGAGCACGGCCTCAAGTCGGTCAGCGTCGTGGTGAAGGGCCCCGGCGCCGGCCGCGAGTCGGCGCTGCGCGCGCTGTACGCCGCCGGCCTCAAGATCTCGTTGATCCGCGACGTCACGCCGATCCCGCACAACGGCTGCCGGCCCCCGAAGCGCCGCCGGGTCTGATCACCTCTCAGGAGCGAAACCACGTGGCTCGTTACAACGAAAGCGTCTGCCGGCTCTGCCGCCGCGAGAACCTCAAGATGTATCTGAAGGGGGATCGCTGCTACACGGACAAGTGCGCCATCGAGCGCCGACCGTATCCCCCGGGCCAGCACGGCCAGGGCCGGACCAAGTTCTCCGAGTACGGCGTCCAGCTGCGTGAGAAGCAGAAGGTGAAGCGGATGTACGGCCTCCTCGAGGCCGGGTTCCGTCACGCCTACCAGAACGCCGCCGCCGCGAAGGGCAAGACCGGCGAGAACCTCCTCCAGAAGCTCGAGCTCCGGCTCGACAACGTCGTCTTCCGGCTCGGCTTCGCCGACACCCGGAACGAGGCGCGGCAGCTCGTTCGCCACGGCCACTTCAAGGTGAACGGCCGCAAGGTGAACATCGCGAGCTACAGCTGCCGGCCCGGCGACATCGTCGAGATCAAGGAGCGCTCGAAGAAGGTCGTCCGGATCGGCGAGGCGCTCGAGGCGGTGGACCGCCGCGGCGTCCCGGCCTGGCTCGACCTCGACAAGGGCGGCTTCAAGGGGACCGTGAAGACCACGCCGGCGCGCGAGGACATCACGATGCCCATCCAGGAACAGCTCATCGTCGAGCTCTACTCGAAGTAGCGATTCGCCCTCGGGCGATCCCGCAAGCGGGAGCGCCGAGGGTTCACGTCGGGAGCGGGCCGGCCCGTGCCGGTCCGCGCCCTTCACGGGCCGCGCGTTCCACGGTGCCCCTCGCCGGTCGGCTGGCCGGTCGCGGGGAGGGGACGGCGGTCGAGGAGGACAGCCATGGTGGATCCGATCGTCACGAAGAACTGGCGCGACCTCATCAAGCCCCGCGGGCTCACGGTCGACCAGGAGTCGCTCTCCAACACCTACGGCAAGTTCGTCGCCGAGCCGCTCGAGCGCGGCTTCGGGATCACCCTCGGGAACTCGCTCCGGCGCGTGCTGCTCTCGTCGCTGCAGGGCGCCGCGATCACCTCGGTGAAGATCGAGGGGGTCGAGCACGAGTTCATGACCATCCCCGAGGTCGCCGAGGACGTCACCGACATCATCCTCAACCTCAAGGAGGTCCTCCTCCAGATCCACACCAACGAGGTGAAGACGATCCGGATCGAGGCGGACGGCCCCCGCGAGATCAAGGCGGGCGACATCATCGCCGACGGGCAGGTCGAGGTGCTGAACCCCGGCCACCACATCCTCACCATCAGCGAGGGCGGCCGGGTCCGGATCGAGATGACGGCGCGGCGCGGCCGCGGCTACGTCCCGGCGGAGAAGAACAAGGTCGCCGGGCAGCCCATCGGCACCATCCCGATCGACGCGCTCTTCAGCCCGATCCGGAAGGTGAACTACCAGGTCACCAACGCCCGCGTCGGCCAGCAGACCGACTACGACAAGCTCACGCTCGAGCTCTGGACCGACGGCTCGGTCGCGCCGAACGACGCGGTCGCCTACGCGGCCAAGATCGTGAAGGAGCAGCTCTCGATCTTCATCAACTTCGACGAGGCCGAGGAGCCCGCCGAGGAGGTGAAGCCGGTCGAGGAGCAGAAGCTGAACGAGAACCTCTTCCGTTCGGTGGACGAGCTCGAGCTCTCGGTCCGCAGCGCGAACTGCCTGCAGAACGCGAACATCAAGACGATCGGCGACCTCGTGCAGAAGACCGAGGCCGAGATGCTGAAGACGAAGAACTTCGGCCGCAAGTCGCTGAAGGAGATCAAGGAGATCCTGGCGGAGATGGGCCTCTCGCTCGGGATGAAGCTCGAGAACTGGCCGCCCAAGACCGCGCCGCAGGGCGCGCCCAAGGTCTAGTCCCCGGACCGAGAAGGAGAGCACGAGATGAAGCACCGCGTCGTCGGCCGGCGCCTCGACCGCACCACCGAGCACCGCACGGCCATGTTCCGAAACCTGGTGACGTCGCTCCTCCGCCACGAGCGGATCACGACCACCACCCCGAAGGCGAAGGAGCTGAAGCGCTTCGCCGACAAGATCATCACCCTCGCGAAGCGGGCCACCCCGCACGCGCGGCGCATCGCGAACCGCGACGTCCGCGACGTCGAGGTGCTGAACAAGCTGTTCGGCGCGATCGCCGATCGGTACAAGACCCGGCCCGGCGGCTACACGCGGCTCATCCACGTGGGCCGGCGCGTGGGCGACAACGCCGAGCTCTCCGTGATCGAGCTCGTCGACCGCGCCGCCGCGGCGGCGCCGGAGGCGGACGCCGACGCGAAGCCGAAGGCCGAGAAGGCCGAGGCGGCGGAGAAGGCCGAGAAGCCGGCCAAGAAGGCGAAGAAGGCGAAGGAGTAGCCCGCGCTCGCGCGCGCACCCCGGGAGGCCGCGTGGTCCGTCCGCGCGGCCTCTTCGCTTTTCCCGGGGCCGCGCGCGAGAATGGGCGCGCCCGATGCCGCCGCTCTACCAGGACCCGCTCTCCGCCGTCCCCGGCGCCTGGCGGTGGCTCGATCTCGCCCGCGCGCTCGTCGAGGTCTCGACCGAGGCGTGGGCGATCGCGGTGATCGCGCTCGCGGTCTACTCGTTCCTCGAGGTCGAGGTGCGGGGGGTGCTGAAGGTGTTCCTCCCGCTCGCGGTCGCGCTCGG
>WNGL01000894.1_pt1 | contig 36124 bp, 33 predicted proteins | sample 5400591 | NCBI WGS metagenome assembly WNGL01 (sample SAMN13153377, study PRJNA577476) | soil metagenome | isolation source: 80 cm soil or saprolite under Garry oak tree replicate 1 | place: USA:California | collected 2016-06-15
CGGTCAATGAGTGGCGCCCCGATGCGATAACGCTGCTGCAGGACCTGGTGGCACGGTATCCCGAGGATGCCGAGGCCTGGTACCTCCTGGGGGACGCGTACTTTCATCTCGGGCATTTCTCGTTCCTGCCGCTCGACAGCATGGTGCAGCCGTTGCAACGGGCGATCGCGCTCGACTCATCGTTCTCGCCCGCCTATCTCCACCTCGTGGAGTACGCGTTCCTGCAGGGCGACAGCGCCACCGCCCGGACTCTGATCGACCGACTGCGACGCATTGCGCCAGACAGTCCCAAGGCCGTCGGACTTGGGCTCGCGTATGCGTTGAGTTGGGGAACTGCGCTCGAGCGTGATGCGGCCCAGGCCATGCTCGATACCGGGGAAGCGCTTGTCTTGCTCACCGCGAAGCACGCAATGAATTGGGTACCGGATCTGAGCGAGCCGACACTCCGCGCGGCCCGAGCCCTGGTCGGGCAGAGGCGTCACCCCGCGGCGGACAGAGGTAACGCATATATCGGAATCACGGTGGTGTACGCCAATAAGGGTTGGATCAGTCGGGCGGACGCCGTGTGGGATAGCGCCATCGCTCTGCTGGGGTGGCCCCCGCAGTGGAGGGAAGGCGTGACGGTCCAGGGCGAGCTTCAGGGATACCCGCACCCTGGCATCGAGAGAGCGGCGGGGGCGTTGGGCGCAAGCTCGAAGGCTGGGCCTTGGGGGCAGATCCTATTCGGCCTCTATGCTGCAAGCCGCGGGCAATGGGAGGATTTTCGGCGCGCTGTGGCGGGTCTGGAGGGGGTGAGAGCGGGCCCGGAGAAGGAGTGCGCGAGCGGGTTAGCTCGCGCGCTGCGTCAATTCGCGGCAGCGAAACGGGCTGGCGACCCTGGAAGGGCCGAGGCCCTGTTCCGTCAGGCCGATGCGGCAGTTAGCACGAGCGGATGCTACTCAGGCGCTCGGTTGATCCTTGAAGACCTAATCCGCTATCAGGCATTGCTCGCCTCCTTCTCGGCCGGGCACTTGGACCCTGCCGCTCGGTGGGTCAGCGGCATGAGCCCCGGCTCCGGCTGGCCCACCGCGGCGCCGCTGGAGTTCTGGCACGGGCGAATCGCCGAGGCGCGCGGCGACCGCCCTGAAGCACGACTCCATTACGAGCGCTTCGTTCGGTGGTGGGCCGACGCCGATCCCGAGCTGCGCCCGTGGTGGGAGGAAGGGCGTGCCGCGCTGGCGCGGGTTACGGCGGAGCCCCGATGAGCGAGCTCGTCGGCCGCCTGGAGACCGCCCTCGCGGGCCGTTACACGATCGAGCGCGAGCTCGGCCGCGGCGGGATGGCCACCGTGTACCTCGCGCGCGATCTCAAACACGACCGCCTGGTCGCGCTCAAGGTGCTCCGCCCCGAACTTGCGGCCGTCCTCGGCGCCGAGCGATTCCTGCGCGAGATCCGCGTCACCGGGCAACTCCAGCACCCGCACATCCTGACGCTCATCGATTCAGGCGTAGCGGACGGGTTCCTCTATTACGTGATGCCGTATGTCGAGGGCGAGAGCCTGCGCCAACGCCTGGAGCGGGAAGGCCAGCTGCCGCTCGATGAGGCGCTGCGCCTCACCCGCGCGATCGCCACGGCCCTCGACTTCGCGCACGGCCGTGGTGTCATCCATCGCGATATCAAGCCCGAGAATATCATGCTCCACCAGGGCGAGCCGATGGTGGCGGACTTCGGGATCGCGCTGGCGGTGAGCATGGCGGGGCGGGAGCGGCTCACCGAGACGGGACTGTCGCTCGGCACGCCGGCGTACATGAGCCCCGAGCAGGCGAGCGCCGAGCCCAGGCTGGATGGTCGCAGCGACCAGTACAGTCTGGCTTCGGTGCTGTACGAGATGTTGGCCGGGGAGCCGCCGTACACCGGGCCGACCGCTCAGGCAATCATTGCCAAGCGGCTGAGCGAGCCGATCCCGCGCCTGCGCACCATTCGCCAAGTCCCTGCGGCGGTGGAAGCCGCTGTCACACAGGCCCTCGCGAAGGCATCGGCTGACCGGTTCGCCACCGCGGGGGCGTTCGTCGCCGCGCTCACGGCCAACCCGACTCGGCCGACACCACTGTGGCGATCTCCCGCGGTCCTGACCGCGTTGATCGGTGTCACCCTGGCGGCAGCGTGGGGCCTGACCCATGGTCTCGGGACCGGTCGACGCGCATCCGCTCTGAACTGGGAGCCAGTATCGGTCGCCGCGCTGCCGTTCGTGAACATGAGCGGCGACGCCGCGAATGAGTACTTCAGCGACGGCATGACGGAGGAGCTGATTTCGACGCTCTCCCGGGTGGAAGGGCTCAGAGTCGCGGCGCGTACTTCGGCGTTCGCGTTCAAGGGAAGGAATGCCGACGTGCGGGAGATCGGCCGCCAGCTCGGCGTAGCAACGGTGCTCGAGGGCAGTGTGCGCCAGACGGGCAGTAGGCTCCGCGTCAACGCGCGCTTGGTCAGCACCAGCGACGGAGACCAGCTCTGGTCGGAGGAGTACGACCGCGAGCTCCGGGACGTTTTTGCCGTCCAGGAAGACATCGCACGTGCGATCACGGCTGCCCTCCGGCTGAAGCTCACCGGCGCCGACAGCGCCGCGATCGGCAGGCGGCCCACCGCGAACCTCCAGGCCTACAATCTCTATCTCCTGGGACGTCATCACTGGAACCGCTTCACGCCGGAGGGGACACGCAAGAGCGTAGAGTACTTCCAGCAGGCTATCGCACAGGACTCGACGTTCGCTCCTGCGTACGTGGGTCTCGCCAACGCATACGGCCTGTTCGCTGAGGGTCACGGGGGCGGTGATGCCCCATCGCGGCAGTTTTTCCCGTTGGCCAAACGGGCGGCGGCGCGGGCGCTGGAGCTCGACCCGTCGAACGCCGAGGCGTGGTCGGTGCTCGGCTTCCTGCACTTCGAGTACGACTTCGACTGGGCCGGGGCCGGGAAGGAATTTGCGCGCGCCGTGCAGCTCGGTCGGAACGTTGCCATCGTGCGCGGGCAGTATGCCGTCTACCTCGCTATGCTCGGCAGATTCGACGAGTCCATGGAGGAAAAGCGAGTCGCGCAGAGCCTCGACCCCCTCACACCGGTGTTCTTCGGCGATCAAGGCTCCACGCTCATCAGCGCCCGACGTTACGACGATGCGCTGCCCGAATGTCGGAAAGCTCTTGAGCTCGATCCAGGGTTCGGGCCGGGTCACCGCTGTCTCGGAAGGGCGCACATGTTAGCCGGCCGGTACGAGGAGGCGCTCGCGGAATACCGCCGAGCCATTGACCAGATGCCACTTGACCCACGCCTGCAATCGGGAATTGCCCAAACCTACGCGCGCGCTGGGAACAGATCTGGCGCGCGCAGGATTGTCGACAGTCTGGTAACCGTCTCCGGGACGCGATATGTCTCTCCAGTGCCGATTGCGTACATATACGCGAGCCTCGGCGACCGTGACCGCACTCTCGAGTGGCTCGAGCGGGCTATCACGGAGCGGGCGGGCTGGGTCGTGGACATCTACAAGGCTCCGGAAATGGACTTCCTCCGCTCCGACCCGCGCTTCGTGCGGCTGCTCCGTCGGATGGGGCTCGGAGCCTAACGGCCGCGGCGCCTCACTTCGTCGGCTCCAGCGTGGCTTGGCCCCCCACCTGCTGCCACCGACCGTTCCGCTTCACGAAGATATCAGTGATGCGGCGCGGCCCGGGGACATATCCCTTGGCCGTGCCCTGAATGGTTTGCCGTCCCGTGAGGACCGCGGCGTCGCCGAAGATTCGGACTTTGAGATCAGCGAGTTTCGAATCCGTCCACTGCACGTCGCTCGACATCGACTCGGTGATCTCCTGCGCCTTGTTCAGCACCGATCCGTTCGAGTGCGTGTAGAGGTAGTCGTCAGCCAGGAGTCGCTCCAGCATCGCACGATCCTTCTTGAACTGGGCATCCGTGACGGCCTGTTCGAGTTTGATGATCTCCTGCTCTGTCGCACTTGTCGCCTGAGCCCAGGCTCGACCGCTGGCGAGCAGCACTAACAACGCAAATGCGAGTGTGCGTTTCATTGGCGACCTCCTAAAACGCAAACGGGACCCTAGCGCTTTTCGAAGACCCTGATGTTGTTGAACGTCTGCCCCTTCGCATTGGTCAACTTGACTCTGATGGTCATGACGTTTCCATCCCGGGAGATCACCCGCGTCCCGCTGCCGACGACCTTGCCGGCCTTCTTGAGTGTGAAGGTCGCATGGAACGGATTGGAAGCCTTGACGGCTTGCGCGTCGTAGTCCGGCGAGCCCGCAAATGGGTGATCCTTGCCGTCGTAGCTGCCGGTCCACTCCGAGACGTCGGCCTTCCCGTCGGCATCCACCAGGCTGTCGGTGTACTTGACGTTCTCCCCGCTTGCCTCGTACGTGCGCGTCCAGCTCTTCGGCGGAGGGCCGGGGCGAAAGGTCGACTTCGCCACATTGAGTTCCCATCTCCCGATTACGAGGCGACGCAGATCGGCGCGCTGTGCGCTTCCGGGCATCGGTGTCAAGACGACGCCAAACACTGCAGCGAGGGCGAGCACGTGATGTTGCATACGGAGCTCCTGTTGAGGAAGAATAGGAACCGCCGATTATTGCCTGCTGGGCACCGCTCTCATGAGAAGCCCCAGAGCGTTCTTGAGACTTTCGACCCCCGCCGCCTGACCTTTGTAGTGCCCCAGACGAACCACGACCAGCTCGTGCGATGGAATGATCAGCGTATACTGCCCTCCGACACCGGTCATGTAGTAGGCGCTCTTGGGCGCGGGGAACAACGTGTCTCCATTTATCCAGAAGAACCCACCGTAGATCGGACGATGATCGGCGGCCCAAGCGGGAGCCACGGAGCTCACGAACTGCACGAAGCCCTCCGGTAGAATCCGCTCCCCCTGCCACACTCCGTCCTGCAGATAGAGATTCCCGAGACGCGCCCAATCGCGGGCGGACGCCAGCTCGTATCCCTGCGTCAGGAAATTCCCATACGGATCGGTTTCCATCACCATGGAGCGGATGCCGATTCTGTCCAACAGCGCCCGTCGCGGGAATGAGAGGTACTCCTCTCCACGCTTCTCGACGGCCAGACGGATGAGGTAGTTGACCAGCACCGGGTCGGTGTTGTGGTAGCGGCCGACGGTGCCCGGTGGCCATTGGAGCGGGCGAGTCGCGGCGTAGTGGAATAGGTTCACCGCACCCGTGTAGAGATACAGGTGATCGGGATACGGGCCCGACGGGTCGTAGTCGGGATCCTGCGGCGCGCGCATCCGGAGGCCGCTCGACATGTGCATGAGATCTGCGATGCGGATCTTGGCGCGCGGATCGTTCTCGCCCCGCCACTCCGGAATCGGCGCCGGTTGCTCGAGCGCGTAGACGCCCTGTTTGATCAGAATGCCCAGGAGTGCGGCCGTCAGGCTCTTTCCCATCGACCAGCTTTCCAGGGGCGTGCGCGCCGTGATACCGGCGCCGTATCGCTCGCCGATGATCTGTCCCTTCCACGTCACCACAAAGGCGGCAGTCATCCCCGCGGCGGGCTGGAAGGCCGCGTCCACGGCCGCCCGTATCGCGGCCGTGTCGAGCTCGGGGGCTAATGGGTCCGTCGGCAGGAGGTCACCCATCGGCCATGCCTGGGTCGACGGGTCGGGGAGGACGCTCGCGACCCGGATCGGCTTGTAATTGAGCGAACTTCGGCCGAGCGGGAGTGTGACGCAGCCCTGGTCGCCGACGAACTTGGCGGTGCGTCGCACGCCGTTGGGCAGCGTGACGTGCACCGCCTTGCCGACACGATCGATGACTGGCTTACCCAGCTTCGCCCGCTCGGCGTAGGGAGCCGTGAAATAACCCACGTTCTCGGCGGCGAAGTCAGGATCGAGACCGGTGATGAACACGGCGGAGCACATGATCTGGGCGAAGCCCGCCGCGTGGTGCTCGAGGGCGGTCCCCGGAGGCGGGACATAGGGCGTGCTGAGCTCAAGCGCCTTGGCGCGCGCGATCAGCGAGTCCCGGCGCGGATTCGATTGCTGCGCCGCGGCGGCGACGGTCGTGAATGCTACGGTGGCCAGAGCGAGAAGCGGTCGCATGGTCAACGGCGCGCTCCAAACACCTGGCCCATGACCGCGTCGAAATGCTCGTCGGACTCATGCCAGTGCACGATCTTCCAGCCTTCTGCTCGCTTCCGAAGCAGCGCCGTCGTGCGCATGGTGTCCTCCCAGGGTCCTCGGCGCCTCACGGTTGCGTGGTCGCGCGCGCGACCTGCTTCTTCGGGATCCAGAACGCGGGATCCTGCGCCCGCGTCTCCGGCGACACGTAGCTCATCGCCGGATCGAGCCGGAAGCGGTTGGTCTCCGAGCTGACAAGCCCCTCCGCCGAGAACTTCTGCAGCGCTGCCCGCTCCTCGGCCGTGAGCCCCTGCGCGGTCTTGTCGCCCGCCGCCTTCAGGTCGTCGAACTGGCCGTACGATTCGACGGACGAGAAGATGAAGAAAGTCGGCCCGGGGGCCCCGGCGATCAGCTCGTAGACCCGGTAGCTCGTCTTCGGCTCCGCGCGCTGCGCCGCCGCGCCGTACGCCTTCGCCGCCGCCTCAAAGTCCGGGCGATGCCCCGGCTTCACCCGGAACGTCGTGATCTGCCAGAACCGCTGCTTCGCGACGTCTGGGAACGCTCCGGTGGTCAGGTCGGGCCGCGCGACCGCTTGCACGACGGTGTGCCCGGTGAGCACCTCGGCGTCCGCACGGGCGAGTCGTGCCAGTTCCGCCGAGAGGACCGGATCGGCGTCTTGACGCTTGAACTCCTCCGCGACGGCGGCATTGGACGCGAACGGGATCGTGAACCAGACCTCGTCTTGACCCGTGAGCGAGGCCAGCGCCAGGTAGGAGCTGGGCGACTTGGCTTTCGCAAACGCCGCGGGCCAGCCGGCCTCGATCCGGGTGTGCTCGGCGCCGCGACCCAGCTTCACTTCTTCACGCACGATGGTGAGGTACGCCGGCTGGGTCGTCGGCAATGCCTGAGCGCCGAGCGCACCGATGCGGGTTGACGTCAGCGCCAGCAATGGCAGGAGCGACAGTTTCGCCTTCATGAGTGGCCCACCTCTTGGGCTCTGCAACGCGACTGCGGGAATGAGCCAAGAAAACAACCGGCCGAGCGGGTTCCCCCACTCAGCCGGTTTCGCGATTTGCTCCCCTCGAGGCATTGGCGAGCCGCACGACATCGCGCCTCGGGGTTCATGGCATCTGAGTTGTGTTTCAATATGCACCTATGAGCGTGGGCCGCAAGCACTGGCCCGCGCGCTCGAGACGCTCCGCCCCAACTGGCGGGCGACCCCGGGGAGCGGCACTTTCTCGCGCAGCGCATAGAGGCGTGCGATGCCGGAAAGGCCGATCTAACGTGGCAGCTTGGCCCCAGTTACCGTTGAGCGACTGGGCGGACACTCTTACGACGCTGCAGCGCTGGACGCAGATCGTCGGCAAGACGCGCCTCGCCCTGGCCCCGATGCAGAATCACTGGTGGCAGGTGGCGCTGTACGTCACCGCCCGCGGGCTGGGCACCTCCCCCATGCCGTATGCCAAGGGCAACGTCGAGCTGGAGTTCGATTTCCTGGACCACCGCCTGGTGGCGCGGACCAGCGACGGCGCGACCCGGAGCATCCCCCTCGCTCCGCGATCCGTCGCGGACTTCTACCAGGATTACCTGGGTATGCTGGCGGCCCTCGGCGTCGCGGCGAAGATCTGGCCGGTGCCGCAGGAGATGGCGGACACGACCAGCTTCACCGCCGATCGGGAGCACGCGTCCTACGACCCTGACGCCGCGCAGCGTTGCTGGCGGATCCTGACGCATGCGGACCGCGTGCTGCAGCGGTTTCGGGGGCTTTTCCTCGGTAAGTCGAGCCCCTCGCACTTCTGGTGGGGCGGCTTCGATCTGTCGTGCACGCGCTTCTCGGGACGTCCCGCGCCGCGGCACCCCGGGGGGATACCACATCTCGCCGACTTCGTCACGCGCGAAGCGTACTCCCACGAGTGCATCAGCGCGGGATGGTGGCCGGGCAGCGTCGCCGGGCCGGTGGCGGAGCCCGCGTTTTACGCCTACGCCTATCCGGAGCCGGCGGGCTGCCCGGACGCCCCGGTGCGCCCGGCCACGACTCGTTACCTCCTGGCGATGCGAGAGTGGATCCTGCCGTACGAGGCGGTGCGGGTGGCGCGCGATCCTGAGGGGGCGCTGCTCGAATTCCTCCAGAGCACCTACGAGGCCGCGGCCGACCGCGGCGGGTGGGATCGCGCCCGGCTCGAGCGGGCGTAGTCAGCCGTCGCACCAGGACGCGCCTCCGGCCCCATGCTGCAGCAACGGCCTGCCTATTGAACGATTACGCGGACAACGACAACTTCAAGCCCAGAACGAAGGGAGGTCTTGGGGCATGGCAGAGAAGGGGAAAGGTCGGTCGCTGAAAGACCGGCTCGTGGATATGGGCGTGCTGGTCGAGAAGGATGAATCCCCAAGTGCCGCTCAAGGATCGGCTGCCGTGTCGGGACCGGGCGGGTTGCCTGGCCCGGGGTCGGTTGCCGGAGGGGTTGATCGGGACCTGCTGAAACAGCTGCTCGCCGCCGCCACCAAGGACACGAACGATTACACCGAGTTCATGCTGTCCGCCGACGCGATGTCGGGGGTCATTCCCGACGAGGCAACCCGCATCAAGGCCGCGTTCGTTGCTTCCAAGCCGCACGGTCTCACCCTCGAAAGGATCCTTGCCGGGCTCGCCAGCAGCAAACGGGTGCTCGAGGCGAAGCGCGGCGAATTCGAAAGAGTACTGTCGCAGAAGGTCGACGCCCTCGTCACATCGAAGCAGAAGCAAGCGGACGACAACCGCAGGACGATCGACTCGAAGAAGCAGGAGCTGACACAGCTTCAGGCCGAAATCACAGCGCTCGAGCAGGCGGAGGCGAAATCCAGGTCGGAAATCACCGCCGGTCAGACTCAGATCGAGGCCGCCAAGGCCAATTTCCTCGCGGCCTACAATGCCGCGATCACCGTACTATCTTCGAACGAAGCCAAGCTGAAGACCCAACTCAAGGGGGCGTAAGGCGACCATGACGGACATGACCCCTATTCCCTCCGCGGCGAAGACCTTCTGGCAACGTCCCGAAGGAACGTTCGCGAAGGTCATCAGCGCGATCGTGGGCGCATTTCTCGTTTTCAAGTACGCCCTCCCCGTTCTCACGTTCTTCAACAACCTCATCTGGACCACGGTGAACATCGTCATCGGCGGCGCCATTCTCGCCGCCGTCGTGTACGTGATCTGGGACGGCCGCCTCCTCCGAGCCGCGAGCTACATCTACAAGAGCTTCATGAGGTGGGTCTTCAACTGGATCACGTCGAACGATCCCATCGGCGTGATGAAGACGGCCTTGGAGAAGATGGGGAAGATCCTGTCCCAGACCGAGGGTCAGATGGGTACCGTGCGCGGCGTGATGGTGCAGCTGCGCACTGCCATTGCCAATGCCGAGCGTAACCGGACGACCGCCCTGAAGCTTGCCGATCAAGCCGGCAAGGAGAACAATCCGCTGCAGGTCCGCGTGAAGAGCAAGACGGCGAGCATCTACGGTCGGTCGACGATGACGTACCAGGAGTTACTCACCAAGCTCGAAGTGATGTATCGGGTGCTGAACAAGTACCACGACATCGCCAAGTCCAACATCGAAGTGATGACGGTCGAGCTGCAAGAGAGCACCATGCGCCACAGCGCTGCGCGGGCCGTCGGCGCCGCCATGAAGGGCTTCTGGTCCATCATGTCGACGGGCCAGGACAAGGAAATGTACGACCTGGCGAAGGAGCACATCGCCGAGGAATGGGACAACACCGTCGGCGAGATGGAGAACTTCGTCACGATTTCCAAGGACGTCGTCAGCTCCTTCGACCTGGACCAAGGCGTCCTCGAGGAGGACGGTCTGAAGCAGCTCGCGGAGTGGGAGCAGAAAGCCGATTCGCTGGTCTTGGGAGCGGAGAAGCCGGCGCTCATTGCCGCTGCCAACGATCCAAGGGACGTGCTTCACCTCCCGGGCAGCGAGGACTACGAACAGCTCTTCAAGTAGCGGGCGTACCCGGGTCTTGAACTACAACCGAGACGGAGGATAACGGCATGGCCGTTCAGCTCTCTTCCCGCTTCAAGCGGCTTGTCCTCCTGCTAGTCGTGGTCGGAGGTGGTTACTACGCTCTGCGCTACGCGTCCAGCCACGGCATGATCCCGCAGGGTAAGCAGAGCGGCGGTCTCCGCACGACTCCTGTTCGTACCGAGAAGATCTCCAACGCGTCCAGCGAGCCCATCACCGTCTGCGTCGTTACGTGGCCCGGGTATGCCGGCGGGGAATACTTCAACGGCGGTTTCGCCGCGTCAACCGATTCCCGGTACTACCGGGACTACGGCATCAAGGTCGCGTTCAAGGTGATCGAGCAGTTCGTCCCGTCCCGCGAGGCGTGGAAGGCCGACAAGTGCCAGGCCATCTGGCAGACGGCCGACGCGTTCCCCACGGAGGTCGCGGGCTTAAAGGAGTACCAGCCGAAGATCATCTTCCAGGCAGACTGGTCCCGCGGCGGCGACGTGGTCATTGCCCGCCATGGCCTGACCTCCGTGAACGACCTGCGCGGCAAGACCGTATCGGCCGCGCTCGGGACGCCTTCGCACACCCTGCTGCTGCGCATGCTCGAGGCGGCGGGGATGACGATCCACGACGTCCACTACAAGCCGACGGAGGACGCTCCGGGCTCGGCGCAGATGTTCAAGGCTGGCTCGGTCGATGCGGCGGTCGTGTGGTCGCCGGACGATCAGGACGTTCTGAAGAGCGTGCCTGGGTCACACGTGCTCACCAGCTCGAAGATCATGTCGAACATGATCGCCGACGTCTTCTTCGTGAAGCAGAGCTATCTCGAGACGCACCGCGACGAGCTGCGCGCCCTCGTCGAGGGTTGGCTGCGCGGCGCCGCCGAGATCAACACCGATCCATCGGCCAAGGAGCAAGCCATCCAGATTCTCGCCAACGGCCTGAATCAGCCTCTGGACTTCATCCGCGCGGTGATCGACAACGCCCGGCTCGTCACCTACGGGGATAACGTGAACTTCTTCAACCTCAACGGTGACTACAGCGGCGTAACCGGCCAGGAGCTCTATGAATCGACCGGCCGGCTGTATCATCGATCGGACGCGTCGCTCGCGCCCACGGTCTTGCCCCCGTGGAGTAGTGTCGCCGACCTGGGGATCATCCGGTCCATCCATCTGACCGGACCGGAGCAGGCGGCTGAGCCCGTAGCGACGTTCGCGAAGGCGACTGCGAGCGACGTGAGCGCCGCGCCACTCTCGATGAAGCACATCACGATCACGTTTCCGACTGGTTCGGCCACACTCGATGAGAACGTGAAGTACATCATCGATACCGAGTTCGCGCCCACGGCGAAGACCGCGGGCAACGCGCGGATCCGGATCGAAGGCAACACCGACAACGTCGGCTCGCCCGACCTGAATCAGGGGTTGTCTGAGCGTCGGGCTCAGGCCGTGGCCGACTACCTGGTGTCCAAGTACGGCTTCGACAGCCACCGGTTCATCGTCGTGGGCAACGGTCCCCGCAAGCCGGTCGCTTCGAACGACACGGAGAGCGGGCGGGCTCGGAATCGGCGTACCGATTTCGAACTGTTGAACAACTAGCGAACCGACATGACGGCGCTGTTCAGGCTTCGAGGCACCCTTGATGAGAAGACGAAGGTCGGCATCGAGATCACGGGCGTGGTCGCCACGCTCGTCGTCTGGACAGCCCTCGTCCAATGGAAGCTCGTGCCGGCGACGATTCTGCCGATGCCGTGGAAGGTCGTGACCTCCCTGAAAGAGCTTCATTACCAAGACGCGCTCATCGTAAACGCCCTGTACTCCATCAAGATCAACTTTCTGGGATACTTGGAGGCGGTCGGCCTCGCGCTGCCTCTCGGCATGGCGATCGGCCTGCTACCCATTTTTCGGGCGCTCTCGGAGCGGCTCATCAGTGCCGCGCGGTATCTGCCCCTGACGGCCACCATCGGCATTTTCATCGCCCTGTTCGGCATCGAGACAAAAATGAAGGTCGAGTTCTTGGCCTTCGGCATCTTCGTGTACCTGCTCCCGGTCGTGGTGGAGAGGGTGGATGAGGTTCAGGAGGTGTACGTCCAGACCGCGCGAACGCTTGGCGCCACGCCCTGGCAGACGGTGAAGAGCGTGTTCATCCCGGACGTCGTGTCCAGGGTGTTTGACGACATCCGGGTGTTGATCGCCTTGTCGTGGACATACATCGTGTTCACGGAAGTCATCAACGCGTCTGACGGTGGGATCGGTGCTCTGGCGTACATCGCGGCCCGTCAGAGTCGGCCCGACAAAGTCTATGCGGTGCTGCTCACGATCATTCTGATCGGGTTCCTGCAGGACAAGGCGTTCCTGTACCTGGGCCGACTGCTGTTCCCGTTCAAGTATGTGGAAGGAGGCGGCAGTGGAAGCGCCGCCTAAAGGTCAGCTACCGAGGGTCATCGAGCTCCGCGGCATCACCCAGACGTATGACGGGGGAAAGACCTTCCTGTTCAACAAACTGAACCTGCTGCTCGAAGACAAACCCGGTCAGGGGCAGTTTGTCGTGATCCTCGGCGTCTCGGGTTGCGGCAAGTCAACCTTGCTCCGCTACATATCCGGGCTGCAGACGCCGACGTCGGGGGAGGTGCTCATCGACGGCAAGCCGAAGACGGACAGCATGGTGATCAGCATGGTGTTCCAACAGTATTCGTCGTTCCCATGGCTGTCCGTTCTCGATAACGTCATGCTGCCGCTGAAGTTCAGAGGCGTTCCCAGGAGCGACGGCAGGGAACAGGCGATGGCGATGATCAAGGCCGTGGGGTTGGAAGGTCACGAGCACAAGTATGCCCAGTCTCCGATTCTCTCGGGCGGCCAACTCCAGCGCGTAGCCATAGCGAGAAGCCTCATCTCAAACCCGCAAATCATCCTCATGGACGAGCCCTTCGGGGCCCTCGATACGCTGACGCGATTCCGCATGCAGACGATGCTGTATGACATCTGGGAGAAACTGGAATCGACGATCGTGTTCGTGACGCATGATATTCAGGAAGCGGTGTTCCTGGGCGACGACATCTACGTCATGAAGTCGGGCAGGGGCACGTCCGAGATCGCCAGGACCATCCACGTGGATTTGCCGCTGCACCGCGACCGGGCGACGAAGCGCGAGGCGCACTTCGTCCAGCTCGTAGCGGAGGTCGAGGATGCGATCACCAGCTTGAACGCATAGCTGCCGCGTCGGCCGCGACGCTTCACGTACCCTGTCGATTTCGCCCCACCCCGTTCGTCGCTATGAGAACCCTCAGAGGAGACGTGGCCATGCGTGGCATTTCGGCACTAGTCGCCCTGTTCCAGGTCATGACGGCGGTGTCACTGGGCGCGCAGGCGCCCGCCAAGCGTAACGCGCAGGGCGCGTGGGGCGGCGCGACCAAGGGAGTCGGCCACTACGCCGACGTGAACGGCCTGAAGCTGTATTACGAGATCGCCGGAACGGGCCGGCCGCTCATTCTGCTGCACGGCGGCCTGGGCGCGCTCGAAATGTTCGGACCCAACCTCGCGGCCCTCGCCCGCGGCCGTCAGGTGATCGCCGTGGACCTGCAGGGCCACGGGCGCACGGCCGACATCGATCGACCCTTGAGCGTCGCGCTGATGGCGGACGACATCGCCGCGCTAATCAAGCAGTTGGGGCTGGCGAGCGCTGATATCATGGGCTATTCGCTCGGGGGCGGCGTCGCGCTGCAGACGGCGATCCGGCACCCCGAGGTCGTGCGCAAGCTCGTCGTGGTGTCGACGCCGTTCCGGCGCGACGGCTTCTATCCCGAAATCCTGGCGCAGCAGGGGCAGGTGGGCCCCGCCGCCGCCGAGGCGATGAAGCAGACGCCCATGTACCACCTGTACGCGAGCCTCGCGCCCCGGCCGGAGGACTGGCCGCGCCTGTTGGGAAAGATCGGCGACGCGATGAAGCAGGACTTCGATCTCTCGAAGGACATCGCCGGCATCACGGCGACGACCCTCGTGGTGGCGGGCGATGCCGACATCTTCCCGCCCTCGCATGCGGTCGAGCTGTTCGGCTTGCTGGGTGGGGGCAAGCGCGACGGCGGGTGGGACGGCTCCGGGCGTCCGAAGTCGCGGCTCGCGATTCTGCCGGGGTTGACGCACTACACCATTTTCAGTGCCCCGGCGCTGGCCGCCACGGTCATCCCGTTCCTCGATGCCCAATGAAATACATCCTGCTGCACTATGTGGGAGAGGCCGGATGGCCCCAGTTGACGAAGGTCGAGCAACAAGAGTGGTTGGGAGCCCTTAAAGCATATGCGGAGGCAATGACAAGAGCAGGCGTCCTGACGAGCGCCGTGGGCCTCAAGATGAGCTCGGCGGCGCGGACCGTGAGACTCGCGAACGGCAGGACCCACGTGCTGGACGGCCCCTACGCCAACTCGAAGGAGCAGCTCGCTGCGTTTCACATCATCGACGTCGCCGATTTCGATGCCGCGCTCGCCTGGGGAGCACGTTCACCAACGGCTTTGTACGGTGTCGTCGAGGTGCGTCCACTCATGGACAAGAGCCTTGACGACTTGCTGCGAGAGCTTGGCGGGTGAGCGCTGGCGATCGTTCCCCCACATCACTGCTCCTTCAGGCTCGGGGTGGCGGAGCCAGCGCGTCGACACCCGCCTCGAGCGCCGCCACGATGCGATCGACGTCGTACACGCAGCCGGCCCAGGTGCCGCCGCTCGCCTGCTGGAGCGCAGCCCACAGACGCGTGTCCGCCGGCAAGGCGGCGTGGGGCGCGAGCCCGGGGTAGGGCTCGCGCTGCGCGAGCAGCGCCGCGCACGCCGCCCGGTCGAGCGGCTCGCCTGCCGCTCCCGCGAGATCGACTGAGCCAGTGAGTGTGCGACGGTCGATCACGATCTCGATCAGATCGTCGTCGCGCACCCGGCCGATCGGGCCGCCGTGTAGCGCCTCCGGTCCGATATGGCCTACGCAGGCGCCGCTCGAGAACCCGGAAAAGCGACCGTCGGTGAGGAGGGCAACGTGCTTGCCCCAGGGGAGATACCGCAGCGCCGTCGTGATCTGCGCGGTCTCCTGCATGCCCGTGCCCGCTGGCCCGTTGCCGATCAACACGATTACGTCCCCGGCCTGGATCGGCCGCTCGGTCGCTCCCTTGACTGCCCGGATCGCGTCCCGCTCGTCTACGAACACGCGCGCGGGCCCCCGGTGCCGGTAGACCTGATCGTCTCCCACGATGGAAGGGTCGAGCGCGGTGGCTTTGATCACCGCCCCGTCGGGCGCCAGGTTCCCGACCGGGAAGACGACGGTGCTGGTCAGTCCAGCCGCGCGCGCGGCGTCGGGACCCATGATCACGTCGTCGGGAGCGACCGCCGCCGCGGCGGCGAGCCGCGCCCGCGCCTCCCGGCGCCGATCGCTTGTCTCCCACCAGTCGAGCGTTGCATCGAGCGTGTCGCCCGTCGCCGTGAGCACGTCGCCGTGCAGCAGGCTCATCCGGCGCAGGTGCAGCATCACCTCCGGTACGCCGCCGGCCATGAACACCTGCACGGTGGGATGGCCGCGCGGCCCGTTCGGCAGGGCATCGACCAAGCGTGGCGTAGCCCGATTCACGCGGATCCAGTCGTCCACCGTTGGCTGTCGCAGCCCCGCGGCGTGCGCGATCGCCGGAATGTGCAACAGCAGGTTAGTCGACCCGCCGAACGCGGCGTGTACGAGCATGGCGTTCTCGAGTGCGTGCTGGGTCAGGATCCGGTTGAGCGGAATCCCGAGGGCGTGCAGTCGCACCAGGGCGCGTGCCGAGCGGGGGCCCAGCTCGAGCCACGCCGGCTCCCCCGACGGCGCGAGGGCGCTGTGCGGCAGGGCCAGGCCGAGCGCCTCGGCCACCACCTGCGACGTCGCCGCGGTTCCCAGGAACTGGCATCCGCCGCCGCTCGACCCGCAGGCGCGGCAACCCATCGTTGCCGCGTAGTCGAGGCTCACCAGGTCGCGCGCGAACCGGGCGCCGAGACTCTGCACTTGCCCCGCGTCCTCCGCCCCGACCGCCGGCAGCGTGACCCCGCCGGGAACGATGACACCCGGCAGCTCCCGGCATCCCGCGAGCGCGAGCATGGTCGCGGGCAGTCCCTTGTCGCACGTGGCAATCCCGATGACGCCTGACGCGGTGGGGAGCGAGCGGATCAGCCGGCGCATGACGACCGCCGCGTCGTTGCGGTAGGGAAGGCTGTCGAACATCCCCGTCGTGCCCTGCGTGCGGCCGTCGCACGGGTCGCTGCAGTAGGCCGCAAAGGGGATCGCCCCCGCCGCGCGCAGCGTCTCGGCCGCCGAGCGGACCAGCCGCCCGATCTCCCAGTGCCCGGTATGGTATCCCAGCGCTACCGGGCTCCCGTCCTCGCCACGCAGGCCGCCGTGGGTGCTGACGATGACGTACTGCGGGCCCTCGAGGGACGCGGGGCTCCAGCCCATCCCGACGTTCTGCGTCAGGCCGAACACGTTGCCGCTCGGCTCGTCGCGCAGCATGTCCGCGGTGAGAGGGAGCCGGCCGGCGGGCCCGTCACCGGCGAGCCGGCCGGCCGCGACGGCGCCAGCCGTGCCGAGCACCGCATCGAGGGGCGGCGCAAGGAGCTTGGCGTGCATCATCACAATGTTGCGGCGGCGGGCGGCGAATCGCCAGCGGTGATTGCACGGGCTGAAGCCCGGCCTCGGCCGCCACATCGTCCTGAAGGACGCTCGCGCACCAGCGTCCTTCCAGGACGCATCAGCGCCGAGGGCGCCCTTCAGGGCGTCCAATTAAGCCGCGGCGGCCGGCGCCGGGCCTGCGTCCACCAATTGCTTGGTGACGGGCTCGATCCGGACGTTCAACCCTTCCAGGGTGCGCGATCCGAGCAAGACGAGGTCCCCGGGCTCTCCGAAGACGACGTCGTCCGTGGTTCGCTTGCCGGCGACGTGAATGAACGCGGCACCGGTCCGGCGCTCGAGGATGGTTCCGTCGGCCTGCCGGAAGCGCCAGGTGTTGTACCGCTCGATACCCAGGGATTCGAGCACCTCGGCCGGGACCCACGACAATTCCGCGCCCGTGTCCACCAACACGGACCTGAGGGCTTGTCGCTCGCCGGGGCGGGCGGGGTTCTCGATCTCGACGTCTACGCGGAAACTTCCCATGTCGTCGGACATAGTAGCTCCTGATGTCACGCCGAGTAGTACCATCTTGTTGCAGCGGGTGTCAATCCTCGCTACCGCAGCGGCACCAGCAGCGCGAGCACGACCGTCGTCACCATGCTGGTGATACCGACGGACGCGAGCACGGGCGTCCACGACTTGAGGGTATCCACCTCGGTTACGCCACCCATCTTCGAAAACAGCCAGAAGCCGCTGTCGTTCATCCACGTCCCGACGAGCGACCCGCTGGCGATGGCGGTCGCGACATACACGGCGTGAAACGGAAGACGACCGTTCGTCGGCAGCATGGCCGCCAGCATCGCGGCGGTCGTGATCATCGCCACGGTGCTCGAGCCTTGGGCGATCTTGATCAGGCTCGCGACCCCGAAGCCGAGGAACAGAAAGACCAGGCCGGCGCCCATGCCCGCCGCCGCCTCGCCCCCTACGAAGGCTCGCTCGATCACCGGTCCGATCCCCGTGGCCTGCAGCGCGACCCCGAACGCTCCGCTCGCCGCAATGATCAGGATGATGAATCCGGCGCCCATCAGGGACGTGTCCACCATCCGCGCGAGATCGGCCCGGCTGACGCTGCGTTGCCGCGTGTACACCCACATGGCGACGGCCGCGGCGACGAGCATCGCCAGGTTGGGGTTCCCGACGATCGCGGTGTAGGGCGCCAGCGCCGCCCAGATGGCGGAGTGCCCTCCCGGACGTTCCGTCATGGACGCGACCACCGTGTTCGACGAAATCAGGAGCACGGGCAGGACGATGGGCAGGAGCGAGGGGACGAGACCGGGAAGTGGCTGAGTCGCAGTCGCCGGTGCCGCGGCGGCTTGTGGCACGACCGGCATGCGGCGGTCCACCCATCCGGCGAACAGCAACCCCACGCCCGCCGCGGGCAGCGACACGACCAGGCCGACCAGGACCATGGTGCCCAGATCGACGCCAAGGGTCCCGGCGACCGCCAGCGGTCCGGGGGTGGGCGGGACCAGCGTGTGCGTCGCTCCGGCGCCCGCCGCGATCGCCAGGAGATACTTGAGATAATAGCGGTTAGTGCGCGTGTACCCCGAGCGGGCCAGGGGGACGAGCAGGTAGAACACCGTATCGAAGAACACGGGGATCGAGAGGACGTAGCCCGTGGCGCACAGCGCCGTCGCGCTGCGCTTCTCGCCCAAGAGGCCGATGAACGCGGTGACGATCCGGTCCGCCGCCCCGCTGTCCATCATCGCGTTGCCCGCGATCGCGGCCAGCGCGATCACGATGCCGATGGTACCCGCGGTGCGACCGAAGCCCTCCGCCACCCGCGCGATCTTCGCCGCGGGCTCGCCGGGGGCGAGCAGGCTGACCACGATCGCGGCGGTGATCAGCGCCAGGAACGCGTTCAGGCGCAGCCCGAGGATCCCGCCGAGGATCGTGGCCATTCCCACCAGCAGGATCAGCAAGGGATGCATGGGGGCCTTGAAGGAACGGGCGAGAGAATAGCTCCCGCTGTTCGATTGCGACAGGCCAGAGCTCCAGGCAGCCTGTCATCACGTCGACCCTGCTCCCGCCTGCAGTGCCTTGACCAGCTGCACCTGTCCCGCGTGATAGATGGCGTGGCAGGTGATACCCAGTACCAGATCGAAGCGCTCCCGCTCGGACAAGGGCGACTTGGTTCGGCCCGCGCCGATATCGGCGACCACGGCCGCCAGCCGCGTCTGGTAGCGCTCCACCAGGCTCGCGATCTCGGGCCAAGCGAGCGGCGCGCCTTCACTCAGGGCGAACCAGTCCTCCCCCGCGAGGACGAACGGCTCGGGGTCGTCCGCCGTGAGCCGGTCGATTACGGAGCGCACGCACCAGGCATGGTGCAGCGCGATCTCGGCGACACTGTGTCGGCCGGGCCCGGGTCGCCAGAAGGCCGTGCGCGGGGAGACGTCGGCCAGCGCCGCCTTCAAGTCGGGCCCGTGCCAGGCGCCCGGTCCGTAGCCCTCGTCCAGGACGCGGGCTGCGGTGCTCGGCGCGACTGCGGTTTGGGTGCTCATGGTAGCCTCGGGGGATCAGGGGTTCTGTCGGGGTTGCCAGCTCGGCCCCGGCGTTTCGATGTTTGAGGACGTTACCCGGCACGCGGGTGCTTCGTCTTGGGAAAAATTGCGGTCGATCTGGATCGGGCGCTGGCGCGGCGCGCCGCCCACGGGACTCCGGGGCGGACGGCCGGCAGACTGCTCGCGACGGGCGACGGCTGGTCGGTGCACGACGTGATCTGCACGCTGGGGCCGTCCGACCGGCGCTTCGAGGAGCGCCATGCGGAGACGGCGATCGCGCTCGTCGTGGCCGGCAGCTTCGAATACTGCTCGCCGCTCGGCACGGCCCTCATGACACCGGGCTCGTTCCTGCTCGGCAACGGGGGCGAGTCCTTCGAGTGCGGTCACGAGCACGCCGCGGGCGACCGTTGCGTGGCGTTCCGCTACGCGGCCGACTACTTCGAGCGCCTCGCGGCCGATGCCGGTGCGCCCCGGGGCGAGCGGCGCTTTGCGGTCGCTCGCTTGCCGCCGCTCCCGGTCCCGGCCGGGCTGGTGACGCGAGCCGCGACGGGCGTGGTTGGGGACGTGGACGGCTCATGGGAGGAGCTCGCCCTTCAGGCGGCGGTGACCGCCGTGCGTCTGACGCGGGGCCTGCCGCGCCGGCCGGCCGCGGCGTCGCCGGGCGCCGTGCGGCGCCTGACGAGCAGCCTGCGCGCCATCGAGCGCGACCCCGGCGCGCGCTGGACCTTGGGAGGCTTGGCCACGGCGGCGGGACTGAGCCCGTTTCACTATCTGCGAACCTTCCGGCAGGTTGCGGGCGTCACGCCGCACCAGTTCATCTTGCGAGCCCGGCTGCGGGAGGCGGCCGTCCGGCTGGTGCGGGAACGCTCGAAAGTCATGGACATCGCGCTCGACGTGGGGTTCGGGGACATCTCGAACTTCAACCGCTCGTTCCGCGCCGAGTTCGGGGCCGCGCCCGAGGCCTATCGCAGGGCTCGCTTCCGGTAGGCCTGCTGCCCGTTCGTTCCTTTCTCCGTATCGTGCAGCCACAGATGCAGGGCGGCGTACGCCCGCCACGGGCGCCACTGTTCGGCGCGTGACTCCAGGTCCGTCGCCCGCGCGGCTCCGGCGGCGTGCTGCAGGGAGCGATCGGACGCGGGGAAGGCGTCCGGCCAATCGAGCGCGCGCGAGACGATGGCCGCTTCGATGCGGTCGTCGACGCCCGGCATCTGGCGCAGGGCTCGGCGTGCGGCCTCCACGTCGCCTCCCGGCTCGAGCCGCACGCTCCCCTCGGCGACGGCGCGCGCCACGGCCACCAACCCTGTCGCACGGCGCCGTGGCACGCCCAGAGCTGCGAGCCGCTCCGCTCCCGCCTCGGCCACGCGCTCCGCACCGGGCGACAGTCGGGTGAGTCCCGGGGTCCCCGTGTCGTGCGGCTCCCCCAGGGCGTCGACCACCCGGCGAGCGCGCGCTCTACTGCCATGCAACAGCGCGCGCAAGGCGGCTTCGAATCCGTCGAGCGCGCCCGGGAGGCGCACGCCGGGCCGCCGCTCGACGAGCGCAGCGAGGCCGCCCTGCGCGAGGTGGGCGTCCACGACGGTGGGCTCGGCGTCGAGGTCGAACAGGTGGCGGAGCCGCGCGAGCAGCGTCATGAGCGCCGGCAGCAGCGCCGGCGACACATCGACGGCGAGGTGGTTCGCGCCTGCGGGCCCGGCCGCCACGAACACGACGCCCCGCTCCCCGGCGAGCCGCACCGTTCGCGCGTACCGTCCGTCGCGCACCACTTCCACACCCGGCAACGCCTCACGCGCGAGCAGGGCGATCAGCACGTCCCACGCGAACGGTGGCCGGTACGCGAGCGTCAGGCGAACCGTCTCGTATTCGCGTCGGCCTACGCCTCGCGGTCGCAGCGCGCTGGGGCTCAGTCCGTAGCGCTCACGGAACACCGAGTTGAAGCGCCGCAGGCTGCGGAAGCCGCTGGCGAAAGCGATCCGCGTCACCGGCAACGCGGTATCGGCGAGCAACCGCTTTGCGAGCAACAGGCGATGCGTCTGCGCCAGCGCGAGCGGGGAGACCCCGATCTCGCGCTCCATGGCCCGCCGCAGGTGGCGCTCGCTCACCCCGAGCTCCCGTGCCAGCTGAGACAGAGCGTGCCCGTTCAGCGCGCCGGCAGCGATCCGCTGGGCGGCGGCGCGCGCCAGGCGCGGTACGGCGTCCATCTGCGATCGTCCGGGTGCGAGCTCGGGGCGGCAGCGCAGGCAGGGACGGAAACCCGCGCGCTCCGCCAACGCCGCCGACTCGAAGAAGCGCCGGTGGCTGGGGCGCGCCACGCGCGAGGGGCAGACCGGCCTGCAGTACACCCCCGTGGTCGTGATTCCGACGAAGAAGACGCCGTCGAAGCGCGGGTCGCGCGCGCGCATGGCGCGCTGGCAGATGTCGGGGGCGAGCATCGGTACCGATAGTCTACCACTCGACCGTTTCCTCGGACACGCCGGATTCGGACCTCGAATCACGCCGCGGGATTTGATGTCCGGATCCGGCGCGCGCGGCGCCGCCGCGCCACGCATGATCGTCACCTCCTGCAGCACCTGAGCCAAGCTCGTGGAAAGGGAGGATCCCATGCGATCACGCGCGTACGTACTGCTGATGGCCGCCTTGTGCGGCTGCGGAACCGAGTCGCGGACCCCGATGTCGGTCGGGCCGCTCGCGCGACTGACGGCGAACGCCCGATACACGGTCGCGACGCTCCCTGGGTTCGGAGGCGCGAGCCAGGGCGGCGGCATCAACGACCGCGGCTGGGTAGCGGGGTACTCCGGCCTCCCCGGCGGCATCCGGCACGCCGCCTTGTGGCGCGACGGATCGATCGTCGACCTTGGCACGCTCGGCGGGTCGCAAAGCGGCCTGCACAGTGACGTCCAATGGCCGGGGCTGAGCAACGGCGGCGTGATCGTCGGCATCTCTCACACCGCCGAGCTCGATACGCTTGGGGAGGCGTGGAGCTGCGCGGCCTTCATGCCGGCGAGCGGCCACATGTGCCGCGGCTTCGTGTGGCAGGCGGGCGTCATGACGGCCCTCCCGACTCTGGGTGGCGAGAACGGCTTCGCCGCCGGCGTGAACGGCCTGGGACAGGTGGTGGGTTGGGCCGAGACGGCGGTGCATGACCCAACGTGCCATGCGCCGCAGGTGCTCCAGTTCCGCGCTGTGCTTTGGGAGCCCAGCGGAGGGACGACTCGTGAGCTTCCGCCCATGCCGGGGGACTCGACGTCGGCCGCGACCGCGGTCAACGCGCGCGGTCAGGTGGTGGGCATCTCCGGCGAGTGCGACGTCGCGGTCGGGAGGCGGAGCGCCACTCATGCCGTGCTCTGGGACCAGGGCGTGGTGCGTACCCTGGGCAGCCTGGGCGGCGACTTCTGGCACACGCCCATGGCGATCAACGACCGCGGCGACGTGGTCGGGTTCTCGAACCCGCCCGGCGGGGACATCGACGCGGACAACCTGCACGCGTTCCTGTGGACCAGCGCCGGCGGGATGCAGGATCTCGGCACGCTCGGCAGCGACCCGCTGAGCGAGGCGTTCGATATCAACAACCAGGGGCAGGTGGTCGGCGTGTCGTGCGGCGACGTGTGCCACGCCGTGCTGTGGCAGGATGGGGTCATCTACAGCCTGCAGGAACTCGCGGGTCCGGACTTCCCTGATCTGCTGTGGTCCGCGCGGAGCATCAACGACGCCGGCGAGATCACCGGCCGGTTGATCGAGCATGGGACGGGACGGGCGCTCGCTTACGTGGCGAGCCCGCACTGATCGTCCTCACCCACGAGTTCTCTGCTCCGGGACTCGGCCTCCGAACTCTCACTTCGTTCCCCCTCTCCACATTTGTGGAGAGGGGGACAGGGGATGAGGACTGGACTAGCGCCACGGCACGACGCGGCGTTCCCGGCTGCTCGCCACCGCGAGCTCGAGCCCCCGCATGACGTCGAGCGCGCTTTCCGGCGTGACGGCCGGTCGAGCCTTCCCGAGGATCGCGTCGCGGATGTTCTCGTAATAGCGGATGAAGCTCGAGGGGACGGTGGGGATGGTGCGCATCCCCTCAGGACTCGTGAGCTTGCCGTAAAGCTCGGCGGGCTCGACGTCCCAATCCGGCTCGTCGGGCGTGCGGCCGGCTTTGAGCGCGGCCTCCTGTGGATCGAGGCCGTACTTGACGAACGAGCCCTGGGTTCCGTGCAGCGCAAAGGACGGCGCCAGCGGCTGCGCGAGCATCGAGCCTCGCAGCGTCGCCCGCATGCGCGGGTAGCGCAGGGTGACGTCGAACGCATCGTCCGCGGCCGCGCCGTCGCGTTCGATCCGGACGTCGGCGGAGATCCCCTCGGGAATCCCGAACAGCAGCAGGGCTTGGTCGAGCAGGTGCGGCCCCAGGTCGAACCACACGCCCGAGCCGGGCAGGGGCTGCTCGCGCCATGCGCCCGGCCGGAGCTCGAGACGGAAGCGATCGAAGTGCGCTTCGTAGCTCACGATGCGGCCGAGCACGCCGTCCGCCACGACCCGCTGCACGGTGACGAAGTCGCCGGTGTAGCGACGCTCCTGATAGACCGACAAGACACGCCCGTTCTGTTTCGCTACCTGGACGAGATCCTCGGCTTCTGCGACGGTTGTGGTGAACGGCTTGTCGACGACGACGTGGCGACCGGCGAGCAGGCATTGCCGCGCGATCGGATGATGCGACGTGTTGGACGTGACCACGACGACGAGGTCGATCGGTCGGGCGAGCAGCTCGTCGACGCTGCGGACGAACGTGACGTCGGGATAGCGGGGATCGGATGCGCCGTTGCGCCGTACGATCGTCGTGAGGTGCAGCCCCGCGACCGCGCGGATGATGGGGGCATGGAACACCTGACCCCCGAAGCCGAACCCGACGAGCCCGACGTTGAGCATGGGGGGTGAATGTACACGGACTGGGGACCTTCGCCCCTGTCACTCTCCCTCACGCTGTTCAACGATTGTCACCGTGTAGGTCACTGTGCACGTTCGACTTGAAAACGGCTTGCGACCGGGCCGCCATCGTCTCCCATGCACACTGACATTCACCACCCTCGTAGTCCGGGAGGACGGCTCCATGTGGCCTGTCGTATTGCTCTTGCTCGCCGACTCGACGGGTGTCTTCCGCATCCCCGTCGCCGCCGGGGAGTCGCTGCAAGTGAGCAGGACGGGGACGGGTGCGCCGGTCGTCCTGATTCCCGGCCTGTTTGGCTCGGCGTTCGGCTTTCGGCATGTCGTCCCGCGCCTTGCGGCGGCGGGATACCAGGTGATTGTGGTCGAGCCACTCGGAATTGGGACGTCGGCGCGGCCGGAGCGCGCCGACTACTCGCTCACCGCACAGGCCGACCGCATCGCCGCGGTGCTGGATACGCTCGCAGTCCGCGACGCCGTTCTCGTCGCCCACTCGCTGGGCGCCTCGATGGCGTTCCGGCTCGCTTACCGACGGCCCGACCTCGCGCGAGCGCTCGTGTCGCTCGAGGGCGGCCCAGCGGAAGCCGCCGCGACCCCGAGCTTCCGCCGCGCAATGCGCTTCGCTCCGTGGATCAAGTGGTTCGGCGGTGTTCGACGGATTCGCGGGAAGGTGCGAAGTGGTCTGATTGCCGCCTCCGGGGACCCGCACTGGGTCACGGATTCGGTGGTGGACGCCTACACCGCCGGCGCAGCCTCCGACCTCGACGCCACGCTCAAGGCGTTTCTCCGGATGACGGCGGCCTCCGAGCCCGAGCCGCTCGTTCCCCATCTCAGGGAAGTGCGCTGTCCGGTGTGGCTACTTCTGGGCACCGCGCCGCACGACGGCAGGGTACCGACCGGAGACGTCGAGTTGCTGCGGCAGGGGTTGTCGTCCCTCACGATCGACAGTGTGCCCGGAAGTGGGCACTACATCCAGGAGGAAGACCCCGGGGCGGTGGTAGCCGCCGTCGCGGGGACCCGCGCCGCGCCCGTCCTTGGACATGAGGGCGAGGGAAAACGTGTTCCCATCGCGCGCTGACGTGGGGGCGATCAATCGCTCGTCATGATGAACAGCGGGGCTCCGTCGAACTTGTAGATCGGCCGCAGCCGATCGGTGTTGTAGTACTTCGTGACGTCCACAACCTTTTTTTCCGACGTCATGCTCGAGATCGGCACCGTGTCGTAGAAGCCGCGGTGGATGCTGACGAGGCGGCCGTACTCTTTGCGCGCCACCAGGTCGAGCGCCAGGTTGCCGAACGCCATCGGGACGATGGAATCGAGCGCGTCCGGATCGCCGGAGCGCACCAGGTAGCCGAGCCGCTGGTTGACGACGTCGATGCGACGGCCGTTGTTGTATTTCGGCGACGCGTCCTTCAGCGCCACGCCCACCTGGTCGCCGATGCCGCCGAGCTTGCGGTGGCCGAACATGTCGGTCTCCTCGCCCTCGTACGTCATGCCGTCGTGCGTGGTGAGGCGCGCGCCCTCCGACACCAGCACGACCGCGTAGCGGCTGGGATTCTTGTTGCGATCCTGCGTGAGCAGCTCCGCCAGCCGCTCCACGTCGGCGGGGTGCTCCGGGATGACGCAACGGTCGGCGGCACCCGCCATGGTGGGGAGCAGGGCGGTGAAGCCGGCGTAGCGCCCGAACACCTCGATCACCAGGAAGCGCTCGTGCGAGCCAGCCGACGTACGCAGCCGGTGCGTCAGCTCGATGGTGCGCGTCACGCAGGTGCTGAAGCCGATGCAGTAGTCGGTGCCGTAGACGTCGTTGTCCATCGTCTTGGGGATGGCGACGACGCTCACCCCTTCGTCGTGCAGCCGCTTGCCGTAGCTCAGCGTATCGTCGCCGCCGATGGGAATGAGGACGTCCACGCCGATGTGCTCCAGGTTCTTGAGCACGTCCTTGGTGATGTCGTTGACGTCCTGGTCGTAGCCGGTGAGGTGGGCCGGCACGCGAGCGCGCGGCAGGTGGCTCGGCCGCACGCGCGATGTGTGGAGGAACGTGCCGCCGGTGCGGCCCGCGCGGTTGACGGTCGCTTCCGTGAGCGGCTGCACGTTCTCGCTGTTGTCGGCCTTCGCGTCGCGCACGTAGTCGACGAGCCCGGACCAGCCGCGGCGAATGCCAACGACGTTGTAGCCGTCGCGCAGCGCACGAATGGTGATCGCCCGGATGGCGGGATTGAGACCGGGGACGTCGCCGCCGCCGGTCAGAATAGCTATGGTGCCTTTTCCCATGGAGACAAGATACGGCCAAGCAGCGATCTTTTCACGAAACCCCGCGGGAGGTCTTCGATGAGGAGCATCAGCCCCCATATCGCCTGGCTGGCCGCGGTCGCGCTCGGCTCCTCGCCCGCCCGGGCGCGGGCGGAGACTTCGTCACGAAGTCACAACATATCGGCTGGGTCACCACGCATCATCCGCCCAGGAGTCTGCGTCATCGCTTGGGTGAGGACCTAAAGAACCGTCAGCTCGAGGCCGGCATAGCCTTGACAGTCATGGGCATGGTCCCCTCCTTGTAGGGTCCAAAACTCCCGAGCCATTGCGTATGCAACCGCCGCGTTTCGAGTTCAGCCTCGTGGCCGCGAGCCTCGCGCTCGCAGCGTGTGGCGCCGGGGCGGCGCCCGGCCCGTTTCACCCGCCCGTCCCCAGCCCGTCCGCGTCGGAGGCGCCCAGCGCCTTCGACAACAAGAGCAACGGCGTGGTCGATGATTCGACCCACGACGCCGACCGGGAGAGCTTTGACGAGGTCGAGGACATCGACGATGGGTTGGGACCGCTCTACAATGCCCAGTCCTGCCGCGAGTGCCACCAGAACCCGACATCGGGGGGTCCCAGCCAAGTCAGCGAGCTGCGCGTCGGCCACCTCGATTCCGCCGGACAGTTCCGCAACCCGGACATCCCGATTGCCCGTGGTGCGGTCGTGATCTCCGGGCGCACGCTCGTCAACGATCGCGCCATTTGCCCGAACGCCACATTCCCCGACTCTGAGATCCAGGAGCGGGTCCCGGATACCGAGACCATCCGCACGACCCGGCTCTCGCTCAATCTCCTGGGGGACGGCCTGGTGGAAGCCGTTGCCGACCAGACGCTACTCGAGCTGGCGCGGGAGCAGCGCCGCGCCACCCGCGGTGGGATCCATGGTCAGGCGCTTTCGGTACCCGTCCTTGAAGCGCCGGGGCACACGGCGCTGGGGCGGTTCGGCTGGAAGGATCAGCATGCCAGCCTGTTGTCGTTCGCCGCTGACGCCTACTTGAACGAGATGGGGTTCACCAGCCGCCTGTTCCCCGAAGAAGTGACCGATCTCTGCAACACCGCGGACGAGCCCAACAACAAGCCGGACTCGACCGGGCTCGAGGACATCGACCGGTTCGCGCGCTTCATGCGCGCCACCAAGGCGCCCGCGCGCGATCGCGTGCTCGCGGCGACGCCACAGGCCACGCGAGGGTCCGTGCTGTTCGACAGTATCGGATGCGCCCTGTGCCACGTCCGTACACTGACCACCGCTCCCGTAGGCAGCGCGATAAACGGCGGTACGTTCACGATTCCCGCCGCGCTCGGCGACAAGGTGTTTCATCCGTTCGGAGATTTCCTGCTGCACGACGTCGGGACCGGGGACGGGATCGCCGTGGCGATGCAAGAACATTACGGCCGCAAGGTCTACCAGGTCCTCTGGACGGAGCTCGCGCTGGACAGCATCGCGCGCGCCCGCAACAAGGTCCGCACCGCCCCCCTGTGGGGCGTGCGCCTGCGGCCGCGGCTGATGCACGACGCGGCCTCCCTGACGTTCCGCGACGCGATCTTGCGCCACCGCGGCGAAGCCAGGGAGGTAACGCGGCGGTTCCAGAGGCTGGCGGAAAGCGACAAGAAGGCCATCGCGGAGTTCTTGAAGTCGCTCTAAATCCCGGTCGGTCGTACGTGTCGCAGCGACCGGACCACGAGGACGGCCATAGCGATCATGATGAGTGCGCTGATTGCTCCGGTGACTCGCAGCCCGGATGTGAACGCGTGGCGCGCGGTGTCGAGCATAGCCGGACCGACGTCCGGCAGCTGCCGGGCCGCGGCCAGCGCACCGCCGAGGGTGCCGCGCGCCGCCTCCGCCAGCGGGGTGGGGATGCCGGCCGGGACGGCGGCGGTCATCGCGGCTCGATAGATGGCGGTGCCGATGCTGCCCAGGATCGCGATGCCCAACGCCCCGCCCAGCTCCGAGCACGTTTCGGAAACCCCCGCGGCCGCCCCGGCCTGCTCTGGTGGAGCCGTGCCGATGATGATGTCGTTGGCGAGTGTGAACACGGGAGAGAGGCCCAGGGAGAAGACGACTGTGCTCGTCACCACGAGGGCGAGGCTCGACACGCCGACCTGTGAGAGGGCGAGGAATCCCAGGGCCGACACGATGAGCCCGCCGGTCATGAGGACGGCGGGTCGAATGCGGCGCGCCAGGATCGGCGAGACCATCGACCCGGCTACGAACCCGAGGGCGAAGGGCATCGACCAGAGGCCCGCCCGCATGGGCGACAGGCCGAGCACGAGCTGCAGGTACTGGGCAATGAAGACGTAGGGCCCGAACACGGCGAACGTGGCCAGCAGGTAAGTGGCGAGCGACGCGCTCAATCCCGGGGCACGGAACAGTCGCAGGTCGATGAGCGGGTCGGCGAGTCCGCGCTGCCGGCGGACGAACACCACGCCGAGGGCCAACGCTGCCGCGATCGAGAGGGCGGGCGCCCAGCGGAGCCCATGCGCGGCGATCTGCTTGAGCCCGTAGATGACGCCGAGCACCGCCGCGACCGACAGGGCCGCGCTGAGCGGGTCGGCTCGCCCCCCGGCGGGATCGCGGGACTCGGGCAGGAGGATCGGTCCCAGCACGAGCACGAGCACCATCATCGGGACGCTGATAAGGAATACGGACCCCCACCAGAAGTACTCGAGCAGGAAGCCGCCGAGCGGCGGCCCGATCACGGCACCGGCGGAGTAGCTCGAGATCCACACGCCGATCGCGAACGAGCGTTGCTGCGGGTCGAAGAACATGTTCCGGATGAGGGACATGGTCGACGGCGCCAGGGTCGCGCCGGCGAGGCCGAGCACGGCGCGACTCGCGATCAGCATGTGGGCGCTGGTCGAAAACGCGGCGAGCACGGAGGCGATGCCGAACGCGACCGCGCCGATCAAGAGCAGCCGGCGGCGGCCGATCCGGTCCCCCAGCGTGCCCATGGTGATCAACGACCCGGCCACGAGAAACCCGTAGATGTCGATGATCCACAGCAGCTCGGTGCTGCTGGGCTTCAGGTCCTCGCTGAGGGACGGCACCGCGAGGTTCAGCACCGTCAAGTCCATCGAATAGAGCAGGCACGGCAGCGCGATCACGCCGAGCCCGATCCACTCGCGGCGACCCGCCCGCGGGGGCGCGCTGGCGGTCAGCGGCCCGTCGCCTTCAGGTACGAGATACCGATGGTCAAGGGGCTCATCCCGTTCACGCGAAGGCCCGCGTAACCTAGTGGCGTGAGGTCACCCGCGTCCATGGCACGCCGACCGCCGGGAGGCGATTGTTAGAGCCGTCCTCGAGAGGAGCGCGCGTGAAAAGTCGCACCCTAGGCCCCACCGGCTACACGGTCAGCGAGATCGGCTTCGGCGGCTGGGGACTCGGCGCCGACATGTGGCGCGGCGTCGACGACGCCATGGCACGGGAGGCGCTGCGCGCGGCCCAGGACCAGGGCATCACGTTCTTCGATACCGCGCTGGCGTACGGCAACGGACACAGCGAGCGGCTGATCGGCGAGGTGCTGCGCGTCCACGTCCGCGCCGGTCACGTCCGGGTGGCCACTAAGGTGCCGCCGCTCAACAACGAATGGCCGGGGAGGGCGGATCGGCCGCTCGCGGCCGTCTTTCCCGCGCGCCACATCGCGGCGAGCACGGAAACCTCACTCCAGCATCTCGGCGTCGAGGCCCTGGCGCTGCAACAGCTTCATGTATGGCACGACGCCTGGCTGGACGACCCGGAGTGGGAAGCGTGCTACAACCGGATGGTCGGCCTGAAACGGGAAGGGAAGGTGCTGCATTGGGGTATCTCGATCAACGACCACGCACCCGAGACGGCGCTGCGCGTGCTCCAGAATCCGCTGTTCGAGACCGCCCAGGTCATCTACAACATCTACGATCGCTCACCCGAGACGGCGCTGTTCGCGTTGGCACGGACCAAGCCGCTCGGCATCATCGTCCGGGTACCGTTCGACGAAGGAGCGCTCACCGGCCAAATTCGATCCACCACGGTGTTTCCTCCCGGCGACTGGCGCGATGAGTACTTCAGCGGCGACCGGCGCGCCGAGGCGGAGCGCCGGGGCAAAGCGCTGACGGAGCTGCTCGGTGAGGAGGTCGAGACGCTGCCGGAGCTCGCCTTGCGGTTTTGTGTGTCGTCACCCGCGGTGTCGACGGTGATTCCCGGGATGCGCCGTCCGGCGCACGTGCGTCAGAACGCCGCGGCGGCGGCGAAGGGGCCGCTGTCTCCGCCGCTGCTCTCCAAACTCGAGGCGCATGCCTGGAACAAGAATTGGTACCTTCCCTAGACCCGTTGGCCGTCAGGCATCCGGCCCCGAGCGGTCGGCAACGCCCGACCGCTCGGCTGACTCTTTGGGCCGGCGGACTGGGAGACCCACCTGGCCGGCCCACTCGTCCGTCAGCTCGAACGTCCTGCCCATATCGAAGTGCAGCACGCGGAGCCGCCGGGCCAGATCCTTGAGGGCCCAGATGACGGTATGCTGCGCCTCGAGAGACGACCACTGGCCAAACTCATTATGACTGAGGTCGACCTGCAGCGCATCGCCCACCTGCGCAGCGAATTGCCCGTGGGGCTCTCCGGGATGGCTGTCGCTGGGGGGCCGCTCCGTCGCAAGCGCAGGGGCACCTGCTTGCCCTAGGGAGCCCCTCTGTGGCCCGGGTCCGTCTCCCCAAAGGACCCACTCCAACGTAACGCCAACCAAGCCGCGCTCCCGCGCCTTTCTCGCAATGAGGCGAGCGACCTCCGCGGGAAACTTCTTCCGCTGGGGCCACTTCTTGATCGTGACCGGCGTCACTGGTTTGCCAAGCTCGGCGGCGAACTGACGATACGTCAGTGAGATGCCATCCCAGGGGCTGAACACGCTCAGGAGGATGGCGAGCCGCTCCGCTATGGTGCCTGAAGTTGGTCTCTTATCGGTCTTGACTGGTGACAAATTTGGCCTATTATTAGCGACGTTTGTGGCACGCCTGGGACTCGCGCGGGAACCTGCAATCCAGCCACTCCATAAAGTGGGGCCAGTGAAAGCCGCCGTCAAGATGCCCGGTGCAGCGGTCTCTACTCTTAGTGTCCCTATGCCTGGGACTCCCCCGGCAGAGCGAAGCAGGGCCGTGGGGCCGCGCCTGTGCGTCATCGTCGTCTCCGATGCGTTCAGAGAATTCTGGCAGCATCTCGCCAGCGACTTCGCACTCGGCGTCGACGTGAGCAGCTCGGTGGACAGCGTGACGCTGAGGCCCGAGACGGCCGCCCTCATCGTCGCCGCCGGGGGCGCGGAGCGCGAGGCGCTCCAGTGGCTCGAGGGTCACCCGGCTCCCGCCGGCGTACCGGTGCTGGTCGTGGGCACGGATCCCGGGCGGCGCACCGCCATGCAGTTCGTTACCCGCGGTGTGAGCGACTACTTCGCCTTCCCGGACGATCTCGAGATATTCCGCAACGTGATCGCCTCCGCGGTCAACGCCGCTCGCGGCCGGGCCACGCCCGACGCGAGCGCTCACGCGGACGCGTTCGCCGCCATCGTGGGCGAGAGCGAGGCTCTCAAGAAGGACCTGGCCCGGGCGGCCCGCCTGCTGCCACACCGCAACGCCGGCGCCCTGATCGTCGGCGAGACGGGAACCGGGAAGGAGCTGCTGGCGCGGGCGATCCACGAGGGCGGACCCCGTCGCGGCGCCCCGTTCGTCGCGGTGAACTGCTCGGCATTCCCCGAACACTTGATCGAGTCCGAGCTGTTCGGTCACGAGCGCGGCTCGTTCACGGACGCTCATGCCGCCAAACCCGGGCTGTTCGAGGTGGCGGACGGCGGCACACTGTTCCTCGACGAGATCGGCGACCTGCCGCCCAGCCTGCAGGCCAAGCTGCTGCGCGTGCTGGAGGACAAGCAGATCCGCCGGGTCGGAGGCACGAAATCGCGCACGGTCGACATTCGCATTCTGGCGGCGACCAACGAGCATCTCACGCAACTGGTGCGCGAGGGACGCTTCCGGAAGGATCTGTACTTCCGCCTGAGCAGCGTGGTGCTCCGGTTGCCGCCCCTGCGGGAGCGCGGCGACGATCTCAGTCGCGTCGCGCAGGCGCTGCTCGAGCGCCTCGCCCGGGAGCATGGCCTGCCCGTGCCGACGCTCACCCCCGAGATGTACCAGCTGCTTCGCGCCCATCCCTGGCCCGGGAATATCCGCGAGCTGAAGAATGCCTTGGAGCGGGGCCTGCTCCTGTCCCCGGCCGGCGAGCTCAACGCCGACGAGCTGCTGCCGCCCGCGGAGCCTCCGGCCCAACCCGACGGACCGATTCCCTTCCCGGCACCGCTGCACCAGATCACGACCGCTGCAGTCCGCGCTACGGTGCAGCTGTGCGGCGGTAATCGGAGCGAGTCCGCTCGCCGGCTCCTCATTTCTCCGCGGCGCCTGCGGCGCTTGCTCGACGGCCGCACGGATGTCGGCTCGGATCTGGAAGAGGAGTACTGGGCGGAGCCGAGCGACCGCCCGCTCTAGTCCAGATTGACCCACCTCCGGGGACGAAACGTCCCTGGGACCCCGTCGTAGCTCCTGAGCGGTTCACTCCAGGTTTCGACAAGTCAAGCGACTAGACCGATCCCCCACGCCGGAACGCTTCCTGCTCTTGCAGCGAGCAAAGGTCAGCGTCGATCGCCGCCCCGCATTCGGAGAGTTGCATGTCCTTACGCCGTTTCCCGATTCCGCTCGGCTTGCTGCTCGGCGCGACGATGGCCGCGTCGAACTGTGGTGTCCTATCGCCGGTCGGCGTCGACGGGGGCGCGCCCGATGTGCTGGTGTCCACATCGTCGCCGTCGAAGCCCGGGCACGGCGACGCCACCGGCGCGGGCGGGGACTCTCTCCTTTTCTGTCGGCCGCTTCCCTACGACTCCGCGACCCGGACGATCGGACCTGCGGGAGGAGTGCTCGAAGTAGGCCACAACTGGCTGCTCGTCCCGAAGGGAGCACTCAGGGAGAGGGTGACCATCACGGCGGTCGCGCCATCGGACACGGTGGCGCTGATTCGCTTGCAGCCCGAAGGCCTCCACTTCGAGAAGCCCGCATTTCTCGTGGCGACGTACGACCACTGCCGTGTCAGGAAAGGCCTGACGCCCCGGATCGCTCATGTTACCGATGCACTCGACGTCATCGAGTACCTGCCTTCCGTCGATGCTTCGCTCGGACACCTCGGGCTCCAGAAGGTGCACAAATGGAATCGCCGGGTCGTCGGGGAGCTGCAGCATTTCTCGAACTACGCCGTCGCCTGGTAGGACTCACCATGGACTCGGAGAATCGTATGTCCCTTCGCCGTTCCCTGATCCCGCTCGCGTTAGCGGCCTGCGCCACCGCCGCGGCCCTGAGCTGCGGGGATCCGTCGCCGGTCGGCGTCGACGTCCCGATGCCCGCCTTCCAGCAGGGGGGCCGATGGACGTTACCCGCGTCCAAGGGGGCCAGCCTGGTCGCGTGTTCGCAGACCTACGATTCCGTGACGCAGGTGATCGGGCCGGCGGGAGGGCTCATTGCGGTCGGCCACCACTTTCTGTGGGTCGATTCGATGGCCCTTGGCGACACGGTGCGCATCACCGCGGTGGCGCCGGCGGACACCGTGCGCTGGGTCCGCTTTCAGCCCGACGGCCTCCAGTTCCGCACCAACGGCGCCGGGTGGTCGGCGCTGCTGTATACGAGCTTCAAGGACTGTGGCGTGCCGACGGGCGATACGCTCCGAATCGCGCAAGTCACCGACTCGCTGAGCATCATTCGCTACCTGGCCCCGCCCGACTCGACCTGGATCAGAGTCAGAAAGAAGGCCTGGAGTCAGGGGAATCAGTACGTCGCCGGAGTCCTGCACCATTTCTCGCAGTACGCCGTGTCCTGGTAGGCCGCCCATGAACTCCATCCAGCGACCCTACGTCCGGCGGTGGTTGATCCCGCTCACACTGCTCGCCGGCGCGAGCGCCGCAGCCTCGAGCTGCAGCGACCCCTCTCCGGTTGGCGTTACGACCGCTCCGATGCTCGCCGCGCAGAAGGTGGGCGGCGGTCATCTACTCTCATGCCCGGTGGCCGCGTACGACTCGGTCACTCAGGTGATCGGGCCCGCGGGAGGGATCCTCGTCGCGGGCAGCCACGTCCTGGTGGTGGATTCGCTGGCACTCACCAGTCCGGTGAGCATTACGGCCGTCGCGCCGTCGCAGTCCGTGAACCTGGTGCGCTTCCGCCCTGAGGGCCTCAAGTTCAAGCCCGGGGTGCATGGCATCGGCGCGCTCGTGGCGACGAACCTGGACAACTGCGGCGTGCACCCCAATCAGGTGCTCCAGATCGTCCATGTTGACGACTCGTTGAGCATCCTCGGATATCTGCAGGCGCCGACGTCTACCGACTCGGCGGTTGTCGTGAAGTACAAGACGTACCTGGGATCGCTGTGGGTCGGCGGGCTGCTGCACCATTTCTCGAACTACGCCGTGGCCTGGTAGTACTCACATGAGCTCGGAGAGTCGCGTGCGTGCACGTCGGGTTCTGCATCGTTCAGCGTTGATGGCCATGCTGTGGACCGTCGCGGCGTGTCAAGATGCCGTGACCCGCCTCGACGGGCCTCACGTCGCGGGATCCACGCCCATAATGATGGGCGAGTTGAGCAGCCTGCCGACCGATGGCGAGGAGATGCACATCCTCCAGCAGGGGGCTGCGGCGCCGGCGCTCGAGACTTACCAGATCTCGTTCTGGGCTCGGAAGGACAAGGCGTCGACGGTGGTGGTGAACTACACCACTGGGCAGCCGTTCCTCCGCTTCGACATCCCCAGGGACGGACTCAAGCGCGGCCCGGGCGACAAAGACGACGATGATCGCAATTTGCGGAAGCACGACTCGTTGCTCATCACCTTGACGATCGATCCGCGAGCCTTCACGGTGGACTTCCAGCCGAGCGGTGTGGTGTTCGACAAACACCATCCCGCGACGCTGGCGATGTGGTATGAGAACGCCAACCCGGACCTGAACGGCGATGGCGTCGTCGATGCGACCGATGACGCGTTGACGCAGCAGCTCGCGATCTGGATGCGGCACGGGAAACGGGCGCCCTGGATGAAACTGGCGTCCGGCGACGGTGCCTCCCTGGCGTTCGTCTGGACCGAACTGCGGCACTTCTCGCAGTACGCGGTGTCGTGGTAGCTACCATGAGCTCGGAGAGATGCATGGGCCGACGGCTGTTTCCGCTTCGTCTCGCACTCGCGGTGGTGGCAGCGGGGTGCTCGGATTTCGCCGCGCCGTCCACCCCCGCGGCCCAGCCGCCGCGCACCCAGACCGTGGCGACGACGACGAGCTCGATCCCGATGCTCCGGCAGGCCGCGACCGCGCCGCGGCTCAAGACCTACCAGATGTCGTTCTGGGCCAAACGGGGGACGCAGACGACGATCGGCGTCAATTACCGCCGCGTTCCCGGCCAGTTCACGAGCGACCCGTTCCTACGGTTCAGGATCCCGATCAACGGTCTCGTGGCGGGGGCCGACGGCGTGCCGCTCGGCCGGGGCGACTCGGTGCTCATCACCCTGACGATCGACACCATCTACTTCAAGGTGGACTTCCAGCCGTCCGGCGTCGTCTTCTCCAGCTCCTCCCCGGCACAGCTGGCCTTCTGGTATCAAGACGCGAATCCGGATATGAACGGCGACGGAGTCG
>WNGL01003730.1_pt1 | contig 36096 bp, 34 predicted proteins | sample 5400591 | NCBI WGS metagenome assembly WNGL01 (sample SAMN13153377, study PRJNA577476) | soil metagenome | isolation source: 80 cm soil or saprolite under Garry oak tree replicate 1 | place: USA:California | collected 2016-06-15
CGGAGGCGACGTTGGAGGGAGCCGAGTCACTGGTCCCGTTGCTGGCCAGGACGCGATAGAAGTAGGTGGTCGAGGCGCTGAGCCCGGTGTCGGTGAAGGCGGTGGAGGTGCTGGTCCCGACCTGGGTCCAGCCGGTGCTCCCGTCGGGCGAGCGCTGGACCTTGTAGGAGCCGGCCCCGCTGGAGCCGGTCCAGCTCAGGCTGATGTCAGTTGCATCGACCGGGCTGGCGTTGAGGCTGGTTGGCGGCGCGGGGGCCGGGGGTCCGCCGCCCAGGAAGATGCCGGACAGAACGGCGTTGAGGCCGGCCGCTCGAGACACTGTGACGGTCACCGTGCCGCCCGCGGCAACATTGATCGGGGCGTTGACCCAGGCGCCTTGCGAGAAGTCGGCGTTGAGGTTGGCGGTCCGCGGTCCGGAGCCGTCGTTGACGGTGATCGTCTCCCGCCGGTCGGTGGTGTCCCAGTCCATCGCATAGAGATGGAGCGTGCCGCTGTAGGCGGACGAGAAGGTGAGGTGCAGGCGGAGCTGGTTGGCGTCGTACCAGCAGGCGGCGTTGCGGGTGGTGGTGTCAGGGCTCTGCAGGGCGCGGGCTGCCGTGGTCGCGCTGATCCACTGGAAGCGGTTGCCCTGGTCCAGAACCAGGCTTGACTGCGGCAGCGAGACCAGGTCGCTGCTGCCATTCCAGCCCAGCAGGGCGTAGCCGTCCGCACCGTAGTTGCCCACCCAGTTGCCCTGGGGCGGCTGGCTGTAGGCGAGGGCGCCCGGGGTGGTGGCGGAGGCCACATTGGAGGGAGGGGAGTCACCAGCGCTGTTGCTGGCGATGACGCGGTAGAAGTATGTCGTGGTGGGGCTGAGCCCGGTGTCCGTGAAGGCGGTGGTGGAGCCGGTTCCGACCTGGGTCCAGCCAGTGCTGCCGTCGGGCGAGCGCTGGATCTTGTAGGAGGCGGCCCCGCTCGAGGCGGTCCAGCTCAGGCTGATGTCAGTTCCATCAACAGGACTCGCGCTCAGGCCAGTCGGTGGCCCCGGGGGCGGCAGGGGTGTGCCACCGGTGGTGACGGCGAAGTTCTGCGTCTGCCACTGAGCGAAGCCGAAGATCGCAGGGCCGGTGATCTGATTGGTGCCCCAGACCACGCCGGGGTTGACCGGGTCGGGCGTGGCCCCGGAGTAGTCGCCCCAACGACACGGGTTGGCGGTGCAGTTGCCCTGAAAGGCGGTCTCCTGGTCAGCGTCGCTGCTCGAGCCCAGGAGCAGCTCGCCGGCATCCAGCTGACCCAGCGGCGTCGAATTCGTTCGGGTCTCAGCGCCGATCACGGGCAGAAGGGAAGCGCTTCCGCGGTTGTAGGAGATCATCGCGTCGTTGCCCGCCGACGACGGTGAGATGGCCGCATTCCAATAGAAGGCAGTCGCACTTGCCAGCTGACCCTGCTGCCGAATGGTCAAGGAGCCGGGCAGGAACTCGTACCACCGAACCACGGAGCGACCGGAGCCTGCCACCGTGTGCTGGGTCCACACGGCCTCTGCGCCGGCGTTCGGATCGAAGTGGGCGACCGCCTGCGTGAGCCGCCCATCGAGGCTGTCCACCAGGTACGTGGTGCCAGGTTGCGGCACGTTGGGCGGAGCGCTGTAGCTGCTGCCGACCGACACATCGCCGTCCGCGATCAATACGGGGCCAGGCTTTACGTGCCAGACCATCACCTTCGACTGGGCGGTCACTGAGACGTCGTGCGCGGCGACGATGTAATCGTTCGCCGCGGCGTCGGCGGTGTTCGCCGGTACCGGCGTGAAGGCCGGCGTGCCGTCGGTGTTCTTCAGGATGTGTTTTGCGTCAGCGAAGTGTGTCGCCGTCACGGACCCGCTGCACGTGGATTGACTAGCGGCCGGCTTGGAAATCGCCCAGATGTCGGCGGTGACGAAAGGAAGAGATGGCTTGCCGGCATCGTAGACATTGGTTCCGAAGGTCACAAAGTTTGCGTCGTGGCCCAGCTTTGGATAGTCGGGGATGTTGCCGCCGACGGGGGTCGCGTACCGGCACCAGCCTCCTGCCAGATCGCTTGGGTCCGCGGTCTTCGACCATCCGAAAAGGAGGTAGTCGTTCGTCAGGGTCGAATTGAAGGCGACCGCACCGTAGAACCAGCGGTTGCCTTGGGGATCCCACTGGATCTGTGGATCACTGGTCGCGAGGCCGGAGGGTACGGCGGTGAAGGTCCCGAGGTCGGTCGAGCTCAGCAGGGCTAGATTGCTCCGGTCATACACCCCGACGAGCTGATTGACAAACTCCAGGTACCGGGTGGGGCCGATCGCCCCCGTGGAATCGGGCGGCGTCGGCTGGTATCCCTGGTCGGCGGCGGACAACCCGGGACCATTCAGCCCGTTGAACAGCGCGGCCGCGGATGGGGCGCTTGTCGCCGGCGCGGCACCGCCAGGTCCGGGTGAGGCCGCGGCCGCCTCGAGCTTTGCCTTGCGAAGCGCCGCGGGGTTCATGGTGCGAAATGGCTGTGGCGTGGCCCTGGTGGGTTGATGCGACTTGCCAGGCGTGAGCAGTGGAGCCTGAATCTGGCCGACAGGCGTCACGGTGCTGCCCGCACGGGGACCGGAGGCGGTGGCCAGACTGGAAGGGGCCGCCCCGGCGGTGACGGGGGCGAAAAACGTCACGCCGGCGGCGAAGGCAACCGCTGCCATCCGACGCGTGATCATGATTCGGCCCACGAAACCTCCCTTCCCGGCGAGGTGACGGTGACGGAAGCCCGATGTAGAGCCCCGATTATGGGCCACGTTTACTACCTGCGCCGGGTCGAGACGTGGGCCCGCCCGGGTGCCTCAACCCGTGTGCAGATGCGAGACCGTGCGGCGGGTGCTGAATTCAATTTGGCTCCGGGGACGAGGACTCGAACCCTGAACGTCGTGGTGAACAGAACGCCTGTGCCCGTTCGAACTTGCGAGGCGTCCGCCGGGAACCTGCAGGCACACCCGTGGTGTGTACGAAGCGGCCGAACCGAGCGCCAGGGGCCCCGCGGTTCGCCTGCCACGCGCCTCGGCCATCTCGTATGCAAACACCAGGCCGAGCGAAAGCGCGCCTGCCTCGAGGACTAAAAGGAGGACCGGGAGCCCAAGTCCAAGGGGCGTCGCATGAATCGTGAGGGTGAGCATCACGAGAGTGATCCCGAAGGCGACGGTGGCCACGACTGTGCTGACGAAGAAAAACCTTGCGGGCCACTGCATCAATCGCAACCAACGCTGCAGCGGCAATATCGCGGTCACCAGGGCCGCGAACAGGATGCCGCTGGAACCCAGGTTGCGATACCACGATGCCGTCAGCCAGGACGCGGCCAACGCCGAGAGCAGCATGACTGGAAGTCCGATCCTCCAGCCCGCTGCGCGCGAGCGGCTCGTGGCGGTGAAGGCGGCGAGCCCCATCAGGGCCCAGATTGCGGTGGCTGTGGCGACCTCGATCAACGTCCGGAACAGAAATGATGAGGCATGAAGAAGGGCCGGGTAGCGGCCCGACCCTCTTCTCCCTCGGCGGGACTGTGGTGTCTTACGGGTGGCTCGTCGGGGGAACCGTGCTGGGTTTGCCGCCAGGTGCGCTGCTGGGCTTGCCCTTGTCAGCCGGGGGGCCCGGCGTGTGATTGCCACGTGCATCACTTGCGTGCTCGCGCGCACCGCTCGAGTGCGACTCGCTGACTGTTTTCCCGTGAGTCTTGGCGAATGCGCTGACGCACTGTCCGATGCCGTGCTGGCCGGATGCCAACGCACCCTTGCACGTGTTGACCTGATCGACGACCGCCTGGCCCCAGTTGGCTGGGTTTGCCCTTCCCGTGACGGCGGCCTCGGCCGCGGCGCCGGCGGCGCCGACGGCAAGCAAGGCGACTGCAAGACCGGCGGCTCCCTTGGTCGAAACCAGGGTGGCCACCTTAGCGAGGACGGACATATGAGAACCTCCTTGGAGATATGCGGCGTGGTACTGCGCTTGCGCCGGCGCCGGGCTGGGGCCGCTTGCCCTGGCAGCTTCGTGATGAAGCTGTTGCTCCAGCCATCGGTCAAAGCCGTTGCCGCTTTCCACGCTCATTCCTCCAAAGGGACTGCCGAGCTCGCAGAAATACCCATCTCGATCTTGGCCGGATCTCCAAGGCGCCTTCGGAGCCGACGTTTTGCCGCGGCCAGACGCGATGCCACGGTTCGCTCGGCCACGTTCAATGCCGCGCCGATCTCGCGATTTGTGAAGCCGTGAAGGTGGCGGAGCACAAGCGCAGCCGCCTGCTTGGCAGGCAGGGCGCGGATCTCCCGGATCAGGTCCGTCTGTTCGAGCTCGCCCGGATCGGGCTCTTTCGGCCGGCCGAGCCGTCGCAACACCTCGCCGATCTCGTGGAAGCGCTCGCGACGCCGGTGGGTGAAGGCCACGTTCAGGGCGATGCGGTACATCCAGGCCTCCGCCGGCGCGTCTTCCTTCCACGCACCCCAGGCGCGAAACGCACGCAGGTATGCCTCCTGGGTGGCGTCCTCAGCCGCCGTCGGGTTCCTCAGGATCAGCATCAGAGTGGCGAAGATGCGCCGATACGTCGTCCGGTATAGGCGGTCGAAATCCTCCTTGAGGCCCGGCCGGTAGCGGTCTTCAGGCGAAGTGGTTCGACTTTCTGAAGGGCGTCTCATCCACGGCTTCTAACGCCAGGAGGGGCCATTGTTGGCGTTCGAAGCGATCGGGGGTCAGAATCAGTTCCGGATGATGCGCAACCATCACTCCGGATCGCCGGCTCAACTAGCGTGAGCGGCCGGTACGCGTTGATGTGGTCAGGCGGAAAGGACAGCGCTCTTGCGCTTGATCGTTCGATCCAGGCGGGCGTTGAGATCGCACGCCTTATCTCGTTCTACGACTCCGCGACTCGGCGTGTTCGATTCCACGCCACCCGGGTGGAGATGCTGGAGGCGCAAGCTGCGGCAATGGGCGTGGGCCTGCGGGCGATCCCGACGACCTGGCACCAGATGGACGCCGCTCTGCGGACCGAGCTGTCGTCGCTTCGAGAGGAAGGATTCGCGGGCGTGGTCTTCGGCGACATCCACCTGGCCGACGTCCGCGCCTGGTACGAGGAGCGCGTCACAGCCGCCGGCCTGAACCACGTCGAACCCATCTGGGGCGAGCGACCGTCTGCTCTGCTGGGCGAATTCATCTCCTCGGGTGGGAGGGCGGTGATCACATGCGTCGACCTTGCGAGACTGGATGAGGCATGGCTTGGACGGGTCACCGACGAGAGCTTCGCCAGCGGCATCGGAATGACCGGCGTCGACGCTTGCGGCGAGAATGGCGAATATCACTCCTTTGCGTTTGCAGGTCGCGTCTTCAAACGACCAGTTTCCTGGACCGCGGGCGAGCGACGTCAGGAGAACAAATTTGCCCAACTCGATTTGACCATGGGTGATTGAATCGAGTTCCGTTTCAGCGCCACTCGTCCGAATTCAGTCCTGCCTCGAGCCAGTCGATGATCGCCCCGACCTTTTCCCAGTCGCCTGCTTTGCGGGCATCGATCAGTTCGCGCAGCACGCGCGGCTCGAACGACAGGAGGGCTTCCGCGCCAGAGCTCGCGTATCGGGCGAGCGCGTGATGAGCGACATCTTCATAAGTGAGGCCGGTGCTTCGGGCCAGGTTTTCCAGGGTCGGCCTTGGATCGACTAACCGCGACAGCTCAACTGCGTCGCGGAAGTTTTGGTTCGAGTCGGTTGTGCTCACCGCCACCCGTGCCTCATGAGGTCAATCTTTCCCGCCTTGCAGCGCTCCCCGCAGCAGCTCCCGCAGGCAGGCCAGCTCGCGACGACTGAGCTGCCCCAATGGCCCTGAACGTCCGGTCAGCCGTTCCCAAAAAGCCGAGCATCACGCCTTTGACCCTCCTCTCTTTGGGCGTCTGTTACGAGGTGGGTTCGTGATGCTCCACGTTGATGGTTACGTTTGATTTGACTCCGGCGAGCGCCGGCAAGACGTGGTTCAGCACCTGCTCGGCAGTCGCCCGGAAAGTTCGCCCACGTGACGACACCTTCACCCAGCCGGCCTTGTCTCGGTAGTAGCGCTCAGCGGAGGTCTTGGTCTTGATGAAGATGAGGTAGCTCTGATTGGTGAGGTCCAAGGGCTCAGTGACGGGCCGCGAGATCGGCTCTCATCCGCTCGCCCATGGCCTTGAGCACCTTGAGCATCAACCCATCGCTTCCCTTGATGGCGTCACGGAATTGGGCGTGGCTCATCACGAACATGCGCGCATCGGTCAGGGTCGACACCGTGGCGGTTGCCAGGCCACGATCGAGCATGCTTATCTCGCCAAAGAAGTCGCCTGTTTTCATGACACGTCGTCGCCGACCGTTGATCTTCACCTCGGCTTCGCCGTTGAGAAGCACGTAGAACGTGTCGCCCGGACGGCCCTCACGCGTGAGCGTCTGGCCCGCCGGGACGGCTACCTCGTCACCCCTGCTGGCAATGAACTCCAGCTCCTTTCTCGAACAGTGCGCAAAGAGCGGAACCTGACCGAGAGCCTTGGGCTTGGGGTCGTTCATCGAGAATGCAGCATATTCTCCTTAAATGGTGAGGGCATGTTCGGTCTGTGGACTCCCCATCCCTGAGGGTGCACGCTTCTGCCCGAACTGCGGAGCCTCGGCGGGCCCTCTGATCGACACCGAGGAACGCAAGATGGTCACGGTCCTCTTTGCGGACCTCGCCGACTCGACAGGCCTCGCTCAGCGGATCGATGCCGAGCGGGCGCGCGAGCTGCTGGGCAGTTTCTTCGATGCGGCGACGGAAGAGCTGATCGCGCTGCGCGGCCGGCCCGAGAAGTTCATCGGTGATGCAGTGATGGCCGTTTTCGGTCTGCCGCATGTGCATGAAGACGACGCGCTTCGCGCAGTCCGCGCCGGACTTGCGATCCGCGAGCGAGTACGGCGCCTTGCGGATTCGATTGGGCTGGACCAGTCACTGGAGGTTCGGGTCGGCATCGAATCAGGCGAGGCGGCGGTCGGCCGTTCGCCGACCGGCGAGCTGCTCGTCACCGGTCTCGTGGTGAACATGGCCTCCCGGCTCCAGTCCGCCGCTCAGGTCGGGCAGGTCATGGTGGGACAGACGACCCATCTTCTGACCGCGCCCAACGTGTCCTACGGCCGGCGTCGACGAATCCGCGCGAAGGGTTTTGATTCCATCCTCGAGGCATTCCCTGTAGAAGAGATCACGGCGCGCTCAGCCCGGCGAACAATTCCATTCGTTGGTCGTGCCGGCGAGCAGGCCATCATGGGCCAGAGCCTTGGCCTCGCAAGCACGAGCGGCAGGCCAGTGCTCATGACAGTGATCGGCGAGGCGGGCATCGGCAAGTCGCGCCTGGCCGACGAGCTCGCGGCGGGCGTGAGCGCAGCGGTCATGATCCTCCGCGGCCAGACCCGCTCCCACACCGACACCGCGACCTTTTCCCCGGCGGCCGCCATCATCGGCGACCTCGCAGGCATCGGTCCAGGCGAAGACGCGGACACGATCCGCACCCGGCTCAGTCAGCTCGTCGACCGCATCGAAGGGACATCGAACTCGGCCCGAACGGTACAGCGTCTCGCCCGGTTGTTCGGACAAGGCGAGAGCCGCGACGAGACCGCGTTCGTTCATGACGTGCAGGCGGGCTTTCTTTCCGTGATCGACGGACTTGCTCGGGATCACCCGGTGCTGATCATGTTCGAGGATGCACATACGCTGAAGGCTCCGATGCTGGATCTCATCGAGCGCCTGGGCGTGAGCGGACAAGCCGCCCGCCGGGCGCTCACGCTCACGCTCGCGCGAGACGAGTTGATCGAGCAGCGGCCGACATGGGGGTCGAGCAGCGACAACTCCGTGCTGATTCGGCTGCACGCACTGACCCGCGACGAGTCGGTGCAGCTGGCCCGCCACGCCGGCGGAGGGCGCATCGGCGACGCCGAGGCGCTGGAGATCGCCGAGCGAGCGGGTGGCAATCCGTATTTCATCATCGAGACCACGGGCATGCTGATGCCGTCAAGGGACGGCCCGGACGGGCAACGCCCTGGAAGGGTGCCGCCCACCGTTCAGGCGGTGGTCAGCGCAAGGTTGGACGCGATACCCTCCCGGCTGCGCGACCTGGCGCGCCACGCTTCAGTGTTCAAGTACGCCTTCGACCTGACGGAGCTGGCGGTCGTCGACAAAGAGGTCACCGAGCCGGAGCTGCAGGAGCTCGAGGATGCGGAGATCATTGTTCGCGACCCGCAGCCCGGCGAGCCGCAACGCTGGCGGCTGCGCCATGCCACTTTGAAAGAAGTGGTGTATGCAGGCATGGCCAAGAGGGAGCGTGTGCGGCTGCACGAGCTGGTGGCTCAGTTTCTGCTGGATCGGGATCACCGATCCCTGGCCGCCGATCACCTCGAGCTTGCGTCGCTCGCCTCCCTCGACCTCGATCCCAGCGACCGGCGGCTGCCGGATCGGGCGGCGGACGCCCTGCTCGTCGCGGGTGATCGTGCGCGGAGGCGCATGGAGAGCCGCACCGCGATCGATCGTTACGACCGAGCGCTGGCCATGGCGGGTCAGGAGTCGCGATGGGGAGTGCGGGAGGCCAGGGTCCTGGCCGGCATGGGCGAATCGTATTACTGGCTCGCCGACTATCCCGCCGCCACCGAGGCTCTGACCCGAGCCGTGGCTCTCGCAGAGATCCAGCCCGATCCATTCGCGCTGGCGCTTGCCACTCGATACCTCGGCGACATCGCCATCAATTTCGAAGGTGATGTCGACAAGGCCGAGCGTCTCTTGAGTCGCTCGCTGATTGCAGCTGAAGAGCTGGGCGATTCCTGGGCAATCGTCCGGTCGCGGCTGTTCGCAGGCTGGGTCCCGTGGACGCGGCAAAGATTTGACGAAGCTGAGGCGATCTGGCGGGGCGCTCTGGCCCTCGTCGACCCGAAGGATTATTGGGCTCGCGTCCGCGCACTCACCGCACTGTCGATCAACCGCGGCGAATTGCACGATCCCGAGGGCGCGCTGCAGCTGATCGAAGAAGCGTGCGCTTTGGCCGAAGAGTCGGGCGACCAGTTCAGTGTCGCCAACACTTCCGTGCAGAAAGGTCGTGTCCTGGACGACCTCGATCGCGGGGACGAAGCCCTGCCGTGGTTTGACCGCGGAGTGTCGATCTTCGGCGAGTTCGGGGCGCGGTGGGAGATGGCCGACGCGAGGGCGGCACGGGGCATCGCCAAGCGAAACGTGGGCAGGCTCGACGAAGCCGAGGAGGACCTCCGATTCGCGATCAGGACCGCCGAAGAGCTTGGTGACCGCCAGCTGCCAGCCTGGACCTGGCGGAATTTGGCCAAGGTCGCCGAGCTTCGGGGCGACAAGGCAGGCGCCGAGGAGCTGCTGCAGCGCTCCCGGGACGCGGAGTTGCGTGGGCCGCACTGACGAAGTGTTGATAAGGGGCACGTGTGGTTGCGCCTTGCGGAGGAAGCTCGTGATGGGGATCTTCCCAGCCTGATCTCAGGTTTGCAGCGCATGCTCCGGCAGTGCGCCCGCTGTCAATCGAGTGCCCGGACTTATGGGATGAAACCGTTCTCTGAGTCGCTCATGTCGCGCCGGACCGTCCTGCTGGGGACGCTCGGGCTTTGGTTCACCGCAATGGTCGCCGCTTGCACTGCGCGTAACCCTTCGGCGCTCAGCTCACCTTCAGCCTCATCGAGCTCGCTCGCAACGCCCGCTTGCGTCGTCACTCCGGCAGAGACCGAAGGTCCCTATTTCGTCGACGAGCGGCTCAATCGCTCCGACATCACCACCGACCCCTCAACCGGTTCGGCCCGGAGCGGGGTGCCGCTGGCCCTGACTTTCAATTTGGCGCGAGTGGGCGCAAGCGGCTGCACAGCTCTGACCGGCGCGCAGGTCGACGTCTGGCACTGCGACGCATCCGGCGTCTACTCGGACGTCTCCGCACAGTCGAGCGTCGGCAAACGCTTTCTGCGCGGCTACCAGGTGACCGAGGCCGGCGGCGTGGCGAAGTTCACCACCATTTACCCGGGCTGGTACTCCGGCCGGTCGGTGCACATCCACTTCAAGATCCGCACCTTCTCGGGCGCGTCCAAGACGTACGAGTTCACATCGCAACTGTTCTTCGATGACGCGACTACAGACCTCGTCTACAAAAACGCGCCCTACAGCGCAAGGCCGAGCAGGGACACGCGCAACCAGACAGACATGGTCTACACATCGAACGGGAACAGCGGCGCCATGCTCCTGGCCAGCCTCAAACCGAGCGGTGCCGGCTACGTCGCGACGTTCGCTATCGGGCTCAACCTCGGGTAACAGGAAATCGCGCAGTCGAAAATGAGCAATTGGGTTCGAGCGCCCGTTTAACCAGGCGGAATCAGTTTTGCGCATCGACGCGATTCGATTTCGCGCGCGGCAACGAAGTCATCTTGGCAAGCATGGCAATCGAGGCCGCCATCAGCGGACCTGCTGATCGGTCTCGACCCAACGCGTTGATCGGGCCCTCCCCAAAATGGATGCCAATAGGAGTGAGGATGTTGAGTCGGGCATTGCCGTTGGCCGGTGGAGGACGGCGGGGCTGGTTCCATGGATCGACCAGATTCACGATCGAGCGGGCAGCACCGATGACCGCATCAACACTCTTGTCGAGTGAGGAATCCGGTCGCATCCAGATTACCGCCGCTCCCGAATAGTTGTAGTAATGGGCGGTGCGGTCCGCGTAAACCGCCAGAAGATCTTGACCGCCTTCGATTCCCACTTCGACAACCACGCCGAGCACATCTCTTTCGATCTCTCGCGGTGGTCGACCGCCGAAGTGACGCACAAGGTGCCAGGCTTGGACCCGATGCCTCGCCTCTATGCCGTGCGCTACCGCGATGGCGGCCATGGTGCGTAGGGCGGAGGTCTCATCGCCGCGAGCCACATCGGCACGCGCATTCGCAAACGACCGCCACGGCTCCGAATCAGCCGAACCTATTTCGAGACTCTCGAACGGCACATCGCCAAAGAGCGATTGGATCGCATGCGCGGTGGGGCCAGTCATTCTGTCCAATCTGGGGAGAACTTGCCACGAGACAGTACGGTCAGCAGAGCGTCAGACCTCATGAGGATCATCTCATCGCCAGTCTGCGCCCAGCGGAACACATGAGGCTTGAATAGGTGACAGGTCCGACAGGTGGCTGAGCGGCCACCGAATCGGATTGCTATACGATCGGCCGCGATGCCGCGGGCCTGGGTAGTTCGTGAGTTGGGGACACCAGACAAACTCCGGTTCGAGGTCGTCAATGACGCCTCGTCATCTGATGCCCTGGTGCGGATCCGAGTCCACGCGGCGGCAGTGAACTTCTTCGACCTGCTCCAGATCGCGGGCAACTATCAGGTGAGGCCTGATTTGCCGTTTGTACCCGGAGCCGAGGTTGCGGGCGAAATCGAGGCAGCACCGCGCGACAGTGGATTTGAGCCTGGAGACCACGTCCTCGCTGTGGTTTCCCAAGAGGGCATGCACCGCGGTGGGTACACCGAGGTCACCCACGCTGACCCAGACGCCGTTGTCAAGATCCCCGAGTCGATGCCATTCGTCGAGGCCGCCGCCTTCCTGATCAATTATCAGACCGGTTGGTTCGGGCTCCACCGCCGTGCCCACTTGCAGCCCGGCGAGGTGGTACTCGTTCACGGCGGCGCCGGCGGTGTTGGCACAGCAGCGATCCAGCTCGCCAAGGCTGCCGGCGCCCGCGTCATCGCGACCGCAGGCTCGGAGGCAAAGCTCGCCGTCTGCCGTGAAATGGGCGCCGACCTCGCGATCGACTACACACAGGGGGATTTCGTTGCCGTGGTCAAGGAGGCAACCGCAGGCAAAGGCGCTGACGTGATCTATGACCCGGTCGGCGGCGACGTGTTCGACCGTTCGACCAAATGCATCGCATTCGAGGGTCGCATCGTGGTGGTCGGTTTCACAGCGGGACGCGTGCCAACACTCGCCACCAACCACCTCTTGGTCAAGAACTACTCAGTTCTCGGGCTGCATTGGGGTCTTTATCGACAGCGAGCGCCGCTGCTCGTCCAGCAGTGCACCAGCGAGCTGTTGGGCCTCTATGCGGAAGGAAAGATCCGACCCCACGTCGGGCGCCGGGCTCCGCTCGCTGAGGCGGTGGCCCTGCTCCAGGCCGTGGCTTCTCGACAGACCACGGGCAAGGCGATCCTTACAGTCACGGATTGAGGCCCACGGGTCACTGGCGATTCGATTGCCTTGCCTCGGGCAAAGTTGGCTCGAACAACTCAACCGGGTTACCGGATGGGTCTTCGAGCAGGATCTGCTTGCCGCCGACTCCGATCACGATGTCGCTCCGAAACCGCCCTCCTCTCTTGCGAAGGTCAACGACCGTGGCGATCAGGTCTGAGACTTCAAGCGAGAATCGATTCCAACCACCGGGCGTCGGAATCCTGCCGTCGGGCAGAGCCTGGCCTCCACTCGGGCCGCCGCCCGGAGCGCTCAGAACGAGCCGAAGGTCTCCGCGCGACAGCATCGCGAACGTGGGTGCGGGATGCATGACCAGCTGAAAGTCGAGAAGTTCGCAGTAGAACGCGACCGCCTTGTCGACATCGTCAACGATGTAGCGGACACTCACTGTGGTCATGGCTTTCCTCGGCGGCGGTCGCTCACAGGGAACATGACCCGCTCCTCAGGCGTCACGCTTGAATTTTGGATCATTCCCTCGTGCAGTTCGGCTGCGGCGATCAGAACGACGTACTGACGAGGTCGATCGGCTCGAGGAGGGCGTGGTTCTCCAGCAGGCAGCTCCGGAGCGCCGCAAGGTCAACCGATCGCGGCGTTGTATGCGACGTGATCGTCAGCGCAGCCGCAATGCCCGCAGCCTGGCCCATCGCCATGCACGTGGCCATCGAGCGCGCCGATGCGTGGGCGTCGTGGGTGGCCGAGAAACAGCGGCCCGCCACAAGCATTCCTTCGACGCTTTTCGGCAGCAGGCACCGATAAGGGATTCCGTACACTCCGCCACCCGGCACGTACGTCCACCTCGTGTCAGGGCCTGCGGCGTGGTCTTCGATCGGCGCTCCGCACAGCGCGATCTCATCGTCAAAACGGCGCGCGCCCAGCACGTCATCACGTGTGAGACGGTAATCGCCGATGACGCGACGGCTCTCGCGCACGCCTATGGCCGGGCTCGTCGCCACCAAGACCGAGCGTTCGAAGCCGGGCACTTTGTCCCGAAGGAAGCGGTGGTATTCCCGCACCTGGCGGCGACCCTCGATCTCCGCGTGCGTGAGCTGGTCCGGATCGGTGGCGTCGACGTTCGGGATGCGCGTCATGTGCACGGTGACGACACCGGCGTGCGGCGTCCGGTGCCAGGAGCCTTCGAGTCGCGGAAGCATGAAGTCGCCCGACTCCGCAGCGCGGCGCATCATCGCCCACAGCTCCGTCTTGGGAAGTGCCGACGCCCTTTCGACGTCGACGTTTGCGACGCGGAAGATCGTGGACAGCGATTGCAGGTTGGGCGTCGACCGGGCATCTTCGTAGGGGACGCCGGCAGTCGCACACACGTCCGCGTCGCCTGACGCGTCAATGAATGCTCCGGCCTGAATGACCGACTCGCCACCCTTGTTCCAGATCCGGATGGCGTGCATGCGCCCGTCGCGCAGCTGAACCCCGGTGGCCCACGTGTGCAGGAGGACGTCGACCTTGGCGTCTTCGGCAAGCTGCTCCCACACGACCTTCAGGACTTCGGGGTCGTAAGTCACCCCGGTCCCGGCGCCGTAGGTGTTCGGGCGCTCGAACGCCATGCCTTCGGCCCTGAGCTGTTCGGCGACCTCCCAGCCGATCCCGCCCACGACGCGGCGTGCCTTTTCGCCAGGCGTATAGAACGCGTAGAACGTGTCGAGCACAGCGGTGGAGGTTCCGCCCAGAAAAGGGAGACGGTCGAGCAGCAGCGTTCGCGCGCCGAGTCGCGCCGCGCTGATGGCGGCGGAGCTTCCAGCCGCGCCGGCGCCCACCACCACGACGTCGTAGCGCTTGTTCATTGCGTCGGTATCGCAAAAACCCGGGCGGGGGTCTCGACGAGGATCTTGCGCAGCACATCCTGTCCCACGCGGCTGCGCAGGCGCGGCGCGAAGGTGTCCATCAGATAGGTAAGACCAGGGCCGCCGCCATAGGAGCGGAAGTAATCGCGCTGCCCGAGGTCGAGACCGAGCATCATCGAGCCCGCATGCCCGGCGTGCACCATCGCCTCGACCAGGTCTAGCAGCTGGCTGTCCGGCCGGTATTTGATGCGACCCGGAGTGTCGTATTCAAGCGTCACGCCACGGGCTGCGATCCCCGCGTGCAGCTCGAAGTCAGGGTTGCGGTCGAGGTGCGCCAGGATGATGCGATCCTCCTTTACGCCCTCGCGCGTGAGCAGATCGATGATCTCGTGGGCGCATGTGCCGATCTCCGTGTGCACGAGGATCGGCGCGCCGGTCTCGCGGCTGCCAATCGCGGCGGCAACCAACCTCCGTCTCTCGAGCACGCTGATGCGTTGATAAGACGCCCCGGCCTTGATCACGCCCGCGCGCGCCGGGTCGGGGGTCGCTTCGGTCAGCCAGTCGCCGGGGTGCATCCCCCGCCGAAGGTCAGCCAGGATCCGCGTCGCCAGCTGCTCGACGGGTGCCTTGCGCACCCAGTGACCGTCTCCGTAATGAGCGTCGCGGTGGTAGCCGGTCGCCGCCACGATGTGCACGCCAGTCGCTCCGGCAACTGCCCTCAGCTTCGCCGGATTCCGGCCGAGGCCGATCGGCGTCGCCTCGACCACCGCTTGCAGCCCGCCCCGAGCCGCGGCGGAAACCTCTTCGACCGCGCGGTCCAGGTCCTCGAACTCCTGTCCGGGAAGGGCGGGGCTGCGGAGGAACAGGTGGTCATGAGCATCGGTGACGCCAAGCTGGTCCGGCCTGATCGAGCCGAGAACCGTGACCACCTCAGCCATGCGTCGATCGGCTCATCAGCGGCACTATAAGCGCCATGTCTCGTCACCTCGGTCTTGACGTGGGCGGGACGAATCTGAAGTGGGCGGTCGTCGAGCGCGACCGGGAACCGCGCCTTCTGAAAACGGGCCGGCTTCCGACCGACACGGCCGGCGGCGAGCAGAGCGTGATGCGGCAGCTGCTTGTCGTTGCACGAACCGTCTTTAGCGACATCGAAGGCATCGAGTCGGTTGGGGTAGGCATGCCAGGCGTCCTCGAGCCCGACGCGGGGGTGACGCGTTTCATTCCCAACATTCCGGGTGATTGGGACGGCGTGCAAGTCACGCGCGAGATGACCCATGCGATCGGGCACCCGGTCCGCCTGATCAATGACGCGCGCGCGTTCACGCTGGCGGAGCACGCCCTGGGCGCGGGTCGCGGTGCGACTTCGATGCTGGGCATCACGCTCGGCACAGGGGTGGGCGGAGGGCTGATCCTTGGCGGGCACCTCTACCTGGGCCATGAAGGGACCGCCGGTGAGTTCGGCCATCAGACCATCCTTCCCGACGGGCCACGATGCAACTGCGGCAACCACGGCTGCCTCGAGGCGCTGGCTCGAGCCGACGCCATCGCCGCCGCCTGCGGGCAACCTGGTGTGGAGGAGTCGGTGGCCGCCGCGCGGGCCGGCGACCACCGCGCACAGCAAGGGCTGCGCGACGCCGGCCGTTACCTGGGGATCGGCGCGAGCAATGTCGTAGTGCTGGTCAGCGTCGACACGATCGTGATCGGCGGTGGAGTCGCAGCCGCGGGCGAAATGCTGCTCGATCCCATTCGGCAGGAGCTGCAGCGCCGCGTCCACGTCACTGACGTAGAGCGAATCAAGGTCGTGTGCGGTGAGCTGGGCATCTGGGCGGGGGCGATCGGCGCGGCGTTGCACGGCACCGAGTAAGCACACCAGCCCCTCCGGCGCCTGCCCCTCCGACGCCTTCCGCGCCACCGCCCCGCAGGCGGGGAGGAAAATCCCACCTCCCCATGAATGGGGGGACATTTGACCAACACTTGCTTTTTGTCTAGATAGCTATACATTTACCGGCATGGTTCTGGCGGACCCCTCTCCCGAGGAAACGTACAGGCCGCGGTATCGCGAGATCGAGCAAGCGATCCGGCAGCGTCTCGCCCGGCTGAAGCCCGGCGCTGAGCTTCCATCTGACGCGCAGCTGTGCGAGGAGTTCGGCGTCAGCCGGATGACCGCGCGCCACGCCATGAACCGCCTCGCGCAGGAAGGACTGGTTTTCCGCGTTCGGGGCCGCGGCACCTTCGTGGGCGAGCCGCCCACGCACCGCCGTGCCAACAGCCTCCTCAGCTTCTCCAACGAGATGCGCCGCCAGGGCAGGATGCCGAGCTCGCGACTGCTTGGGCGGGCGCTGCGCGCGCCAACCCGTGAAGAGGCGGTGCGGCTTCAACTCAAGGACAGCGAAAAGGTGTTGTGGCTCAGGAGGATCCGCCTGGCGGACGGCCATCCGATCGCAGTGGAGTCGACGCGTCTCCATCGGCGGACAGCGGGCGCGGTCCTCGCGGCCGACCTGCAGAGAGAATCGCTCCACGCGGTGCTCGTCCGGGCCGGCTGTCTTCCGACAAGGGGTCGTGCCACGATCAGCGCAGAACCCGCCGCCGCGGATGACGCGCGCTGGTTGCAGATGCGCAAGGGCGACCCCATGCTCGTGGAACGGCGGATCATCCTCGACCAGCAGGGACGGCCCCTCGAGTTCACCGAGTCGCGCTACCCGGCTGACCGCTATGCCCTGGACGTCGATTTCGTCGTCGAAGGCCAGGGACGAAAGTCGTGAGGAGGGATGGATGAGCTCGTTTTTCGAACAGCTCAGCTACGGCGACGTCGCCAAGACGATCGATCACTCGCTTTTGAAGCCTGAGCTCGATGACGCCTTCGTCGAGGCGGGGTGCATGCTTGCGCTGAAGTACGACGTCGCTTCCGTTTGCGTGCGACCGCGCGACGTCGAACGCGCTCGCGATCTGTTGGCGGGCAGCACCGTTGCGGTCGGGACTGTCATCGGATTTCCGCACGGCAGCTCGCGGACTGAGACGAAGGTCTTCGAGTCCCGCCTTGCCCTGCAGAACGGCGCGCGTGAGCTGGACATGGTGATCGACATTGGCGGGCTCATCTCGGGCGACGACCGTTATGTCCGGGAGCAAATCGCTCAGGTGGTCGAAGTCGCGCACAAGGAAGGCGCGCTGGTCAAAGTGATCCTCGAGAACGCCTACCTGACGGACGAGCAGAAGGTGCGCGGCTGTCACCTGGTCGAGGCGGCGGGCGCCGACTTCGTGAAGACGTCAACGGGGTACGCGCCCAGCGGCGCGACGATCGAGGACCTCAAGCTCATGCGCCGGTCGGTCTCGCCGCGCATCGGCGTCAAGGCGGCGCACGGGATCAGGACGCTCGACGCTCTGCTCGAAGTGCTCGAGCTCGGCGTCACGCGAGTCGGAGCGACCCAGACTGCGGCCATGCTCGACGAGTTCAAGACCCGCAAGGCAAAACTTGCTCTGGCAGCAGGCCCCTCCGGCCCCTCCGGCCACCTCCCCATGAATGGGGAGGAGATGCCGTGAATCGGGTCGTTCGAATCGGCATGCTGGGCTCCGGCTTCGTCGCCGACTTCTACATGGATGGGTTGCGCGACGTACCCGGCACCGAGGTGGTGGCCAACTACTCGCGCTCGGAGGAGCGAGCCAGGGAATTCGGCCGGCGCCATGGCGTGCCTCGTCAGTTCACGACCATGGAGGACCTCTGTGACGACCGCGAGGTCGAGCTCGTGGTGATCGCGCTGCCGAACCACCTCCACCTCCCCGCCACCCGCTGCACCAAGCCCCTGGCGCGCAACGGACACGAGGCGGCCGAGATGGTCAACCTGGCGCGCGAGGCGGGCGTGATGCACGGCTACGCCGAGACCGAGGTCTTCTCGCCCGACGTAATGCGCGCGCGACAGATGATCGAGAGCGGAGCGATCGGTGAGGTGCTGACGGTTCGCGCGCGGGAGGCGCACTCGGGTCCGCATGCGGAGCATTTCTGGGACGCCGAAACCGCGGGCGGCGGCGCTCTGCTCGACATGGGGTGTCATACGGTCGAAGCGGCGCGCTATTTCTTCGGCAAGGAACACCAGATCAAGGACGTGTTCGCGTGGGGTGCCACGATGGTGCACAAGGACCGCACCACCGGCGAGGACAACGCGGTGCTCCTGCTGCGGCTGGACGACGGCCGGACCTCGCTGACCGAGGCTTCCTGGACGGCGAAAGGCGGCATGGAGCTGCGCAACGAGGTCTACGGCACGATGGGCCGGATCGTGACCGACACCAGCTCGACTCGCATACGGGCCTTCATCCAGCAGCCCGCGGGTTACCTGATGGAGAAGGCGGACGCCGACGTCGGCTGGGTCTTTCCGATACCAGACGAAGCACGTGTTTACGGCTACCACGAAGAGATGCGCCACTTCGTCGAGTGCTTCGTGAAAGGCGAGCAGCCCCGCGAGGATTTCGTCGACGGCTACATCGTCAACTCGGTGCTCGACGCCGCGTACAAATCCATGAAGAGCGGCCACTGGGAAGCCGTTCACATCGACGCCAAGGTGGCCGGCTGAGAGATGCGCGAAGGTTCCGACTGGATCGAGGCGGGGATCGCGCTCCTGGAAAAGGTCCGCGACACTCAGTCGGGCGCCATCGAGCGGGCGAGCGAGATCTGCGCGGAGGCGATCGGCGCCGGTGGTTTCGTCCATCTCTTTGGAACCGGTCACTCGCGCATTCCGGTCGAGGAGATGTTTCCGCGGTATGGCTCGTACCCAGGGTTCCATCCCATCGTCGAGCTGTCGATGACCTTTCATACGCAGGTTGTCGGGGCGAACGGCCAGCGCCAGGCGATGTTCATCGAACGCACGCCTGGTCTGGCTGAGGTGATCCTGTCCAACTTCCACTTTCAGCCGAAGGACGCGGTGATGGTGTTCTCGGCCAGCGGGCTTGGAGCTGTGGTTGTTGAGTTCGCACGCGGTGCGAGGCGAAGGGGACTACCGGTGATCGCGGTCACTTCGATCGCGCAGTCAAAGGCGGGCGAGATGGAGGTCGGCGCCCGCTTGATGGACGAGGCTGACGTCGTGATCGACCTCTGCACGCCGGCTGGAGATGCGCTCTGCCGGCTCGAGGGGCTGCCCGAGACCCCCGTCGGACCAGGATCGACACTGGCCGCGGTCGCGGTGGCCGACGCGATCAAGGTCCGGACCGCGGAGCTTCTACTGGCCAAGTCCAAGCTGCCACCCGTGATCACGAGCGTCGCCGAGGTGGGAAGGCAACGTTCAGACGAGCTCTTCGAGGCGGCCTACCGGGAGCATGCCCGGCGGGCGGCGCGCAGCCTCGCAATTTGACAATCAGGGAGGTGAACGAGCATCTGGGGAGGCATGAGGAAGTCGGCAAGGGCCCGATCCCGGGCCGTATGCAATAGGAGGTGATCGTCTGTGACGAGTCGTGAACGCCATTTGACGACCGCGCGATGGGTGGCCGCCTTGATGGTCGGCGCCTTCGCCCTGGTCGCCTGTGGCAACCAGTCGAGTGGTGGTGGCGGCACCACCAAATACGTGGTGGGCGTCTCCAACACGCTGCAAGGCAACGGTTGGCGCGAGGAGATGATCTGCTCGATCAAAGCCCAGGCCAAGGCATCAGGCGTGGTTTCCAAGGTGATCATCGCCAACCGCAACACCGACGCGTCAGGGCAGATCGCCGACATCCGCAACCTGATCTCCTCGGGCGCAAACGTGATCGTCATCAACCCGTCCGACCGCGACGCACTCAACGCGGTGATCAAGCAGGCGACCGACAAGGGCATAGTCGTCGTGGCCGTCGACCAGGCGGTATCCGAGCCGACCGCGTACGTGGTCAGCAACGACCAGGTCGCGTACGGCCAAATTGGCGCTGACTGGCTGGCCAAGCAGCTCGGAGGAAAGGGCAACATCATCGAGATGCGCGGCATCAACGGAGTTCCAGCCGACACCGACCGCCACCAGGGCCTCACGGCCGCGCTGGCCAACTACCCCAACATCCACGTCGTCAAGCAAACCTTCACCAACTGGTCGCTCGACCCGGCAGCGCAGCAGATGAAGGACATTTTCAGCTCGGGCATCCAGTTCAACGGCATCTGGACTTCGGGCATCGACTCGACCGTCGTTGACCAGTTCCAGTCTGCAGGCAAGCCCTACGTTCCTATAGTGGGCGCCGACAACAACAAGTTCGTCCAGGAGCTCGCCACCCTGAAGGACAAGGGACTGACCGGCGCCGCGGTGACCAACCCGCCGCCGATCGGGGGCGCCGGCCTGGCGGTGGGTCTGGCCGTGTTACAGAAGACCCACAGCTACGACCACGTGATCCACCTCACGCCGCAGGTGTGGGACAACACCACGTCCGCCGGCGTGTCCAAGCTTCAGGCGACCTACGACTCGAGCCTCGACCCGTACTACAGCGTCGCGTATGACGTCAAGCCATACACGACCTACACGAAGCAGGACCTTATCTCCTGCGCGGGTCCCAGCTAATCTGCATCGCTACTGGGCGGGGGTTGTGTGCCCCCGCCCGACTCCTGAATGGCAGCGGTTCCTAACGACGATTCACTAACCGATTCCGCCGCCCTGCTCGAAGCCAGCGGGGTGGCCAAGCATTTCGGACCTGTCGTCGCCCTCCGTTCCGCCGACCTGCGCGTCCGCGGCGGCGAGATCCATGCGCTTATGGGGGCCAACGGAGCGGGCAAGAGCACGCTCGTGAAGATTCTCACCGGCGCGTTGACGGCGGACGGCGGAACCATCACCCTCGGCGGCCGCACGCGGAAGTTTCGGTCGACCTCGGAAGCGCGCAAGGCCGGGCTCATCTGCGTGTACCAGGACCCATCGCTGCTGCCCGACCTCACCGTGCTGCAGAACCTGAAACTCACCGCCACACCGATCTCGACCTTCAGGCGGTATCTCGCCGATCTGGGGCTCGGCGGCTTCGACCTTTCGTCGATGCCTCGCGAGCTCGCCCGGCCAACCCTCAGTCTGCTCGACCTGGCACGCGCGCTCGCAATCGAACCGCAGCTGCTGCTGCTCGACGAGATCACGGCGTCGCTGCCCGCAGATCTGACCTCTCGGGTCTTCGGCGTCGCGCGGCAGCTGCGAGCGGAGGGACGTTCGGTGATCTTCATCTCACACCGTCTGGCAGAGGTTTCAGCGTTGTGCGACCGCGCCACGGTGCTGCGGGACGGCAAGACGGTCGGTGTCGTCGAACCGGCGCAGGGCGGCGAGGAGCGCATCGTCAAGCTGATGCTCGGTCCGGTCGCCGACGAGGTCGCGGCCGAGGTAGCCTCGCCGAGCGTGCCGGCGACTGGAGCAATCGCGGTCGAGGTGCGCGACCTGAAGGCGGGTACCCTGAACGGAGTCAGCTTCACGCTTCGCTTTGGCGAGGTGCTGGGCGTTGCGGCGCTCGAGGGCCAGGGGGAGCAAGAGCTGTTCGATTGCATGGCCGGAGTTCGCAGGCCGGAGTCCGGCCAGATCCTGGTCGGCGGCAATCCGCGCAGTTTTCGTCACCCGGCCGACGCCATCCGTGCCGGGCTGGTGCTGATCCCGGCCGACCGGCTGCAGGCGCTCCTCCGTCAGCGATCCGTACGGGAGAACATCGCCCTGCCCCTCGTCAACCGGATCTCGAGGTGGGGTCCGATCAATCCGCGAGGCGAAAAGCGCCGCGTGGAGACTGCCGTCAAACGCTTGCAGATCGACACGCGTGTGCAGTCCGAGGTCCGCCGCCTGTCCGGTGGCAACCAGCAGAAGGTCGGCATCGCTCGGTGGCTCGTCGGTGGATTCAAGACATTGCTGTGCTTCGATCCCACGCGCGGCATCGACATTGGGACGAAGCGCCAGATCTACGGACTCGTCAAGGAGCTGGCGGCCAACGGCTCGGCGGTGCTGCTGTTCACGTCGGAGCTGCCGGAGATCCAGCTTGCCTGCAACCGCGTCATCGTGCTCTTCGGCGGTGAGCTCGTCGACGAGATGCCCGCCGCCGACGCGGACGAACGGGCGTTGCTGCGCGCTGCGCACGGCTTGCCTTCGGAGGAAGGAGAGTAGTGGCGACTGCTGCCGCGGCCGTGCCGCGGACGTCTGGCATTCGTTTCGGCCGGGCGGTCAGGCGCTACGGCTGGACGATCGCGGTGTACGCGCTTTTCGCGGTCCTGATGGCGGTCACTCTGATCATCAAACCTGACTACGGGGCGTTCGAGTGGAACACACTCACCCTGGCGGCGCTTCCCCTGGCATTCGCGGCAGCCGCACAAACGATGGTCGTCCTCAGCGGAGGCATCGACCTGTCAGTCGGCCCGCTGATGGCGCTTGCCAACGTGCTTGCGCTGCGCCTCATGCTCGGCCACGACCTGGGCTACTCGCTGAGCGTCGCGCTGATCGTCATGCTCGAAGTCACGCTAGCAGGGGCGCTCAATGGCGCGATCATCGTCGTGACCCGCGTCCCGGACATCGTGATCACGCTGGCCACGTCTTTCATCTGGGCCGGGTTGGCCTTGCTGGTGCTGGCCAAACCGACGCCCGGGGTCCCGCTCGACTTTCAAAACCTGGCGCAGGGATCGACGCTGTCGGCGTGGGTGCCCAACGCGCTGCTGTTGCTCCTGGTGATACCGCTGGTCTGGATCCCGCTACGCCGCAGCCGCGCGGGGCTGGCCATTTACGCGGTGGGGAGCGATCGCAACGCCGCGTTCCGTTCGGGGGTGAACCTTGGCTTGAGTCGCGTGCTCGCTTATGCGGTCGGAGGATTCTTCGCCGCGTGCGGAGGCCTGGCCTTGTCGATGACCACAGGCGTCGGCTCACCGCTCGCGGGGACCTATTACACCCTGAGCGGAGTCTCCGCCATCGTGCTTGGCGGGGTCAGCCTCGCCGGGGGGCGCGGCGGCATGCTGGGCCCGGTCGCTGCGGCGTACATCCTGTCGCTGATCCCAGCGGTGCTCATCTACCTGGGCATCGACCCCAACTACGGCCAGATGATCCAGGGAGTGCTCATCGTGATCGTTGTCATGATCGGTGGGCTCGGTGTTGTGTTGAGGCGCGCGTGAGCTCCAGGGTCGCTGGGACGGTTCGTCTCGTGCAGCAGAATTCCATCGTTGTCTTGATCGCGCTGCTCGTCGCGCTAGCAGGGCTGATCGAGGTTGTTCGCCCCGGCGCGGTCAACGCAAACTGGGTGTCGAACATCCTGGAGTTCGCCGCCCCGCTGGGAATCCTGGCCGCCGGCCAGACACTTGTCGTCATCACAGGCGGGATCGACCTATCCGTCGCGAACGTGGCCACCGCCGCCGCTTACATAATGGCGAGCCAGGCACCATTCGGAGTGACACGGGGCATCGTTGCCGGGCTGCTCGTCGGAGTCGTCGTCGGCCTCGTCAACGGCGTCGGTGTCGCGGTGTTCAGAGTGCAGCCGCTGATCATGACGCTCGCGATGGGCCTGGTGGTGACTGGAACCCTCAACGTCTACAGCCAGGCCGCTGTCCGCAGCGTGCCGGGCGTGCCGGCGGTGATTCACACGCTGGGCTCTGGCACGGTACTGGAATACGTACCGGTCAGCCTGTTCCTGTGGGCCGTGCTGGCAGCTCTGCTGATCATCGGCCTGCGCGGCACCGGATTCGGGCGCCTGCTGTACGCGCTGGGTGACAACCAGGAAGCGACCCGACTGGCCGGTGTCCGTGGTTGGCAGGTGTTGCTCGCGAACTACATGGCCTGCGGGCTGCTAAGCGCCGTCGCAGGTATCGTGCTGGCCGGCACGGTGAACGCCGCGGACCTGAGCCTCGCCAACATTCTGCTTCTACCTTCGGTTGCGGCCGTTGTGATCGGGGGCACATCGATCTTCGGCGGAAGCGGGAGCTACTCCGGGACGGTGGTGGGGGCATTGATCCTCACCGTGTTGAACAGCGTGCTGACGCTGCTCGACGTGCCCGATGCGGTCAAGCAGGTTCTTTACGGCGCGATCATCGTTGTGCTGGCGGCGGCATACACGCGTGTGCTGGGTCGCGACTGACGCTGCAGACATTCACCTTCATCGGAGTCAGCACCGGCCAGTCCGCGGCGATGCGGTTGTTTCCGGCGTGGACGAGAGAGCTTGGTCTTGACGACGTGCGACTGGTGGGCTGCGACCTGCCTATCCATGCCCGACCCGAGCGTTATAGAGAGGTAGTCGCCCGGATCAAGACCGATGAGCACGAGCTGGGCGGTCTGATCACGACACACAAGATCGATGTCTTCGAAGCATGTCGCGACCTCTTCGATGTGGTCGACGACTACGCACAGCTCTGCAGGGAGACGTCATGCCTGGCGAAACGCAAAGGCCGGCTATGGGCGTTCGCCACGGACCCGATCTCGTGCGGCCGCGCGCTCGCTGAGTTCTATCCCTTGGCGGATAGGGGCGAGGTTCTGTGCCTGGGCGCAGGCGGGTCGGCCGTCGCAATCACGGTGCGCCTGCTACAACGGCGAGCGGCTTCGCGCATCACGGTCGTCAATCGAACGACCGGCCGGCTCGAGGCCATGCGGAACGTCCACGCAAAGCTCGTGTCGGACACTTCACTCCGCTACATCGAGAACAGCGACCCGCGGACCAACGACCGCTTGATCGGGGATTTGCCGGCCGGATCGCTGGTCATCAATGCCACCGGAATGGGCAAGGATACGCCGGGTTCGCCGATCACCGAGGCTGCCCTTTTTCCCGAGCGAGGCTACGTCTGGGAGCTGAATTACCGAGGGGAGCTGGAATTTCTCCATCAGGCGCAACGACAGCAAGCCGGCCGGCACCTGCGGGTCGAGGATGGATGGAGGTACTTCATCCACGGTTGGGCCGTTGTGATGGAGCACGTTTTTGCCATCGACGTGAATGGCGAGAAGATCGCCCGCCTGGCAGGGGTGTCGGAATCAGAGCGACCGAAACGCGCTTGAGCTCGGGTCGATTTCGAATTTGGCTCCGGGACAGGCACTTGCTGTAGGACGCATGGCCCCACCACCCGATTTTTACGATCCATAGTGACATCGATGCCCTGGGTACGGATCGGACCGATCGAAGTCCGACGGTTTAACTGACCAGCCGGCATCGAATGTCGCCAATCCCCCCGTGCCATGATCACGGAGTCAACCGATGGCGGTCAAAGACGGCTGGCTAGGGCGGTTCTTCGAGGATTCGCCGCCGGCGCCGGATAGACCATCCGCTCGAAAGGACCATAGACCGTGAACTTCGAGCTCTCAGAACAGCAATGCGCATTTCGCGACCTGATACGCGATTTCGCGCGCAGGAGCATCGCACCTGTCGCTCGCGAGATGGAGCTCGCCGGCCGCTATCCGGGCGAGATCGTCGAGGAGATGAAGGCGATGGGGCTGTTCGGGATGCTGGTCCCGGAGGAGCACGGCGGCATCGCCATCGACGCTGTTTCGTACGCCATCGTGTTCGAGGAGATCTCGAAAGCATGGATGGGCATCGCCGGGATCCTGGGCTCGCACTCGCTGGCCACCCTGATGCTGTCGAAGTTCGGCGAGCCGGAGCAGCGATCGCGATGGCTGCCCGACCTGGCAACGGGCAAGCGCCGCTCGGGCATCGCGCTCACGGAACCGCAGGCGGGCAGCGATCTGCAGGGCATCACCACCGTGGCACGGCGGGAAGATGGCCACTACGTCGTCAACGGCACCAAAACGTGGATCACGAATGCGCGTCACGCCGACCCGCTGCCGGTGCTCGTCAAGACCAATCCGCAGGCCGAGCCGCGTCACCGCGGGATGAGCGTGCTGATGATCGAGAAGGGGACGGCCGGTTTCACGGTTGGAAAAGATCTCGACAAGCTCGGCTATAAGGGCCCCGAGTCCTCCGAGGTGTTCTTCGCCGACTGCCGCGTGCCGGTCGACAACCTGCTTGGCGGCGAAGAGGGCCATGGCCTCCAGCAGGCCCTGTCCGCCCTCGAGTTCGGTCGTGTCAACATCGCGGGCCGCGCCGTGGGCGTGGCACAGGCGAGCCTTGACCGCTCACTCGCGTACGCACACGAACGGCAGGCCTTCGGCAGGCCGATCGCCGAGTTCCAGGCCATCCAGCTGAAGTTGGCGGACATGGCGACAGAGGTGCAGGCCGCGCGCCTGTTGACATGGTGGGCCGCCTCCGCCCTCGACTCTGGAAGGAGGGCCGACCTCGAGACCGGGATGGCCAAGCTCTACGCATCTGAGGTGTGCATCAAGGCATCGCTCGAGGCAATGCGGATCCACGGAGGTTACGGATATTCGACCGAGTACGAGATCGAACGCTTTTACCGCGACGCGCCCCTGATGGCGATCGGCGAAGGGACCAACGACATCCTTCGCACGGTGATCGCCCGCCAGCTCGCTCGCGATCTCACGTCCTGAAAGGAGGCTTCGGATTGGATTACCTTCGCCACGTCGATTTCGCAACGCTCGGCGCGTCCCACGATCGCGTGCGCGGTGGCTCACGTTCGAAGTGCGCAGCCCGCGCTGTGACGGACTAGCTGTTCAGAACGCTATCCGACCATGCGTATGTAATGCCAATCGCGCTTCTCGTGCTTGTCAGTTGAGGGCCTGAGTGCGCAGCGCCTGAGGTCTGCGGGCCGCCCGCGCTAGTTTTCCGCAAGCGGCGCGGCAGTCCCAGTTTGTGTCCCCCTCCAGCCGCCTGAAGATGTAACCTGAGGCGTCGTGAGGGCGCGTAGCGAGTGAGGGCTCAATCTGTTGAGCAGTCGAGCGACTCTCACGCCCAGCAAGCTGATATTCGCCAGATTGGCGTATCGGAGACGGGCGCGATGCGATCCTGGTTGGTGCGTGGTACCCGCAAGCTCGCGGCCGATCCCCGCCGCAGTCGTGGCGGGCACGGGCAGGCCAGACAGCTGCTGGCTGAGGATGGTCGGCACGCCGCGACCACACACGATCTTTGGCGTGGACTGGTGTCAGCTTTGCAGCGACACACGGTGCACAGTGCGTTGGCTCAACTCAGTGAAGGGGAACGCCAGGTCCTCATTTGGGCCTACCTCGAGGGACACACCAACCGTCAGATCGCGGCCATGCTGTCTGTTTCAGTTAGCACGGTCAGGCGACGCCTCTCGATAGCACTCGAGAAGCTCGAGAACCACGTCCGGCGTGCCGGGACCTGGGTTTCGAGTATCGCCCTTCTCGGTCTCACATATGTTGTGAAGCGGACGGGGAGCATCGAGCGCCTGGGAAGCGCGGCGCGCTCCGCAGGTTGGCCGAGCCTCGTTGCATTGACGGCAGCCGGGACGATGACCGCGGCGGCCGTCGGGATCGCGGTGATAAATCCAGGGCAGGCAGGGGTGCAGCCTCCATCTTCCCTATCGATTAGCGGCTTGTCCCCATTCAGTTCCCTGGCGAACCGAACTTCGCCGCTGACCGGACAAGGTCCGTCGGGGCCGAGCACCGCCAGCACCGGAACTGGCCAGCCGGCCGGAGCCGTTCGCGCCTCTGGCCAGACTGGTCATTCAGCCGACCCAACCGCCAACACGGACCCAGGTTGCGACGGCAATCCGACCAGTGCTCCTCCCACGGTTCCGGTTGGGTCGCGCACGGGTCATCCTGTAGGGGCTCCGGTCACGCATCCGACGGCCGGCGGATGTGGTCCCCATGGGGCGGAAGTCCCATAGCACTGCGGGGTCAACTGGCTGATGATCTGGTCGGGCGTGATCAGTGTCTCTGCTACAACTCGTCGCCCTGGCCAGATGCTAGTTTTCAGGGTTGTCATTCGCGGGTTGACGGCGTGGTCGATCAGCGACCAGAAGAGGGTCGTAGCGCGAGCCGGCGCGCTCCAGGAGCCCGCCGCTCGAGTGACCGAGCACGGTCTTGAGCTCTCGGTCGAGGCAAGAACGGCCGAGGCGGCAAGAGAGAAAGTGGAGGCGGCTGTGCAGGGGATCCACTCACACACCGGCGTTTACCTGGCTACGGAGATCAACCCGTAACCCCAGCGCGCCACAAGATTAGCCGCCTGAGCTGACCCGGACCTATCCCGTGAGCTCGTCACCGCGTCCTGGTTTCTGAAGAACACCCGCCAGTGGTCTGATGCGGCCAGCGCGTTGTCGAGACCGGACAACGACCCATCGAGCAGCAGCTCGAAAACATGGGAGTAAATCTTCATCCCCGTTGTGATCGCGACGTAGCCTTGCGCGCCTACCCACCTGAGAACCATTGCGAAAGGGATAAGTAGGGATAGTCAACAAGGAGCGCAAGCAACAACCCACCAGCCGCATATCCGGCATGCGGGAAAACGATGGCCTCACCGGGGTAGGTCGGCGAGGCAGGCCAAGAATGGATCTACTTATCTAGTCCGAAAAACCCCACGCTCGGTGAGCGCTCGGAAGATCACAAGGAGGATGACCGCTCCGACAAACGCTGAAAGGAATCCGCCAATGGTGAAAGTGCCAGGGCTAACAGGAAGGCCGGCGAGACCCGCCAGCCAACCGCCCAGGAATGCGCCCAGGATGCCGACTACGATGTCCCACAGGAGCCCCATGCCCTTACCGCTGACCACCTTGCTGGCCAGGAACCCGGCGATGGCGCCGACAATGATCCAGATAACGATTCCCAAATGGCTGAACCTCCTAAGTTGCTTGCGGCGGTGATTCGGGTGGTAACCGTCGACGGCTAGGTTTCGGGCTTCACAGCACGCATCCGGCTTAGTGACCGGCCGCGGGTGGGGCCTTTTCTCAACGCTCGCCCCAAAGAGGCTGGAGTCTTAAGTGCGATCACGCGGCCGGCTTTGTTCCGCGGGGGGCTGTCGCGATCTTGATCAGGACGACAATACCCCAACCGATTACGGCATAGACCACGATTGCGACCAGGGACGCGGTCTCAAACAAGTTGACCTTCGATCCGGTATCGCCGAAAATGCCGGCGAACGGGGCAACCAACGGAGCGCTAACGTGGTAGATGAAGTCGACGAAGGCCGATTGCGATGACGCCCCGAGCAATTTGCCCAGGAAACGACCGGCGATGAGGATGTCAACGACGCCAACAACGAATCCGACGATCGCGGCTAAGCGAAAGTTATAGCTGCCTACAGTGGCCGCCGAGTTGTGCTCAACGGCAGCCGAGGTGGGTCCTGAACCGGGAGCAGGTGCCGGCTGATGATCTGCCACTTTGTCGTTCAACTCCTTCTCTTCAATGGCATTCTCTTGTCGCGAGGTAGCGGGTCAGCCCCTGCGCTTCATCTGAGAACGCGGCGTCCTAACCAACACTCATGATCCTATGTCAAGGCGCGGCACCCTGCCTCATTACCGACTTACGGTGCCGGATTAGTCCCTCCCCAAGCCATCAAGAGCCACTTGACGACGCCACTATTTCGCACCCGCGTTGCTCTACAAATCGACGCCTGACACGGGCCCCTGCTTTCCCGGTGCGTTTGCTCGTAGCTTGTCCTTCATTGCGTTCGTGGATCCCGCCGGCGGCGCGTCGGACGCCCTAGATAGCCCACGCATAGGCGGCGTCACGGACCGGATGTCCTCGAGCTGATGCCGAATCCAGCGGGCGACATCGTTCGCTGCGACTATCTGGTTGATCGCCTTCGATCGCTCTTCTCGTTCAGCGGGACTCATCTGAAGTGCCCGATGTAGGGCTTGTGCGGTTACCTCGACATCAAAGGGATTGATGGTCAGCCCGTGGGTGCCTAGTTCCTCATGGGCACCGGCTGACTCCGACAGCACCAGCACGCCCGAGCGCTGATTGACAATGGGTCCCTCTTTCGCCACCAGATTCATGCCGTCGAGAATGGGATTTACGAGGAGTACGTCGTACGACCGATAGGCGGCCACTGCGCGATGAATGTCCTCCCCAAGGTCAAGCCGGATGGGTTCCCAGCCACCTTTCCGGAATCGCGAATTGATGCGGCCAACCGTGGACAGAACAAGGTCCAGGTAGTGTTGGTAGGCTTCGACGTCTTGGCGTGACGGCTGTAGAAACGCCCACAGCGTCACGCGACCGTGGTATTCGTGATGGTCTTCGAGCAGGCGCTTAAACGCCAGAAAGCCTCGGATCACGTTCTTTGCGGGATCGGTGCGATCGACCCGGACGATCAGCATCTCCGGACGCCACGTGGCCACATCCGCCTCCAACTCGCGAACTGGCGATGATTCGCCGAGCTGCTTCATCGCGTCGACGTCAATGGACACCGGGTACGCCCGAACCCACACCAATCGACCCCCGTAGAAAACCGCGTCCTCGGCCTCCGCAACTCGCAGCCCCATCAGCTCGACGCAGCATCGCAGGAAGTTGTGCACGTCCAGGCTGGTCTGCAAACCAATGATGTCGTTGGCAAGGAGGCCTCTGAATATTGCTTCCCGCATCACAGCAGGAAGCACCTTCATATATCTCGGCTCGGGCCACGGAACATGAATGAAGTGCTGCATCGCAGCGTCAGGTAGAGCTGATCGGATGAGCTGGGGCGCGAGATAGAGCTGGTAATCCTGGGTCATGAACAGCGGGCGGCGAGGCAGCTGGCGACCAATGGCTAGAGCACGCTCAGCGATCGCGGCGTTGACGACGCGGTAGCCGTCGAACCACGCCTTGTAAGTGCTTTGGTCAACGATAGGCTCGATGGCGATGTTCCACAGGTAGTGGTGCGCGAACCACAGCAGGGGATTGCTGATCACCGCGTAGTGAAGCCGATACGCGTCCGGATCGGTAGGCGCGAAGAAGATCGGAAACGATTGGTCGGGGTTGCTGTCCGAGCTGAGTGGTACGCCGGACGTTGCGAACTCACGCTCGACATCAGTTCGCGCGGCCGACACCCAGGCGGCTTTTGTGGCACCCGCAAGAGAAGTAAGAGCCTTGACCAGACCGCCGGCCCCCGAGACCAGCTGGCCGCTTGATTTTGGCTCAACAGGAGCGCGGTTACTGAGAATGATCGGCGAGAACTGACCCAGCAGCCTGGCCGCGTCGCGGCCGATAGCCTGTAGAGCAGGAGTCTGTTCTGGCGAGCTCACGGTCGGTGACCGTTCGCCGCAATCAGTCGTGCGGAGTCTGGTACAGAGACGTTCTTTGGCCTGACCATCACCACTGGACAGTGGAGCTGGCGCACGACGCGGAGAAGCTGCCGGCTCAGCAGACCGTTGGGGTTCGAAGGGCTGAGTCTCGATCCGATGATGACGAGGTCATGACCTCTCGCCTCCTCGAGGATGCCGGTCGCCGGATCGTCGTGGTGATGCAGGCGGACGAGGGTGGAAGGACGTTGCATCTCCTGGACGATCTGCTCGAAAGACTCCCACTCCCTTCGGGAGCGGTCCGGGTGCTGCGAATCTGTCCTTATATGGACAAGGGTTAGTGCGCTGCCATAAGCCTCCGCAAGAGCCGCCGCGGTGGAGGCGACGACTCGAGCGCTCGGACCCCCACGAATCGACGCCATGATCGACCGCGGAGAGATCGCTTGGCTTGGAGCGTTGGAGCGGACAAAGGCGACTTCTATCCCTCGGTCGGGCAATAGCTGACGCGTCAAATCGCTCAATCCGTGACGGCGCGGACTTGTGACCGTTGGCCATTCCAGCACGAGGCTTGTAGCCTCGGTTTCGGCGATCGCATCGCGAATGCTGCTCGCCACGTTTGCGGTCATCCGAAGAGTGACGCTCAAACGACGGCGAACATCACTGGCATACTCCAGCCCTGCAACCCAGTGAAGCATGTCGCGTCGGCGCTGTTCCTGGGCGAAGACTTCGTTGTCGCGGCCGGCGCGGATCTCGACGAGTGCGAGTAAATTGCCCGAACCGCCGGCGGATGAGGCGAGCGCGTCACCGATGCTAATTGCCGGTCGCGCCATCTGGCCCATCAAAACCGGCGCAAGGACGCGCGGACGCGTGCCGAGATGGGACAAGTAGACGCGACTCCCGGGAACCACGCTTGATCGCCTCCTACCCCGCGCAATCGACCCATGTCGCCACGGCCACTCGGCGACCCGGGCGCAGGTAACTGTATAGGTGTTGCCTGGCCTCTGCCAAGCGTTACCGCCGAACGTCGTTTCGCCGATGGTGCGACCGGTTTGGATTTGGCCAGGGGCAGTTCGGGTGCGACCCAAGTTCCGAGGCCGGGCTCGGTTCTTTCCAAGGTCAGCCTGCCCTGATTGACCTCGGCAAGGTTCCGGCTGGTGTACAGACCAGACCCGCACCTGGGATGCTGCTGAATGCCCGGTCCTTGGTGCGATGAAATGGTCGGAAGACATGGGCACGCTCCGACCGGGACATTCCGACGCCGTTGCCGATGACATGGACGACGGCTCGACCTCCTTCGGCGACTGCATCCAATTTGAGGCGGGGAGGACGAGCGGCACAAGTCAGGGCTGGGACCCGCGGCGACCGGGTGCAGACTGGAGAGGGACGCGGAACGCGTCCCTCTCTGTGAATCAGGCGGGTGCTGAGACGGCCTCGTTGCGGATGATCTGCGGGCTCGGGTCGGGCCGGATCACCAGCGTCACGCTGGCCACGATCATCCAGACCAGGAAGAGCAGCATCGCGGTGCCCGCGGGTCCGAAGGCGAGCGGCACTGCAGCAAGAAGCAAGACCGCTACCACAGCGCCCGACCAGGCCAGCCAGCCTGGCAGCGCACTGTAGCGAATACCCGCTGCAGCAGCCGCGCCAACGAATATCGCCTCGGCCGCCCAGGTCTGAATGAATGCAAACGAATTCATGTCGATGAGCGCGGTCGCCAGCTGCGTATCGAGGCCCGACTGGCCGCGGTAAAAGAGGGCCAGCATCGGCGCGAGCGATCCGATCTTGAGGGACACAGCGAGGAAGCCGCCGCCCAGCGCCGCAGCGGCCAACCAGCCACGGCCGTTCTCGGCCCGTCGCAGCCTGCTGTAGAGGTAGGCCGTAAAAATCAATAGGCAAAGTAGGCCGGCGCCCTCGATCAGCACGCTCACCCAGTCCAGCAGGCCAGGCGTATGCAGCGTGGTCAGCCAACGGCCGACGTCGGCCCGGGTCGAGGTCAGGTCTGGAGTCGCGTTCGACCGGCCTCCTGAGCCGAGCGCCCCATTTCCCAGCGTCACCAGGACGGCATAGAGCGCGCCTGTCGACGCCCCTAACCGTCCGAGAGTCCTATCCGTCATTGTCCGCACCTCCGTGATATTTGGTGCCCAAGCGCATCCCGGCTCGGACCGATGGTGTCATCGCCTGCCGGACGGAGATGGCGAGGCTCGCGCATCCGCCGTGCGGGGGAGGCGGGCGGGTCGGCACTCCGATAAGCTCCGGCCGCATGAAAGGTCGTGGGGAACAACTGCGGAAGGTCGTCGACTGGGGCCCGGTAATCCTTCTTGCTCTTTTCGGGCAGCTGGACGTCACCCTCCAGCCGGCTTTGGGCTCCGTATTCCCAGGGCCTTCCGTGGCCCACAGGTTCTTCGTCCTAGCGGCCAGCCTGCCCGCCGGGTGGCGGCGCCGCTATCCGCTGGCGCTGCAGCTCGTGACTTGGGTGATCACCGGTCTGTGGATCTTGCTTCTCTACCCGCCGGCGCAGCAGCCGCCGCTCGAAGCCTTCCTCCTCACCTTGCTGGTGGACTACTCAGCAGCGGTTCACGCCCGAGGCCGGAGGGTCTGGGTGGCGGCTGCGCTGGCCGCGAGCTGGATCCCGGGCACGATCCTGCTGTCGCTCAGGGCGGATCAGAACCCCGGCGGCGCGCTCGCGAGCTGGGTTCTGGTGGCTGCCGTGTTTGGGTTCGGACTCATCATCCGGCGCCAGCGATCTCTCACAAGACGTCTGGAGGAGTACGCCAGTGAGCTGGAGCACGAGCGGGAGGAGCGCGCGGCGCTGGCGGCTACGCTGGAGCGGTCTCGCATCGCGCGCGAGCTCCATGACGTGATCGCGCACTCTTTGAGCATGATCGTCGTCCAGGCTGCGGCCGAGCGCCGCGTGCTGACCGACCCGACTTCCGCCACCGCTGAGGTGCTGCGCACCATCGAGGATGCAGGACGTCAGGCCATGGGTGAGATGAGACGACTGCTCGGCGTGCTCAGGCGTACCGACGAGCCGCCGCTGCAGGTGCCGCAGCCTCGCCTGCAGGATCTCGACCTGCTGGTCGAGCAGTTCCGCGCTGCCGGGCTCCCGGTTGAGCTCTGCGTCGAGGGCGATCCACACAGCCTCGCGCCCGGCATCGAGCTCTCCGCTTATCGCATCGTCCAGGAGTCTCTGAGCAACGCGCTAAAACACGCCGGCCCGGCCCGGGCGAAGGTCAGGGTCCGGTATGGAGAGGGACAGGTCGAGCTGGAGATCAGCGACGACGGCAAGCGCTACATGCGCACCGGGCCGGGCGGCCACGGCCTGCTCGGAATGCGGGAGCGGGTGGCTCTCTACGGCGGCACGGTGGAGGCCGGACCCGTTGCCGACGGAGGCTTCAGGGTTCACGCCGTGCTTCCCTGCTCCGAGATCCAGAGATGAGCGTTCGCGTGCTCATCGCCGACGATCAGGCGTTGGTGCGAGCCGGCTTTCGCAAACTGCTGGAGGCCGAACCGGGGATCGAGGTCGTCGGCGAAGCCGAGGATGGTGCCAGTGCCACCATGGCGGCACGGCGGTTGCGGCCGGACGTGGTCTTGATGGACATCCGGATGCCGCGGATGGACGGCATCGAGGCGGCCCGGAGAATGGCGGCGGATGTGCCCCAGACGCGGGTCGTGATTCTCACCACATACGACCTCGACGAGTACGTGTACCAGGCGCTGCGAGCAGGCGCCTGCGGGTTCTTGCTCAAAGACGCGCCTCCGGACCAGCTCGTCGCCGCGGTGCGGCTGGCCGCTTCGGGTGACGCACTACTGGCGCCAGCAATCACACGCCGCCTGATCGAGGAGTTCGCGCGCCGGCCAATGCCCGACCCCGAACTGACCGCCAAGCTTGGCTCGCTCACCGAGCGAGAGCGCGAGGTCCTCGTCTATCTGGCGCGGGGGCTCGGAAACGCAGAGATCGCACGAGAACTCCACGTTGGCGAGGCGACGGTGAAGACCCACGTCGCCAACGTCCTCCAGAAGCTCGAGGCACGTGACCGGGTACAGGCGGTGGTGTTCGCCTACGAGTCCGGCTTCGTTTCGGCCGGCTCCAGCCGCGGCTAGCGCTAAGGCAAAGATGAAGCTTGAAGTGATTGTCGCTTCAAGTCGCCGCGCGGACGCAACATGGGCGTGGCATCCCTCAGCATCTCCCAGATCTGCAAAGAACTGTCTAAGAGGTGGTGATTAGGCGGTCGGAAGCACGGCGGTCCGAGTCGATAAGATGACGCGCGCGAGGCAGAAGTTCGAATCCGTCCAGGGTCGCTCAGCGGGCGTCGTGGCGGGGACAATATGTGGCAACCGCAGGCCCCGATACCACAATATCTAGGGCCGCCGACTGATGGCAAATTGGCTCCCCCTAGTGGAGGAGAGTAGGCGACTGGTCCAGCGGGTTACCGCCTCGCCAGTCGCCCCTCATCGAACCGGACGTGAGGTTTGCCCTCATCCGGCTCTCCGACGATGTTCACGTCACAGCTGTCGCAGCAGGTTGCCATCGAATCGACCCAGCGAGGGAATGCACTCCAAGCCCTTTGAACCAGGCGTAGTTGTGCTCTTTCGCCCAGCGCGGCCCTCTTCTGCCTCGTTTCTTGCTGTCAAACAGCGCGAGGCGCTGGTGGACGTAGCTGTCGATCTGGGTGAACACTCGCGTTGAGTTTCCCCAACGGAAGTAGTTGCCCCAGCCTCGCAGAACCGGGTTTAACTCTTCCACGACTTGATGCATGGGCCGCTTCAGTCGGTCGCGTGGAGCCGTAATCGCCTTGACCTTGGCCCGCACACTGGCCATCGCGCGACGCGATGGCCACGGCTGGCAGAAGCGCCTGCCGTACTTCCGCGACATCACCATCCGGTGGTGAAACCCCAGAAAGTCCACGCCTTGGGCCCCCTCTCCGAGGTCGACGATCCGGCTCTTGTCCGGATGAACCTTGAGATGCAGAGCCTGGGCTGTCCTCTGGAGCCATGCATAGGCTTGCTGCGCATCGGACTCGGTCCGACACAGGATCACTAGGTCGTCCGCGTAGCGAACGATCTTGCCGAGGTGGCTTGCCTCCTTCGCCCAGAGAGCATCGAGGGCGTGGCCATAGATGTTGCTCAGGAGCGGCGATATCGTCCCGCCCT
>WNGL01001542.1_pt1 | contig 36094 bp, 39 predicted proteins | sample 5400591 | NCBI WGS metagenome assembly WNGL01 (sample SAMN13153377, study PRJNA577476) | soil metagenome | isolation source: 80 cm soil or saprolite under Garry oak tree replicate 1 | place: USA:California | collected 2016-06-15
TCATCCAGGCCAGCCAGGATCGCTTCCAGCCTGTCCTGCTCGGCCACCAGGTCATCGAACACCGCCATGCCTGGACTATCTCACGCCCGCGTCGGCCATGGCCCGGGCCATGTCGGGCGGGTTGGGCGGCACATCTTCAACCACACACGCCAGGGCTGGCGCACCCGCAAGGTCGCACGCGCCTCCTACAGGCGGGGGTCGATGGGCTCGCTTTCCAGGGCGAGCACGCCGAACACACACTCGTGCACGCGGAACAGTGGCTCGCGCCGCACGAACCTCTCCAGGGCCTCCACCCCGAGCGCGAACTCGCTGGCGGCCAGGGATCGCTTCCGGCCAAGGTTTCGCTCCCGCAGCCGGTCCAGGTTGGCAGGCACGATGTACTCCGGGCCGTAGATGAGCCGCAAGTACTCCGGTCCCCGGCACTTGACCCCGGGCTGGGCCATGCCCCGCCGCCCCCGCGTGATCGGGCTGAACGGCTTGACCACCATGCCCTCGCCGCCCGCGCCGGTACGTTCCTCCCACCACGCGGTCACGGCTGGCTCCGAATCAGGGTTCTCCAGATCCGCCACGATGTGCCTCGTGGGGACGACGAGGGGGTCGGCTGCCGCCAGGCGTTTGGCCGCATGAATATGCCAGGCATGATCGCGGCCGAAACATGTGCCTGCCGAGCCGGCGAGTATCTGGAACGGTGCCACCCGCACATCATCGAGGGATGACACCGGCCAGACGTAGGGACGGTAGGCGGCCGCGAACGCCGCCGCCGCCCGGCGGCGCTGCTCGGTGCGCTCCCGTAGACCGGCGACGTCCAGGCCCCGGCCCAGCGCCTCGCCGAGGACCTCCGCGGCCGCGGCCAGGCCGGTCGCGGCTGCGGCGCCGGCCGCCGCGTACTGGCCCCGAACGAGGTCGCCAGCCTTGAGCGACCAGGGAAGGATCTCGCAGTCCAGCGCCGCCCAGTCACCGAGGTCGTCCCACAGCCCCGCCGCTGCCAGCGCCACGTTCATCCGCTGCAAGAGGTCTTGTTCCATGCCTGCGTCGGTGAAGAACCGGCGGCCGGTGCGGGTATAGACGATGCCGCTCCCACCGGTGGCGAACCAGTCCCCCGCCACCTGCGGCGTCCGGCAGACGATCACGACCGCCCGCGAGCCCATGTGCTTTTCCTCGCACACCACCCGGGTGATCCCGTCCCGGCGATAGGTGGCCAGCGCCTCGGCCGGGTGTTCCAGCAGCCCAGGCCGGTCACTCGCTGGCACCGGCGCCATCGTCGGCGGGAGGTAGATCAGCCACCGCGGGTCGGCTGCGTAACGGCTCATCACCTCCAGCGCGGCGGCTGCGTTTTGCTCGGGGATGGTGACGCGCCCGCGCAGCCGGGTCTCGATCCCCCGCTTCCCGAGCACGTCATCGACGGCGAGCAGCCGGGTGACGGTCCTGGTGGCGGGGCTTGGCGGGGCCGCAGGCTGGGGCGGATGCACCGCCCAGGCGGTGGGCGGCTCTCCCAGGGGGCGTGCTGGCTGGTAGTAGACGCGCCGGGCGGGGACGGAGACGAGTTCCCGTTCCGGGTAGCGCAGGGCGGTCAGTTTGCCGCCGAACACGCAGCCGGTGTCCACGCAGATCGTGTTGTTCACCCAGACGGGCTCCGGCACCGGAGTGTGGCCGTACACCACCGTCGCCGTACCCCTGTAGTCCTGCGCCCATGGGTAACGCACTGGCAGGCCGAACTCGTCGATCTCACCGGTTGTCTCGCCGTAAAGGGCGAATGTCCGCACCGCCGCCGAGGCACGGCCGTGCATCTGCTGGAGCAGGCCGGCGTGGGCGACCACGAGCCGGCCTTGGTCAAGGACAAAGTGGCTGACCAGGCCGTCGAGAAAGCCGGTCACCTGGGTGCAGAACTCCTCCGGTTCGGCCCGCAGCTGCGCCAGCGACTCAGCCAGCCCATGACTGACCTTCACATCGCGGCCCCGCAGCGCCTTCAGCAGCTTGGCTTCGTGATTGCCCGGCACGCACAGTGCGGTGCCCGCGGCCACCATGGCCATCACCGTGCGCAGCACTCCGGGCGTGTCCGGGCCCCGGTCGACCAGGTCACCAAGGAACACGGCGGTCCGGCCATAGGGGTGCGCGCGCACTTCCTCACTGCCTGGCAGGTAGCCCAGCAGGTCCAGCAGGCTGGTGAGCTCGTCCAGGCAGCCGTGCACGTCGCCGATGATGTCAAAGGGCCCGCGCAGGCCGGACCGGTCAGCCCAGGCCGGCTCCCGCTGAGTCTGCGCCGTGTCCACCTCGGCCACACCGCGCAGCACGAACACCCGGCGGAAGCCTTCCCGCCCCAGCCGCCCGGCCAATCGCGTGAGCAAGGCGCGCTGCCGCCTGACCACCCCGGGCCCGAAGTCACGGTCCGGGCGTGCCGCGTTGCGGTCGATACAGATCTGCTCGGGTATGTCCAGCACCACAGCGACCGGCAGCACATGGTGCTCGCGCGCCAGGGCAACGAGCGGCCCACGCGCACCCGGCCGCAGGTTGGTCGCGTCGACCACGGTCAGCCGGCCGAGCTTGAGCCGCTGGGCAGCGACCGCGTGCAGGGCCTCGAACGCCTCGGCGGTCACGGACTGGTCGCTCTCGTCGTCACCCACCAGGCCGCGGAAGACATCCGAGGACAGCACCTCGGTCGGCCGGAAGTGGCGGGCTGCGAAGGTGGACTTGCCGGACCCCGTCGTCCCCACCAGCACGACCAGGGAGAGTTCCGGGATCTTGATCGTGCTCACTGCGGCGATCCTGCCGTGCCCGCGGTCCCCGAGGTCCGTGCGCTCCCCTTTGTCTCCGCGGTCCCCTTTGTCTCCGCGGTTCCCGCTGTCTCCCCGGTCCCCGCCGTTTGTGCCGTCCGGCGCAGTACCGCCATCTGGGTCGGCGAGCCGGTGTCCGGGTCCGCCTCGCCGACTGGCTCGAAGGTAGCGGAGTACCCGTGCTGCCTCGCGACCCGCTGTGCCCAGGCCTGGAACTCAGCCCGGCCCCACTCGAACCGGTGATCGGGATGGCGGCGGCCGCCCGGCGCAAGCTGCGGGTACCGCACGTTGTACTCGGCATTGGGCGTGGTGATGATAACGGTGCCCGGGGCTGCCTCGCCAAGCACGGCCTGCTCCAGCGCGGCCAGCCGGTCCGGGTCCACGTGCTCGATAACCTCCATGAGGACGGCGGCGTCATACCCGGCCAGACGGCGGTCGGAGTAGGTCAGCGCGCTCTGCAGCAGCCGGACCCGCGCCCGCTGGCGGGGCGCCATCTCGTCCAGCCGCAGCCGCCGGGCCGCACGCTCCAGGGCTGCCGCCGAGGCATCGACACCCACGACTTCCTCGAACTGCGCGTTACCCAGCAGGGCGGTGAGCAGCCGCCCGTCACCGCAGCCCAGGTCCAGAACGCGCCGCGCACCCGCCGCTGACAGGGAGCTGACTACCGCCGTCGCGCGCAGGTCCCGGAGCCTCGCATGCTCCACGATCGCGGTCTCGGCGAGCGCCGCGCTCCCGCCCGTGCCTCCCTCCGCGCCCGTGCCCCCCTCCGCGACCGCTCCCCCGATCCCGTCCGCGGCCGCTTCCCCGATCCCGTCCGCGTCGGCGGCTTCCCCGTCGCTGCCCCGCAGGGCCGCGGAATCCTCATCGAGCAGCCGGGCGATCGCCTCCCGGGCAAGCCTGTGCTGATGACGCAGGTACCGGCGGACGATGACATCCCGCTCGGGGTGCCCGGCCAGCCACTCCCCCGCCCCGTCCACCAGCTTGTCGATCTCGTCCTTGGTCACCCAGTAGTGCTTGTCGTCGTCGAGCACCGGGACGAGCACGTACAGATGACCGAGCAGGTCGCGAACCTGGCAGCGGGCGGAGAGCCGCACATCGAAGTACGGGCTGTCGCCCCAGTCGGGAAAATGGGGGTCGAGCGGAACGGGCCGGGCTGTTACCTGGTACCCGAGCGGTTCGAACAACCGCCGCAGCAGCGCTTCCCCGCCACGGCAGGCCAGCACCGGAAGGTGTGCCGACAGGTCAAGCTTCTCTGCCACCAGTTCGGGCCGCTCCTTGCACTGCCCTCGCATCGCCGTCCCGAATGCCTTCCGGAGGGCGACGCTCATGAGTGAGGAAGCCGCGTAAGGACGGTCGTTCACGTAGGCAGCGAGCGGGAACGGCCCGCCCCGGCTACGGCGCACCAGCCCGACCGGGTCCACTTCGACCAGCAAAGCGATCGTGCAGCGCTCCGGCCCCGCCTCCGGGTACAGGACATGAGCCACGCCAAAGCCCACATCAACTGCCCGCAGCGCCGCCGGGTTCTTGTGCAGCAAGAATCCGAGGTCGGTCGCGGGCGGCGTGCGATTGGTGATCGTGAGCAGCATAAGTGTCCCCGGAGCGGCAGGCCGGGCGACTAGCCTACGCGGGGCGGTTGAGCATGTCGCAACGGGTTTTGGCGGCGCCGGGAGTGGTATCCCTTCGCCACCTGGTGAGACGGCGCAGCACAATGGGCCGCATGCCTGATGACGACTTTTCTGAATTGCTTGAGACCTGCACCCAGTTCGTGTCCTGGCACGGGCCGATCCGCGCCGACCGCCTGCTCGCCACTGTTCCGCCCGACACCGTGGTGGACCGCTACGGCGAGGGCGGCGTGGTGGCCGATCTTGAGCGCGAGACGGCCGGCCTGCTTGGCAAACCAGCCGCGGTGTTCCTGCCGAGCGGCACCATGGCCCAGCAGGCTGTGCTGCGGGAATGGCGGCAACGCCACGGCGGGACGCTGTTCGGGCTGTGGCCAAACGCGGCGTCGGCGCGAACGTGCCTCGCTCAGCGACTGCCGCGCATGCCTGAGTACCTGCGCCACGCCCAGGCCATCGCCGACGCCATCCGCGGCCTCCCCGGCGTGCGGGTGATCCCCGATCCACCGCAAACGTCGATGATGCACCTGCTGCTGCCCACGACCCAGGAAGGCTTCGGGTCAACCGCCCGGCGGCTGGCCAAGGACCAGGGCATCTGGACCTGGCCGCGAGCGGCGGCCACACCCGACCCGGCAGTCCAGCGCGTCGAGCTCTCCGTTGGTGACGCCACCTGCGCCCTGAAACCGGGCCAGGTGCGTGAGATCATCAGCGCATTCGCCGCTCGCTGAGGGCGATGGCCCGCCCGTGCTGAGCAACACCGCCGACACCCGTTTCATGTTCTGACCACCGCGCCCGGATGCCGTACCAGCGGGCCCGGTTACCGCTGGGTGGTGCCCTGGTGGAACAACAGCCGCCACCCTGACGCGTCCCGGCGCCAGACCGAGCTGCGCAGGCTCCGCCTGCCCGGGCGCGTGACCACGTAGGTGACCAGCACGATGTCCGGGGCCAGCCGCGACGCCTCGACGTTGCTGACGCCCACATCGCCGCCCGGGTCAGCGGCCAGCTCCGCCACCACCGATGCCCGGTCCCAGGCCCGCCCGGAGGCGCCGAACTCACGAAAGTCTTCATGCAACAGCGCGGTGACCGCCTCCGCGGATGCCCGCACCCGCGGGTCCAGCAGCCACATCTCCCGCTCGATCACCTCGCGGAGGTCCGGATCGTCCGGCTTCGCTGTCATGCCGCCCCCTCAGCGCCGCCAGAAGTCGAACGGGTCGCTGCCACGGGTGAACCCGGCGGCCTCCGCCACGTCCATGGCCTCGCGGAACTTGTCACCAACCCGCCATGGCACGTGTGCGTCGCTGCCAAACGAAATCGCCACCCCACCCTCCTCCCGCCACCACCGCAGCAGCGTGGCGGACGCCAGCGGGCTGTAGGTGTTCACCTCCAGCACCCGACCGGACGCGGCCAGCGCCCGCAGCACAGCCCGGTACTCCTCCTCGAAGTCGGACTCCGCGTACAGCCCCGCCTGCGCTGGCCAGTGCCGGCGCGGATAGTCGATATGCGCCAGGATCTCGAAGACCCCGCTGCTCTCGATGAGGATGACCATCTCGGTGAAATACCGGCGCATCACCTCGGCCGGCGGCAGGACCCGGAACAACGACGACGAATTCACCAGGCGGCCCTCGTGGGTCAGCGTGTGCAGCGATCCAAGCACCCGGTCAAACGATGCCTTTCCCAGGACCGCGCCGGTGCTCTCCGCGAAAAGGTGCGGCTCGCCTGCCTCCAACCCTGACATGATGCGCAACGACGGGTACCGCGTACGGCAGTCTTCAAGGTCGGCCTCATAGCCGGGCACATCCAGGGGCCTGATCGCGTCCCACCACCCGGGCCTTACGCCGCTGGCAGTGATGGCGTCGCCGGGGGCCCCCTCGGAGAAATCCAGGTGCTCGGTGAAGGCCACCGCGGGGATCCCGAGATCGACCGCCCGCTGGCAGGCGGCTGCCATCGACGTGCGTCCGAAGGTGTCAAACGACCACTGCGAATGCACGTGACTATCAGAAGGCAGCACGTCAGTGAGTCTGCCAGCCAGTCTCAGGCGTCCCGGGCACTGGGGGCGGCCCCACCGGGCCCAGGACACGGACCATCACACCAGTCCGGTCCCCAGGGAGGTGATCTGCACCCCGCCGAGCATAGACGTGCTGGCGGGAAAGCCTGCTGCCGCATATGGTGGAGTTATGCAGCGCATTGGCTTCCATGCCGGGTGGCCGTCCTAGGACGGCCACCGAAACTTGCGCACCTTGCCGGGCCGTCCCACGGGCGGCCCGTTGTCATGCCGGCATCCGGTTCGTCCGTGGCAGCCCATGAGCCAACGGAGGAATCACATGACCGCGCATGCTCCGGCCACTGTCACACCCAACGCCGCGCCACTCGGCGCAACCACCCGCCGCGAGCCCCGGATGCTCACCGGCGACCGGCCAACGGGTCGCCTGCATCTGGGCCACTACGTTGGCAGCCTCGCCAACCGGGTGCGGCTCCAGGCCACCTATGAGAGCTTTTTCATCATCGCCGACCTGCACATGCTCACCACGAAAAACAGCCGCGCGGACATCGCCGCGGTAAGCCAGAACGCCCGGGACATGGTGCTCGACTCGCTGGCGGCTGGCCTGGAGCCCGGGCGCTCGGTGTTCTTCCTCCAGTCCGCGGTGCCGGAGATCTCCGAGATCACCCTGCTGCTGTCCAGCCTCGTCACCGTTCCCCGGCTGGAACGCATTCCGAGCCTGAAGGAGATGGCGCACGACGCCGGCAAGGAGGAAATGCCCTTCGCGCTGCTCGGGTACCCGGTGCTGCAAGCTGCGGACATCCTGTCCGTGCGGGCGGACGCGGTGCCAGTCGGGCGTGACAATGCCGCGCATGTCGAGGTCGCGAGGGAGATTGCACGGCGGTTCAACCGCCTCTACGGCCCGGTCTTCCCTGTTCCCGAACTCGTCCACGCGGACGTGCCGTCGCTGCCGGGTACGGACGGCGTGAACAAGATGAGCAAAAGCCTGGGCAACGCCATATACCTGTCGGACTCGGCGGCGGAAGTCAGCCGCAAGGTGGCCGGTATGTACACCGACCCGAACCGGACTCGCGCTGACGTCCCCGGCACCGTCGAGGGCAACCCGGTCTTTGCCTACCACGACGCATTCAGCGACCGGCCCGGCGAAGTCGCCGAACTGAAGGACCGCTACCGGGCCGGAAGGATCGGGGACGTGGAGGTCAAGGCAAGGCTGGCGGAGGCGATCAACCGATTTCTCCGCCCGGTCAGGCAACGACGTGCCAGGTTCGCCGCTGACCCCGGGATGGTGGATGAACTTATCGTCAGCGGCACCGGGCGGATGCGCCGGGAGGCGCGGCAGACCCTGGCCGCCATGCGCGGCGCCATGGGGCTGACCACTGCCTTCGCCAGCTTCCACCGCAGCACCGCCAGCTCGAATGGTGGCCCGGTCTCCCCGCGCCCATGATGACCCAGACCCGCCCGCCAACAGCCCGCCCGCCAACAGCCCGCCCGCCAGGGTGGGCCCAAATCTCCTCGCGCCCGGGTCCGGGCGGGCGTTAGCGTGTGATGGCCGTCTTCTCGGCCGGGTCAGCCGGCGCCGAAGCATACGAAGCCTGCCGTCGTATCCCGTTGCAGGGCCGCTGCCAGGGCAGCGGCTGGTGAGATGCCAGCTGTGGTCGCCCGGTGGTAGCCGACCATGGCGGTCATCGCAGTATGGTCCGCGACTCTGGCGACGCTTGCGACGACGGTCGCGGAGCCCGCGTTCAGCAGGGCCGTGACCATGCCGAAGGTCTCGTCGCCGGGTCGCACGTCGGTCAACCCGAGGTCACAGGAGGACAGCACGACCATGGACGGTGCCTGGGCGACGCGCTGCAGGTCGTAGCCGAGCAACGGTGCGCCGGCCAGTTCCAGGGTGGAGAACAGCGCGTTCTCGGCCTGATGCTGGCCGTGTGCGGCGAGGTGCGCGATGGCAGCCGTGTCGAGCGCGGCGAGGGTGGCGGCAGGTGTTGCGTCCGCTCCGGTGAGGACCGAGGCGCCCGGGCGGAGCGCGGCGATCGCCCGAACCTCTGCGTCGCCGCGGGCGTTTCCCGGCCCGGCGACCAGCAGGGCGGCCGCCTGCCGGTCCGGCCAGCCTGGGCCGCGCTGGCGGGCAGCCTCCAGCCGGTGCATGGCGGTGTGCCAGGAGGTGGCCGACGGCGCCACCGTCACCGGGCGTCCCGCGCAGCTGGGCAGGACCGCCCACGGCACCGTCGTCAGGATGCCGGTCGGCACCACGACCAGGTCGCGGTCGCCCACGTCGGCCAGCAGCGGAGCGAGCACAGCGGAGGCGACCGCAGCGGCATCTTCGCGCGTCGCGGCTCCGACGGCCGCCGCGAGCCGGCCGGGCAGGGCGCGGCCCGCCTGGACGTCGAGATCAGCGCGCAGCCGCAGCACTGCCTCCTCTGCGGCGGCGTATCCGCCCACCGGCCGCAGGTGCGCCGAGTCACCGACGACGACAAGCGCCCGAAGCATGGGTCCGTCTCGGAGATAGATAACGAGCGCAGCGCCTGCCAGGCTTTCCCGGACGGTGCGGAACGGGGCGTGCGCGGGAACCGGGGCGTCACGGCGCCCTGGTGTCGTCCACGATTGCTCGCGGATGCCGCGCTGCAGTGCCTCGACGCGGGCGCGCAGGCCACTGACCGGCCATCCGGCCAGCTCCCGCGCGCGCAGCGTGTGCCTGGCTTGCCGCAGCTCCTCCAGTGCTGCCGCGGCAGCCGGGTCGTCCGGCGGCCGTACCGCAGGCAGCAGCAGCGCCTGGGCTCTGGCGCGTTCCGACCATCGGTACACGGCGTCCGGTGACCGACGGGCGAGCGCCGCGGCGAGCCCTGCCCGGGCAAGATCCTGCCCGTGCACGGCGGCGCCGGTCTGCAGGTCGAGGCAGCCGAACTGGGTGCGATGCCGGTGCAGTGCGGCCATTCCGGCTATCAGGTGCCGCGAGGCCGGAGCCGGCCGCCCGCATGCCGCGGCGAGCTCAGCCTGCACCAGTCGCCAGAGCAGGCGGGTGTCCAGTCGGTCGACGCGGCCGGGCGGCCCGTAGCGGGCCGCGATGCGGGCGGCTCGAGAGGGCTGGCCGGCTGAGATCAGCGCGCGGGCCGCTACCAGGCTGGCCACACGCGCGTCCTCCGGGAGGCCCAGCCTGCTGAGCCGCCCGGCGAGGGCCTGTGCCCTGACCGCAATCGCGGCGGTGTGCTCGCCTGCCGCTGAAAGGTCGGCGCGGACTTCTAGCAGCGACGCGAGCGCGGCGCGGCGAGCGTTGGCGCGGCCGAGGAACCGTGTCCTGGCGTGCCGCGCCCACTGCGCGGCGGCCTGCGCCCGGCCGGCGAGCAGAGCGGCTTCCGCGCGGACCTGCACTGCGTCGGCGTACGTGTAGCTCAGCTGCTGATTCCCGGCCTGCTCGACAGCGTAGGCCAGTTCGCCTTCGGCCTCGGTGAACAAGCCGGCCGCCACCAGGGCGCGGGCCCGCTCCACCGCGAGGCTCGCCAGTCGGCCCGGCGCCAGCAGCTCATAGTCGGCCCGGGCTGCGGAGAACGCGCGCAGGGCGGACGGCAAGTCCCCGGCCACGACGTCCATGCAACCGAGATTGACCTTGCTGAGCGCCGCGTGCAGGGCGAGCCCGTGCCGTCCCGCGACCTGCCCGCAGCGGCGCAGATCGGCCCGGGCCAGCCGGACGTGGCCGGCCTCCAGGTGCACGAGGCTGCGGTTGTTGAGCACCTTGACCAGGTCCAGCGGGCTCGACTGCTCAGTGAGCAGGGCCACCGCCTCGTCGTACTGCCGCAGCGCCAGGTCGTTGCGGCCGCTGCGCTTGAGCAGCAGGCCACGCTGGGCGAGCAGGATCGGCCGCTGTGCCTGCGGCATGTGCTGCTCGGCCTCGTCAAGCAGCCGGAAGCCGACGTTCACCCGGCCGCGTTCCGACTCGGCCCAGGCGAGGCTAACCAGGAGACGGCCGCGGATCTCGGCCAAGGCGGGGTCACCGCCGTCCGCATCGGGCCCGATGAGCCGCAACCCTGCGCGTAGCTGGCGCACGGCGGTTGCGGGCCGGCCGTTATCGCTGGACGCCAGGCCGGCCGCATGCAGCCGGGCGGCCCGGTCGGCAAGCCGCGTCGCGCGCACTTCAGAGGGCGAACGCTGGCGTGACGACCCGTGGGGAGGCGTCAGCCTCTGTCGGGTGCACCAGCAGCTGCGCGATCCCGTGCGGAACGCCGTCGAAGGCGAAACGGCCCGCAGCGTCCGCGGACACCATCCGGGACGGGGCTGGCTCCGGCAGCCGCAGCTCGACCTGCAGCACCGCGGGGGGCGCGAGCCAGCCGTCGATACGGACCCTGCCGTCCGGCCGGTCCACGATCGTGATCATCACGGCGCGGCTCTCGGCGTCGAAGGTGATCGTGCGGGTGCGCTCGCTGCTGCGAGCGCCGGATCCGACGGTCGGCTGCTCGCTAAGCCGCGCCACCTCCGCGTCCACGGCATCCAGCGCGATGGCGAACGAGACCCGCTCGTCAAGCTCGGCTGGGGGCGGATCGAGCAGCGCGTGGACCGCCGCCAGCCGGTCGAGAATCGCCTGGTCTTCATGATCCAGTGGCATGTCGGCAGAATCTGTCATCATGCGTTCCAGCCGGGGTCGGCCAGCAGCATCTCGCGCAGCTTGGCCAGGCAGCGGCCGCGGGTAGGGCCGATGCTGCCGATGGGCATTCCCAGCGCTTCGGCTACCGCCGCATAGTCGGGCCGGGTGACGTGAGCGACGATGCGCAGCAGCGTGCGGCAGCGTTCCGACAGCCGCTGGAAGTGCCGCCACAGGGCCCGGTCCCGTTCGTCGGAGAGCAGCCTCTCGCCCGGGCCGGGGCCAGGATCGGGCGCCCACTCCAGCTGCGCCGCACCGTCCGGGGACTGCCGGCGGGATAGTTCGCGCACGCGCCACGCCTCACGGCGAGTCGCGGTGATGAGCCAGGAGGTCAGCGCCCGGGGAGACCGGATGTCGTGCAGCCGCCGCAGCAGCTCCAGCCAGGTCGTCTGGACAACATCGGCGGACTCCTCGGCACCGAGGCCCTCGGCCCGCGCCACGTGCCACAGCAGCGGGTTCAGCTCCCGCGCGACGTCGCTGAGCGCGGCGGTCTCGCCGTTCCTGGCACGCTCGAGGCACGCGCCGACCCTGGCCGCGCGGTCGGGCCCAGCTTGGCTGGTGCCGATCCTGCCGCTGCCGAGCGCCACAACCGACATGCTACGGCCCGGCGGCCGGCTCCGGGAGTGCCCGGCCCGCCGACATCTGCTTCGCCAGCTCCCCGGCGTAGATCGCGGCCGCGAACGAGGTGCCACTCCACCACGCGTACCCGTTGCCCGTAGCCGACACGGTGTAGGGGCCGAAGGTGGTTCGCGCTGTGAGCCGGTCCTTGCCGATGTCCTTGGCCGTCAGCGGCGAGATGCTGATGATATTCGTGCCGTTGCGCCACTCCCGGACCCAGGGCCCGGAGTTGCTGTATGGTGCGCGCTCGGTCGCTGAGGCCAGCGCACCGACGCTCACCACCGACAGGCTCGTTTCGGCGGCGAAGGCAGCCGGGTAAACGGGGTGCTCGGAGCCGTCGTTGCCTGCCGAGGCGACGATCCGCACCTTGCGGTGACTGAGCTTCTGGATGGGCACTCGGAGGTTGGCCAGGTCGGGGTCGCCGGGGTCCGCGGGGCGCCCGAAGGCCATCAGCACGAGGTCGACGTTAAAGTCGGTCCCGGGGGGATCTGCCAGCCAGTTCAGCGCCTGGACCACGTCGGACTCGTTGACCTTTCCCGTGCTGTCCATCACTTTCATGGACAGGACCTGCGCGTCGGGCGCGGCTAGCCGGATGAGCCCGGCGATGAACGTGGCGTGGCCCCAGTGGCTGCCATAATTCGCGGGTACGTCAGCGTCCAGCTTCGGAGCGGGCCAGCGGTACTTGTTCGCGGCATCGAGGACGAATTTCTGGCCGTCAGCTGCACCCGGCAGCCAATAATGCGGCTGCACCCCGCTGTCCAGCAGTGCGATCACGGGCCGCCGGTCAGGCCGCCGCTGCCACGGCTGCGGTGCTGGCATCTCGTAGTCCGGCGCCGGGAGCCAGGCGATGGTCCCGTGCCCGCTCTTCTTTCCACTGGCGTCGAAGAGCTTGGTGGCCCGGGCACCATCCTCCACGGTGCCAGCGTTGTGCTTGTAGTCCGGGAACAGCGTGGGCAGCTCCGCGCCGCCCTGCCCGATGAAGGCACGCACGGCGTCCCGGACTGCCATCGGATCGGCGCCGACGACGGGCAGCACGGCCAGATCGGACACGCTGGCCGCCGAGGCGCCGTTCTCGGGGTGCCGCAGCGGGCGCCCGAGCCCGGCATCATCCAGGATCTTGTTGAGCCGGTCGATGTCCCCCGGCCGGAGTTCGGAAGCCTTCGCGAGGATGCGGTCTTTCCGGTAGTTCACGGTCATTGCTGCCTCCATGTCGCGAGCGCGCCGCAGGCGGCGGCTGCCGCCTATGGATGAGTGGCCGCACGATTCGCCGAGATACATCAATAGTGGGGCGTGTTGCCGCCTGCTGGCCAGTTCTCCGGCAGGCGCCGGTGACGGCGAGCGTCAGCTGATTACCGGGTCACTCCCGAACCCAGTCCATGTATCTGGCCGCGGCGCCGATCCCCTAGTTGGTAAGGCGTGGCACGCACGCGCACAGCAGAGGGGACAAGCGATCATGCAACCAAACGACAGGCTCGACGTATATCTCGCGGTCGGCCACGGAGTCGAACCCTCGGGGGTCTTCGATCCCGGCGCCATCGGGAAAGACGGCCGACAGGAGCATCTCGAGGCATTCCAGGTCTGCACCCATGCCCTTGCCGGCATGCGGCGCTCCGGGCTCAAGGTGGTTAGTGAGTCGGCCCAGGGGGCCTCGCACGATCCCGACTTCCAGGGTTCGGCACTTCGGGCGAACCAGCTCCGCCCCCGGGTTGCCATAGAGGTCCACTTCGACTTCTCAGGCGGGGTTGACGGATTCTCGGGCCTTTACGTCTCAAAAAACGGCCGTGCTCTGGCCGAGCACATTGGGGCGGCGTTTGTCGCCCGGCACCTGCCCCGGAAGGCCGACGTGCGCCGCACCGACCTCTTCTTTCTGAACCAGACCGCCATGACAGCGCTCATCCCAGAGATCCGCCGGGTCCACGACTGGCCGACTGCAGAGAACGTGGCCCAAGGCGAGGCCGTGGCGGAGGGCACCTGCGCCTTCCTCGGCCGCGCCTACCGCCCCCCACACCCCGAGCAGGGCTCTTTGACGCCAGATAGCCTGCTCCAGGCAGCGGCGCGCGCGCCGGCGGAGCGAGCCAAGAGGTACCTGCTCGCGCGACCGCACGGTGAGTACAGCGACAATGACGTCCGGGCCATCGTTGATCACTACTACACGACCGCCGGAGCGGTGGGCCTCGACCCGCTGCTCGTCGTCGCGCAGATGATCGAGGAGACGGGCCATCTCACGTCGTTCTGGTCCCAGCGCCCGCGTCGAAATCTCGCAGGCATCGGGGTCACCGGGGAACCGGGGGCCGGGCTGTCGTTCCCGGACCTGAAGACGGCTGTCCGCGCTCACACCGGTCGCCTGCTCGCGTTCTCGCTGCCCAGCGGCACCGGGAGCCAGGCTCAAAACCAGCTGATCGCGGAGGCGCTGGCGTTCCGTCCTTTGCCAGAGCAATTCCGCGGCACCGCACCTTCACTCAAAGGACTCACAGGCAAATGGGCGAAGGACCCACAGTACGCGGTTAAGTTGGCTCACGTAGCGAACGAGATTCGCACGGACGGCTTCTGATACCTCAGCCTCTCCGTCGCGGTCACCGGGCGCAAGGACTGACCTGCCGTAACCATCGATAATGGTGGTGTGGTCGGCAGCGGGGCTGTTGCCGGCCGGGCGGCCAGCCGGCGCCCGGTGAGCGTCGGTGGACGCCGTCAGTTCCCGGCCGTGATGCAGGCGCCGCGAACAGAGAGCGTGGAGAACACCAGCAGGAGGGTGGAGAACACCAGCAGGAGGACGGCCGAGATCCTGCCCTGGCCGGAGGCGTGCCTGGGTGGTGGTGTGGTGGGGCCGGTGGGATTCGAACCCACACTGGCAAGCTCCTAAGACTTGTGCCTCTGCCGTTGGGCTACGGCCCCTCTTCCCAATAAGCCTGCTGCCGGACGCTGAGGGGCGCGAACCGAAAGGCCGGGCATCAGATGCCCAGTTCCTTCCGCAGCCGCTCGACGTGGCCGGTGGCCTTGACGTTGTAGTAGGCGCGCTCCAGCTTCCCGTCCGCCCCGACCACGAACGTCGAGCGGATCACTCCCAGCGTCGTCTTGCCGTAGAGCGTCTTCTCGCCGTAGGCACCGTAGGCCTTGTGCACCTGGTAGCCGGGGTCGGACAGCAGCGGGAAGTTCAGGCCGTCCCGGTCGCGGAACTTCGCGAGCCGGGCCGGCTCATCGGGCGAGAGACCAAGGACTGTCACCCCAGCGGCGGCGAGGGAGCCGAGGCTGTCGCGGAAGTCGCAGGCTTCCCTGGTGCAGCCGGGCGTCATGGCCGCCGGGTAGAAGTACACGATCACCCGCTGGCCGCGCAGCGACGACAGCCGCACCTGCTTCCCGTCAGCGTCAGGCAGCTCGAAATCAGGCGCATCGTCCCCGGGCGCGAGCTTGTGGTCGTTCACGGTTTGCTCCCTCCAGCAGCCGCCACCCACCGTACCGGCTTACCGTACCGGCGGCGCCGCTGCCAGGTGTCACGGCTCACAGCCCGCGGTGGCCGCGGTCGCGGTGCCCTGCCGGTCCCGGCGCCGCAAGCTGGCCCCGCCGCCGAGCAGGCCGACGCCGGCGGCTGCATCGCAATGGCCGGCGTACTGTGAACCCGAACCGGCGGCAGGCATATCTGTCATGGCCGCCTGGCCATGCGAAATGTGCCCCTCAGGAGGACTTATGCCTTTTCTGCGTACCCAAGCCCGCGCGGCAGCGGTCCCCTTCCGCGGATACCCGGACCGTCCGCCGCGCATCCGGCGGACAGCGCTGGCCGCGATCTGCGCCGCGGTTGCCATTGCCGCGGCTGGGTGCTCCTCAAGCGGCAGCAGCAGCGGAACGGGCAGTGCGGCACCGAGTTCCCCGGCGGGCGGGCAGGCGATGTCGGCCAGCCAGGCACTGAAACTCGCGGCGGGCCAGGCACAGAAGATCACGTCGCTCACCGCGAGCATGGACATCAAATCCAGCGGAACCTTCGCATCGCACATAACCGGCACGCTGGAGGAGCAGATCCAGCCAACGGTGCTCGCGCACCAGACCTTCAGCGTGAAGGGGGGCGGGCAACATCTCCCTGGCACCATGCAGACCCTGCTCACCAGCAACGCCGTCTACTTCAAGATCAGCAGCCTGGCCAGCATGCTCGGCAAGCCGTGGGTGAAGATTCCGTTCTCCTCGCTGAGAAACACGGGGCTGAACCTGGCGCCGCTCATCCACCAGATCCAGAGCGACAACCCGCTGGCGGAGGCTCAGATGCTGACGGGTGCCACGAACGTGCGCAAGGTTGGCTCTCAGGTGGTCAACGGTGTTCCGACGACGGAATACACCGGCACCATTCACGCCAGCGCCGCGCTGGCCAAGCTCGACCCCAACACTCGGAAGGTGCTACGGCCCGCGCTGTCCGCTACCGGGATCAGGATCATTCATTTCCACGTCTGGCTCGACGGCCAGCACCAGGTCCGCAAGCTGGCGGAGGTCTTGACCGGCAGCAACTACCGGGTCACGTCGCTGGTGGTCATCACCTCGATCAACCAGCCCGTCCATGTTCAGACGCCACCGGCGAGCCAGATTGCCAGCATGCCGGGCATCTAGCCACCCAGCAGCGCCGCTATCACGGGCGCCAGCGCCCGCAGCGCCCGGCCCCGGTGGCTGATCGCGTCTTTCTCCTCCGCGGTCATCTGCGCGGTCGTCATCTCGGAGGAGTCCGGCACAAAGATCGGGTCATACCCGAAGCCGCTGGCGCCGCGCGGAGCGTCGGTGAGCCATCCGTGAACCATGCCCTCGCTGACATGTTCGGCGCCGGATGGCAGTACCAGTGCCGCGGCGCAGGCGAAGTGCGCCGCCCGCCGGCCTGGGGGAACGTCCGCGAGCTGGGCCAGCACGAGCTCAAGGTTCGCCGCATCATCCCCGTGCCGGCCAGCCCAGCGTGCGGAGAGTACGCCGGGCATGCCGTTCAGGGCGTCAATGCACAGGCCGGAATCGTCGGCGACCGTGGGAAGCCCTGTGCCGGCGGCCACCGCCCGCGCCTTGAGCAGGGCATTTTCGGCGAAGGTGCTCCCGCTCTCGGCCACCTCCCCGGCACCAGGGTGCCCGGTGAGGTCCTCAACGTCGATATCGACACGGCTCGCCGTCAGGATCCGGCGCAGCTCGGCGAGCTTTGCCGGGTTGCGCGTGGCGAGGACCAGCCTGGCTGGCCCTGTCATTGGCCGAGCGCGCCGCGCTGGAGGCGGGTGAGCTCGGCACAGCCTGACACCCCGAGATTCAGCAACTCATCCAAAAGATCACGGCCAAACGGCTCGCGCTCGGCTGTCCCCTGGATCTCCACGAAATCGCCGTCCCCGGTGCACACCACGTTCATGTCGGTCTGCGCGGCCACGTCCTCCTCGTAGCACAAGTCGAGCCGGGGCTCGCCATCCACGATCCCCACGCTGACCGCTGCCACGGACGCGACCAGTGGATCACTCTTGCAGCGCTTGCGCTGCCTGAGCCAGCCGACGGCGTCGGCGAGCGCGATGTACCCACCGGTGACCGCTGCGGTGCGGGTGCCACCATCGGCCTGGAGCACATCACAGTCAATGATGATGGTGTTCTCCCCGAGCGCCTTGGTGTCCACGCAGGCCCGCAGCGACCTGCCGATCAGGCGCGAGATCTCCTGAGTCCGGCCACTTGGGCGGCCCTTGATCGATTCCCGGTCGCCGCGGGTGTTGGTGGCCCGGGGGAGCATGGCGTATTCCGCCGTCACCCAGCCAAGCCCAGTGCCACGGCGCCAGCGGGGCACATCCTCGGTGGCACTTGCGGCGCACAGCACCCGGGTCGCGCCGAATTCGATCAGCACGGATCCCTCCGCGTGCTCCAGCCAGCCACGGGTTATGCGTATCTCGCGCAGCTGATCGAGGCTGCGCCCATCCGGTCGCGACATGCCGGACAGCCTATGCGCGGTCAGGAGGAGGCGCGACCCGGCGCCCCCGCGGCTATCCAGCCGTACACCCGCTGCACTCCCTCGGGGAGCGGGATGACGGGGCGCCACCCAAGCTCGCCTGCCGCACGGTCGACCGAGACGGCGCTGCGCAGCAGTTCACCCGGCCGCGCGGGCCCGAACAGTGGCCTGACCGGGTGACCAGCGATCTCGCCGATGATGGCGACAAGATCGAGGATGCTCACCTCAACCCCCGCCCCGACATTCCATGTGCCCGGGCGCCCGCTGTCGGCGGCGGCGACGAATGCGCGCACAGCGTCACCGACGTACACATAGTCCCGGGTCTGGGTGCCATCGCCGTAGATGGTGGGCCGCTCCCCCGCCAGCGCGCTGGCACAAAAGATGGTGATGACCCCGGCGTCACCAGCGGGGTCCTGGCGCGGCCCGTACACGTTGGCCAGCCGCAGGACAGAGTGACGGGTGCCGTGGAGCCGGTTGTAGAGCCCGATGTACTGCTCGGCACAGTACTTGGCGATGCCGTAGGGCGATTCCGGGAGCGGGAGCACGTCCTCCAGCGAGGGTATGGGCGCGTCCCGCCCATACAGGGCGCCGCCGGACGAAGCGAACAGCACCCGGGCGCCGGTGGCCCGCGCCGCCTCCAGCAGGTGGACCGTGCCCACCACGTTGATCTGCGCATCCTCCGCGGGAGCGTCCACCGAGGCGCGAACATCGATCTGGGCGGCGAGATGGCAGATGAGATCGGGCCGGAACGCTTCCACGAGCCCGGCGAGCGCCCCTGACTCGGTGATGCTGAGCTTGTGCACTGTGACCTCGGGATCCAGCCGCGCCACCCGGCCCGCGGTCAGATCATCCACCACCGCCACCTCATCGCCCCTGGCGAGCAGCGCGTCAGTGAGATGAGAGCCGATGAACCCGGCACCGCCGGTCACAAGTACCCGCATACCTGATGATCGTAGAGCGTGTTTGGAATTCATCGTCCGATCAGGAGCCCGGTCAGCCCGCCAGCCAACCAGGTCAGCCCACCCGCCGGCCAGGTCAGCCAGCTGCCCGGTCAGTCACCTGAGATCGAACGACTGCCCGGACGTGGCGCGCACAATTGTGCCGCCGAACGCCACCTCGGCCGCCTCTTCCGTGGTCCGCGCCGGGTCATTCCAGGGGGGAAGGTGAGTGAGGACTAGCTGCGCCGCGCTGGCCCGGGCCGCGTGCTCCGCTGCCTGCCGGGCGGTGAGATGCAGGTCAGGCGGCAGGCCGGGCATCGTAAGGAACGTGGCTTCGCACAGCAGCAAGTCTGCTCCGCGCGCAAGCTCAACCAGAGCGGGCGATTCGCCGGTGTCCGCGGAGTAGGCCACGCTGCGGTTCCCGCACCGGAACCGGAAGCCAAACGTCTCGACGGGGTGGTTCATGCGCGCCAGCGTCACGTCGAACGGCCCGATCTGGCAGGTCCCCGGCGCGAGCGTCGCAAAGCTGAAGGCCCGCGTCATCCCCGGGTTCTCGTCCAAGCCGTAGGCCTGGGCCATCCGCGAGGCGGTCCCTTCCGGCCCGTACACGGGAATCGGCGGATACGCCCCGTCCGGGCCGTAGTTACGCGCGACCCAGTACGGGCACAGGTCCAGGCAATGGTCGGCGTGGAGATGACTCAGGCAGACCGCGTCGATCTCGTACAGGCTTGCGTGCCGCTGCAACGCGCCAATCGCGCCGTTGCCGAGGTCAACCAGCAGCCGGAAGCCTTCAGCTTCCAGCAGATAGCAAGAGGCGGGGCTTTCCGGACCTGGGATGGAACCCGAACATCCGATGACAGTCAGGCGCACGGCGACCAGCCTACGCACCGCCTCGTGGCCGCTTGCCGCGCGGTGCCCGGCCCAGCAGAGCCAGTTGGCGGCTCTGCGCCACCAACCGCCCGGCCGAATCCCAGACCTCTGCTTCCTCGTCGAACCAGTTACCCCCAACGTGCCGGCACCGGGCAGCAACCCTCAGCAGGCCCGGTGCGGGCACTGCCCGCATGTGCCAGGTGAGCTCCACCGTCGGAGACCAGCCGACCGGGGCCAGCCCGAATACGACCGGCGGCAGCGCGTCCACCGCCAGCGCGAGCAGGTAAGCGTCCGGGGCACGCTCCTCACGCAGCCGGAAGTAGCCGCGCATCTCGGGCACCCCGGCGGGCCTGCCCTCCAGCCAGCCCGCGGTCGCGGGATCAAGGCGCAGGTCAACGTGCCCGGCAAAGCCTGCGGGCGCACCAAAGCCGTCCGACGCGGCCAGCCCAGTGCACTCCTCCACGGGAGGCAGTTCAGGCGGCTGGCCGGTCCAGGACAGGCCGCCATCGCCAGCGTCGCCGAGCGTCCCGGTCGTGATCGTCGTTTCCAGCAGCGGAACCCCATCCTGGAGCAGGGTCGCCCGGGCGGTGGCCACCGTCTTGCCCTGCTTGAGCCAGCTCACCCGAACCTGAGCCGGGTCAGGGCGGGGCACCTGGAGGAAATGAGCGCTGGTCGCAACCGGGTGCGGGTGGGGTGAGGTGTGAAGAGCCGCCCGCAGCACGGTAGCCAGCAGCACACCGCCATTGACCGCGCCGACCGCGCCGTCACCGGACACGATGGCGAAACGCTCGTCCGGGCGCACGTGATAGCAGCCATCACCGTCGGCCGAAACCGCCGTCGCCTCGTCGAACGCCGTCATGCCCACAGCTGCCCTTCCAGCCGCTCCTCGGCCTCTTCCAGCGTCCCGGAGTAGGCACCGGTGGACAGGTACTTCCAGCCCCCGTCGGCGACAACGAACGCGATGTCCGCCCGCTGGCCCGCGGACTGCGCCTTGGCCGCCATCGCCAGCGCCGCGTGCAGCGCGCACCCGGTCGAGATTCCGGCGAAGATACCCTCCGCGTGGAGCAGATCCCTGGTTCGGCGCAGGGCGTCGGAGGAGGTCACCGAGAACCGGGTCGTCAGCACGGACTCGTCATAGAGTTCGGGCACGAAGCCCTCGTCGACGTTGCGCAGGCCGTATACCAGTTCGCCGTAGCGCGGCTCGGCGGCCACAATCGCCACGCCAGGCACATGCTCGCGCAGGTAACGGCCCGCCCCCATGAGCGTTCCGGAGGTGCCGAGCCCGGCCACGAAGTGCGTTATGCCCGGCAGGTCGGCGAGCAGTTCGGGCCCGGTGGTCTCGTAATGAGCCCTGGCGTTCGCCTCGTTCCCATACTGGTAAAGCATGACCCATTCGGGATGGGAGTCCGCGAGCCGCTTGGCCACCCGGACCGCCTCGTTCGACCCGCCCGCAGCTGGCGAGGAGATGATCTGGGCGCCGTACATCTGCAAGATCTGCCTGCGTTCTGCCGAGGTGTTCTCGGGCATCACGCAGATCATCCGGTACCCGCGCAGGTGCGCCACCATGGCCAGGGATATCCCGGTGTTACCTGAGGTGGGTTCGAGAATGGTGGCGCCTGCAGCCAGCAGCCCGTCCTTTTCCGCCTGCTCGATCATGAAGAACGCAGCCCGGTCTTTTACCGAGCCGGTGGGGTTGCGGTCCTCCAGCTTCGCCCACAGCCGGACCTCCGGCGACGGCGACAGCCGCGGCAGCCCAACCAGCGGCGTGCCACCGACCGAATCGAGTAGCGAGTCGTAGCGCATCAGGCTCCTGTCGTGCGGCCCGTCGGCGGCCCAGCGTAGCGCCGCCGCTCGTGCCCCGGAAGGCGTCCCGCCCGGCGGATGACCCCAGCCCGGTGGATCAGCGCCGCCCGGTGGACCAGCACCGCCGGCGGATGACCCCAGCCGGTGGATCAGCGCCGCCCGGTGGACCAGCCCATCCCGGCGCGTCAGCGCCGGCCGCCCGCCACCGCAGGCAGGACCGTCACCGTGTCGCCGTCCTTGACCGGCGTTTCCAGCCCGCCAAGGAACCGCACATCCTCATCATTCAGATAGATATTGACGAAACGCCGCAAACCGGCACCGTCCACCAGCCGCTCGCGCAACCCGCTGTGGCGGGAGTCCAGGTCACCGATGAGGTCGGCAAGCGTGGCGCCGGAACCATCAACCGCCTTGGCACCGCCGGTGTAGGTGCGCAGGATGGTCGGGATACGGACTTCGATGGCCATGAACAACGCTCCAGGGTGTAGCCCCACCCGGAAACGGGCGGGGTTCGTCGGGAAATTCAACCGGTGACCGGGCGAGATCATTCCGGCGCGAGAGCCGCGTCCTGCCCTGGGCCCCCGCCCGCTCCGGTGTCCTCGCGGGCGATCCGCGCTTCCTCCCCAGTCCTCGCGGCGATCCGCACCTCCTCCTCAGCCCTCGCGGCGATCCGCACCTCCTCCTCAGCCCTCGCGGCGATCCGCACCTCCTCCTCAGCCCTCGCGGCGATCCGCACCTCCTCTTCGGTCACCAGCCCATCCACGATCCGGTACGAGCGGAACTCTGCTTCATCCGGGTCACGGGTCGAGACGAGCACATAGTGCGCGCCGGGCTCGCTCGCGTAAGAAATGTCGGTGCGCGACGGGTACGCCTCGGTCGCCGTGTGGGAGTGGTAGATGACAACGGGTTCCTCATCCCGGTCGTCCATCTCCCGCCACACCCGCAACTGCTCCATCGAGTCGAACCGGTAGAAGGTCGGTGAGCGCTCGGCATTCAGCATCGGGACGAAGCGGTCGGGACGGTCGCTGCCGGCCGGGCCGGCCACCACCCCGCATGCCTCATCGGGATGATCCGCGCGGGCATGAGCGATGATCTTGTCGTACAGTGCGGGAGCGATCGTCAGCATGACTGCGAGGGTAGCCGTGCCCGCTGTCACCAAAGCGCGCGGACCAGCGACTCCTGCAGGAAGCTCAGCCAGTCGTAAACCTGGAGATACGCCGAACGCGGGTCCGTGCCACTCTCCCCCGCCACCTCTTGCTCGTAGTCCTCGGTGATTCCCAGCCGAACCCCGAGCGCAAGCCGGACGTCGTTGAGCGCCCGCAACCACACTTCGGCGTCCTGCCGACCGAGACGCACCCTGCCACCGTTGCCCGGCAGCGTCGCAAGCACCGTCCTGGCGGCCGCCACCTTGCCCGACCGCAGGTCCTGCTCGGTATACCGCCGGAACTCTCCCGCCGCCTCCGGATCATCGCGGTAGCCGTTGGGCAGCAACCGGGCGATCGCCGGGTCGTCTGGTGGCTCAGCGGAGCCGCCTGGCCTGAGCATCGCCTCCAGGTTGTCGGCGGTCCATGGTTCTTGCTCCCCCATGCCGGTGCCCGAACCGGGCATCCGGCCAGTTTCCGGCGGCGGCCCGGGTGGGTGCTGCGCTGCCGGGTCCTCGGCTGCCGGGTCCCCGCCCAGGAGTTCTGCGATCTGGCTCACCAGGGTGCGGACAAGCCCAGCCTCGACAGCGCTGAACCTGGCGGAAACACCGCCAGCAGTACGCCGGAAGCCCGCCATCGTCACCTCCACCACCTCTTCGGCCGTCATGTCCTCGAGGCCGTCAGGGTCCTGGCCGGCATGGTTTCCCGGACCACTCGTCTCATAGATGTCGTCAGGGCCCTGGTGGCCTTGCCAGGGATCGCTCACCGGTCGTGGCTCACTGTGGCCCACAGGCCGTAGCCATGCAGGACTTCGGCATCGCGCTCCATGGCCTCGCGCGTGCCCGAGGAGACTACCGCCTTGCCTCTGTGGTGCACATCGAGCATGAGTTTCCGGGCCTTCGGCTTCGCGTAGCCAAACACCTTCTGGAACACATACGTCACATACGACATGAGGTTGACCGGATCATTCCAAACGATCGTCACCCAGGGCGTGTCGGGCAACACCTCCTGGCTTGCCTCCGGCCGCTCCACCTCGGCGGGCGCCACGCTCATGGGCCATCACCTCCCATGGTTAGTCTTCCAGTCTTCCCGGAAAGCGGCGCACCCCACACGCGGGCCAGCGATAATCGCGCGACACCCGAACTAGCGGCAGTCCTGGCGTTGTGGAATCGAACGGCTGTTGATGTCGTGTCACCATTGGTTGATGCGGATGTGGGACGGGCTGAGCCACGAGGAGCAATGCCTCATGGTCAGCGCACGGGAGCACGACCCGCACATGACGCTCCCCAACGCAGGCCCCTAGCTAGTCTTCTTTCGTGACACATGATCCCGGCCCGGCGAGCCAGGAGAACGTCAGCGCGCCACCCGCCACGAGCACCGGGCTGCTGACCGACCACTATGAGCTGACCATGCTGGCCGGTGCGCTGCGCAGCGGCGCGGCCAAGCGGCACGCGGTGTTCGAGGTGTTCGCCCGGCACCTGCCGCATGGCCGCCGGTACGGCGTTGTCGCGGGCACCGGCCGGCTGCTCGAAGCGCTGGAGCGGTTCCATTTCGGGCCAGGCGAACTCGAATTCCTGCACGCGGCAGGAGTGACCGATGATGCCACCCTGAAGTACCTCGAGTCCTTCGCGTTCAGTGGGGACGTCTGGGGATACGCGGAAGGTGACTGCTACTTCCCCGGCTCGCCGATCCTCGTGGTGGAGGCGCCGTTCGCGGAGGCAGTCGTGCTGGAGACGCTGGCGCTGTCGGTCCTCAACCACGACTGCGCCATCGCCTCAGCCGCCTCCCGGATGGTGACCGCTGCAGGTGGCCGCCCGATCATCGAGATGGGCTCCCGCCGTACCCACGAGCTCGCCGCCGTGGCCAGCGCCCGGGCCGCCTACATCGCTGGCTTTGCCGCCACCTCGAACCTCCAGGCAGGCCGGGACCACGGCGTTCCGACCCGCGGCACCAGCGCGCACGCGTTCACGCTGGTCCATGACAGCGAGCGGCATGCGTTCGCCACGCAACTCGCCGCGCAGGGCAAGGAGACCACCCTTCTCGTCGACACCTTCGACGTGGCGCGAGCCGTGCGCACCGCCGTGGAACTGGCCGGGCCAGGACTTGGAGCGGTCCGGATCGACAGTGGCGACCTGGCGGTTGTGGCCCGGGAGGTCCGGACGCTGCTGGACGAACTCGGCGCGCGGGAAACGAGGATCGTGCTCACCGGTGACCTGGACGAGCACTCCATCGCGGCGCTGGCAGCGGCGCCGGTGGACGGTTACGGGGTGGGGACGGCATTGGTCACCGGGTCTGGGGCGCCCACCGCGGCGCTTGTGTACAAGCTGGTAGCCCGGGCTCTCGACGATGACGGCGAGCTACGCCCGGTGGCCAAGCGCTCCGTGGGCAAGCCAAGCCGGGGCGGGCGCAAATGGGCAGTGCGGCGCCGGGACGAGGGCGGAACAGCGCTGTCCGAACTTGTCAGGGGCGAGCCACCCGGGGCCTCCCCGACCGACCGGCCGCTGCTCCACCCCCTGGTCCAGGCGGGCGAGATCGTGGGAAAGGAACCGCTGACGACGGCACGAGAACGTCACCAGCACGCGCTCGCCGAACTGCCCTCCTACGCGCTGCAACTCTCCCGCGGCTACCCGGCCATCCCGACCGTGTTCGATCGGGACGGCGAGTAGCCCCCAATCCGGATGACGGCGGGCAGCCCCCAATCCGGAAACCGCACAGCGCTCCATCCGGATGCCGGGCAGCCCCAATCCGGAAGCCGCGCAGCCCCCAATCCGGAAACCGGGCCGCTGCCTAGCCGGAAGCCGCGCAGCCCCCAATCCGGAAACCGGGCCGCTGCCTAGCCGGCCGATCCGCCCCCCACTCCATCGGCCTGACCTGTTAACCGACCGACGTGCGGAAGGTCCGCCGGTAGGAATGCGGGGTGGTCCCCCGCCAGGCCCGGAAATGATGGCGGAACGCGGCAGCGTTGCCGAAGCCGGATTGCTCGGCCACCCGGTCAACGACCTCGTCGGTCTCCTCCAGCAACTGCTGTGCGCGCAGGACACGCTGGCCGGTGAGCCAGCGCAGTGGCGTGGTACCGGTCTCCTGGACGAAACGCCGGGCGAACGTGCGTGGCGACATGTGGGCCCGAGCAGCGAGCTCGGCGACCGTGACCGGCTGGTCAAGGTTCAGCTCCAGCCAGCTGATCACCTCCGCCAGCGTGTCGCCGGAGCACTCAGCCAGCGGGCGGTCCACGAACTGCGCCTGGCCCCCGTCGCGCTGCGGCGCCACCACCATGCGCCGGGCAATGCCATTGGCAACCCGGCTGCCCTGCTCCTTACGCACCAGATACAGGCAGGCGTCGATACCGGCGGCAGTGCCCGCACTGGTGATGACCGGGTCAGCATCGACGTACAGCACGTCCGGGTCCACGATCGCCGCCGGGTACCGGCTCGCGAGGTCCCGCGCGTACCGCCAGTGGGTGGTGCACCTCCGGCCGTCGAGCAGGCCGGCGGCGCCAAGAACAAACGCGCCGGTGCACACGCTGAGGACCCGCGCGCCCCGGGCCACGGCTGCCCGCAGGGCCTCAAGCAGCGGCTCGGGGACATCGCCCGGCGTGCACGCCCGCGGCTGCGCCTCCCCTGCCGCGGGAATCGCGATCAGGTCTGCTTCTTCCAGTCTTTCCAGGCCAAACGGCGTCTCCAGGCTGAACCCAGCTCGCGACCGCAACGGCCCAGGTTCGCCGGCCACCACCGCGAAGTCGTAGCCGGGCAAGCCCTCATCCGTGCGGTCGAGGCCGAAGACCTCACAGACCACACCCAGCTCGAAGGGCTGGAAGTCGTTCAGTGCCACTGCGGCCACGTTGCGGAGCATGAAACCATCATGACTCGCGGGTGGCAGGATGTCATCCTTAGGTGGCATTCCTGCCACTTCCCGGGACCAGCGGGCGGGGTGTGAGACTGGTCACATGAACGTCACCCATCAGAAGTCAGCGTGGGTGCGGGCATCGGGTTTCCTGCACCGCTTCGTGTCCGGCCTGGCGCTGGCCGCCCTCAGCCTCCGGCCGGCAGGGCACCAGGCCGCCCGGGCCACGGCCGGGGCGGCCCGGTGCGTGGCCCGGGTGCTCGCCGAGTGCCACCGAGCCCAGCGCGACCTGGCACTGCTCCGTCTCCAGCCCGATCGGTACGACCGCACCGGCGACTGCCCTCCGGATACCTACGCGGAGTTTCTGTTCCGCAGCCCCGGAACGGTTTGGCACGAGCCCTCGGCCCGCGAGCGCGCTGAGAGCACGCCGCGAAAGCCGTTTGGCCGCGGCTTTTAATTGGCTGGCCCGCCGCATTGGTGCCGGTAGCCTGCTGCCATGCATCCCAGCGCCGTGAAAGTGGCTGCCGTGCTGCGCGAGCGCGGCGTGCCCGGGGAGGTCAGGGAACTACCGGAGCCGGCTCCCACCGCCGCGACGGCCGCCGCACAGCTCGGCTGTGAGCTCGGGGCGATCGCCAACAGCCTGGTGTTCAACGCGGACGGCGCGCCGCTGCTCGTGCTGACGAGCGGGGCGCACCGGGTGGACACCGGCAGGGTCGCGGCGCTCATCGGTGCATCGAAGGTGAAGCGGGCCGACCCCGATTTCGTGCGCCAGGCCACCGGGCAGACCATCGGCGGCGTCGCCCCGGTTGGGCACCCCGCGCCGTTGCCCACCCTGGTGGACCGGTGGCTGAAGTCCTACCCGGTGGTATGGGCCGCCGGCGGCCACGCGCACACAGTCTTCCCCACCTCGTTCGCCGAACTGATCCGCACCACCGGCGGCACCCCCGCCGACGTCGGCGCCAGCACGCGTGGCGGCGCGGGTGGCGGCAGCGTAGCGGAAGCGGCAGCCCACACCCGATAGCCGCGAACCCGACCCCATAGGCCCCGTGAGCAACAACCGCATAATTTCACCCCGGCAGTAATGAGACGCCTAATCGTGATCATGGGAAAGTGGGTGCCAGGACCCCCACTTTCCCATGATCACGATTAGTGGCATAGCGGCCGCGGCTGAACTGCCTTGGCAGGGCAGCGGCATGGCGCCCTCGGCTCAGCGCTTGGCCGCGGGTGCCGTAGTCTCGGTGCTGTGCGCGCTTTGATCATCGTGGATGTCCAGAACGACTTCTGCGAGGGAGGGTCGCTGGCGGTGGACGGTGGAGCGGCGACGGCCGCGGCGATCAGCCGTTTCCTGGCTGCGGAGGGTGGCAGCTACGGGCACATCGTCGCCTCGCGCGACTATCACATCGATCCGGGCAGGCACTTCTCCGACAATCCTGATTTCGCTGGCACCTGGCCGCCGCATTGCGTCGCCGGAACTCCGGGGGCGCAGTTCCATCCCGACCTCGACACCAAGCCGGTGGAGGCGGTCTTCAGCAAGGGTGCTTACGCGGCTGCCTACAGCGCCTTCGAGGGCACCGACGACGAGGGCGCCGCGCTCGCTACATGGCTGCGGGACCGGGGCGTTGACTTGCTCGATGTGGTGGGGATTGCCACGGACTACTGTGTCCGGGCCACCGCGATCGACGCCGCCCGGGAAGGTTTTGCCACCCGGGTACTGCTCGGCCTGACCGCGGGCGTCGATCCAGGGACCACTCACGAGGCGCTCGGCGCCATGCGCGCCGCCGAGGTAGAACTGGCCGGGTCCCCGGCCAACGTGGGCGACTCACCAGCCTCCTAGGCAATCAATCACCCAGTTTCTTCGCGTTTGACAGACGCATGCTTCACGTGTAAATTTTAACTTACATATGAAGGTCTGAGTTAAGGAGTCCGAAGCTGACCAGCGAGGAGCTGCTCACCGTGCTCACGGCCGTTGCGAACCCGCAGCGCCTGCGGGTCATCGCAGAACTCGCCGGAGGCAGGGTGCATGTGAGCGAACTTGCGCGCCGACTCGGCATGTCCAGGCCGCTGCTCTACATGCACCTGGACCGGCTGGAGAAGGCGCGCCTGGTAACGGGCGATGAAGTACTTCGAGCTTGCTCCGTTCGAGTTGCGCCTCACCCCAGACATCATCATCGCGGCCCTCCGCGCGGGCGCGGCACCCGGTACAGATGCCCCGCCCGGCCCGGGTGCCGAGCACCGCGCGGACTCGGCGGACTCGGCGGACTCGGGTGGCGGAAATGATGACCACGAGAGGAAAGAGATCGACACATGACCGGACTGCTTGCGAGCGCGATAGCCCCCATGGGCGCCCACGTCGCCGCCATGACGGGCTATGGGGCGGTAGTCGGAATCACCGTTGGGCTGGGCATCCCACTGGTCATCGGTGTTGCGGTGGCCATGATCGTGGCCTCGTACTACCGGCTGCAGCGTCACCGCGCCGATGCGGTAGCGATGGCCTCTTACCGCAAGCTGGCTGAGGAAGCGGTAGCCAATCAGCAGGAGTTGCGGTCGCAGCTTGAGAAGCTGACCGAGCACGTGCTCTCGGTTGAACAGCTCATGCGGGACGTGGGATGAGCGCTCAGGCCCGCTTTCCCCGGGCCCCCGATCCTTCCGGCGATCGCCTGCCGCGCCTCCGGGACCCGTTCCGTCTCGCCCTCTCCCCCGGTCTGTGGGCAGGCGCGGGATACCTGCTCGCCTGCCTGGTCGTGGGCTGGGTGCTGTTCGGCGTCGTCTTCACCACCCTCACGGCGTCGGCCGTGCTCGCGGTCACTCTCGCGGGGCTGCCATTGCTGATCGCTGCCGCTGCCTTCGTCCGGGGTTGCGCGAACGTCGAGCGCGGCATGCTGCGCATGGTGTTCCGCGAACCTGTTCGCGGCCGCTACCGCAGGGTCACCCGTCCGGGGATCATGGGCCAGGTCGCGACCCGGTGGCGGGACCCGGCCACCTGGCGTGATATCGCTTACCTCATCGGGCTGTGGGTACCGCTCACGATTCTCGACTCGGTTGTGTTCAGCGCGTGGCTGATCTTCCTCGCGGGGGTCAGCCTGCCGTTGTGGTATTGGGCGCCGGTGAACTCCTGTGTCGGCTCCTGCGCTGGGGCTCATCCCCACGGCGTGCAACTCGGCTACTTCCCCAACGGCACGAACGGTCCAGGGGCCAGTGGCCTGTACGTCACCACGCTCCCCAAAGCCCTGCTCGCCGCTGCCGGATTCCTGGTCCTGTTCCTGCTCTTCAACTACGTTCTCGTCGCCACCGCCCGGGTGCACGCACGGGCCGCACGGGCACTGCTCCGCCCGCCGTCCGACCCGCTCGCCGAGGCAAGGGGCGTGATGTCCCGACCCGGCCCGCTTCCGCCGCTCATCACACCAGACACATAGCGAAATGTCCTCGCCCACGAGGGTCTAGCTCATGGGCGAGGACCACAGCGCGACCGCGCTGAGGGAGGCGGCGGTGGACCGCAAGCCGATGACGCTGAGCCGCTGGATTGTTGGCGTGGCGGCGCTGGGCGGATCCGTTCCGTTGATCGGGATCTTCGCCACAGCGCACTCCGCCGACGCCGCCGGCTTGATCATGGTGGTCGCGATGCTGCTGATCCTCGGCTGCGCGATGCTCGCGCCGGTCCTGATCCCGCCCCTGGTGTGGTTGCTGACCGCGCCGCTCGCCGCCGCGCCTGGGGCGGCCGGCATGCTGGCGCGGCACAGCGCGGTCACCGCGGTCCGGCGGACCGCGTCCACCGTGGCGCCGGTCCTGCTCACCGTCGGCTTCGCCGGGGCGATGCTTGCTGCGCTCGACACCCTCACCGGAACTGAGGAGAGCTCGGCCGCCAGCCGGATCATCGCGCCGGCCATGGTGACGCCACACCGGTCCGGCTGCGCGTGGTGGCGGTGCTCGCCGACCAGATCGACCTGGAGCAGTCAGTCCTGCTGCCGTCGGCGCTGCGCGACGCACACACTTCTGTGCCCATGGCCAGCGCGGTGTACCTGCGCCTGTCACCCGGCGCCCGTCTCGCGGCCCTGACTGCAGCCGCGGCCGCAGGGGGCGGCGTGGTCAGCCCGACCAGCAACTACCTCACCGCCGCCAATTCCGCCAACGACAGGATCAACCGGCTGGCGATGCTCGCGATACTCGGCATGGCACTTGCTTACACAGCCATCGCGATAGCCAACACCCTCGCCATGGCGACCAGTGACCGAATGCGTGAGCTGGCCACACTGCGCCTGTCGGGCGCGACACCATGGCAGGTGCTCCGGATGATCGGTGCGGAGGCATGCCTGGTGACCTGCATTGGGACCCTGCTCGCCGCCGCGATCACCGCCATCACCGTGACGGGCCTGCGGAACGGTCTGTCCAGTCTGGCGCCGTCAGTACCGGTGGTTATCCCGTGGCTGCCGCTCAGCGCGATCGCACTGGCCCGCCTAGCGATCGCAGTGCTCGCGAGCCTGATCCCGGCAGCGCTCGCGCTGCGCCGACAGCCTGCCCAACTGGCAGGGACGCCGGAATAGGCACCACGCCAGATAGCGCAGCCCGCGGTCCCGCGCGCTGGGCGCTCAGTCCTCGCGCTGGGCGCTCAGTCCTCGCGCGCGCACTGGGCGCTCAGTCCCCGCCGCTGGGCAGGGCTTCGTAGATGCGCTTGCAGTCCGGGCAGACAGGGAATTTCTTGGGGTCGCGGTTAGGGACCCACACCTTGCCGCAGAGTGCAATGACAGGGCTTCCGCTCACGGCACTGTCCACGATCTTGTCTTTCAGGACATAGTGCGCGAACCGCTCATGGTCACCGTCGCCGGTCGACAGGTCCGGCCTGGTGCCAGTGTCCTCGCGGGTGCCCTGCTGGGGAAGGACCTTGGTACTCACGCTGCCGAAGTTTACCCGTCTTCAGTTGAGCGACGGGTCGTCCGGATAGGTGGCCACAAGCGCGAGCGTGCCGCCAGCCCGGCGCAGCACAGCCTGCCAGAGCAGTTCCGGCTCCGGCGCAAACGCGTCGGAGGCCTCGGCCGGGACTACGTACCAGGCTCCTTCTTCGATCTCCGCCCGGAGCTGGCCGGGACCCCATCCGGCGTAACCAGCGAACACCCGGAACGAGTCGATGCCTCCCGCCAGCAGCTGCGGTGGGGTATCCAAGTCCACCAGCCCGATCCGTGCCATCAGCGCCGACGTTTCCAGCGCGCGCCACCCCACCGGCTCGTCCTTGCCTGGCACGATGGCCAGCGCCAGGGCACTGGTCGGGGAGACCGGCCCACCCTGAAACACCACTGAGGGGTCGGTGACGAGCTCCGTCCAGGGTTCCAGCACCTGACCCACCGGGACCTCCGTCGGCCGGTTCAGCACCACGCCAAGAGTGCCCTCGTCTGGTTCGTCCTCCACCACCAGGATCACGGTGCGCCGGAAGTTAGGGTCACCAAGCAGCGGGGTCGCAACCAGCAAGTGCCCGGCCCGGACCTCGTCCATAGTCATATTCTGGCCGATCTCTGCCCGGCCGTCGTCCCCCAGATGCGCTCTGTTACTGAGCCGTTGACAGCTAGGGCTTGCCACCCGCCGCGTCGCGCACCGCCGCAGCAACCGATGACGCCACGTCTGCGTGAAAGACCGACGGGATGATGTAATGCGGGCCCAGCTCATCGGGAGATACCACGCCGGCCAGTGCCCGCGCCGCCGCGACCAGCATGTCGTCGGTGATCGTCCGGCTCTGCGCGTCAAGCAGGCCACGGAATACGCCAGGAAACGCCAGCACGTTGTTGATCTGGTTGGGATAGTCGCTGCGCCCGGTGGCCACCACCGCGGCGTGCTCGCCTGCCGCGTCCGCATCAACCTCAGGCTCGGGGTTGGCGAGGGCGAACACCACCGCGTCTGAGGCCATTGCCGCGATGTCGTCGCCGGTCAGGATCCGTGGCGCGGACACGCCGATGAAGACGTCCGCCCCGCGCAGCGCACCAGCGAGCCCGCCGTCGTAGCCGTTGGCGTTTGTCCGCTCCGCCACCCACCGGAGGCTTTCGTCCAGGCCGGGACGGCCCGTGTGCACGGCCCCCTTGTCATCGCACACGACGATGTCCGTCGCGCCGGACGCGAGGAGCAGCTTGAGCACGGCGGTCCCGGCTGCCCCCGCGCCAGCCATGGCGATCCGCACCGCCGGAAGCTTCTTGCCGACCACGCGCAGCGCATTGGTCAGCGCGGCGAGAACCACGATCGCGGTGCCGTGCTGGTCGTCGTGGAAGACAGGAATATCGAGGAGGTCACGCAGCCGGCGCTCCACCTCAAAGCACCGTGGGGCGCTGATGTCCTCCAGGTTGATGCCCCCGAACGCCGGGGCGATGATCTGCACCGTGCGGACGATCTCATCGGTGTCCTGGGTGTCCAGGCACACCGGCCAGGCGTCGATGTCGGCGAAACGCTTGAACAGCGCCGCCTTGCCCTCCATGACGGGCATCGCGGCGTAGGGCCCCACGTTGCCGAGCCCGAGCACAGCCGAGCCGTCGGTGACCACCGCCACGCTGTTTCGCTTGATCGTCAGCCGCCGTACGTCGTCGGGGTTGGCCACGATCGCCAGCGAGACCCGGGCCACCCCAGGTGTGTAGGCCATGGACAGGTCATCCCGGTTGCGCAGCGCCACCTTCGCCTGGGTTTCGATCTTGCCGCCAAGATGCAGCAGGAAGGTCCGGTCGCTGACCTTGCTCAGCACCACCCCTTTGATGGCGGACAGAGCCTGGACGATTTCCTCGGCGTGATCGCTGTCCCGGGCCGCGCACGTGACATCCACGCGCAGCCGCTCATGCCGGTACGGGGTCACGTCCAGCGCGGTGACAGCCCCGCCGACGTGCTCTACCGCGTGGGTGAGCTCACTGACCGCCCGGCCCCGGGACGGCACTTCCAGCCGCACCACGATCGAATAGGACACGCTCGGCAGTGCCACAGTCTCCTAAGCCTCCCGTCCGCTTCCGTACAGGTCGCGTCCCCAATCCAGCTTCAATGGTGCCATCCAGGCCGGTGTGATCCGGCCAGAAGCCCCGGTGTTCATGCTGCCCGCATCTGCCACGAACCCGTCAGGAGCCCCGGTGTTCATGCTGCCCACATCTGGCACGAACCGGTCAAGAGCCCCGGGCGCCCATGCGGGCAGCGCCCCCGTATGGCTGGCACGTACGCTGCAAGGGTGCCCGGAGGAAGCGCCACCAACAACCGGCCGGCCGGTGCCGCAACGGCGGCCGCCGGCGTGCCGCCGGCTGACCCGGTGATCGATGTCGCCCGGCTGCGGGTAGCCATCGCCCGCGTCTCCCGCAGGCTGCGCCGTCACGAACTGGCAGGTCTCACGCCCACCCAGCTTTCGGCGCTGGCCACGGTCGAGCGGGCCGGCCCGCTGCGGCTCGGCGACCTCGCCGCAGCGGAGGGGATTGCCCCCTCGACACTCACCAGGCTCGTCACCGCACTGGAGGAACGCGGTTACGTGGAACGGTGCCGGGTGCCCGGGGACGCCCGGGCGAGCACGCTGGCGATCGCGCCACGCGGCCAGGCGGCGCTGGGACGGATCCGGCAGGAAGGCACGAACGTGCTTGCCAGCAGCCTGCGGACACTCACCCATGAGCAGCTCACCGCGCTGGCAGCGGCTCTGCCGGCATTGGAGCAGATCGCCAACGCCGACCCCACCGATCCCCGCAGCCGCTGAGCCGGGCCGGCGCAGCAAGGACGAGCGCATCCAGCCGGGCAGCCACTGGCCCCGGCCGAGTTCGAGAACGCTGACCTGGGACCAGAGGCTCAGAAGAGCAGGTTCGAAAGGGTCGCCCGGGCCTTGGTGACCCGCGTGTCACGCGGCGGGAAGATCTCGAACAGCTGGATGAGGTGGAGCCTGGCCTTGTTCCTGTCTTCCCCGGATGTCCGGCGGACGAGGCCAAGCAGCCGGTCGAATGCTTCCTCCGCCTTCCCCATCGACAGCTCGATGTCCGCCACCTGGCACTGCGCGTCCACGTCATCTGGGTGGGCAGCGGCGGCCCGGCGCGCCTGATCGGCGTTGTAGGAGTTCACCCGCCGGAACAGGTTCACCTGGGCGAGCCCCAGGGTGGCGACCGGGTGGCCAGGAGAATTGGCCAGCATCCGTTCGAAGGCAGCCGCGGCGCTATCAAGATCTCCGCGCTCCATGGCTTGCTGCGCCTCCGCCAGTTCCGGATCCCGGTAGGCGTCGGTGGCGGAGGGCTGGCCCGACGGGCCGTTTTGTGGTGAAGATTCAGAAGCGGAATCATCGCCGGCCGGTTGGCCGCCTGCGCCGGGGAGGCCGATTTGATGGGCGACCTGGAGAAGCTGGCCGAGCCACTGGCGCACCTGCGCTTCGGGCAGGGCGCCCAGGAAGCCGGGGACGAGCTGGCCACCGATGACCCCGACAACCATCGGGATGCTCTGGACCTGCAGGGCCGCGCTCAGCTGCGGGTTGGCATCCACATCCACCTTGGCAAGCACCCAGTCGCCGTCCGCCTCGGCGGCCAGTTTTTCCAGTACCGGGCTGAGCTGCTTACACGGACCACACCACTCCGCCCACAGGTCCATCACGATGGGTACGGTGCGGGAGCGCTCAAGCACGTCCGCCTCGAAAGTTGCCTCGGTCACGTCGAATACGTGGCCGTTCGGCTGGGCGCCTGGGCCCGGCGTGCGCGGCGCCTGCTGGCGCTGGGCCGCTGCCTGCCGCGCGCCAAGGTCCACGGCGCCGTAGAGTGAAAAGTTCCGCGGCTGCTGCATGACTCCATCCTGCCGCATCCCAGCCGTGCTCCTTCCCGTCCGTGCAGGACGGCTCCGCCCCGTCAGCGAAGGAGGACTCCGGCAAGGGCGCCGAGGGCGACGATGACGGGTTCTTTGTTCTTGAACTTCAGCATGAACACGCCGGCGGCGAAGGCGATTCCCGCAGTGGCCCAGTCTGTGACTGTTTCGCGCGTGAGCACGTAGACCGCGCCGGCGATGGCCCCTGCCGTGGCGGCGGTCGCGCCCTTGACGAAGACCTGGATCTGCGGGTTGTCCTTGTGCCGGATGAACCAGCGACCTGGCAGGACCACGCCGGCGTAGATGGGGGTGAAGATGGCGAGCGTGGCGATGAGCGCACCGGGGACGCCGGCCACGAGGTAGCCGATGAAGGTCGCGGTGATGACCACCGGCCCGGGGGGATCAGGCCAATGGCGACGGCGTCGAGGAACTGCCGGTTGGTCAGCCAGTGATGCTGGCCGACGACGCCTTCATGCAGGAACGGGACGATGGCCGGCCCGCTGCCGAAAATGAACGCCCCCGCCTTGAGGACGAACAGGCCCTGCGCGACGAGGGTTCCAGCACCAGCGGTCGCCACGATCAGTGGCCCGGCCGCCGGGGCATGACGAACTTCGGGTAGCCAAGCAGAAGCCCGGCGGACCCGTGCCTGAATACGCGGGTGAGGCCGCGTGACGGGGCATCGATGGCGATCATCAGCAGCCCCGCCGCGACGAACAGCACAGCCACCTCCGTCCCGGTGATCGCCGTGACGAGGCCAACGGCAGCGCTGATGGCCCACAGCCGGATGTCTCGGCGGTTAGTGAGCCGGCCCAGCTTGTAGGCCGCGACGGCGATGATCGCCATGACCGCAGGGGCTATCCCGTAGAAGAGGGACTGCACGACCGGGAGGCCGGAATAGCGGACGTAGATCACTGCCACTGCCAGCACCGCCAGGAACGACGGCGTGATGAACACCGCCGCGACGGCCAGCGCGCCAGCCCACCCGCGGCGCAGGAACCCCACCAGCACCCCTCCCACCTCAGCTGGTGAGAGGCGGCGGCTCTCCAGCGTGATCCCGAGCAGGACAGCGCCGAAGCCGTAGCCGAAGGCGCGAGCTGCCTGGGCAGCCAGCACCAGCCGACTGTCGGGACTCAGCGTTCCTCGCCCCGGCCCAGTCTGACTAGCCACGG
>WNGL01001214.1_pt1 | contig 36080 bp, 33 predicted proteins | sample 5400591 | NCBI WGS metagenome assembly WNGL01 (sample SAMN13153377, study PRJNA577476) | soil metagenome | isolation source: 80 cm soil or saprolite under Garry oak tree replicate 1 | place: USA:California | collected 2016-06-15
CCGCCAGTGCAATACCACTTAAGGTGACCCGCCCTGGCCCGCTGCCATCGGCCATTTCAGTTCCTCCCTCAAATAGGACCCGACCCAACCTAACGCAAACCACTCAGAATCTAACAAAAGCGTCAGGTTAGGTAAACGGTAAATAAAAATCCCTCCTCCTTCCTGACGTGCGGGTATGGCAGTGTGAGAGAATCAGGCGCTCTTCTGGCCGAGCAATCATGAAATACCGTCATCGCGTTCTTGGACTTCTAATTCTGTTATTCGCGATTGTGTACCTCGACCGCGTGTGTATTTCGGTGGCGGGGCCCCGTATACAGGACGATTTGCACATCGATCCCATTGGCTGGAGTTGGGTGACGGCGATGTTCACGCTGTCCTACTGCTTGTTTGAGATTCCCACTGGTGCGTTGGGGGACAGGATTGGCCCGCGGCGTGTGCTGACCCGTGTGGTGCTCTGGTGGTCCGCTTTCACGTCGCTGACCGGGATGGTGTGGAACTACAATCTTCTGCTAATAACGAGATTTTGCTTCGGTGCCGGAGAAGCGGGAGCATTTCCGAACGCGTCGGTCGTTGTCTCGCGTTGGTTCCCAACGACGCAACGCGCCGGCATGTCCGGAGTCCTGCTGATGGCAAGTCAAATTGGCGGGGCTATCGCGCCCCTGTTGGTTGTGCCGATTCAGATCCGCTACGGATGGCGTGCATCCTTCTATATATTCGGCATGCTGGGACTCATCTGGGCTGCCGTTTGGTACACCTGGTTCCGTGATTCTCCTTCTGAAAAACGAGGAGTCAGCCTGGTGGAACTTAACCAGATCGGCCCAGCGGCAACACCGCACGCGAAAGGTTTCCCCTGGCGGTCTGCGCTGCGTTCGGAAAGCGTGTTGGCGATGCTCGGGATGGCCTTTTGCTATGTTTATGTGTACACGTTCTTCCAGACGTGGTTTCACACGTTTCTGGTAAGAGGTCGCGGTTTCAGCGAAGGAAGCCTGGTTCTTTCTGCGTTGCCGTATGTCGTTGCGGCATGTGCCAACCTGACGGGCGGAGCCGCGAGCGACGCCCTGGTCCGGCGCCTGGGCTTGAAGTGGGGCCGGCGCTCGCTCGGCATTGCCGGACTAGGTAGCGCGTGCCTCTGTACCATCGCAGCTATGGTCGTCCGGCAGCAGTTAATCACACTCATCCTGCTCTCGCTCGTCTATGGGGGGATTACCTTCCAGCAGGCGGGCGTTTTCGGCGTTTGCCTGGATATCGGACGAAGGCATGCGGGATCGATGGTCGGGCTGATGAACACATCGGCCCAAGTGGGAGGTCTGCTCTCGACTGTGGCATACGGGTACCTCGTCGACCGCTTCCGCAGTTATGACGCTCCCTTTGTCCCAATGGCGGCCCTTTTGCTCGTCGGCGCGATCCTCTGGTTCAAGATCGACGCATCGAGAGAACTGCGCACAGAGTCGTTCGCCACTCCTGCGCAAGTGCTGACTCGCTGATCGACCTGTAGCGGCCCCTTGCCCAAATACCCTTCTTCTGTCTCAGTTGCCTATTGCAATAACGCCTCGCATGTGGTTTGATCCTCTCCCCAAATCCGGCATGGGCTGCCCATGCTTTTTGTAGAGCGGATTAACCAGAAGTTCTCGAAAGTCCAAAAGTAGAAAGATGTTGAAGCCAAGCCGTTTTCTCTCTCCATCCCGCAATTCATGGGCTGCTCTATGCCAATAGGGTTCAAAAAGAGGAGATATGAAAATGCACCCAATGCACAGTCCGAAGTTGCTTTTCAGGCGTGGAGTCGGCCTGATACTTGGCGCAGGATGCATAACGAGTTGGATGATCGTGACGAGCTACTCTTGGCCTGGTCAACTGTCGCGGGCTCGTCATGGCAGCCGGATCACAGCCGAGGAAGCAGCGCGTTTCCTTCAGCAATCAACCTGGGGACCGACGCCGGATTTGATCTCGCATGTGCAGGAAGTCGGATTTCGCAGATTCTTAGAGGAGCAGTTCGACGCGCCGATGTCCAGTTACCCGGCACTGCCGCTGGTTCCCTCGACCCCTCCCACCGACTGTCCGGCAAACTCCATCTGCCGAAGAGACAATTACACGCTGTATCCGGTACAAACGCGGTTCTTCACGAACGCTCTGTATGGAGAGGATCAGTTGCGACAGCGGGTCGCCTTCGCACTTCATCAGATCTTCGTGGTGTCCGGCGTCGATATCGGACAGGGATACCCGAGCAGATTCACCCCCTATCTTCAGGTCTTGGATAGCGACGCTTTCGAAAATTTTCGAACGTTGCTATACGACGTTACCTTGAATGCCGCCATGGGCAATTACCTGGACATGGCGAATAACATCAAAAGAAATCCGAATGAAAACTATGCTCGGGAAGTTCTGCAGCTCTTTACAATTGGGCTGAACAGGCTCAATCCGGACGGATCGCTGGTCCGCGATCTGCAGGGCCAAACCTTCCCCACCTACGATCAAGCAGTGGTCAACGCCTTCGCGCGGCTTTTCACCGGATGGACGTTTGGCGCGGCCCAAAACGGGCTCACCAACTACATCGATCCCATGAGAGTAGCGAACGCCGCAAACCACGATACGGGAGCTAAGACGCTGTTGCGCGGTGTTACGTTGCCTGCCGGCCAGACAGCCGCTAAAGATCTCGACGACGGTCTCGACAATATATTTCAGGATCCCAATGTCGGTCCCTTTATTGGCAGGCAGTTGATCCAGCATCTGGTCACAAGCAATCCGAGTCCCGATTACGTCAAGCGGATCACTGATGTCTTCAACGACAACGGATCTGGTGAGCGAGGTGATTTGAAGGCTCTCGTGAAAGCGATACTGCTGGATCGCGAAGCGCGGGCGGCAAGCACTTCCCAATCAGGCCACCTTATGCATCCCGTCCTGTTGATAACGACGTTGGCACGGGCGTTCAATGCCCGATCTGCAGACGGAACGGGCGACAGCGACGGTTACCTCAGTCCACAGAGTCAAACCATGGGATTGAACGTCTTCAGTCCGCCTTCGGTGTTCAGCTATTTTTCCCCGTTTGGTGGTGTGCCGGGGTCCAGCTTACGTGGGCCCGAGTTCGGTTTGCTGAACACGTCCACTGCGGTGGCGCGCGCCAATGTTGTCAACACGCTGGTCTTTGCGCGAATTGCAGCGGCCACCGCTTATCCATTCAACCCGAGCGGCACCTCCTTGGACTTCTCTGCCTTCCAGCCGCTAGCCGGCGATCCTGAAGCGCTGGTGGACGCGCTAAATACACTGATGATGAGCGGGCAGATGCCGCCCGATATGCGTTCGGCGGTGATCACTGCGGTATCAGCCGTGACCAGCTCCAATCCACTGAAGCGAGTTCGCACAGCTGTATACCTAATCGCAACTGCAAGCCAATATCAGGTAGAGAGGTGAACCATGACGCTATCACGTAGAGAATTTTTGCGCAGGTCCGGTTGCAGCGCGCTGAGCGTCGGGGCACTCGCCTCTGGAATCGATCGTTTTGGGCTGGTCCAAGCGTTCGCACAGGGTACCAGCTACAGAGCACTGGTTTGCATATTTCTCGCCGGCGGCAACGACGGCAACAATATGCTTGTCCCACTCGATCCGGCGGGGTACGCGGCCTATGCTGCGGCTCGCAACACCGCGGGACTGGCGATTGCCCAAGGGAGTCTGCTTCCCATAAAGCCGAAAAGCATTGGCACTGAGTTCGGTTTGCATCCGAGCTTAGCCGCCGTACATCCGTTTTTTGCCGATGGCAAATTGGCCATCGTGACCAATGTTGGCCCGCTGATTCAGCCACTGTCCAAGCAAGATTACCTGAGCGGCGCGCCTCGTCCTTACCAGCTCTTTTCTCATGCCGATCAAATCGCTCAATGGCAAACGTCGATCTCAACGGGAGCGTCGGGAACGGGGTGGGGTGGACGAGTAGCGGACGCGTTTGGCGTCAACGCTTCGGGATATCCATTAATCACTGCTCTGGCAGGCGGAATATTCACGCGCGGACAGTTGACCAGTCCGCTGACTGTAGCGCCCGCACCGACGGCGCTCAATAGGCTGTTGCTCCTTAACGGTTTCGGAACCGCCGCAGATGAACAGGCCCGTTTGACAGCAATGAACTACCTGCGCACGATCGACCGTGACCCTCCGCTTGTAGCTGCTGCGAGCAACGTCACCCAGCAGGCGCTGGACATAGCGAAGGCGTTCAACGTGGATCCTGTCGTGAATACCGTATTCCCCAATACCACGCTGGGGAATCAACTCAAGCAGGTGGCCAAACTGATGAAGTTCAATCTCGGGTCGGGTGTTCCGGCTTTAACCCGTCAGATTTTCTTCTGTTCCTTGGGAGGCTTTGATACGCATCAAGGCCAGGTGAACACGCAGGCCACATTGCTGACACAAATCGGTAACGCAATGAAAGGGTTCTACGATGCAACGGTAGAACTGGGGATCGAATCGCAGGTAGTCACTTTCACCCTGTCGGATTTTGGCCGCACTCTGCAACCGGCCGGGTCGGCGGGAACCGTTGGATCCGACCACGCATGGGGCAGTCATCATCTCGTCATGGGTGGGTCGGTGATCGGCGGCGACTTCTATGGTGTGAGTGGTCCCAACGGCACCGTTTTTCCGACTCTTCAGTTGGGTGGTCCGGACGACACCGATACTCGCGGCCGATGGATACCGACAACCTCGGTCGATCAGTACGCGGCTACACTCGCAAGATGGTTCGGAGTCGATGAGATAAACATCAATACGGTGTTTCCGCAACTGAGGAACTTTTCGACGCGGGATCTGAGGTTCATAATCTAGCAAAAGATCTTGGGAACATGTAGTGATATGCTACAGCGATTTGGAGGCTGAGAAATGCGCATACTGATTTGGATCGGGTTGCTGATCGCCGTCGTTGCTACTCTAAGCGGCCAGTCGGGAAAGGGCGCACAAGCTCCCGCCCGTTCTGCCACGCTCCCCTCCGATATCCAGCCGGACTCACTCAACCGCCTTCCCGTGGTCAAGCGGGAACAGATGGATGAGAACGGCAAGAAGGCCTACGACCTTAACGCCGGCGGCCCCGGAAAGATCGCCCAACCGACGGGGCCGGGCGCCATCGCGCTGTACAGCCCCGGAGCGTCCGAGCCGCTGCGCAGGCTGAACAACTATTTGCGGCGAGACGGGAACATCCTGGGCAACGCCATCACCGAACTGGCCATCCTGGTGGCCGCGCGCGAGGGAGATTCGCAGTACATTTGGAGCGCGCACGAGCCGGCCGCACTGAAAGCAGGCGTCGCGCAGCCGGTTATCGACGCGGTCAAATACGGCAAGGACGTCTCTGCTGCGGGAGAAAAAGAGATGGTGGTCGTCCGCTTGGGTCGCCAGATACTTCGCGAGCACAAACTGGATTCCGCCACGTTCGCGAAAGCCGTGGATCTCTTCGGAAAACAGGGCACTGTGGAGTTGGTCATCCTGATGGGAGACTACACGCTGAACGCCATGCTGCTCGATGCTTTGGACCAGCATCTGCCGGCCGATCGGAAGCCGCTCCTGCCGCCCCGCTAGTCAGCTCGCGGCCGGGCTCCCGCGTTCGCCATCTCGAGACACTTGAAACGGACAGTTAGTCGAAGATTCCTAGCCGTCCCCCCAAGTCTAGTCCGATGCAACGCAATAGGACCCCAAACCCTAGATGTTGAGTCCGCTTTAACGGACCTGATCTTGCTGAAGCAACGTCGGTGTACAGGACTGATCGAAACCACGGGAATATATTTTGTGGTAAATCCTTCAGGGGGAAATACCGAACATCGATTACGTCGTCGGAACCCGACATAAGATTCTCGGAGAGGCTTTTGCAGATGTATGTCGGCGAAAGATGTGCTCTGAAGCCCGTTCGCTCGTACCAACCCAACAATTCAATGACTTCTACTGGGGCGCCGGATTCTTCTTGAACCTCTCTTCGCAATGCGTCTTCGATTGTTTCTCCAGGAAGAATCCCACCGCCCGGGAGTTCCCATAGAGCAGGGCTGTCACGCTTCACTAGAAGTACTTCTCCGTTGCGCAGGACCACTGCTTGTGGAATGAGGGGTACTTTGCCTTTAAGTAGCGCGGGTCTTATCAGATCGGTCCAGTATTTACGGAACCTCACGGCCATGTGAATTCAAAAGCATGAGAATTTTGAAACTCTCAATGATATCGACACCTGCATACCTTGGTCCAACACGATCTTCCTGATGCCGCTACAGTTGAGCAGGGCAATTTGTGGCAAAATAACCCGCATGAAATTTGGCTGTGTCGTCTGTCTCGCTATCGTGCTCCTTTTCATCGCTCACGCCAGCGCGCAACAACTATTGCCCGGAGAACGAGAAGCTGTCGTGGCCGGCATTCCGGGCGTCATCGACGCCGGGACAAAGTGGCAGTTGATCTGGGCGGACTTCAAGACCGCCGACGGAATCGTGGGAACTCCCGATGGAGGCGTCATCTTCGCTCAGGAGCAAACGGATACGATCCGCAAGCTGGACGTCAACGATAAAGAGTTCGTTTACTTGACAGACACGCATGGCGGCGGCTCGGTTTCGATGGACGCTCAGGGCCGGGTTTACGCTGTCCAGCGGACGTGTACCGACAGCGCTCGCCCTTTCTACCAAAGCTGCCCCGAACTCCCGATGATCAGCATTCTCGCTCCCGACCGCAAATTGCTGGCGAACAGCTTCAGCGATGGCAAGACGCTCGGACGCCTGAACGATCTGATTGCCGACGGCAAAGGCGGCGCGTACTTTACCGTAGGTGGCGCCTACCACGTGAGCGCTAACGGAGCGGTGACGACCGTTGCTGATCCAACCAGTATCCGCTCGAATGGAATCATGCTCAGCCCCGACGGGCTGACTCTATACGTGACCAACAATACCTCTGTCGTCGCATTTGACGTCCGTCCCGACAGTTCCACCAGCAACAGACGCGATTTCGCCACGCTCAATGGCGACAATGGGGGCGATGGCATGGCCATTGATGGGGCCGGCCGGCTTTACGTCACCGCCAACAAAGGGATTCATGTCTTCTCGGCCGATGGAAAGTACCTTGGGATGATTCCCACCCCCCGTCGTCCAATCTCGCTTGCGTTCTCCGGACCCAGCAAAAAGACACTCTACGTTCCGATGATGGGAGCTGTCGGTCCGAACGGGAAAGAGTGGACAACTCCGGAAGGCGTACGCAACACCGCGATGACCATCTACAAAATCGCTATGGTGGCGGAAGGATTCAAGGGTCGCCCTAAATAAGTCCCGCTGCGGAAGATGTTGAATCCACGAGGCCGCCCCCCGCGCAGCGCAAGCGCGCGCGAAGCGTGAGCGCGATAGCGCGAAACCTCAAGCGATGCGCGCAGCCTCAAAAATGGAGTCGCCGTAATTCCAGTACGGGACTTAATAAAGACCTTGGTTTAACCTGTATCTATGAGTTCGAGATCGGCGACGGCATATCCCGAAGTCGAGGATGACACTTCCGATCAGCTTCAGCCCCTCTACCACGTCATTCTGCTCAACGATGAGGATCACACCTACGACTACGTCATCGAGATGCTGCAGAAGATTTTCGGGTTCCCGGAATCGAAGGCGTTTTCACATGCCGTCGAGGTGGACACGAAGGGAACAACCATCCTCCTGACGTGTGATCTCGAACAGGCCGAGCGCAAGCGTGATCTCATCCACAGCTACGGGCCAGACTGGCGACTCCCGCGCTCGTTGGGATCGATGGCGGCTGTGGTCGAACCCGCGACAGGATAAATGGATGACAAATGACCATTGAACAGTGAACATTCACTACTTGTTCATTGTTCAATGGTCAATGGTCATTTTACATTTAGAGCAAGGACACAGCTCCCTCAGATAGTCGAAGCTGTAGATGCCGGTGCGATGCCCGTCGCTCCATTCGAATTGAAGCGCGTACTGGCCGACCAATTCGATCTTTCGGAATTCCAGATCGTCGGGAATGTGGATGGGCAGAACGATTCGGATGCCGGTCATCTCGTCCTTGCACGAGGCGCAAGGACACATACCTCGAAGAACGGGCGCAAGATGATGCGTCTCGTGCCCATCGGCCCAGGTAATCATCAACTCTCCCGGATGGACCTTCTTTATCTTCGTCGGTGTGCTTGCTTGGGGACCGGGCACTTTCCAGGCTACTCCACTTCGAGCACCGGTGCTTCGAAAGTCCGGATGCTCACCTGAGCCGCAACGCGCTCCGTGATCTCGCGCAGCGTGCGCGCGCTCGGCGCATCCGGTTGCGCGATAACGATGGGTTGGCCGATATCCGACTGCGTACGGATCGCCAGATCCAATGGAACTTCGCCGAGAAATGGAATGCCCAATTCTTCGGCGGCACGGCGCCCGCCGCCGTGTCCGAAAATGTAATCCTGCGAGTTGCAATGCGGACAAATGTAATAACTCATGTTCTCGACGATGCCCAGAATCGGCACTCGCGTCTGCTGGAACATGCGAAGCGTCTTCATGGAGATCCGCAGCCCGACGTCTTGAGGAGTCGATACAATCACGGCTCCCGTCAGTGGTACGGCTTGCGCGAGGGTCAAGTGGACGTCCCCGGTTCCGGGCGGCAAATCAACAATCAAGTAATCCAGTTCACCCCACTCCACATCGAATAAACATTGCTGCAGCGCTTTATGGGCCATCGGGCCGCGCCAGATGAGAGGCTGATCGGATTTCACAAGCAAACCCATGGAGATGAATTTCAAGCCGGCGGCCTCTTGCGGGATCATCCGATTACCGACCGACTTGGGCGGAAGATCCAGACCCAGCATGATCGGGGTTGTCGGGCCGTAGATGTCGCCATCCAGCAAGCCGACTCGCGCGCCACATTGAGCAAGCGAGGCAGCGATATTCACCGCGATCGTCGATTTACCGACTCCTCCTTTACCACTGCCAACCGCAACAATATTGCGCACGCCCTTCAACGCCGATCTATCGAGTTGGGGCGTCGATCTCACTTCGCTGGTCATTTTGACTTCGACGTTCTCCACTCCGGGCAGACCTTTGACCAACGCGATGGCCTGGTCGCGCATCTGATCCTTCACCGGGCATGCCGGCGTCGTCAGGTTCAGATCGAAGGAAACTTTGCCGGAATCGATCTTCAAATTTCGAATAAATCCTAGCGATACAATGTCTTTCCGCAAATCGGGATCCTGAACCTGCTTCAAAGCGCTCAAGATCTGGTCTTCAGTCACCGCGGAATGTTTTTCGTCTTTGTTCCAAAAGGCCATCGCCTCAGTCCTCTCTCTCGATCCTTCGATCCTTCTTCACTCCTTCATTTTAGCAGGCGCCGCACCGTAATGCTTCGACCAAACGTCAATGTACTTGTAACCGGACCCGGTGTTGTAGATCAGGATCCGGTCATTCCTTTTCAGGAATCCGGAATGCCGCAGCTCTATCAAGGCCGCAATGCAAGCGCCTCCCTCAGGAGCGACGAATAAACCCTCGGTTCGTGCGAGTCCCTCGCAGCCTTCCATGATCTGCGTGTCGGAAACGGAGATCGCCGTCCCACCGCTCTCCCGGACAGCTTTCAAAACGAGAAAGTCACCCAGGGCCTTTGGAACACGCAAGCCGCTGGCAATGGTCTCGGCATTGTGGAAAAACTCGCTGAATTCGGCATTCTGCTCGAAGGCGCGGACGATCGGGGGACAGCCTTCCGCCTGGACGGCGATCATCTTCGGACGCCTGGAGCCGATCCAGCCGAGTTGTTCAAGTTCTTCAAATGCTTTCCACATACCGATCATCCCAACCCCGCCTCCAGTCGGATAGAAGATGGCATCCGGCAATTCCCATCCGAAATCTTCTGCAGCTTCGAAGCCCATTGTTTTCTTGCCTTCGATCCGGTAGGGTTCTTTCAGCGTCGATAAATCGAACCAGCCTTCGGTTGCTTTGCCCTCAACAACGCGCTTAGCGCAATCACTGATCAGGCCATCCACTAGAGTTACTTTGGCTCCAAATGTTTTGGCTTCGATGAAATTCGCAGCCGGCACGTCTCGAGGCATGAACACATACGCATCGAGTCCCGCGGCAGCAGCATATGCGGCCAGTGCTCCTCCGGCATTTCCAGCCGTGGGAATGGCGACTTTCCGGATTCCTAGCTCCCGGCACATCGAAATGGCGCAGGAAAGACCACGAGCCTTGAATGTGGCCGTCGGGTTGACACCTTCGTCTTTGAGCCAGAGGTCGTCGCATTCCAAACGCTCTCCAAGACGCTGCAGTTGATGCAAGGGCGTGAATCCTTCCTTTAACGACACGATGTTCTCGCGGTAACAAACCGGCAGCAGAGGCGCGTACCGCCACATGGTGCGCGGCGAGCCGGCGATCGAATCGCGATCCCACCGGCGTGCCAATTTTTGCAGATCGTACCGGACTAACAGCGGCCAGCCTGCCGTGCTCAGATTATGGATTTTTCCCGCTTCAAACTTCTCGCCCGTCCGGCTGCACTCCAGGTGAGTGATCGCTGTTCCTGTTTCCAAACTGCCTCCTTGGGAGTTGCACCCATTCATTCACATCTTCACGGCCCGGCGCCACAATTGTCAAACCCCAGCAGTACCGGTTCCGGCACCAGTTCGATGCCGAAACGGTCTCGGACCCCCGCGCGAATTTGCTTTGCGAGTTTCAGAACGTCGGCGGCTGTTGCGCCGCCTTTGTTCACGAGCGCGAGAGTGTGCTTCGTCGATAATCCGACGGGCCCAAGAGAATATCCTTTTGAGAAGCCCGCTTGTTCGATCAGCCATGCCGCAGCCGTTTTTACTTCGCCTCGGGGAGCTGGATAGCGAGGCAGGTCTGGGCCGGCGATCGATTGCAGTTGTCGAAACTTCTGTTCTGTGACGATCGGATTCTTGAAGAAAGACCCGGCGCTACGGCAATCGGGATCTCCGTCGACGAGCAGCATCGCTTTGCGCGCACGAATCCGGCGCACAGCGGCGCGAACTTCTGCCAGTGTCGCGTTTGCGGTTTTGCCTTCGAATTCCCGCTGAAGCTCCGGATAGCGAATGTGGGGAAGTCCGCCGTTGCTCAGCGCATAGGTGACGTTGAGCACCGCATAACGATCTTTCGCGGTGGTGTTGAAAAGACTCGTGCGGTACGTGAAGCCGCATCCATCGTGTGAGAGCTCAACGATCCGATCGGCGCTTCTATCATAGGCTCGGACGCTCAGGAGGACTTCGGAAATTTCCTGTCCGTATGCCCCGACATTCTGTACCGGTGTTCCCCCAACAGAGCCGGGAATGCCGCTGAGACATTCGAGGCCGGCTAAATTCCGTTCGACGCACAAGGCAACGAGCGGATCCCACTCCTCGCCTGCTCCGGCTCGCACAATCGTCTTCCCGTTGCTGCTTGCCCATTCGATGCCGCGGATACCGATCCGGATGACAAGACCCGGAAAACCCGTGTCAGCGATCAGCAGGTTTGAACCGCCCCCTAGCACAAAAATCGGCAGGACCTTTTCTTTTGCCCAGCGAATGGCTTCAACAACGGTTTCTTCGTCCGGCGCATCAATAAAGTAGCGCCCGGGGCCGCCAATACCGAAAGTCGTGAGGGGTGCAAGCGCGACGTTTTCGTGGATGAGTGCTTTCACCGAGGTTTCAGTTTAACATTGTGCGGTTAAGTGAATCTTCAACTCACGGCCCTCATCCTGTATTCGGTCCTCTTCATCGCAATCGGTTTCTTCATCTCGCGTAAAGTTCGAAAGGCTGATGACTTCCTTGTTGCCGGCCGCCGGCTCGGGCCCGGTCTTCTGGCAACGACATTTCTCGCGGCGAACATCGGGGCGGGATCCACTGTCGGCGCTACCGGTCTTGGCTACGCCTTCGGTTGGAGTGCCTGGTGGTGGGTCGGCTCTGCAGGCATCGGATCGTTCATCTTGGCAAACACGGTCGGACCGAAAATATGGAGCCTGGCAGCGAAAAACGGCTGGCGGACGGTGGGCGATTTTCTCGACCATCGATACAACCGGTCCGTTCGCGGCCTCATCGCCATTTTGCTGTGGATGGGGGCGCTCATGATTCTCGCAGGACAGCTCATTGCGATTTCGCAAATTCTCGAAATCGTCGTCGGGCTTCCCAAATGGCAAGGCTGCCTCATTGGCGGCATTGTCGTCAGTTCATATTTTGCTGCCGGCGGCCTCCTCGGCTCGGCCTGGGTCAATCTCATCCAATTCACTGTGAAGTTTACCGGATTCGTTCTCGCCGTACCTTTCGGTTTGGCGGCAGCCGGCGGATGGCACGCATTAGAGCCGACGATGGAAGCTTTACCCGGCCTGGGCGCGCGCGGAATTTTGTCTTATGCCTCCATTCTTGTGCCATCGTTCATCATTTCGCCGGGGTTGATCCAGAAACTCTACGGAGCGCGAGACGAGCGCACCGTACGTGAGGGCGTCAACTGGAACGCCGCCGGCCTTTTGCTGTTTGCGTTCGCGCCTGCAATTCTCGGCATCATCGCGCGAGCCCAATATCCGAACCTGTCGAATCGGGAACTCGCGCTTCCGATGGTCATGACTAAATTAATGCCGCCCTGGCTGGGACTCTTGACGCTGGCAGCCGTGTTTTCGGCCGAGATCAGCGCGAGCGACGCGATTCTGTTCATGCTATCCAGTTCGCTCAGCGTGGATCTCTACAAGACTTTCTTGCGGCCGGCGGCTTCGGATCGTGATCTGCTCTTTGCGGGACGCGTCGCTGCCGTCGCCGGAGCCTCGTTGGGGGTGCTGCTGGCGATCGCTCTTCCATCCATCATCTCAGCGCTTCAAATTTTCTACACGCTAATGGCCGTCGCTCTTTCGGCGCCCTTGATCGTCGGACTCTATTCTCGCCGGCCAACGGCGGCGCGCGCGATTGTGGCAATCATTATTTCGGTTGGTTTAACAGCGGCAACAGGATCGTCCGTGATAGGAATTCTTGCGGCTTTCGTGATAATGATTACTCCATGAATCGCAGAAGCTTCTTTCTTACTGCTGTGATTGGGGCCTTGTACCCGCCCCTGCAACAGAAAGAAGGATTCATCACCGACGTTGACGGTATCAAGGTCGGTCACTTCACGGATTCACGCCGGCCGACCGGCTGCACCGTCATCCTCTGCGAGCGAGGCGCGGTCGCAGGTGTGGATGTACGGGGTTCAGCGCCGGGAACGCACGAAACCGATCTGCTCAAACCGACCAACAGCGTCGACAAGGTGAACGCGATCGTGCTCTCCGGCGGCAGCGCATTCGGGCTGGATACGGCAACCGGTGTTACCCGCTATCTGGAAGAACACGGTTACGGATACGCATTCGCCGGCGGCAAAATCCCGATCGTGCCTGCGGCGATCCTTTTTGACCTCAATGTGGGTGACAGCCGGATTCGTCCCAATGCGGACGCCGGCTATCGGGCAGCGATGAACGCAAAGTCCGGTTCCTTCGAAGAAGGCAGTGTGGGGGCTGGTGCGGGCGCAACCGTTGGAAAGCTCAACGGTGGAAAGCGGATGAAAGGCGGCATCGGTACCTCGAGTATTAGGCTGCCGAATGGGATCGTGGTCGGGGCAATTGTTGCGGTGAATTGCGTTGGTGACGTTGTTGATCCAAAAACCGGCAAGATTGTCGCCGGCGCGCGCACACCGGACGGAAAGGCCTTCCTCAACATTATGGAAACCTACAGGTCCGGCAGAGGTGTGGCCCAAAATTCTCAGCCGGGGCAGAACACGACTATCGGCGTGATTGCAACGAATGCGCGATTCGACAAAACGCAAATGACCAAGATCGCCGAAATGGGCCACGATGGTATGGCCCGCGCGATCAATCCAACCCACACTCTCGAGGACGGCGACACGCTGTTCGCCCTCTCCACCGGAACGTCTACGGTTGCCGCAAACCATGGCGCCATCGGCGCTCTTGCAGCCGAAGCGGTTTCCGAAGCCATCCTCCGCGCGGTGATGAAGGCCAGGCCGGTTGCGGGAATCTTGAGCTATCAAGATTTGCGCTAGCGTGTTCATTCCCGTTGCAGTCCCCGCCGGGTACGAAATGTTATCGAATAGCGTGTGCTCTTTGTCGGAGGGATGCTGTGCTGCCAGCCCCAACGTGCTTCTCCCCGCATGAGGTAGGCGGATCGAGCTTCGAGCTCAATTGAAAGGCTCCGGGGATCCTTGCCTTTCTTGGGGGGATACCGCCGCAAGCGCATGCGGCAGAGCCGCCGAGCGAAACGCCGGCGATGATCTCGAATGTAAAAAATCTAGGAACTTTCGATCAGATGCCCGGGGGGCTGACGTGTTGGTTTTTAGCCGGCAACGTTGCAAACGCCACAGCGGTGCTTAGAGATGATCGCGGTCCAGCGCATAGTCAAAACAAGAAACGTGCGTTAGATTCAGCGCGCAACTGCGGCATCGCCGGTGTCACATACCGACGAACTGGCTTCCGCGGTGCTTTAGAACGGCGGCCCGGCGTCATAGAATAGAAACGACCGTGCCTGGAGGAACGCTCATCAAGCGCTGACGAATTCGTTTGTTGTAAGCAGGATGCGGTAGGTAAATATTTACACGTGGAGGTCCCATGTCCTTTTGCGTGAAGCATACTTTTTCAGTCCAAATACGATCGTATTTGCAAACGGCTGCGACAGCGCTGATTTTAGCAGCCACCGCGCCGCCTTTGCCCGCGCAGTGGCCGGATCATCCGACTCCCGGAGTGCCGCGCACCGCGGATGGCAAGCCCGCTCTGTCCGCGCCCGCGCTCCGGACCGCAGATGGCAAGCCGGATTTCTCGGGAATGTGGGGATGGGTGAACGTCGGCCCGCCGTGCGGCGCGCACTGCAACGATCTGCAAATCTCCCGTGAGTTTCTAAACATTGCCTATAGTCTGAAGGACGGTCCGCCCTATCAGCCCTGGACGGCGGAACTAGTCCAAAAACGGAAAGCGGACCTCGCGAAAGACGACCCCAACGTTCGATGCATGCCGCGGGGCGCTCCTCGAATCTGGACGGATGACTATTACAAGAGGATATTTCAGGTTGAAGGCCGTTTAGTCATACTGACCGAACGTAACATGCAATATCGACAGATTTTTATGGATGGGCGGCCTCTTCCCCCGGATCCGAATCCGACCTGGAACGGCTATTCTACCGCAAGGTGGGAAGGGGACACGCTGGTGGTCGAAACCTCTGGTTTCCGTGACGACTTATGGTTGGACTCGGACGGAAATCCTCTGACCAGCGCCGCCAAAATGACCGAGAGGATCCGGCGCCCGAACTATGGAACGCTGGAAGTCGAAATCACCATCGACGACCCGAAGGCCTATACCGCGCCTTGGACCGTTAGGATCACTCAGCCTCTCGTACTCGATAGCGAGCTCATCGATTATTACTGCCTGGAAAACGAGAAGGACTTCGTGCACATGGTAGGTAAAGGAGCCACGCCGCCGAAAGAACAATAACGTCGGACAAGCCTGGTAAGGCGTGCTGGCTCATCCGCCGCGAGAAGCAGCCTGTGCTCGCGGCAACCGAGGCGGATCAGGGGAAACATTATGCGTAATTCAAAATGGAATATCGCTTGTGCGCTTGTTGTCTTGGTCTTCATTGGCGCTGCCGATGCGCAGACCCTGCGGCCTGCTCCGGATTCGATCGAAGGACATCTTGCAGCCGGCAAGAACGTCTCGGGAGGCCGCGACGACACCCCTGATTTCTACGGCTTGGTTACGGCACTTTGTGTGGCGCCGCTGAACGCCCCTGCTCGGCCAGACGCTCCAGCGCCTAGAGAGAACCCCAATCGCAGAAGCACATACCTCGAGCCGAAAAAGGCTTTTGACGATCTGTATTGGATGGGCACGCCTTCCCGTTCGACTTGGGCTCTGACCACGAGCGACGGAATCATTCTGTACGATACGCAGGGCGTTTATGACGCGGAGGATGTCATTGTCGGCGGCCTGAAAAAGCTTGGGCTCGATCCGGCCAAGGTGAAATACGTCCTTATATCCCATGCCCATCAAAACGAAGTCGGCGGCGCGAAGCTGATGCAGGAACGCTATGGCGCGCATATTGTCATGGGAGCGGGCGATTGGGATATGGTCGACGAATCCATCAATGGCTTTCCGAAGGGAAAGCCGAAGCGCGACATTGTCGCCACCGACGGCATGAAGATCACGATCGGCGGCCGAACGGTGACCATTTATCTGATGCCCGGCCACACACCCGGAACGATTGGCGGAATCTTCCAGGTGCATGACCACGGCAAGCCGCTGACGGTGGCCTATTCAGGCGGTACCGAATTCAACTTCGTGAACGACGTGCCGCATTTCGACACCTATCTCGCTTCAGTGCGGAAATTTGCAGCCATCGCGGCCGCCGCCGGCGCCACCATCATCATGGGAAACCAGTCCCAGTTTGATAATGCGGTTTGGAGGCTCAGGATGCTGGCCGATCGGCGGCCCGGCGAGCCGCACCCCCTCGACGTCGGCGCCGCTGCCGTGGCGCGCTATTTTAAAATTGAAGACGAATGCGCGCAAGCGGTGCGCCTCAAGCTACTCGCCAAGTAAACTATTGCGGCAGCGCGAACACGTAGATGGCGTTGTTGCCGCCGGCCATATCCGATTCGGGCGTCAGACTGACTTGGGTTCCCGCAACCGCGCCTCCGCCGGCGGCAATGGCAATATATTGCCGCCCGTTGAGCGAATAAGTGATGGCGCCGCCAATTGTCTGAGAGGGAAGGCGCGTCTGCCAAATGAGCTGGCCGGTGTCGGCATCGAGCGCGCGCAAGTAATGATCCAAGCCACCGTTGAATAGCAGTCCGCTTCCCGTCGCCAGCACTGGCGAGTAATTCGCGACTCGCGTTTCCCAACTCCACACGGTTTTACCGGTCTCTACTGAGATCGCGTCGATGCGACCAACCTTGTCTTTGCCTGGCGGAAAATGAGCGACATTGGTCGTGTTGTAGACAAACTCGGGCTTGGCTTCGCGATCGGTGCGCGCCGTCTCGTCAATGCAAGCATTGGAAAGCGGCATGAACATGATGTTGGTCTTGGGATTGTAGGCGCCCATCGGCCAATCCTTGCCACCCGTAAAGGTTGGGCAGATCCGGTAAGTCTTGTTGACATCGGAAATCACCGACGCCTCGTTCACGCTGACCAATCCTTTTCCATCGATCTTCGAGATAAGGTTCTGCTCCACTGTCTGTTTTGCCCATAAGAATTCGCCGGTCGCCGCATCGAAGCTCCAGGCGATTCCGGTCTTGCAGGGAATGCCGGTCAAGGTCTTGCGGGGACCGCGGCGCGCGTTTGGATTGGTCGCCAACATGCCGGAGGCGTTCCCGTCAGGATTGACCGGCGTGTTGATGATCATCATTTCGAACGTGCATTCCTGGTCCCAATTGTCGCGCGGCAAGGTTTGGTGCTTCCAGACAACTTCCCCCGTCTTGGGCTTGACCGCAAAGCGTGTGTTGGTGCCCGCCATAGTCCCACCGATTGTTCCGCGTTGTGCCTCCGAAGCGGGACCGGCTCCGCTCGATCCGTAATAAACGAGGTCGAGATCGGGATCGTAAGTGAGAAGGCCCCAAACGCCGGTCATCCAGCGCTTGTCAAACGGAGCGCCTCCCCAGGTATCGTACCCGGGCTGGCCGGCGCGCGGGATCGTCTCGTTTCGCCAGACCTCCTCGCCGTCGGTGACATTGTGGCCAGTTACGTAGCAGCCGAAGCCGGCCACCTGACAGGTACTGCCCGCGACGACTACGCCGTTCATGACGATCGGACCGCTGGAATTCTGGACGAACAGGTTGCCGCCGCGGTTGCTCTGCCACACCCGGCGGCCTGTACGAGCGTCCAGCCCGACAATGAAATTGTTCCAGGTGGCGAAAATGACTTTGTCGCCATACAGCGAGATGGAGCGCTTGCGCTGCCCGTGGATCGCTGGGAACTCTTCCCGCGCCGGCAATGGGTGGCGGTATTCCCAGAACAGGTCGCCGGTGCCGGCATCGATCGCCTGGATGACGTCCCCCGGATTGCCCAAATACATGACTCCGTCGTGGACAATGGGTGTGATCTCATTCAGACCGGGAGCCATCATGCGTGACCACACCAATTGCAGATTCTTGACATTGCCCTTGTTGATCTGCTCGAGCGGACTGTAGCCCCAGCCCTGATAATTACCGCGGTACAACAGCCAATCCTCGGGCTTGGGAGATCGCAACATCGCATCGGTGACGGGCACGAAATTCGGAACCGTCTTTTGCGGTGGGGGTGCGTCCTGCGCGGGAGCCTGGGCATCTCCTCGAGCGCCTACAACGCACAACAAGGCAATACTTAGCAGCAAATGCCTAATCGGATATCTCATCGCACTTCCCTCTCTCGGTTTCAAACTGGATGACAATAGTTATGAGACTTTAGCGCACTCCGCCGGAACCTTCAATTCGGAACGAACATTCCCCTTCCTCTGCGAGGAGGGGAATACGCTTAGCGGTGTGGGAGGGAGGTGCGATCGTACCGCGCGTCGCCTTCAGTCTGACTCAAGACCAAATGCGTCACCGTGCCATTTGCGTCCAGGAAGAACTCCGCGGCGGCCCCTGTCGATTCAAACCGCGTCTCCGATTGAGGGATCAGAGGAAGGGCGTTCAGGTATAGCTGGCCATTGATCACGGCGACGGTTTGGGTATTACCCATGAAACCTGCAACAACCCGGGACCCGCCGCGAAACTCATAGGTTCCGGCGTACTTTGCGAGAACGGCGGAGCTGAGTTGCACGGCGGCGTTCGCCTTGGCCACCAGGCGAACGGTGTCCCGCTCATTTTCGCAAACGGTCTCCAGCATCTCGGTATCCGGTGCGTAGCTCACCGCCAACGAGATGCTCAGAGGCTTGGTCAACGTCTCGGGATCGTCGAAAGTGATCTGAAACTGCATGTGTCCGAAGTCGACACGCCGGAATCTCTCCGTTACGCGCAGGCTTTCGGAATGAGGGTGGCCGGCTCTATCGAGCCAACTCCGGTCATTGAACCCTGAGGTCTCGACCACTAGCGTGTCGCCCTCCCAGTGGCCCACCGAGTAACCTAACCAGCTCGGGTTCGGATCGTTGGCTAGTTTGCGCCCATCCGTGAAGATCTGCCGATAACGCCCGCTGCCACCTTCGTAAAGCAGCGCCAGCATCGTGGGCGACTGGATGATTCGGTACATCCCGGCAAGAATCTCCGAAGGACCGCCCGGAAGGCAATGTGTGACGGGATCGTCCCGCCTGAAGTCCGCGACGCGCTTCATGAAGAGAAGATGCTGGGGTCGCCACTGTGGATCCTGAGCTTCGCGTTGTTCGCCGCGCTTGCACCCGCTCCCGACCTGCGCCGGCGCATGCTCGCCGCGCTGGTGATCGAGTTCGCGATCGCCGCCTGCGGAGTCGTTCACTTCATGGCGACGCAGCCGCCTATCTGAGCGGATCCGAATGAGGCGGCTGCGGTATTTCCATGGCGCCGTCTAGGCGTAAGCAGGCCGATGCGCGCGGAGGAACGAACGTATCTGGCGCACCGCTAAGGGAATCCGCTCCTTGGGCTCCTTCCACGGGTACATGCTCACTTCGGATTTCGGCGCGAGCATCGCGGCCTCCATCGCAACGGCGTACGGATGCGCCGGGACATCGTCCGGCAGGATCAGTACGGGCGTCTGGCAATTGCGCACGAAATCGCGCGTCACGGTCAAGACGAAATCGGCTTTGGTGCGGTACATGTTGGTCAGATATTTCTCAACCATCTCCATCGTGATGTCGGGCCGGCGCTTGACCAATTCCGGACCCCAGCCGGTCATGCTGCCGTCGTAGAGCAGGGTGGGCATCTCCGGCCGGAAACCGACCGGCTGCGCCAGCACGGCCGCGACAACACGATCGGGCGCCCGCTTCAGGAGATTCCAGATGAATGGGCCGCCGATGCAGAAGCCCATCACCATGAACTTGTTGATGCCCAGGTGATCCAACACACCGAGCTGGTCATCAGTGTGTGTATCCCATGGCCGGTCGATTTCGAGCGGACCCGAGGACTGGCCGGAATTGGCGTTGCGCAAGTCCGCCGCAATGCAACGGTACTCTCCTTTGAACTCCTCGATCACATTAAAGGGATTTCTCAAGCCGGCGATCGTCGAGTTCAATCCCCCGCCGGCAATGAGCAATAAGGGGAAGCCGGAACCGGCCTCTTCATAGTGGATGCGAACCCGGCCCTTTTCATAGAAAGACGTGGCAGCTCCTCCCTGGCCAGTCTCTCCAGCAAACACGCGCGGCGCTGCGGCCATCGCCGTTGCCGCGACGCCTGTTCTCAGTATTTTGCGTCTGATGGGATCCATAATCGGCGTCCTCCTCGGTCATTGTTATGGCCGGTATTTTAACAGAACAGTGCTCTTCGGATGGGGCGGACCTGCTTTGCCCCACGAAAAGGGGAACGAACCACAAAAGGCACAAGAAACTTCTTTTTGTGCTTTTTGGCCGCCTTTTCTGCCTTTTGTGTACCAGTTCCCCTGTATAATCCCGCGCTACGCCCGGCCGACGAGCCCCGCCTTGTAGAGGCGTTCGTCCATAAACCAACGCCGGGTCGGATGAAAAATCGGGGTGTGTTTGATATCGACGAGATGTTCGGGGATGGCCCACAGAGGTTCTTCTGAGGTCATCCAGTGAATCGGGTCGAATCGTGTAAGGCTGACTGGACGGGAATAGGCGCGGAGGGTCTTCTCTCCATCCAGATTGTAATAATGTTCGAAGTAGGAAATTACGAGTTCGCGAAGTGTGCGATAGATCGGAGAACGGAAACGGAGGCCCGCGTAATTCGATTTCCCGATCGCGCCCCAGCAGCCGTTCGTCCGATAAACGGCAATCACGTGGTCGACGTCACGCACCGCCTCCAGATCGAGAATCAGCGGAGGGCGGCCCATAACGCGCTGCGCCGCCGCGGCGAATACGGCGCCTTCGAAGCAGTGCGCCGTGTTGTGACGGATAACCAGGCGTGGCGAGTAACACGTTTCGCCCTCTTTCTCCTTGTTGTAAGGCAAGTCATCCAAGTACTTCTGAATTTTTTCCGGACTCGACAGCTTACGAAACAACCGGAGTTCGCTTTTCTGCAGTGTGTCCATCTGGCCGTTATTCTTTGTCGATGGTGCCCTCTATGATTCTTCGGATACGCTCGGGAATCGGCGTCGACTTGAAATTCGCCGTATCGACACAGACCACGGTGACGTAGCCGGCTGCGAGGCTCTCGCTTGTGCGATCATTGAGGAAAACAAAATCGTACTTGACCGTCTTGAGCCCCTGAAATTGTGGATTCAACTGCACCCGGATCGCCTCTCCATACCAGATGGGTTTTGAAAACTTGGCGAAAGCCTCCACACGCGGAAGCCAAATACGATTTTCTACGAGGAGACGTTGCCGATCCTCACCGGCAGCGCGAAAGAGTTCTTCTTCGGCCTGCTCCATCAGCCGGAAGTAGTGCGGGAAGAATACGATACCTGCAGGGTCCGCGTCCGCCCAATATGTTTGAAATCGCACCTCGAACATGACGCGGGATTCTAGTGTCCCGTCTCCTAAATAGCTATACCGTTGTTGCGAGCGCAACGGCCCCGGATTCTAGGAGCGACGAGGGAGCAATGCTCTTTCATTGTGACCGAGGAGCGACAACGAAGACGGGGCCGTTCCGCCGCAACCCGAAGGGCCGATGGGGGTTGCGGGCGATCTCGTCGTCGCGATTCGTCGGCGATGAAAGAGCATCTGCCTCCTCATCGCTCCTCGACCTCGCCTCGCAAGCCCCATCGGCAACGGTATAGCTATTTAGGAGACGGGACACTAGCATTGTTAGACTGCATTCCATGGCGATGTTCTTTTCCGATTTTGCCTCGAATCTCGGCGGGCCCAAGAATCCCCTCTACGTACTGCACGAGCGATTGAAGACGGAAGGACACCCGATCGTGGACCTCGTCCGCGGCAACGTGAACGAACAGGGAATCGTGTATCCTCCCGAGATCCTGCAAGAAATTCTGGCGAGAGCAGCCAATCGAGCACGCGTCTATCGGCCCGATTCTCTGGGCCAGTGGCCGGCGCGCGAAGCGATCGCGCAATATTACGGGAGCCTGCGCGTGCCGCCGGAACAGATCCTGATCACGCCGGGGACGAGCGTCTCGTACTGGTATTGTTTCAAGTTGTTGGCGGAGCGGGGCGATGAAATGCTGTGCCCGCAGCCGTCATATCCGCTGTTCGACTACATTGCGCGGTTGGCGGGCGTCGAGATGACGCATTACCGGCTCGTGGAATCGAGGCAGTGGGCGATCGATCTCGATTATCTGGAGAACCAGATCACCGTACGGACCCGCGCGATCATTCTCATATCGCCGCACAATCCCACGGGTATGGTTGCCGATGAGGAGCAATTGCGAGGACTAGCTGAAATCGCTACGAGGCATTCGCTGCCGATTATTTCCGATGAGGTATTCGGCGAATTCCTCTTTGGCCGGGATGCGTTTCCCCGAATTGCCACAACTGACGCGCCACTCGTCTTTACATTGAATGGCTTGTCGAAGATGTTCGCGCTTCCCGGAATGAAGATCGGCTGGATGGCGGTTACCGGCGATCCCGGCCTCGTCAGGAAATCGATGGCGGCGCTCGATCTGATCTCCGATACATTTCTGCCCGTGAATGAAATCGGCCAATTTGCCGTTCCGGAAGTCTTCAGCCGCGGCCAGGATTTTCTAGCCCGCCTCAAAAAATGGATCTCAGCGTGCCGTGCTGCTGCTCTGGCGAGCCTGGAGGGAATTTCTTTCGTTCCGCCCCAGGGAGGCTTTTATCTCACGATTCCAATCTCGCATGATGAAGAACGGGCGGCTGCCGGTCTGCTTGAAAGAAATCGAATCCTCGTCCATCCGGGCTACTTTTATGACATTTCGCCGGACCACCTCGTCATGACGTTCATCGATGAACGCGACTCGATCTCTGTCCATTTCGCGGAAATCGCTACAGTTGCACATTCTTGAACCGTTCGCGCAAGACTTTCTTGTCGAATTTTCCGACACTCGTTTTCGGTACTTCCTCGATGAAGACGATTTCGTCGGGCAGCCACCACGCCGGCAGATGCGAGCGCAAGGCTTCGAGAATCTCTTCTTTGGTAATGAGGTTTCGGAATTCCGGTTTGGGCACGATGCAAGCCAGCGGCCGCTCCTGCCAGCGATCGTGAGCGACTGCAATGACGGCAGCCTCGAGAACTTTCGGATGCGCCATGATCGCGTTCTCCAACGCCACGGAGGAAATCCACTCGCCGCCCGATTTTATAAGGTCTTTGGTGCGGTCCACGATCTGCACAAAACCGTGTTCATCGACAGTCACGACATCTCCGGTGTGCAGCCAGCCGTCTGCGAATTGCTGCCCTTTGTAGTAACGGTCCGCCACCCACGGACCACGGATGCGAAGCTCGCCGGACTGCCGGCCGTCCCAGGCGATTTCGCGGCCCTGCCCGTCGACGACACTCATCTCTAATCCCGGGATCAGGCGGCCTTGCTTGCCCCGTTGCCGCAGCTTGTCTTTTTCGCTCCAATCTTCCATCGCGGCCGTCAGGCGGCTGACCGTAGCCAACGGTGAAATCTCGGTCATCCCCCAAGCCTGGACAATAGGAACGCCGAACTTCCGCTCATAAGCCGCAATCAAACTCTGGGGAACGGCGGCGCCGCCGGAAGCAATCGTCCGCAGGCTGCCGATGTCGTAATGCACCCGATCCAATTCTGCCAGCATCGCGATCCAGACGCTGGGAACAGCGGCGGTAAGCGTCACTCGTTCGTTCTGTATTAGTTCAGCGAAGGTTTTACAGTCCGGATGCGGACCCGGGTAGACCTGCTTGGCCCCGACCATGGTGGCGGCGTACGGCATTCCCCAGGCGTTGACGTGAAACATGGAGACAATCGGCATCACCGTGTCGCGTTCCGCAAGAGCAAAAGCATCGGGCAAACATAAGGCCAGGGAGTGTAACGAGAGCCCGCGGTGGGAATACACGACGCCCTTAGGTTCTCCTGTTGTCCCCGATGTGTAACAGATCCCGGCCGGCATATTTTCGTCCAACTCGGGGAACTCGAAATGGGCGGATCCGTTTCGCAGCAGGTCTTCGTAATTGTGCGCAGGCCGCAACGAAGTCGTCGGCACTGTTCCGTGCGGGTCCGACAACATGACAACAAAATTCCGGACGCTGTCGAGTGAAAGCCGTTCGACCAAAGGCAGAAGATCTTCGTCGAGAAACAATATCTTGTCTTCCGCATGATTGATGATGTAGGCGATTTGATCGCGCGAAAGACGCAAATTGGCGGTATGCAACACAGCACCCATGCAAGGCACGGCATAGTACAGTTCAAGGTGCCTGTGACTATTCCAGGCGAGTGTTCCGACGCGATCGCCTTGGCCTATTCCCAACCCTCTTAGCACATTCGCGAGTTGCGCGACCCGGCCGGCAAAATCCCGATACGTGTAGCGAAAGACGCCTGCTTCGAGCTTCGAAACGATCTGTTTGTCAGGAAAGAACGCACGGGCGCGCTTCAGATGATTGGTCAAGGTTAGCGGATAAGCCTGCATTGTTGTTACCTTGCCATTATACGTTCCGTAATAGAATCAGCGTTTGACTCATAAAGACCAAGCCTCGATCATCTACCCGGACGCCCCTCCGGCGCCGAGTCCTGCCGAGGAAGAAAGCCTGGACGTCTGGGGTTTCCGCGACACGCGCTTCGATTTCAACGAAAACGGCCACGTTATTATTCGCGGCAGCCGCTACGAACTGAGTGGGAAGGAACTACCGCGCTTTCTGCCGTGGGTCCGTGAGGTTCTCGAATGCGACGTGAATCCAAGAAATATCAACGCCCCAAGCTATCCCACTACCATTCCCGACCCGCAGGTTTCTTCTGCTTTTGTCAATGACCTGAAGCAGTTCTTGAGGCCGGATCAGCTGGACAAGGCTGGAGAAATGCGCCTCCGCCACGGGCATGGACACACTCAGGAGGAAATGTACTCGATCAAATACACCAGGTTGGGACGCATTCCGGACATCGTGGTTTATCCCGAATCCGAAGCCGAGGTAGTGAATCTGGTCGAGGCAGCGAAAAAACATGGTGTTTCGCTGATCCCTTATGGCGGCGGCACCAATGTGACCGATGCGCTCCGCTGTGACACGCGGGAGCAACGCACGATTGCCTCGGTCGATATGAGGCGTATGAACCGGATTTTGTGGATCGACCGGACAAACATGATGGCATGTATTGAAGCGGGGGCTGTCGGCCGCAACATCATGCGCGAGCTCGAGAAATACGGTGTCACGATGGGACACGAGCCCGACAGCGTCGAATTTTCCACACTCGGCGGCTGGATCGCCACGAACGCCAGCGGGATGAAAAAGAATCGCTATGGCAACATAGAAGATCTGGTGCTTGACGTCGGCGTCGTCACCGCCTCGGGCAAGCTCGAACGCACAAGCGCTTCTCCTCGCGAATCGGTAGGCCTGGATCTGCGGCGTTTGATATTCGGTTCCGAGGGGATACTTGGGATTATCACTGCTGCGGTCGTCAAAATTTTTCCGCTGCCGGGGGTTCAGAAATACGGATCGGTCCTGTTTCCCACGTTCGAACACGGCTTCGCATTCATGTACGATCTGGCGCGCGAAGCTATTCCGCCGGCCAGCGTCCGCCTGGTGGACAATCTTCAATTCCGATTTGGTTTGGCGCTAAAGCCGACATCCCAAGGCATGCTGGCGGATTTGAAAAGCAAAGCGGAAAGATTTTTTGTCACGACAGTCAAAGGATTCGAACCCGGCAAGATGGTCGCCTGCACTCTTGTCTTTGAAGGAACGAGTGCTGAAGTCGAGCAACAACAGCGTGACTTGTACCGCATCGCCGCGCGGCATGGCGGTATGAAGGCGGGAGCCGAGAACGGGCGCCGTGGTTACCAATTGACCTTCAGCATCGCCTACATTCGCGACTTCCTGATGAACTATTACATCATCGCGGAATCCTTTGAAACCTCAGTTCCGTGGAGCCATGCGCTTGCTTTATGCGAAAACGTGAAACGGCGGCTGGTGGATGAATACCAACGACGCGGCTTACCCGGCAAACCATTCGTTTCGGCCCGAGTGACCCAGATATATCCCACGGGCGTGTGCATCTACTTTTACTTCGGCTTTTACTACAAAGGGATCCCGAACCCGCAGGAGGTTTATCTCGAGCTGGAAAATATGGCGCGAGACGAAATTCTGAAATCGGGCGGATCGCTGTCGCACCACCACGGAGTGGGGAAATTGCGCCGCGCCTTCCTGCCGCGGATCATGTCGGAAACTGCGATTCGATGGAAGCATGAGCTGAAGAAGAGTCTCGATCCAGCGAATATCTTCGGAGCCGGCAATCAGGGTCTCGATGCCCGATGAGCGCCAAATGGGCCATCATCACGGGCGCGTCTTCCGGCATAGGCAGATCCCTGGCTTTCGAATTTGCCGGCGGCGGCTTTAACGTCGTCCTGATCGCGAGAAATAAGACAGCCCTGGCTGAAGTCGCTGCGGAGTGCTCGCGAAGAAGCGGGGTGGAGACGGAAATTGTGAGTGCGGATCTTTCCGATACAAATGCGCTGGATGATTTTATATCTGCGCTTTCGTCCGAATCCCGCCGTTACGAAGTCCTGGTCAATAATGCCGGTTTCGGCATTCACGGAGATTTTGCGTCCACGGATATCGACCAGAATATCCAGCTCGTGAACGTTCAAGTTGCCTCGGCGCTAAAGCTCACCAGAGCCGTGCTGCCGGCGATGATTGCGCGCCATAGCGGCCACATTCTGAACGTGGCCTCGGTGTATTCGTTTTCGCCGGTCCCGTTTCAATCGGTTTACGCAGCGTGCAAAGCATTCCTGCTCTCGTTTTCCTCGGCTCTAGAGAATGAGCTCAAAGAAACCGGCGTCCGTGTGACGGTATTTTGTCCAGGAGTCACTCAGACTGAATTTCGTTCCCGTGCAGGTATTGGAGAAAAGCGCACCAGCAGCGGCATGACTGCCGAAGCCGCCGCCCGCATTGCCTATCTCGAAACGCTTCGCGGCAAACACATCGTCGTGCCTGGATTGGTCAACCGCTTGTTCGTATTTCTCGCGCAGTTGCTCCCGGATTCAACTGTGGCCGGCCTCGTCCGCTTTATCAACCGGCAACGGGGGCAGAGGTAATTGGGGGACGCACCCCGAATTCTGAACTTTAGAATTCGGGGTGCGTCCCCCAATTACCGCTTCAGCTCGTCGTAGGCCGCCTTCAGGTTTGTCTGCGCGCTCGCGAACTGCGTATTCACCGTAACGACGTAACCTTTGAACCTCACAGGAACTTTGTATTCGGAAGCGGCCTGGTCGATGGTTTTTCCCGCCTTCATCTGGTTGCGTGCAAAGGTGACGAAGTCCTGGCTGAAGTCGGCATATTCCTTGAAGTCATTCCAGGTGGTGACCGGAATGTGCCCCGGAATGATCGTATCAACGTCCTTCACGCTAGCCGCCGCCTTGGCCAAAGTCGAAGCGTGAGCAACGGCGCTGCCGCCGTTTCCGGTATCGATGTAGGGCAGCGCTTTCCAGGCAAACATGTCGCCGGCGTGCATTGTGCGGAGGGCGGGGAACACGACGAAGCTGTCGCCACTGGTATGGCCGGGGCCAAAATAGTACAGGTCGACTTCATCTTTTCCTTTGCCGATCGTGAGTTTGTCCTTATACGTTCGCTTCGGCAGGAATTTCGCTTTGTCGCCTTTAAACTCATCCATCTTGGCCATGTTCGCTTTTGTATTTTCGTGCACCACACCGTCGACAGTCGTTCCAAAGAACTCATTGCTGCCGGTGTGGTCGCCATGCGTGTGTGTGTTGATGATCGTGGTCACCGGCTTATTCGTGACGGTCTTGATTCGCTCGAGAAGCGTTGGTCCCCATCCAGGCAGTTTGGTATCGACAACGACGACGCCGGAATCGGTGACGAATACCGCGGTGTTGCCGCCGCTGAACGCATTCTGATCCGCTACGCCCGATCCGGTGATGACATAGAGATTGTCTTTCACCTTTTCTATTTTCGTCGCTGCGAGTGCCGCCGGCGACGGACCTTGGAATCCGGACACGACAAGCGGCAAACAGCCCAACACCACGATGATCCCGAGCACTATTCCTCGCTTCATCTGATCCTCCTTTTCATTTCGGGCAATTCATCCTCTTCTCCCTGCGAACACCGGCCGGATCCATTTTTCGATTCCTTTGGTGTGAATATTCACCCAGTAGTCTGCCCAGTCGATGGTTTTGGGGTCCCATTGCACCCGTTTCAAATCCTCGCTCGTCAGCATCCGCGCGGCTTCGTGAATGTTGCGTGTTTCAAAAATGAACGAATTGTGAAACATGAACGGCAGGAACTTGTCGAGCGTCACTTCCTGCCGGCGGATCTGCCGGCGCGTATCGCGAAGACTCTTGAGATACGGCCCAACCTTCTGAGGACCGAGAATCGTTTTCCCTAAAGTCAAGGCGGCATGAATTACGTCCAGGCCGCGATGCACCCGCGCGCGCCGGGCTGCGAGCGATTCTACGGTGATCACTTGCGTGTCCACGTAGGCCTTCCACAAATTCGCGAGGCGGCTGCCGTTTTTTTTATGTTTGTGTTTGTACCGCGAATTCATTCCGAGAAAAGCCACGAGGCGGGGCAGCATGATCGGATTTTCGTCGGCTGACGCCAGATGATACACCGGCTTACTCTTGCCACAGAGGACAGCAGCCGTGACAATCAGGATGCCGGATGCCACCAGATCTACGGGAATGATTTCGAGAGGTCCATTGCGTACAGGCCAACCCTTAACCCCGTCACCTCCCATGAGTACCAGGGGGGCCGAGGTAGTGAACCCTTCGTTCCAGCCGGCGAACGGAAAGTGGAGAGACGATTCGACAATCGCCGGGCGCACGATCGAATACGTCAAACCGGGCGTTTGAGCGATCAATTGCTCGCCCATGCTCTTTGTATAGGTATACGTATTGGTCCAGCCCCAGTACTCCGCGCGATTCATACCGCCTTCGCGCAGGCGCTCGCGCAGAGGGCGCGGATCGCCGGCGCGGTTCTGGCGCATTTCATTCACGAATGTTTCGTACCATTGGAGCTCTTCGGCAACCGAGAAATGCCGACCGTCGGCGGCGTCACGAAAAGGGAAATAACCGATCGAGACGTCCTCCGGTATACGGCCATTCTTTTTGCCGGCAACGTAGCTTGTGGACACGTGCACGAGTTTCGCGTTGAGCAGCTGCACAAGCTCGATCAAGTGCTCGGTACCATAGATGTTCGTGTCGAACGATTCATTTACGGGCGGATCGAAATCGACAACTCCCGCCAGATTCACCACCACGTCGACTTTGTCTTTCAGTTGCTCAATGGCGCCTGGAGGTATGCCGCATAACGGTTGATCCAAGTCGCCCTCGACCACCTGCACCTTACGCAGGATTTCTTTCCCTCCGATGCGCTCGACTACTGGCCGCAGCGGAGGCGAGTGCAGAATCTCCATATAAAAGCGCTCCTCGCCAGGGAGATTCTTCTTGCGGCGCACCTGGACGACGAGACGCTTCAGCTCCGGAAAGCGATCCAGAACCATCGCCAGGACCACCTTGCCGACGAAGCCGGTGCCGCCCAAGAGGAGCATCGTTTTATTCGCGAAGGCGTCGATTGCGGAGATCTCACCGGTTCCTTCCATCGGAACCGGATCCCCGGTTTCGTATTCGCCGCGAACGGGATTCCACTGCCAACTCGTGAGCGCTTTCATCAGACCGCCTTCGCTGGTTTCAGAAAAGGCGGAAACGTCGAGGAGGCCTCACGCAATTCGAGAATCGGCCAATTCTTTTGTACCGCGACGCGCCGCAACCGGCGCGTGGGATTTGTCGCCACAGGGAATCCGACAGAGGAGAGCATCGGAACGTCAGCCGAACTGTCGGAAAAAGCGCAAGACTGCGCAAGATCAATACCCTCGCGTGCGGCATATACACGAACACTGCGGGCCTTTTCGTTCTCCGCCAACAAGGGCGGAAGGACCCGGCCTGTGGCAATGTGGTCTTTGAATTCGAGCCGATTGCAAATAACCTCTTCGATGCCGAAATGCAGCGCGATAGGGCGGATCGTGAAATCGAGCGTTCCAGTGACGAGGACGTTGCGGTAGCCGAGCTCGGAGGTTGCACTGATGAGGGCTTGAGCCTGAGGAAAAATCGAAGGCTTCAGCGTCACCTCAAAAAGGTCGTCGGCCAGCCCAATGAGCCGGTCGCGGTGCATCCCGCGATATGCACGAAACGAGAAGATGTTGAATAGAGAACGGGAGTACAAATCGAGTCCAAAAAGCAGGGGAACGCTCAATAGTACCTTGGTGAGTTGATAGGCGCTTTTGATCAGCGAACGGTCGTTGCGCGCGTAATACGCATGCATCGTGACCAGATTGCATGATAACAATGTGCCGTCCAGGTCGTAGAACGCGGCCTTGTTCATAGAGCGGCAAACATTATAGCTGACACTATTGTAGCGGTGCTCTATTGCTTGAGGCTCCGCGCTATCGCGCTTGCCCTTTGCCGAGCGCCGGCTTCTGGTTTCGATTCAACGAAAGGCCGGCAGTCATAGAGGGTATGAATAAAATTGAAATTGCGCAAGACCCACCCTCTCCCAGAGCGAAGAGGGACCGCAGCCAAAATATCGTTTCATGTACACCGTCGCGATTGTCAATCCACGTGCCGGGCGCCGGAAGACGATTCAAATCCCCTCGGCTACTGAAATCTTGGAAACCCAGGCCCCCGGACATGCCATCCAGTTAACTCGCGACGCCATCCGAAGAGGAGCGCGGACGATCATGGCTGTCGGCGGCGATGGCACGATCAATGAAGTCGTCAACGGATTCTTTGAAGAGGAACAGTTGATCGCAACCGATACCGAATATCGGGTGAACCGCCTTCGCGCGGCGTCCAAAGAATCCGTGCTCGTCGAGATCGACGGAGAGTCGGTGGGAAAGCTGCCGATCGAAATTTCCATTGTGCCGAAGGCTATTCGTGTCTGGATGCCATGATTTCCCGCAGATTAGGCGTGTGCCTCACCAAAATAATGGTGAACATCAAATAAGCCAAGAGACCCGGCTGTGTGCCGATCAGGCCGAGCACAACGGCGGAAATCACAAACATCGTGGCAAGCGAAGCAATCGCGCCTTCCTGGCGCCAATGAACCTTGCGGCCGAAAAATCGAAGAATAAGGTAGAGAGGCAGGCAGACCAGCGTGATCCAGGGCTCCAGAAAGAGCAGAACTCCCACGGTGGTGGCTACGCCTTTGCCGCCGTTGAATTTCAAAAACGGGCTCCAGCAATGGCCCACGACTGCAGCGATTGCGATGAACCACAATGCGCTTGCCGAAATTTCACCGGGGCTAAGCAACAAGAGCGCTACGTAACCTTTCGAGATGTCGCCGATAAGCGCCACACCCGCACGCCTCAAAGCCAGAATCATTTCACTTTGTAACCGAAGTTCCGCAGAAGCGCCTTGCGCGCAGCCTTATCGGAATCCTTTTCCAGGCCTTTTGGTGACGATCCGTCGATGACGCCCATGATGCCTCGGCCTTGATCGGTCTCGGCGACGACAACTTCAAGAGGATTCGCGGTGGCGCAAAAGATCCGGCAAACTTCCGGACACATTTTAATGGAATTGAGAACGTTGATCGGGAAAGCATCACGAATCAAAATCGCGAAAACATGCCCCGCCCCGATGTTCTCGAGAATTCCGGCGGCACACTGCGTTAAATCGCCGTCATTGCCTTCGTAACGGATGAGACAAGGTCCCGATGCTTCCGTGAAGGCCACGCCGAATTTGATGTGAGGAGACGAACCCGCAAGGATTTCGTAGAGATCCTCGGCGGTCTTAATGAAATGTGTCTGGCCAAGGATAATATTGGTGCCTTGGGGAATCTCGACGCGAACCGTTTTCAAATCCATATCCACTCCGCGTGTTAGAATTTCAAGGATGATACGCCACTACGCGGCTAAGGGGCTTCAATTGCTCGGCCTTATTGTAACCGGGGAAGCCCTTTTGAATTACTTCGGCGACATGGGCGGCCTCTTGAAGTTTGCCTCGCTTGGGGCCGGGCTTTTTTATGTAGGCTGGTTTGTCCAGTCACGCGGCAACAGATAGGTTAAAGGTGTCTCGATATTATCGAAGTTCATTTGGTGCGTTTGGACCAGGCGGAATCAGCCCCGTTGTCAAAACGCTGATCATTATCTGCTCGACGGCGTTTCTCCTGCAAATCTTTGACAGCATTGCAGGTGGAGCCACATTCATAAGCAAATTCGGCTTGGTGCCCTATCAAGTTACTCACCGGTTTTACCTGTGGCAGCTTGTGACATACATCTTTCTCCACGGCGGCTTTCTTCACATCCTTTTTAACATGCTCGGTCTCTGGATGTTTGGGACCGACCTGGAAAGATTGTGGGGCAGCCGGGCATTCACGAAATTCTTTTTCATTTGCGGAATCGGCGGAGCAGTTTCGAAGACGTTGCTGAATCCGCTAAGCCAGCAAACCACGATCGGCGCGTCCGGAGCGATCCTGGGCATCCTCGTTGCTTATGCCTTTCTCTTTCCGGACCGCATGATCATCCTCTACATCTTTCCTATTAAGGTGAAATGGTTCGTGATCGGCACCGCTGCGTTTACCGTGCTGTCGTCGATACAAGACGGAGGCAGCACCGACTATCGAGTTCACTTGGGCGGCATGCTGTGCGCGTTGCTGTATATGAAAGGACGGCACGTCGTCACGGACCTCAAGTGGCATTACGACCGCTGGCACCGCAATCGCCTGAGACGTAAATTCGACGTGTATTACAACGAACGGCGCCGCGACGACGATCAAGAACGATGGCGTCGGTGGAAGAATTGAGGCCCGCACCCGCCTCGTCAGCCTTACGGCTGCCGCGTCGGTCTTTTCCAGAAGGAGAGGCGAGATTCCGTTCCTATAATCGCTGGCTGCAGGAAAAATTCGGCGAGAGAGTCTATAAGGTCATCGTGGACGCCGGATTCACCTGTCCTAATCGAGACGGCACGGTGGCGGTCGGCGGCTGCGCGTACTGCAACAACAACTCGTTCCGGCCGCCATCCGCGATCAAAACAGATCCGATTCGCGATCAAGTCCGCGAAGGCATCGAATACATCCGAAAGCGGTTCGATGCGCACAAGTTCATCATCTATTTTCAGCCCTTCTCCAACACCTACGCGGAAACAGAATATCTGCGCCGGCTTTATCGGGACGCGATCGATCACCCTGAGGTCGTCGGCCTCGCCATCGGCACCCGGCCTGATTGCGTGGACGAAGAAAACATCCGCATGATCGGCGAGTTCGCCGAGCGGACGCACGTATCGCTGGAGTTCGGCGTCGAATCCATTTATGACGACACGCTACGCCGCGTGAACCGCGGCCACGATTACGCCGCATTTCTGCGGGCGATGGGAATGACCCGCGGCCGCTCGATTCACATTGGGGCGCATCTGATTCTGGGTTTCCCATGGGAGACTCGCGAACAGTGGCTCGCGATGGCGGACGAAATATCGCGCGTCGGAGTCGAGGCGCTGAAGATTCACCATCTCCACATCGTCCGCGGCACCGCATTAGCGGCCGAGTACGCACGCCGGCCTTTTCCCGTGCTCGGCTACGAGGAGTACCTCGATCTGCTGTGTGATTTTGTCGAGCGCCTCGACCCGAATATCGTCATCGAACGCATGTTCGGCGAAGCCCCGTTAGGATTACTGGTGGCTCCCAACTGGCATCGCACGAAAAACGATCTCGTGCTGGACATCAAACGCAAATTCGAAGAACGCGACGTCCGGCAGGGCCGCAACGCCGTAAGATTTCGCAGCTAATCTAAAGATGCCGAGATTGATTAGCCACGAACTGCCCGAGGAGCTTTACGAGCGATTGAATGGGCGCGAAATCGACAAATATTTGAATCACGCGGTGCTGTTCCTGAGGCTGCGCGCTACCGCGCTTGCGCTTCGCGGACCGCCCGTCTCTCGGTGATTCGCAGAAGAACGGGCGCTCATAGGATCTGTGAAAAATTGCCAAACGGGGATGCTTCCGCACCCAAATTGGCAACTAAGTGGCACACGCTCCAGATAAGCGCCGCGTCTTTGGCTGCGACTGGCCCTTCATTCACAAGAAATCCTACAGCACTTTGATTCTCAGCAGGCCTGACGAGCCTTTTTCGTTCCGGTTGCTAGTCTTTATACCTTCAGACCTCCTGACCTGGTGTCAGGAGGTCTGACCTTGGCTTACACTGCAACTGCTTCTGCAAATATCGGGCTCAAATGTGATTTCCAGTTCAGCCGGATCCACTGCCGAATGTTGTAAGTCAGGCACGCCCAAACTGCCTCGATACCCACCTTGCTGAGGCCTCTGAGTCGAAATTGCCGTAGTCCAAATTTGGCTTTGATCCAGGCATTGGGAGTTTCGGCAACTTCGGCTCGAGACCGATAGATCTGTTTCGCTTGCTCGGTTTGCATCTTTGCCCGGAACGCCTTGACTGCTTCAGAATCTTCTCTGCGGATGACCATCCGTGGAGATGTCTTGGGGCAGCACTGGTCCTGGAATGGGCAGTTTGCACAATCCGCCGCTTTGGCTCTGTACTGATGCTCACTTCGCCCGTCATGCTGGCTGGTCCGTTGGAAGGTGAGCGTTTTTCCAGCCGGACAGCTGAACGTATTCGAGGGTTCATCGTAATGGAATCTGTCCGGATAAAAATCCGGGCTCACACCCCGTTTCTGCAGCGACGCTTCCGGATTGTTTTCTGCAACCGGTCCGATCAGGTCCACTCCCCGCTTGGCGGCTTCTTCGATATTGGCGTTTTTGATGTAGCCTCCGTCGGTAACCATCTGCTCCGGCGTTTGTCCCATATTGGCCTCGACCGCCTCGATGCCACCGACCAGTTGATCGTAGTCCGTCCCGGCTTGTGTCGTCTCCACAGCCACTATGATTTTGTTCGATGCCTCCGTACAGATTTGCACGTTGTAGCTGGGAGCGAAACCTCCATCGGATTGCTTCATGACCCGGGCTTCCGGATCCGTCTCACTCACACGTGCAGCCTTTTCCGATTCTTTGCGGGTTCCCTCTAATTTTTTCACTTCCTCCAGCGCTTGTTCTAAGCGTTGCTTCTTTTCTCGCGCTGCACGCTGCCTGGCCTTGATTACACGCTGGCTTAATTCCTCAGAATCCGGATCCCCCATCGCCGCGATTTGTTCCTGGGCGAGTTTCAAATGTTCCTGGATTTTTGTTTCCCGCCGAAAACTGTTTCCTGAAGCTTGGGCCTTGATCTTGGTGCCGTCCTGCATGACGCGTTTCAGATCCGTTAATCCTTCCGCGCTCAGCACTCCCAAGACCTGCGCGAACAACTCCTCGAGCGCCTCTTTATCTTGCATCCGAAAATCCGCCAGCGTGTGGTAATTCACTTCCTCCATCGCCGTCAGCCACTGACAGCCCGGCTCATAGCTACACATCCGGGATAATTCCCGGGCCGAATTCACTCCTTCACTGTAGGCGTAAATCCATAAGGCCCCTAGAAGTCGGGGATCGTAGCGGCTGCGCCCTTTTCCACCTTCCACCACTTTCACCTCTTCCTCAAACCGACTCCAATCCAACTGGCATACCATCGCCCAAATCGCCCTCACCGCGTGGTCTTCCTCGACCAGCCTTTCCACGTCCAGTGGCCGGATTACGAGTTGATCCCGATTGATGGGCTGGAATCGTTTCCTCGCTACCGCCTCCGCTCTGATCTCGCTTGAAGCTATCGGCGCTTCTGCTCGGAACCTCTCCAAGTCCTCTCCCAAAAGCCCTATTTCCATGCGGATCATCTCCTCGCGCGCCCGCGCGAGGAGATGATCCGCTTGCACCAGTCCAGTTCCGGTCCAATGCTATGATTTTTTTCACAGGTCCTATGACCGCCGGCGATGTCACAATTGCAAGATCTTCGGCGGTCATAGAACGCCGCTACAGTGTCGCCAGTACTGCGTTGATTCACACTGTCAGAATTCGAACTGCGTGCTGAATTTGAAAAGACGGCCTCCCATGATTTCGTAGGGGGTCAACCAGTTTAATCCATACCCCGCGTTTTCCGACAGGATG
>WNGL01000896.1_pt1 | contig 36069 bp, 44 predicted proteins | sample 5400591 | NCBI WGS metagenome assembly WNGL01 (sample SAMN13153377, study PRJNA577476) | soil metagenome | isolation source: 80 cm soil or saprolite under Garry oak tree replicate 1 | place: USA:California | collected 2016-06-15
GCACCGATTCACCAGCTCATCGGAGGCAGTTTCAGGAACACCGTCAGGGTCTATGCTAACGGCTGGTATGACAAGTGCGTCACGCCTGAACAATTCGGACTACGAGCCAAGAAGTTCGCGGGAATGGGCTACACGGCTCTCAAGTTCGATCCCTTCGGATCCCACTACGACTCGATCGACAAGCAAGGATTGGAGCGGGCGTATGGTAGAGTCAAGGCAGTAAGAGACGCTACGAATGGTAAGGTCGAGCTGCTCATAGAGCATCATGGAAGGTTCGACCCAAACTCTGCCATAGTAATCGCCCGGAAGCTTCGGGAGTTCGACCCCTTGTTTATGGAAGAACCGGTCCATCCTGAAAACGTCGAGGGACTCCGGAAATATAGAGAATCGACAGACGTGAGAGTTGCTCTGGGGGAGCGAATACTCACCAAGGAACAGGCGACCTATGTACTTGCAAACAACCTAGCGGATTATCTGCAAATAGACATCACGAACATCGGGGGAGTAACCATAGCCCGGAAAATAGCTGCCATAGCGGAAGCGTACGGCGTGGAGATGGCATTCCACAATGCCTTCGGCCCCATCCAGAACGCCGTAACACTGCAGGTGGACGCAGCCCTTCCCAACTTCCTCATTCAAGAATCATTCTACGACTGCTTTCCAAGCTGGAAGAAACAGCTAGTCAAGGACGAGTGGAAGGTAGAGAACGGACATTCGAAAATCTCCGCCAAACCAGGTCTTGGGGTGGATATTGATGAGAAGGTATTGGAGGAACACCGCGCCGAGGGCCAGGAATACTTCAACCCTAACGAACCTGTCTGGGTCGTCAAGGACACTTGGAAGGACTAGCCTGAGACGTTGATCAGGGTCCGCGCCGGGACCAATCGCGGACACCCTCTGGATAAGCTGCATCGTGATATCTTAGCTGCGATGGGCGCAGCCCTCGCGGCCGCTGAACCGGCCACAATCATCCGGAGACATCTGAGACTCAGACGAGAAGTCATCTATGCTGACAAGCTTAGATTTCCGTTGAAGAACTATCTCAGGATCTTCGTCATCGGCGGCGGGAAAGCCTCAGGCTACATGGCCGAGGAGGTCGAGAAGCTCCTCGGAAAACGGATCACAAGCGGACTGGTAATAATCCCCGATTACCTGAAGCCGAGACCACAAAGTCGTAGGATAAAGTACCACCCTGCCACCCATCCTGTTCCAACACACAAGGGGTTGCAAGGCGTTCTTTCCATGTTGGAGTTGGTGAAGAACGTCTCACAGTCCGATCTGGTCATAGTACTGCTTTCAGGAGGAGGCTCAGCACTAATGCCTCTACCAGCAAAAGGAACAAGCTTGCAAGACGAAGGACAAGTCACTTCGCTACTCCTGAAGTCTGGGGCTAGCATTCAGGAAATCAACGCGGTGAGAAAACATCTCTCTCAAATCAAGGGTGGCAGACTGGCCGAAAGACTCTATCCCGCGACCGTGTTGAGCCTAATCATCTCTGACGTTGTCGGAGACAGGTTGGATGCAATAGCATCAGGACCCACCACTCCGGACACGACGACATATAGCGATGCCGAGAAAGTCTTGGTCAAATACGACCTCTGGTCGAGGATACCAGCCAGTGCTCGCAAGGTCATCAAAGAGGGCCTTGGCGGCTCTATAGCGGATACTCCCAAGAAAGGAGACAGGGCATTCCGGCTCACTCACAATCTGATTGTGGGGAGCAATCGTGAATCATGCTTTGCCGCGGCCGCTGCCATGAGGAGCGCCGGCTACAGTACCCTAACTCTCTCCACACAGATTACCGGTGAAGCGAGAGAAGTGGGCCGAATCCTCGGCTCTATCATAAACGATGCCAAGAACCACGGCTTGCCGATTCCACCACCGGCAGCCTTGGTAGTTGGAGGAGAAACAACTGTGGCGGTCAGGGGTAAAGGGAAGGGTGGAAGGAACCAGGAATTAGCTCTGGCTGCAGCCATAACGATGAGCGGTTCAAAGCGTGTCGCGATGGCTTCTCTTGCGACCGACGGGGTGGATGGTCCGACAGACGCCGCTGGAGCCATCGCTGATGGAACAACCGTGGCTCGAGGCCGCGAACTTAGGATGGACCCTGACGATTATCTTAACAACAATAATTGCTACAGCTATTTTCTCAAGCTGGGCGACTTGATCAGGACTGGTCCCACTGGGACGAATGTTAACGATGTAATGGTCTTGGCGGCAGACTAGGTTAAGTGAGGCCCGAATTCTCTTAAAACCACAATTTTCGAGGCAGCCGGACCACTTACTAATCAGGTTGCCTGAGTACGCACTGTTCTAGCATACAAAACTTAGCCCTCCTCTCCTATCAAGTCAATTCGCCCACGAAGGTGCATAGTACGAGAACAGCCTCACCACAGCGGGCTCAATGCCCCTGCTCCACGAAAGGTCTTCTCGACGAATGTCTTCTATCTTCCCTTGTAGGGGAATAGGTACGGTAAGTTTGGCTTATCGTTCCAGTCAACGTAGCATGTCTTCAGTTGGGTGTAGCATTCCAGTCCGTATCTCGACCCCTCTGCACCTAGTCCAGACTGTCGAAACCCTGTATGGGCTCCCTGTAGCTGTTCAGGTCCCACTTGGTTGATGTATGACTCGCCGAACTTTATCCGGTTCATAGCCTTCAGAACACGCGTACTATCCTTCGTGAAGACGTACGACGCTAGGCCATACTTGGAATCGTTAGCAAAGTCGATGGCTTTGTCAAAGCTGTCCACTTCGAGGATCGGCACGACTGGCCCAAAGATTTCGTCTTGAACAAGGGAGGAGTCCTGCTTCACATCTTCTATGACAGTCGGTTCGAAAAACCAGCCCTTCGCTGGACGTGAGGGTTTGTCACCTCCGATGATGATCTTATCACCCTCCTCTTTCGCCCTCTGAACAAAGCCCATACTGGTTTCTCTCTCTTTTCGGCTGACCATGGGTCCAAGGTCGGTATCAGGTTCCAAGGGGTTTCCCAGTCTAAGGTCCTTGACCATTCGGACAAATGCGGGGACAAACTTGTCCTTGACCTTCTCGTCCACGTACATTCGTTCTGAGCAGATGCAGGTTTGGCCACAATTCCAGAACCGTGCCCAGATCGCGCACTTCAACGCCCAGGGAATATCAGCATCGTGCCATACGATGAACGGGGCCTTGCCCCCCAGCTCCAAGACGAGCTTGGGGAGATGGTTCGAGGCATGATTCATGATCGTCCGGCCAGCCTCGGTACTCCCCGTCATCGTAATGAGACCCGTAATCTTGTTCGTCACAAGTTCATCTCCAACCTCAGACCCGCTTCCGGTGACAGCGTTAACAACCCCCTTCGGAAAACCCGCCTCGTCCATCAGCCTCACCATCTCGATGGTGCTGAGAGGCGTATTGCTGGACGGCTTTGTCACAACCGTGTTCCCGGTAATCAGCGCAGGGGCTAGCTTCCTGGCGACTGTAGCAGAGGGAAAGTTCCACGGAGTAATCGACACCACGACACCGATAGGCAATTTGAGAATCATTACTGTCTGTCTGGGATTATCACTGGGTAGAACATCACCCTCTATCCTACGCGCGAACTCTGCGTAATACTCGAAATTCGAGGCCGCGCCCTCGATCTCAGACCTCGCCTCGTACAAGGGCTTCCCCTGCTCCGACGTCAGTAATCTAGCCAGCCTCTCCTTATCCCTCAGGAGAAGCTGAGCGGTCTTTGAGAGGAATGACGCCCGCCGGATAGGCGGCAGATCCTCCCACTTTGGTTGAGCCTCCTCCGCTGCCTCAAGCGCAGTCTTCGCCTGCTCTCGATCTGTCTTCGGAACAGAAGCGATCACTCTCTCAGTTGTTGGGTTGACGACATCAATCGTCTCCTCCTTCCTCGAATCAACCCATTCACCGTCGATGAACATCTGGTAACGTTTAGCCGACACTTGAACCGACCTTGCTCGAGACACTATCTAAGCTCCCTGCCTACCAAACCCGCCTCTCTAAGAAGACCAGCAACTCTCTTCCGCTCATCGCTCGTAAGCGGCTGCAATGGAGACTTCACGGCACCCACAGGCATCCCGATCATTTGCATTGCCTCCTTCAAACCGGCGGGAAATCTTCCAACTCCAATCGCCTCGATGACAGGGAGAAGCTTCAACTGAGCCTTGCGCGCCGCTTCAAGATCGCCTCGCTTGAACTCGTCAAAGATGGCGCTTGCCAATTTCGGAGCCACGTTGGCCACTCCGATCACTCCTCCACTCCCGCCAAATTCCAGATTGGTGAAAGTCATGGCGTCAGACCCGGTGAAGATCGAGATGCGCTTTCCCGCCACTCTGAGAAACCGGAGAAGGTTGAGAAAATTGTACTCGGTATACTTCATCCCGACGATCAATCGCTTCTCAGCCAGTCGCTGAATAACATTCGGAGGAACAAAGAGATGAGTCCACTCGGGAATATTATACACGAAAAGCGGTAGCCCGCTCTTCCCTGCAATGGCCTCAAAATAGTCAAAGAGCCCATCGTCGCCGGTCGTGAAGTAGTATGGTGGCGTAGCCACGATCGCATCAGCACCAGCATCTTCCGCGTCCTTTGCAAAGGCCAGAACATTTTCCAGACTCGGATCGGAGACACCGGCCAGTACGGGCACACGCCCATTGGTCTGGTCTACGACCACTCGAATGACGGTTCTCCTCTCCTCCCGATCTAAGAGTGCAAACTCTCCCGAGGTCCCCAATGGGAAGAGCCCGTCGATCCCGCCTTCTATCAAAAAGTCCACTAGAGCTCTGGTCTTCTTCTCATCAATCGTCTCCTCCGCGGTGAGAGCTGATGCCATAGGTGCCACGATGCCCTCAAGCTTCTTTTTCATGACCGAACCGCCCGTTCCATAACATGAGCGGCTTTAAGATTGCCAGGATGCCCCAAGCCGGCCGCATCGTTCCCGACTAGCTTTAGCTGATGGGTACAGCGACCACCCTCGCCGGTGCCCCATCTCCACCTTCTAGTTTGATAGGCATGCATATCATCAGGATCCTCTTGCCGACAAACTGTTTGAGGGCACCGCTGAGTGATTCGATTATGAAGATTCCATTACCGAGAAGGGTCTTGTGTGCCACGGGCTCTGGAGCCTCGAATTTTTCTACGCTGAGAAAGTCGATGCCCACAGCCCGCACCTTCTTTGACACCAGATAGTCTGCCGCGTCTCGTGTAAGGTAGGTATAGTTGCGGCTTACGTAATCGTCGCCCCAATGTTCGCTGCATCCTGTGTAGCAGACGACTATGTCGTCATGCCCGACCTTTCCTTCAAGTTCTAGAAGAAGGTCGTCGGAAGTAATCCCGCTGCCGATCGGTTTTCTCGACAGCCCAGCCACGTATGCTTCTCCGATCATCTTGTCGATCGGGATCAGGTCTATTCCTATTCCATCTTGGATGAAGTGTCGGGGAGCGTCGAGATGGGTGCCCGTGTGAGAGCCCATAGTGAGCCGTGTTAGATTCACGCCCTCTTTCTCCAGGGTGGCATAACTGTCGAAGGAGGGCAACGGATCCCCAGGATAGACGGGCATACCGTTACGTAGGTGGTGGGAGAGGTCCACAGCTCTCTTGAAGAGATACAAGCGAAATCAATCTCGACTGGGTGGTTAGGGAGTAATAGAAATTTGTTGTTGGTCCATTTGACTCCACAGATCGTTGCCGTCGTTCTCTGAGGGGTTCCGAACCTCAAGCGAGTGCCCTACCAATTTTCATACTTCTCACCCTCTCCAAGAGACTTTTTGCGCCTGAGACGGACCGACTAAACAAATCCCATTCACCCTGAGAACCGGGATATCGCAAAATCGGGACCGGCTCCTCCACTCGATCACGTGCCACCAAGATTCCTAATCACAACCTGTGAGGCATACGCGACCTGACCGGATCCGGGGCCAGGAAAACGGACGCGTTTCCAGCTATTCCCCGGTCAGGGCTAGATGATGGGTGTGTTTGAGAATGCTATTCCCTGGTTGGTGATCTGGTATTAGTATCCTCGTGAGGGAGTGAGGTTTCGCCCCATACGTAGAAACCTTCAGCGTCCCCGTTCAAGAAAACCTCCTTTCTCCATAATTGAACGGGTTGAGTCTCTGGGGGTTCCTATCTGTCACCAGGGCAGGCCCAATGCTCCAGCTAGGAATTTGTTCAGGGCGTCTAGCTTCTTACTTGCTTGGACGAAATCCTCCGTGAACCTTGTACCTTTAACCTGCGCTTTGCTGAACCGGACCCCTGCGGCAATATCCTTTAGTTTCAAATCCGTGTCCCGCTCAACTGTCGGAATCCACATTTCAAACCTTTTTGGGGGCGAGTCCCACCGGTCCTGCCCCACCCTAAACGGCGCAATCAGTAGTTTCCCGCCGCAAGGGGGGAAACCGTTTCAATCGGGAAGACCAGTCTTCCGGTAAGGATGATGCAAAGTTGAAATATACCGAAGAATTTCCTCCGCTCATGCAAATCTTGGTAGATGCCGTCCATACGGCCGCTGACTGCCCAAGCTCAAATTCCAAAGCCCGGGAGATGGCCAAAGCCTTGCCGAAACAACTACCAGCAATGCTCACAAAGTTACGTACCAAGATTCTAGCTGGTCCATTTGTAGGAACTTGGAATCATCACACTTACATGATTTTAGATGCTCCAAGTATGAAGGAAGCTCAGGAACTCACGCTCGGTCTCGCTCAAACGAATACGGTAAATCTGGTACCGATAGTTTCAATTGAAGAAGCTCTGAAGGCTGTGGAAGGATTAACCCCGCTACATTAGATTAGCTCGAATTCTTAGAAAGCTCTCGGGCGTTGTCCCGTGTTCGTGTGACTCCCGATATCACTACGGCTTCATCTGCTAGCTTGCCAAAGAGTTCAGCTTCGGAACTTCTCGAACTGTCCAATCCTCAACGTTAACGCTGGGAATCCGGGCGGATTCGAACCGGGCCGAGTTTCGATATCCGAAGATCCGCTCGTTTAGCGTCTAGAAAATAGAGGGGTACAAAGCTCCCTCCGCGGGGCCCAAATCCCACCGGCCTCGCCATTGAACTGGTTCGTATCCGTGATCGCTAGCCCTCCCAAGGTGGGAGTTCCAAGGCACGCTCATAGGCTGCACGTTCATGCACCGGGTCGTGGTCGCAGTGTGAAATGATAACTTGCTCAAACGGAAGCTTGAGCAACTCTCGCAACGCCGGCAACGCTCGCTTCTCATGCCATGGCGAAGACCAGACCCGGAGGTCGCCAGCCCGTTCCGTCAATGCGTCTCCAAAGACTATCACCCGCTGCTCGGGCAGCCAGAGAGGAGTCTCGAGGCGCCCCCTCCCGTCGTAAAGAGCGACAAGGCCTCCGCGAAGCACTCGGTCCGGTTCTATTATCTCCAGCTTGGTCTTGGGCACGTCGTCGGGATAGAAAAGTCGCGGACCGAAGGCACGCACCTGGTAGCGGCTGACAAACTCGTCGATATCCCGCACGTGGTCAGCGATTAGTACGGCGGCCATGGTCGGCGGCCGGTTGTCTAGACGCTTCCACAATTCTGTGGTGGCCGTTTTCGGTACGAGTGGGTCAATTACCAGCTTCTCGCCTCCCGATTCGACGTAGGTCGACGTCACAATCGGCTGCCAGTCGTCGCCGGGCTTCCAGTGAGGATGCTCCGAGCGCCAGATCCACAACCCAGTTGCTAAATCGCGAATCTCGACCTTACTAATCACAGATTGCATAATATGTTTCTCCATAATCCCTCATCAAGCTAAGACTTGCTGAAAGAATGATCCCCCGGGCGTGTAGATTGGCGCCTTGATTATTTTTCATTCATGCGACCCAAAATCATTCCGAACCACATGGCCGGTGAGATGGGAGATGGTCAAGAGAGTTTCCCGCCACAGTATGGGCAGAAGGCAGCAGGGCTGGCAATCCTGCTGTTGCAGTGCCTACAGTAAATCACCTGCGTTCCCCCATAAGTTGGTTCACCGGCACTTCTCGGCTGGGACGGCGGTGGGCCGTATGGATAATAGTCCGGCTTCATTGGACGAGTATAGTAGTAGATTATTGCCAAGGGCCAGAAAAGCAAGAGCAGAATGACAAGAACAGCAAGATTGTAATCCCTCTCATCACCCACAGTTCCACCCCGGATAGTTTCAACAACTGTCACCTTATTTAAGAGACGAAAGCGTTGTCGCACAGTCAAGCTGTGAAGAGCGTGACCCAGCGCCCCACAGATTCAAGGCCTCCCTTCTGGTTCTTCATCCTATCCCATCACTCATACAGCAAACTGTCTCATACAATCCGGGTCAGCCTCGGCAGGAAAGAAGTGCATCTGTGTGCTAGGTGTACTGGGATCGGTATGGGAATGACGGTCGGATTATTCTATGCCAATTACCTCGCTCACAGCTTCTTGCAATACCCAGGCCTAATCATCGCGTTTGTGCTTCCTGCAACCATGGACTGGCTGTTTCAAGTTTTCAGGTGAAGAACAGCACGAATCCCCGGAGACTTGCAACAGGCGCCTTGGTCGGCCACGCATATCTCGTGGGCCTAATCGCGCTTGCTAGGGGTTGGTTCGCTCTCTTGTTGTACTACGCGCTTACCTTTGCAGTCTATGGCGCCATCCTATACGTTCTCTTCCGGACGACCGGAGTAATGAACGACTACTTAGCTAGTTCTTGGCCCATCCCCCGAGCTGCACACACGAGGCTTCCCTTGAACGAATCATAGAAGCGCCATGTTTCAAAGAGGCGATTACACTTTGTTCGTTTGGGAAATACAACAGTAGGATTGGTGCCTTGACTCGATGATGCAAAACTTCCCATGCGATAACACTTTGAGAGGAGCCCCGTTTAATCTGGGCCAAAGCCAGAGGTACAAATCAACTCCACCGCCCGGCTGAATTCCACCGGGCCCGCCACCCACCGCGTTGATTTGTATTGCTATCCAAAACCCTCTTTTTTCCATCCCTGCGAGATAGTGGGTAGGTTAGGGCCCTCTTCCCAAGCAGAACACGCTTCACCGCTCCCAGCCGTTGATTCGGCCCATCTCACGAACAAAGGTTTTGCAGGTATAGACATCACTCACTACCTATTTCCTGCTTCGGTTCCAAGGGCACATACACCGTGATGGTAACACCTTTAGGCAAGGAACTTGTGGTTTCGACGGTTTTTCTTGGTTTCTACGGGCCGACCTCGACGTCAGCCGACGTTACGCGGCGTCAGACCCGGCCGAGCTGCCCTGCCCGGTCACCGCCATCGGGTGGAGCGAGGAGACCGACGTCACTCCAGAACTGATGGGCGGATGAGCGGCCTGCGGCCGCACCAGGTTCGTCGTCGTCCCCGGACGCCACCACCGCTTCATCGACGCTCCACCGGATCTCATCGGCAGGCTGTCGCGTCTGGGGCAACACTGATGGCGACACGCCGCGGCGCTCCAACAGCGACGGACGTCGCGGCCTCCGTTCTCCCCGCGAACAGAGTTCCTTGGAAGGACGTGAAACTCGTTGTCGGGAAGGCGAGGTGCCACGCGGCCCTGTGCTATTGCCAGCGTTTCAAGATCGCTGAGTCCGCCTGGCCCGCGACAACCGACGACGAACGGGCCAAGCGGCTACGCGCCCAGACCAACTGCGGGCATCCGAAGTCCGACACGACCAGTGGACTACTCGCCTACGTCGACGGTGAGCCGGCCGGCTGGTGTTCCGTCGAACCGCGCACCGCCTACCGGTACATCACCGATACCCGGATTGCATGGAAGAAGCGTGGGGAGGACAAGGGCGACGACAGCGTCTGGGCCGTGGCATGTTTCGTGACCCGCACCGAGTTTCGCCGCCGCGGCGTCAGCCGTGCGCTCGCAGCCGCTGCGGTGGACTTCGCGCGATCGCGCGGCGCACGCGCGATCGAGGCGTACCCGATGATGACCGAGCCGGGGAAGGAGATCACCTGGGGCGAGCTGCATGTGGGCAGCCGAAGCGTCTTCGCCGCCGCCGGATTCCGTGAGGTCGCCCGGCCTACGCTCCGGCGAGTCGTGATGCGGCTCGACTTCTGACCGCAGAACGCACGTCGTTCAGGGCCCTAAGAAGGGGCGCCTCGCCGGCCAAGGGAGGACCGTGGTGCGGACTGGGTGGCGTTCTTCCCGCGCCTCGCGAAAGGAGGGGGCCCATCTTTCGTTATGAACCTCGGAGGAGGGGTCGTCCGAAAATCAGAGAGACTGAAGCTGCCAACCAGAGACTCCGAATCCCCAAGGTGGGATGGTTCCTGCAGGCCACACCCACCGGCGATTTGTTCCTGTACTATTCAGAGGATGACAATCGTGATGCTGATGAAGTGAAGAGAATCATGGCGTCATACGCCATGAGCAAAGATCCATTCGACCTTTGGTTCAAGGAGAAGATCAAGGAAGTCACCGGAGTAGACCTCAACAAGCGGCTCCCGGGTCCACTTCCCGAGGAGCTAAGGTTCCGCGAGTATGACTACTGAGATTTCTCGTTCTCGTAATCTTCCAGACCCTTTCTCGAATAACCAGGAATCTTTGCTGCTGAGTTAGTCACCTGATTCTAATTCTCGAATCTCGTTTCTTAGCTTGAAGATGCGGTCGCCATAACTCTGGAAAGTGGCAGCTAGGCTAACGTCTCTTCCCACGGGTAGCCAGGGCTATCAGAATGACTCACCGGCTCCTCGCTACGCACTATACTTATTATTGAGTTCGTAGGTTGCAACGTGACCATGGTTTGCTGCCCAGACCATTCTGGCTGGTTACCGGCTCGCTTGGCATTCTACTATTACTGATTGTTCAAGTCAACGCTGCCCTAGCGCTCAGCATCGGGAGCCATGCAGACTACTCCCTGTCCGGGACCCTTCAGACAAGTGCGACGTGCAACGTAGATCAAACGTTGTACTGGGTGCAAGCCTGCGGATATGGAGCGAGTCCTGGGACCATCCCGGTTTCCATTCCCACTGGAAAGAGCGTCACCGTTCTCTGGGTCGACGATGGAACATGCTCTCCTGGATCATCGGCCTGCAGTTTCGACCCCGGCTACCTGGCGATTTCAACGGGAAGCTTGGTTCTCTGGGTCCACCAAGGGACTCTTGCCCATACTGTTACTGCTAACTCGACCGCGAATGTTGGCCTTCCCAATTTCTACTCCGGGGTCGTTCAGCCAGGTTCCACTTATGGCAATTATTTCAGTGTCCCGGGCAACTATTCGTACTACTGCTCGATTCACCCGTGGATGAAGGGCAAGCTGAACGTAGTGGGCTCGCCTTCCCCGGTTCCATCACCCGCACCCGTGCCTCAAAGTATCGTTGCCAATCTGTATGGTAGCCTCGGCTGGAATGTGAAGGGACTAGGCTCGACTGTGGCCGATCTGCAAGTTGACCACAACGTGTCACTCTCTATTACGCCTCTTCCCCTGGTCAGCTACGCTCCCCTTAGGGAGCAGGGAAGCTTTCCACAAAGCATCAACCTGACGACCCGCATTGAGTCTCCAGGCACCGCTGCTGGTCTGGCTGTAGGTTTGCTTGGTTCTCTTGCCAAATTCTACGGTGGAAGTTTGAGATCCTATGGTCTGGGTGGCACTTTGGGCCCGTACGCTAACAGGCCCGACTACACGATGTGGTGGGTTAACGGCCCCCTAAGCCTCGGGAGTCCAGTCCAGATATTGAACGGCTACGGTAGCGTTACGGGGAACGAGAGCCTCGACCTTGGGGGAACGATAGGAACGAGGAACGCCTGGATTGTTACTTCAGACTTGTCCCAGTCCCTGAATACTAATGCATTTTCATTAACGAATGCGAAAATCGCAGTTGCTTTGAACCTCTTGTGGAGCTTCGACAAAGAAGGCGACTTGTTGTTGAGAAGCAACACAAACGTATCTTTCACGGCTCTGTCCACGAGTAGAATAATTGTCTACTCTTACCCTTACAAGAGCCTGTATCCGTCAACGAGCCTTCTTCCGTTCCAATCCGTATGGGTCACGGTTACTAGGACGATTACGACAACCGTGACTCTTTCTCTCAGGCTGGTCGACACCAACCTGGACATGAACGCTAGGTTGAAGGGAGGCTCCACTCCATCCTCTTCACCATCTACCTCAACGTCAGCGCCTCTCAGCGCCGCAGGTCTTCCCCTTACAATGCTCGGAGGAATTGGCCTCGTTGCCGCGGGCGCCATTTCGGTGTTCTGGGGCATTCGCAGAGCAAATGGAAGAAAGATCGTCCGGAGCCTTGGCCTAGCCTAGTGGTTTACGTGAAAGACTCGACGTTGCTAGACCTAGAAGAGTTCGCCATGTAGTCGAGCGCACAGGTTCACCCCTTTCATCTTCTGAAGCCTAGTAGACTAAGTGCGCACTCTGTGGTTCTCTGAACGGTGTCGGTGTTCCTTCTATTACCAGGGCAAGCCCAATGCCCTGGCTAGGAACCTGTTCAGGGGGATTAGCTTCTTGCCGGCTTGGACGAAATCCTCCATGAACCTTGGACCTGTAACCTGCTTGTTGCTGAACCGGACCCCTGCGGTTATGCTCTTCAGTTTCAAATCCTCGACGAAAGAATGGTTAGGATCAAACCCGGCGGGTGCCCTTTTCAGAGATTCGCCTTCCACCTTCAACCCGCTCTCCGCAACCCTGATCCAGGCCTCCGGCCGGGACACGATGGCCTTCCGGACCCGGTTGAGGGTTGCCGGGTCAGGATGCCATATGCCTGCACCAGCAAAACTATGCCCAGGTGCCAAGTGAAGGTACAGCCCGGTGTAAGACTTCTTTCCTCCTCGTCTGTGCCAGAATTCCATGGCCACATTGGTCTTGTAGGGGCGCTTGTCCTTAGAGAAGCGTATGTCCCGGTAGATTCGAAAGAGGGACCCACCAAATGGCCGTGGGTCTGCGACAAGGTATCGGCTAACTGCTTTCAGCTCGTCGCTCGCGTCCTCGATGAACCGGAGGCTAGGCTCAAGCACAAACTTCTCGTACCGAGGTTTGTTCTTCTGAAACCATTCTCGGTTATTGTTTCTCTCCAGGCCTCTCAGAAACCTAAAGAATCCAGGGGAAAAGTAAGAGGTGCTCCGTTTAGGACCCCTCAAAACATATTTCTCGAAACTCAAGAGGAAGACTAAGCCATGAGGCTATACTTTTTCAAGCTAATTGCGTTTGAAGATGAGTTCTCGTCCCAGGTTTTCTTTCTCACGTCGCAGCATAGATTCCTTCTGCCTTATTTTCGGTGCCATTTTAGTGAGAAACCTACGAGCTCCCTCGCCAAGGCACGAAACTCTTCACCCTTCTCAGTAAGGGCGTAACGGACCTGCTTAGGCCTCGTCTCCAACTCTTGTCTCTCCACCAGCCCGGACCGTTGAAAATCCTGCAGTCTCGCCGACAGGGTCTTCGGGCTTACTCCCGGCAGAGCCCCCAGAAGAACGTTGAATCTGTCCTTCCCGGAAAGCAGCTCCAGTAGAACGGGACTGGCCCATCGCTTACCGAGGATTCTGAAAGACTGGTCTAAGGGATGAATCATTTCAGAGATGTAGTCGCACATGTGCTTACAACTATCACTTTTTTCACTTACCCGTCTATATACCTCCCGTCTCCCTATCAATACAGTCACGAAAAATGGCTCAATCATTGAAGCAGCTGTCTTTCCTGATCGGCGAGTGGAGGGGCAGCGGAGAGGGTTTTGACACCAGCAAGAACACTGATATTTCGAACAGTCTAGAATTTGAATACGGCCCGTCCAGCGGTATCATAACGGGTCGTTTCGAAGCCCGACGTGCGGGAAAGATCGAAAACAGTGGGATCATGATTCTCCTCCACGACAATAACATCGGCAAGTTCGTCCGAAAACAGGTCTACTCTTACGGCTTCGTCATGAACGAGGTGGGAGATGCCGAGGGCGACAAGTTCACTTTCGACTGTGTCAGCATTGATGCGGAGCCTGATTATTGGAAAGGTATGAAAATACGGAGATTCCTAGTAAAGCACTCGAACGACGAGATTAGTATGGGCTTGGAAATAGCGAAGAAAGGGGAAGATTATCAACTGTACGGCAAAAACCGTTTCCGCAGGATAAGATGACCGCGAAGATCAAGATGGCGCTCGAGACTTCCGACCGTTCCACGACCTAGTGGAACCTAAGCGAGTTCTCAGACAAGGCCCCGCCGCTTCGCTGAAGCCAGTTAGTTAACGAAGGTCTAGGGTCTTCTGGTGGAGGCTGAATTTCCACTTTGCAACCTCCACCTCGTTCACGTGAACGAACCCGGCCTTCTCATAGTAATTTCGAAGCTTTGCATTTCCGGCCAAGCAATTGAGCCGGAGAAATTTCTTGCCGGCGAGCTTGGCGGTCTGGCCAGCCCAGTCAAGCATCTGTAGCCCGAACCCCCTTCCTCGATATGCCGGCCGAACAGCCAGCTTGTGCACATACCCCGCATCTGATGAGGTGCCTGGCCAGAATAGTTCATCGCTCCACTGAAGCGTGATTGTCCCCACCGTCTCCCCTCCCAACTTTGAAGCGTACACTTCACTATGGGCTATCTGGTCGGCGAAGGCTTGGCGAGAGAAGAAGCCGGGCCTCCACGGTCCCACGATGCCCTTCGTAACCAGCCATTCTGCAGCCGCCTCCAGAACGGCAAGCACCCCGTCCAGGTCGCCTTCACCCGCGCGGACGATTTCCAGACTCTTTGACAGGCCACTAGATCGGAGAGAAGGTTTAGGATTCTGGGGACGGGTTGTCAGATTTCCCACTATCAACGATCCTTCCATCTAGCAGTGCCTAGTGTAAAGTTTGCCCGAGTCACAGAACAGCCCGAGCAGTATTTTGCTATCTGTAGCGACGACCTTTGAAGATCCAGAACCCAAACTTCAGTCTGACGACAATATTGACTAAAGCTAAGGCGACAAATACGATTACTGCGATTACGACGAGTGGTAGGCCGAGAAATGCGGATAATGGAGCCGGTGCGACTATTATCTCGGAGGAGCCATAGCTGGAGGAGTGAGAGGCGTCGCCCGGGTAAGAGGCTCTGATTATGTTACCGCCCCCATTTATCACCTCCGAGGGCGTGAATACTACAATACACGTGGCGCTGGCACCGCTGCCCGAGAGGTTGCAGGGGCCATTGAACGTCCCAGTTGCGGGGCCTAGGCTGGTCAGGGGGAAGCTGCCGGTTGGAGTTACCGGAGTTCCCGCGATCCCGTTTGAAAGATCCGTCACAGTGACATTACAGGAGGATGGAGTGTTCACTGTCACTGGGCTGTCACAGGTAACGGTTGTCGAAGCGATACGCTTGTTCACATTGATACTGAAAGCCGCCGCGGAGCTATCAGCATGGGTTGAATCACCATTGTAATCAGCGGCTATGTCCGCCGTGCCGGCGGTTGACGGAAGGAATGTGACCTGGCAGGAAGCTCTGTCGGCAGCTGAACTCGAGAGGCTGCAAGTGTTGGAACTAAGGGACCCGGTTGCTGAACCAGAAGATGCGAAGCTCACCGTTCCAGTCGGCGGTATGGGACCCGTGCTGGTATCAATGACTATTGCGGTGCAGGTGGAAGCCTGGTTTGCTAATACTTCAATATCGCAGGAGACAGTAGTCATGGTAGGGTCTGTTACGGTTATGCCGACATTGTCTGAGCTGGGCGTGTGGCTGGTATCACCAGGATAGTCTGCCTGTATAGTGTGAATACCGGCGAGCATTGGAGTGTAGATTACAGTGCAGCTCGCAATACCTGGTTCCGACTCCGAGAGGCTGCACGGGACACTGAAACTGCCAGTGTTGCTGCTGGTCAGATTGAACGAGCCTGTTGGCGTGATCGGGGCGGTTCCAGAGGTGTCCATGACATTAACTGTGCAGGATGAAGCAGTGTTCACCATGACTGGACTTTGACATGTAATGCCTGTGGCACTCGTTTGCAGATTGACGGGCACGAAAGCGAATGTGGCCGTTGCGCTCTTCGTCAAGGCCTCACCCGTCTTCGTATTGGACAGGTTTCTCGGCGATGCAATTGGGGCGGTAACTAGGACCGCGAGTGATAGGTATGCAAGAAACAAAATAGTGAATGATGCCTGTATTCGCAACATGCGAGAGAAGGCCAACATGGACATAGCTGTAGATACCGCGTCAATGAAAAACGCTTGGGTATTTTTCACGCGTGGACACCGTAAAACGGGACGGGACCGCCGGAATAGCCTCAGAACGTCCCTTCAAGGGAGGTTTAATCATAAAAGCCAGTCTCTTCTCGCATCTAGGGCAGAATACTCTTCCAACTTCCTGAACTGGTTACTGAAATGGCCTGGTTCTCGGACAAGGATTTCTTTGAATATCGTGGTATGTCGAGCCCTCGTGGCCCATCCAGTAGTCGATGTATGCTTCGCCGACTCCCATAGCCAGTTAGGGCGCCAGCTGGAGTTGCCAAGTCGAACCAGGCGGGGATTTTCAGCAGTCAGCATCCGACCATCCCGCTCAATCACAAGGTGAACATAATGCCCAAGACGGGCTTCAAAAGCGTAGACGAATACGTCGGAACTCTCCCGAAGGATGTTCAGGACACTCTGGAGACCGTCAGACGGACTATTCAGAAAGCCGTACCAGAGGCCCAGGAACTAATCAGTTATCAAATGCCTGCTTTCAAGTTCCATGGCCCCGTGTTGTATTTTTCCGCCTTCAAGAACCACTACTCGCTCTTCGGCGCCACTGAAGGTGTTCGGAGAGCCTTCAAGAAAGAACTCTCGCGTTACGAGGTGACCAAGGGCACCATCCGGTTTCCTCTCGATGAACGAGTTCCAGTCAAACTGATCAGAGGCATCGCAAAGTACAGGGGGAAGGAAAACCTGGAACGGAAAACGAAGCAGAATCGGTCAGCTCGTCAACGCAAGGCCGTCTAAAACCCTGGCTCTGAACTCGTCGCTCTCTACATGCTCCTGACCTTCAGGGTCGATTACGTCGGTCCGCTGGAAAAAAGGGTTGAAGCTTTGTTTCCCCGGGCCTTCAGAATTCGCGGCCAGCCGCTCGAATCCGGGCGGGCCCACCCGCACTATCGAGAATTTGTAAGTGTTCCTCGAACAATCACCAGTAGAACACCGCGAATCCTGACACACGCAGATTATCTGGTAAGCCTTTGCCGGGACCGAGGGAGCGGGCGATTAAAAGATAGGGTTGGAGTCGTTGCCCAGTTTCAACATGGGGACTGTTTGGAAAGGTCGCGGAGACTCAGCTGTAGGAAGGTACTCGCTCATCAAGGTCCGGCAGGCGCGTTGAGCACCCAGGCTGGGGTTCGGCCCATTTCCCTTGGATTTCTTCGCCTTAAGGGTCTGGGATGACGCTCCATCGGCTGCCAATCCTGTCGAAATACTCCTGAGCTGAATCGTACGGCTATGGAGGTTCGTTGCATGTTTCCTCCCATATACCAATGCTAGGGGTGAGGGATATTGACTCGGGAGAGGGTTATCCAGTCAACGCTTCGAATCCTAAAAATTAAGCCTGTCAGTCCGGCCAGTCATCGTGTGTTTGAGAATACTATGCCCTTGTTTGTGATCTGGCATAGACACGCTCCTGGGCGTAATGTAATCGGGGCTTCCAACCTACACATCACCGACTGACCCTGAAGCGGCTGAACCAGGCAAGGTTCAAGGAACTAAGGCCTGGACTGCCGCGACCATCGCTAGGACAACAAGCCGCTCGTCCTCTCTACCTCAGGTTAACTACTCGGTCATTGACCTAGAATTATCCTCCCTGAATCTTCCTAATTGGAGCCTAATGGGTTGGAACAAGAGTGGATACAGACGCCCGGGCTGACCGGTAGGGCGCAGGGTTTTCCAAGATTCTCGGGGCGATTTCGGCAACAGAGGAGGTGCTAAATAAGAAGAGAATTGGAACAATCGTTCCATAGCAGGTGAGACGGATCAAGCTGTCGGACGAAACTGATTCTAGAATCATCAACCTCCTACGGCAGAACGCCGACCTCACCAATAGAGAGATGGCCAAGAGGCTAAAGCTGAACGACTCAACCCTGAGGAAGAAGATCATCGCACTTCGGAGGAAGGGAATAATTCGCAGGCGACTAGCCGACGTAAACGCGGAAAGACTCGGCTATAAATCACGCATGATGTTGGCAGTTGACGCGGAACCCTCCAGGATCGTAGATGTGGGCAAGAAGCTCGCCGCCATACCGCAAGCCAGGTTTGTCTTCGCCATGTCGGGCGAGAACGACTTCCTCGTAGTGATCTGGACAAGAGACAACGATTCCATGGCAAAAGTTGTGGGAAGCGTTGGAACCATTGAGGGAGTAGTCAAGGTCACGCAGAACTTTCTGTGGGATAGGCTCAAGTGACCCCGCTTCTCATATGATTGTCATTCGCGGGAAAGGAAATCATGCAGTCGGCTGAGATAGACGATAAGATAATTGACATTCTGACCCACGACGCCTACCTCACCTACAGGGAAATCGGTAGGAAACTTGGACTAAATGCGTCTACCGTTAGAAAGAGGATTCTGGCGCTCAAGCGAAGGGGAGTGATTAGGAGGTTTATGGTTGAAGTGGACGAGGAAGCGCTGGGACGAAAGCTGAACGTGTCGCTTGCGGTAGATGTAGACCCTACGAAGTTTATTGACGTCGCGAGAAGGCTGGTTGCAATCCCCGAGGTGGCCATGGCGTTCCAAACTTCTGGCGGTCATGACATTTTCTTGATTCTTTGGACTAAGGATAGGGACTCGCTTACCCAGTTTGTCAAGAGCATCAGTTCGATTGACGGGGTCATCCAAGTCGTACCTTCATTCATATTGGAGCGCCTGAGGTAAGGAAAGCCCTCGTGGAAAATGTCTGGAAGGTGACCTTTCCTTCATGCTTCCATCACATCTGATGATCTCAGCGCTTGCTCTTGAGAATGTTTGTGACATAGTCTTGGAATGGCTTGTCGAACATTCCCTCGGAGGATCGATGAGCCTCCACGAACAATGGGTGGATAGCTACGGCCTCCAAGAACGCCGACCATTGACTCCAGGTCTTCTTGTCAATCCATTTCCTCCTGTAAAGCAGATGAGCTCTCTCAAAGAGTCCGTAGAGCAACAAAATGTAGCTCCGAATAGTCAGCTCTTCCAAGGACCGCGACGCGGCCGGTGAACCCGGAGCCCTAGCCCTCGCCGCGCATCATTGTAGTCGTCCAGAACCTTCTGGTACGCGGCTTCTTTGGTAGCACTGCTCTGGCTCCGAAATGACAGGATAAAGATAACCATGGTAATGGTCAAAACGGCGTTTGTAGGATAGTACTGAATACGATAGGGTCAGCTATGTCCGGAGCCAAAGTTTCCCGCGAAGTGCCAACGCCGTCTGCCTATAGCTCTTGACGTTTCAACTGCACTCAGACCCAGGCGGAGGATACGGAACTTGGAGATAGTAATTAGAGTCTAGTACAAGACGCTACCGGGTTTCTAGCTCGGCCTTGAATCCTCCTCCCTCCATGACGAAGCTCGTCTCACTTCGCACTCCAGAAAACCGTCCGGTCAGCTATTCTTCCTGGCCACAAATTATTTACAGCCGGGCTTAGTAGCCTAGGTTAATGCCTGAAAGCCAAAGACCGCTAAAGGCGAAAGCCCTCGCTGTGTTAACCAGCGTTGGGTTTTGGGGTGGTCTGTCTGTCCTGGCTTCCCTGGTCAGTCTAGCTCTTCCCTGGTGGGGAATCAACATTACCAATACTTACTCTTTTTCCTGGGGAGTCTTGTCAACACCAGTTCAACCACCGCCTGTAGTTTTCTTCTCCGACCGCCTGGATCAGTGGTTCTCAGCGAACTATGCCTTCATGACGTCGATAGTAGTTGTGACCTCGTTGTTGACCGCCGTCGGGAGCTATGCAAAACGCTGGCCCCTTTTGACAGTCGCACTGTTATCCTCTGTGGCAACAGACCTCTTCTTCATCGCCATCGTTGGGCTTGCTCTGGATTCAGAGTGCCAGGCGACACAGGTTGCACCAGCTTCATGCATCTCCGGCTTGGTGGGGCTGGGAACAAATGGTCAAGGATCAGTTGTTACCTGGGGGTTCAATACCGGTTTTTACGTGTTCGTAGTATCGGGAGTTCTGATCTTGGCGGCTCTCGTGCTTCAACGGAATAGATCCCGGGAAGGTTAAGTTGCGAGAACACCCCTAGTCGGGACCGTTACTCTAAGGTCGGATCCTGGGCAGGGAAACGGATGCGTCTCCAGCCATTCCATGGGTCAGGCTAGATCAAAGGCGTGTTTGAGAATACTATTCCCTGGTTGGTGATCTGGTAGTAGTATCCTCGGGAGGGGGTGAGGTTTCGACCCATACGTAGAACCTTCAGGGTCCCTCCCTTCAAGAGAACCTCTCCGGTCCGCTTCCTCATTTCGATAACCCCGTCAGCCAGGTTCGCCGTAGCGTTCTCAATCGATGGGTCAACCACCTCCGTGTGGAATGCGGCAATTGTCAGGGCCCCGGCCATCCGGGCCAGATACCGCATGACCTGAACATACTGAAACACTCTTCTCGCCTCCGTCAAGAGGAAGAAGGGCGTTACGGAATCCATCACCAGAATCTTAGGCTGGTCCGTGGGTTTGAGGGCGAACTCCCGCCCGTAACTCAACAGGTCCTGGAACTTCAACGTCTCCTCCATAATCTCCCCCGGGTCCATTCGGGGAAGAGACTCGGCCAACTTCTGGGCCCCCAGGGAGAACATGTCCACAAACTCGAGCCGCCCCTCCTCCTCGACCTTTGAAACAGCAATATGGTGGTCCTCAAGGCCCAGCCTGACAATGTCAGCTGGGTCGTCGATACAGTAGTAGAGGACGCGGCAGCCTTGGCGTAGGAAATTGGCCACGAGCTCCCTGATTAGAGTGGACTTCCCGCTTCCAATTGGACCCATCAAGGTGACAGTAGAAGGACGCGGAAGGCCACCGCCGGTTATCTTGTCGAGCAAAGGGATGCCTGTGGGCTGAACTGTCTCTTGCCGGTGGTCCTCGGGAGAAGTTCGCAATGGCTCCTTTGCCAAACGCCGGACGCGCTCCTGGTTCGAAATATGGCGTGTAACCATAATAGGTGTTAGATAGTGACAACGGAGACCTGGCTCATGGATGGTCGCGTGGACCAGCCTCGGCTTCTTCGAACAACTCTTATCTGAAACGGTTTACCCAAAGCGTCCAAATTGAAACGAGATCTCTCCATCGAAACCCGGCGGCTGAGACGACTCTTCAAAGGAGTTCCAGGAGCTGGGGACGTTGTCGCACTGGAGAGTGTTGACCTTCAGATTGAGGAAGGGGAAGTCTTCGGACTCCTAGGCCCGAACGGTGCAGGCAAGACCACGCTGATCAAGATACTGGCAACCCTACTCCTGCCAACCACCGGCGAGGCGTACGTGAAAGGCCTCAACGCCGTGAAGAACGCGTCCCAGATCAGGAGAGTAATCAACCTGGTATCAGGAGGAGAGACGCCTGGATACGGGATTCTCACAGTCAAAGAAAACCTCTGGTTCTTCTCCCAGCTCTATGGCCTATCCAGAGACGAGGCTCAGGACAGAATCAAGAAGCTGACTGCTCAACTAGGCCTCGACGAGTACATCAAGACTCGAATGAGCAAGCTGTCCACCGGGTACAAGCAAAGGATGAACCTGGCTCGTGGATTCATCAACTACCCTGCCGTCCTCTTCCTCGACGAGCCCACTCTAGGGCTTGACGTATTGTCAGCCAAACACCTCAGAACCTTCGTAAAATCATGGATGGCGGAGGGAGGCAGAACAGTTCTTCTCACAACCCACTACATGGCCGAAGCCGACGAGATGTGCAACCGGGTGGGAATCATCGACCAGGGCAAGATACTGGCCCTCGATACTCCCCAGCGGCTCAAGGCAAAGATTGCAAGCCGGCCCTCCTGGAAGATCGAAGTCAGCCCGAACCTCCAAGAGCTGGACTCGATAAAATCCGTCCCGGGAGTTGTCGGGGTCTCCGAAACGAGCAATATCGAGACCGGGACGAGCCTGCTGAAGCTTATCCTAGAGGACGAGTCCGTGATATCTGAGCTTCTCAGCCGAATCAACAAAAACGGCTCGAAAGTTGTCAGCATGGGCAAATCGGAGCCGACCCTTGAAGACGTCTACATCAGCATGGTAGGAAAGGGACTCTAATGACCCAGCTCAACCCCGGCCTGCGCAGTGACCTCATCGCCAACCTGAAGGCTGCCTATGCAAGAATGTGGGTGAGGATGAAGGGTGGCAACCGAGAACTCACACACTGGATCGCCGAAGTCGGCCTTCCCATCCTAACAATAGGCGCTTACGTTATCCTCTACCGAAGCCTTGGACTCCCACCAAGCCTCGGGTCCGCAGTAATCATCGGAGGAGCCATGATAGCGTTCTGGACAAACGTCCTATGGAACATGTCGGCCCAATGGTTCTGGGAAAAGGAAATGGGAAACCTGGAAATGTATATGGTCGCCCCAGTATCGAGAATGGCCATCCTCTTGGGCATGGCAATGGGAGGAATGATCAACACTTCGCTCCGCGCCATCGGAATAGTCCTGCTTGGCGTCTACGTGTTCCAAGTCCCATTTCAAATCGGCGACCTGTTCGCCGCCATCCTAGTGTTCCTACTAACGGTCATTGCCCTCTACGCTCTAGGGATGGTCTTCGCCTCTCTCTACATGCTCTACGGCCGTGAAGCGTGGCACACAAACATGCTTCTCCAAGAGCCAGTCTTCTTCCTTTCAGGCTCCTACTTCCCTACAGTGTACACGTCAGTGATTCCAGTTTGGGTCCAAGTGACAGCGACTCTGATTCCCATGACGGTCGGGCTTGACGCGGTTAGGAGGGTCACCATTTACGGTGGAAACATCTCAACCATCTGGCTACACTTGGTAGCACTTGTCGTTATGACCATCATTCTTCTCCCAATAGCAAGAAAGGCGTTGAACTATATGGAAAACCTGGGCAAGAAAGAGGGAAGGCTGACTCTAAGATGGCAATAGCAGACCTTGTCCGCTCTGTAAGAGAATCCTTCTGGGTGGGCTGGAAGATTGAGAGCAACTGGACAGACCCCCTTCTCTTCGCCACCTATCGAATAGTCCAGCCATTAGCGTCGCTGCTCATAGTTGCGTTCATCGTAATCATTGGCGCCAGCCTTCCTGGCTCGGGGCTTCAGAAGGAATACCTCGCCAGGATAATCGTAAGCACAGCGTTCTTCGTCTACGCTGGACAGATCATCACGAACATGGGCTGGCTCGTTTTCACCGACAGGTCCCGTTATGAGGTTCTGAAAAACATCTACCTCTCTCCAGGAACGCTTCAAGCCTACATTGTAGGACGAGGGCTCGTTGCTGTCTTGAACGCTACCATATCGGTCATTGTGACACTTCTCTTCAGCATCGCAGTCTTCAACGGCGTTCTCAACCTTCAGATTCCAATCAACCTCCTCGGCGTCAACCTATTCCTCCTATTTCCCGCAACCATTCTCGGGATAACGGGGCTGATTGCGGTAGGATACATGCTAACAGCCGTTAGCATCGTCTCGAACAGGCTGGAATTCATACTTGGAGAGTCAATTGCCGGAGTATTCTTTCTCCTCGGAGGAGTGATTTTCCCCGTCAGTGCACTACCAGACGCCATACGGCCACTCAGCACCCTGCTACCAGTAACCTACTTCCTTGATGTGGTTCGGGACAGCTTTGGCCTGGGGACTTCTGACCCGCGAATGGATCTGGGATATCTGGCCCTGACCACTCTTGGGATAATTGTCCTGAGCTTCTTCGTGTTTCGGAGAGCTGAGTTGAGAGCCAAGAAGCTCGGCTTGTTCGATAGAAAGTCAGAGTACTAAGAGCCTATTCCAAAACTGTTCTTGGATAGAAGCGTGAAATGTCCCTGGTCAAGGAACTATACCGTGAGAAGTACAGCAGCCCCGAGAGGAACTTTGGAGAGATACTAATCAGGCTCTAGTTCAAGAAAAGCGTCCTCTCAGCTATCCTTCCCCCCGAAATTCGCGCCCAAGCCGTGCCTTGCTAGCGTAGGGTTCTCCACATTCTGAGAATCAGCCTCCACCTCCTCCTGCGAATAGTCCTAAGCTCGGACAACAAGACTCCAAGGAAGATGCCAAGCAGCAGAACGAGCACCGTGTCGTTGAGCAGATAGCCGGCCCAGGGAACATTAACATCCACCCAGGCCCTCATAGACGGGTTCGCATCATAAACGAACACCAGCACACCATAGAACGCGAACACTACAGCCGCCTCAACAAATGCCAACAAGTACGTGCTCGCAAAACGGCGAGGGTCCGCTTCACTGATGGATTTTGTATCAGGGCTCAACTGGGAATTTTTGCTAGGCCCTGCCTGATTCGGGGGATCGAGAAATACATCCAGCTGAGTCAAGTTAGGCTCCATGGCATGAGCATCCTCCCTCGCCTTGTATGAATGGAGCGAATACACGTAGAAGGCCAGTCCCACGATTGTGAATCCAACAGCAAAGAAAACGTAGAGGAGCAGCTCGACGAGTGCTCCCGTCCTAACGACACTCCCCGCCTGGTCTCGAAGAATCTCAAGCGGCTCAAACCATAGCAATACTCCCACGCCCACGAAAACAACGCTAAGTATCTCCACCAAGCCACGTCCGAAATTCTTGTGATGCAGGCTCTTGCTCAGAGACCAGGAACCTCCTCTCATCTTAAGACCCACAGCATGTCGGTGATGGAGTACCCTCCCGAGCCAGTCGAACCGCTAACATCCTCCTGTCGCTACCGAGCGAAAGTCATCGTCACTGTAACCGAGTCGGGAGTAGCAGCACTAGCCGAGACGCTCACGTTGAACACGAAGCTGCTCGTACCACCCGCCGCCACAGACGCGGCCGACGGAGACGTTACTGTCACATCGTTGGATGTCACTGTGACTGTCAATGTTACAGTGAGAGCTTCATGGCCGGAGTTCGCAACAGTCACATCAATAGCACCTAGGTCACCCGCGAAAACACTGCCGCTACACGCAGCACCCAACGAGTCCGTCGATATGGTACATGTGACAGAATCCAGGGTCAAGTCTCCGCTCGCAGTTGCGGCATTTATGGAGAGGGGCTCTCTAAGGCTGAGAGTTGTAGTCACAGACAATGCATTGAAAGCATAGACCGCTCCACCAGACAGAACCACAGAGAGCATCGCCAACGGGACCAAAAGCCTTCTGTCAATTTTCAAGGGCAAATCTCCAGCTCGGCATCAATGTAACTCCTTGAAAAACGTTGAGTGATGAATACTAGTATCCTGGAAATACCTTTCAGCCCTCGGATAGCCTCGGACGTCTCAAGGTCATCAATGACTATCTCGCCACCCCTCGCTCTCTCAGGTTGTTGTCGAACGAGAAGCTCACGGTCAAAGGCTTGACCGAATACCACCATGGGGAGGGTTGGATTAGGTTCAAAAGAGGCAAGAAACTGCTGAAACACTCGACCAGGCGAGTAGGAGAGGATGGTCTTTGGCTGACTTCGTGGAAGGGTTTCTTTCGAACTATCCAGAAGAAATACGGGCAATAAGTCGAAATTTGCGGAGCATGGCTAAACGCGCGATGCGGGGAGCGCAAGAATTCCTTTACTATGATGCCATCAACTACTCGCTTACCAACTCGCCCGTTGACCGCATCTGTTACATCAGGCCATTGCGGAAGCGCGTAACTCTCGGATTTCTTTTCGGCAGACAACTCGATGATCCACACCACCTGCTCCAGGGGATTGGCAAGCGAGCGCGCTACGTCAAGGTCAGAACGTTGGAAGACACGAAGAATCCTGCCCTCAAACAGTTGGTCAAGGCCGCTTGGACCGGCGGGGCCGACTCCGTCACAAGAATGAAGCAGTTGATGAGGCTACGGAGAGCGCAATTGAAACGCGGCCCAGTTACTCATAGTCGCACCAAGCGAGCACGTCGCTCTCGACCTAGAAGACGATAGCAGAGGGGTAACTTTGGTTTCCCGTATTCCGAGTTCTCCCTCCGAGGATAGTCATATGCCTCTGCCCCGTTTCCCAAGGTTGACCATCAGAAACATAGTCTCAACCGCAAAGTTGAACTGAAGATACGGCCCCGTTGAGGAGCTATGCTGGATTCCAACAAGGTCCCGATTTCTCAGTCAGCATTGCTCGTGATCGATGCTCAAGACTCGTTCAAGACCGGTCCCCGGTGGGAGCGGCGCAGCAACCCCGCCTTTGAAAAGAACGTTAGCGCGATGGTCGAAGCCTATCGCGCCGCCGGTCTACCTGTCGTGTTCTTTTTGCACGCTGACAGTGACGAAGCGTTTGCCAAAAACAGCCCCCATTTTAAGCTGATGGACTTTCTCAAACCGCGGCCAGATGAACCCATAATGGTCAAGAACACGCGCAACTGTTTCACGAGTACGACGCTGCAACCGTACCTGATCGAAAAAGGTGTGAGGCGCGTCAGCATAACAGGCATCCAGATGGAGCAGTGCTGCGAGACGACCGCGAGGCTCGCGGCTGACCTCGGCTACGCGGTAGACTTTGTAACAGAAGCCACGATGACTTTTCCGATTCCGAACTGGGACAAACCAGGCGAAGAACTAGGCGTCGAGGCCATACGCGAACGCACAGAATACGCCCTCCGGAGACGATTCGCACGAATCACCACAGTCAATGAACTGACTAGAGAACTGAATGGAATCCACAAAGAACAGCAGCAGGATAAGCCGTACCCATGAACGATCGCAAGCGGTTCCTAGTTCGCTAACTCCTAGTCAAAACAGCAGCTCTTGAGGACGGGAGAGCTAGTCTAGGCCATGGGCTGTTCGGCACGCGTCTTCAATGCCTTGTTCATCTCTTCAAAGCCTTGTTGCGAACGTCCGGTCGAGAAGAAAGGGACGAATAGTCCGCTGAACCGTTCCCGATGAGTAAATCGAACACGGTTTTCTCCCAGAGGCTCTATCCCGAAGCTATGTTCGCCGTCGAAAAGGCCTCGTATCAATACTCGGCCAATCCAGCGGAGTTGACGGTTCGGCTGCGCATCCAAGACGTGCGGCTTGAAAGTCATGGTCTTTCCTCCGGGGGGCTGGATTGTAACTGTCAACTGGTTCCCAGTGCTCGCGCTGCCTTTTACTTGGCGGATAAACGGGTTCCATTCAGGGAAATGGGCAAAATCGGTGAGGAGGTTCCATACTCTCTCGGCAGATGCTTCGATCTCGATCTCCGTGCGTATTTCCTTTGCCAAATACTGCTCTCCGACAGTCTGCCTGCTACTTTTGCTTTATCGTTTTCTGCCGCTCGGCACTATGACAAGAAAGAGCATCACCCTTCACCAATGTGAATGAAACTTGGGATTGGGCAGTGGTACGAAGTCTATTCTATGCCCCGAATAGTGCTACGAGGTTATGATTCTGGCCGGTAGGACCTTTTGGAAAGTTTCGAGGGCATCCATGGCGTATTCTCGGAGGATCGTTTCCCTGCTCTGGATTTGTCTTCTGGGTTTGAAATACACGCCCAAGGGTACCATGTAGAATCTGATTCCGGTCTCACCCTTCGGGCTCTGCCTGTAATTCATCTCGAAGTCGTATACTTGGAATTTGTGCCCTTGCCTTCTCATCGTTAGCCAGATGAAAAGGTCGGGTAGATGGAATTTCTGCTCTTCCTTCCTCATCACTAGCGAGATAACCATCCCATGGGGGACAGTGAGGTTCGCACTATCAGCCATCAACGATTCCAGGCTGGTTTGCTCATAGTCTTCCACAGTCTTTGGTATCACGTCGGTCACTAGCGCGGTTCCAAACCTTATCTCACCCCGAAGCACAAAGCTACTCCTCGTCTTCTTCTGACGAATGAACACGGACCGGCTATCAGTCACCAGAACCGCATACTCCCTCGGATATTCCTTATCCGGCACGATCACCCTGTGAATCAGTGCCAGCCTACTCTCCGGCATCACGCCAGTAATCCCTTGCTCAAGCTCCCACTATCATGTTCTTAGTTCTACCCCTACGATCATGACCAGCGTACACTCTCTGTCAAAAACAATAATTATCGTGCCTTTACCAAGGGAAAAGAGTCTTGCATCTGAAGATTGGCTCGATAGTTATCGATTGCAATGAATTCGACAAAATGCAGGAATTCTGGCAGGGGTCCCTCCAATATGGCCCCAAATATCCTGCGAAGGACGGATGGGTGATCCTCCGGGATCCTGAAGGGAAAAACCCCAACGTCTCATTGAAACAAATCCCGAAAAAGTCTAGGGCAGGATCAGATTGCACTTAGACCTCAACGCCGATGATAGAGAAGGTGAGGTGGAGCGGTTACTCAAGATGGGAGCGACCCTCCATCCCCGGACCTACAAACCAGATGAGGACTTCAGGATATTAGTAGACCCAGAGGGCAACCACTTCTGCGTAGTCCAGTAACGGCATAAGACTTGAGTCAACCATTAACACGGTATTCTAGCACAGCCCGAGACGATTAGCTGCGAGAGTTACAAGTGCAGTTTGAAGCTTTGAAACAGCCTCACTTTTATTACCCCCCGGTACCGGCTTCGCCTCATCATGATAATTCTGGGAGGTTCAGCATCCTCTGAACTTGCGGACAGGGTGGCGAAGGAGGTTGGTGTTGAGCCTGGGCGTCGCGAGATCAGAAAGTTTCCCGATGGAGAGACGTACATCCGCATCCATGAAGAAGTGAAAGGGCAGGATGTGGCTGTCATCCAGTCGCTCTACCGGAACCCTGACGAGTACATTTTCGAATACCTCCTCCTAGTCGATACTCTTCGGGATCTGGGAGCCCGGTCCATCACAGGAGTCGCGCCTTACCTGGCATATGCGAGGCAGGACGCTCGCTTCTATTCAGGGGAGGCTGTCACCTCATCATCCGTCGCCCGACTGTTCGAAGCTGCTGGGACCACATCATTCCTAGCGGTCGACTGTCACTTGCACAGGTTGGGAGACGTATCGAAGGCCTTCAAGATTCCGGCCCGGAATCTTTCAGCGATGCCCTTACTAGGGGAGTATGCCAGGGAGAACCTGAAACCCCGAAACCCCATAGTTATCGCACCCGATGAGGAGGCAGATCAATGGGCAGGGGTTGTAGCAAAGGAACTAGACTCGGGCCACATCGTCTTTCATAAGACAAGAATCCGAAGAGAGGGACAAACGTCGTCCAAGGTCCAAGTGGACGCTGGCTCGGTGGACTTGAAAGGCCGGGACGTCGTCTTCGCCGATGACATAATTAGCACAGGTGCTACAATCGCCGAAGCCACGAAGGCCTGTAAGAAGGCTGGTGCTCGAAGAGTCTTTGTGCTCTGCACTCACCCTGTTCTGAGGGAGGGGGCTTTGAAACGGATGAAGGCAGCAGGGGTCCTCAAAGTCGTCGGGACTGATACGATACCGAGCCCTGTGAGCAAGGTTTCAGTAGCACCTGTAATTGCCCGGGCGCTCAAATCCCAAGGTTAGCCGGATTGAAATTGAGCAATCTGCAATGAATCTTCTTTAAGCCAGTACTAGGCTCGCGGCCGTTCTATGCTGCCCGAACTCCTGGTTACTGGTGCTCTCAATTGGGACATCAACCTCTTCGTCAAACGCCTCCCCCGGTCGGGGGAGGAGGTGGTTGTTGATAGAATCGAGCGGGTCCCAGGTGGAAAGGGTGGTAATGTTTCAGTGGCTGCGGCTAGGATTCTCGGGCCTGGTCGTGTGGCATTGATGGCCTGCCTAGGCCGGGACGAGGTTGGGAGCAGGCAGGTATCTATTTTGAAGGAGGAAGGTGTTGACCCGTCAGCGGTGCAGCTTCTTGAGGGCGTGGAGTCTGGGCAAGCTTACATCACTGTAGATAGTGAGGGGACGAATGCTATTGAGACACATTTCGGGGCGAATGCCAGGCTGACACAGGACATTATTCAGAAGCCTTCTGTCCAGTCTGTCTTGAAGAGTTGTTCGATGATGGTGGTCATAGACCCGCCCAAGAGTGTTGCCGGGAAAATACTGGCGGAAGGGCGAAGGCTAGACCGTTCTGTTCTCTGGCATCCCGGGGTGCTCACAAGGTTCGGCATTAGCGAGTTCCAAGGGGACATGGAAGGAGTGGACTACTTGGTCTTGAACGAGATTGAAGCAAGGGCCTTTACCAATGCCAAGTCCCTCAAACAATCTTTAGCCCAGATCCACAAGGCGGCCCCTAGGGCAAGGATACTCGTGACCCTTGGGAAGCGGGGGGCTGCTTTCTATGAGAACGGAAGGGTGTCCCGGGAAGAAAGCATCATCCTAGACAAGCTGGGCCGGAAGGTGGTCAACACTACTGGTTGCGGGGATGCTTTCGTGGGAGCTTTTGCTGCCTACAAGGTCTTGGGCGAGAAGGACGCTAACGCTTTCCGGTATGCGAACATGGCTGGTGCTTTGAAGGCGGGGCGTACTGAGACTAGGGGAAGCCCGGGGAGACAAGAGTTGGAAGACGCGTTCCGGAAGTATTTTGGCTAGACTTCTCTTTCCGGAGAAACCAAAGATAGTAGCAGGAAGATGATTCCCATCCCGTGTCTACGCAGCAAGCACGAAGCGAGGAGGCAGTTTGACCACGCTATCGAGGCTGTTTTTGGATAGATTCGTCGAATTACTGCCCCCAATCCTTGGGAGCCGGAACTAGAGGTAGTAGAGCAGCCTGTTTCCGAATCTCCACTAAGACCTATTGTGGGGATTAGGAGCGGCAGGCCGCTGAAGAATTCTTGGGGGGATGCTTGGCTGGCATAGTTTGTCCTAGATTTTTCAAGGGATGATCGAAAGAACCTCCAGTTACAACGGGCTTAGAACGCCCCGCCTTCCAAGGTCACTCCCCCTTGAGCCACCTGTATAGTGCCACCGCGCTAGCTGCCACGCCTGTGGCGATGCCGATGACACTGGTAACTGTCAACGCAGCTGTGACGGTTATCAAAACATTCGTGGAACGCCAAGTAGTCCACCCGCTGGGGGATACTCGGAAGGAAGCGGAGATTGTGACCCTGTAATTGCCCGGCGCTGTTAGCGGGCTAGCAGTAACGGTGAGTGTACTGGAGTTTGTCTGGTTGGATTTGAGATTGATACAGGCGGGGCTGGCCGAGGCGGCGAGATTGTTCGGGGAGTTTGCTTGGATGTCCAGGTTGCCCCACCAGCTAGTGCATGCAGTGGTCGCTGCGAAACCGTTCAGGCTGGTCACCGTCACGGTCGTTGTCGCTGAGAAACCCGGTTCGATGGTTAGTGATGCTGGGCTGACGCTGACGCTATAGTCTGGGGGAGAAGGGCTTATTCCCTGACCGGTCTCAGACATGGATCCCATATTCCACAAGAAGAGCTGATGGCCGAGCACCATTGTTCCCAGGAATAGGGTTAAGCCGGAGGCGAGAACTCGGGAAAGTCTCAAGACGAAGGACCTTTCGCTGTGCTGGATTCTAGAAGCTCAAGCCGGCCGGGTTGGAGAGGAAGATGCTGGAAGGCGCCTGCCAAAACCTCAGGTAAGCCATCTTTTCCTTGGAAACTTGAAGACCCGACTCGGGTCGGATGCGTGTTCTCCCTCGTTGTATGGTCCCCGCGAATTCACTTCGTAGTTTTTGGGGTTTCTGCGCGTTAGCGCCAGGTCCTCGGGGTTGCTTCTCGCTAGCGTGACTGCTCGACGATGGAGATGAACCATCGAGGCAGGCACTAGAGGCTGACGCTCCCCAGTTCCGTTAGGTCCGTGAGGCTGTTCATTTTCACCATCGAGGGGGAAATGGTGTAGAGCACGTTCCCAATGTAGAGCGACCGGGTGACGAAGCGGTTGGTGTTGTTCCAGCTTGGCATTTCACCGTTCTGGAGGTGGGTGATTCCGCCCCTGAACACCAGTCCCGTTTCGGGGTTGACGTTAAAGACGTAGGCTCCTTGCCAGACCATGGGGTTGTAGCTCCACGGGTATGCCGTGTTCTGTTGCGACTGGGCGATTTCGACTGGAATGACCAGAAGGTTGAGGGGCTGGTCGAAGAGGATTGAGGTGTGGTCCGTTAGGGCTGGGCTGTCACTTCCACGATCCCCGATGAGGAAGTTGCTGGTGTCGATAGGATGACTGGGGTCTGTCACGTCGAATAGGGTGAGCTTCAAGCCCTGGAACAGGGCCGCATTCTCCCAGGTGACGGGGATGGCGGATTTTCCGAACCCTATCAGATGGGTCTCGTCGTAGGGTTGTAGGTAGTCGGAGACTCCTGTAATGTTGAGCTGGCCGAGAACCTTGGGCTGGCGTGGGTCCTGTAGGCCAATGACGAACAAGGGATCCGTTCGTTGGAAAGTGACCAAGTAGGCCCTGTCGCCTAGGAATCGTGCGGCGTAGAACGCTTCCCCTGGAGAGAGGCCTTCGAGGCTTCCGACGATGTGGAGGCTGCTGTCGAGGACGTAGAGATTGGTCTGTTGTTGTCGAGACCTGGGTTGGATAATTGCTAGCGATTGCATGGGCTCGACTTGGGCATAGCCATAGTCGGTGGTGGCGACTCGGAAGTAGCCGTTGTTTTCATCCATGGAGAACTGGTTCAGAACCTGGCCTGGGACGGTTCCGGTGGCTTCATAGTTGATGCTTGCCCCGTCGATATTGATCCGGTGAATCACCGTCTCCTGGTTGCAGGTCCATGTTGTTGATGTGAGGTAGATGTTCTGGGTAGAAGCGTAGATGGTGCTGCTTGCGCCGATCAGAAACGTCTCTGATGTAAGCTTGGGAGAACCAGCAAGGTCCAATCGGACTACGCTGGTGAAACTGTAGTAGTAGTCCAGCAAGTCTGAATGGTATATTTCGTTTGGAAGGACGGTTGTGTTCACGCCGTTTACTGTTCTAGAAGGAAGGTTTACGCTAGCGTTCTGGACAAAGAGGTTTTCCGATGTGATGAGATAGACGGAGCTAGAGATAAGGCGGGACCCGTCGTACGTACCGCTCTGTTGAAGAGCCAGAGTAAGAAGGGGGCTGGACCTGTTGGAGATATCGTAGGCCCACAGTCGCGTAATCCCGCGGTAGTATTGGTAGGGCACGATAATAGGCATCGCCGCGGACGCGATTCCCATCATAGGAACCGGCCGATAAGTCGACTCCCCTCCAATGAGGACCAACGTATCCCCAAAGACGAACAGCCCCGTCAGGGTTGCGTTTGGGTCAATCCTGGATACTACTGCTGCCTCGTTGGCCGGGTAGGCCTTCACGATAACAAGAGTATTGTTCGTTACAGTGTAAATGTACTGCCCATCTGTCTTGACCGTGTCAAGCTCGTCCACGCCTTGGACTTGGACGTTAGTTCCCGAGTAGGCCAGCGACACGCTTCCCCTAAATGCTTCGAGGTTAGAGGGGCCGGGGCTTGGTGTAGTCTTTGGGTTCGATGCGAGGCCGTACGTGCCAGTGCTTGTGCCAGGGCAGACTGAGGGTCTAGACTGAACGAAACCCATCAGTTCAGCGTAGGAATTGAACCGGGCCATTCCATGGGCTGAGGCAGTTGGGACGAAGGATAGGGGAATAGCGATTCCGAGGACGACTAATACGACTGCGAGCGCTTTGCCTGCTGGATCCATTCAAAGTCACGGTATACACTATCCCTGCACGCTGGCATAATCCCAGTGATTAGAACGGGGTGTTCGGAGAAGAGAACATGGGCAAACTTGAACTGCGAACAGAGGAGAACGTCACTAGGAGCCTCGTTTGCAGGAAGATAAGGAGAGGATTGTCGAGTCTGAGCTCAAAGGGCTCACGCTGAGGATTTACTGGCATATTCTCGGGTCCAACAAGAAGGAAAACATAGGCGTCAGGCCGATTCAACGGAAGCTCGGCCTTAGCAGCCCGAGCGTAGCCCTTCACCACTTGGAGAAGCTGAGAACCCTGGGTTTGCTCGAGAAAAGTGTGACAGGGGACTACCACCTAGTGGGCCAGGTCAAAGTAGGAGTTCTGAAGAACTTTGTCGGCCTTATGGGTTTCCTCATACCACGCTACCTGTTCTATTCGACCATGTTCACTGTCATGTTGGTGCTCTACCCGGTCCTCTACCCCCCGAACCTGTCCGTTCACAACATCATGGCCTTCGTCTTCGGCATTACCGCCTCCGCGGTTTCTTGGAATGAGACGCTGAGGGTTTGGAGGATGCGCCCGTTCTGAAGCCTGTACGGCTCGTTCTAAGATGTGGGCTTATGCTGACCAATAGACCTAGCCTAGGTGGAGAAGGGCCGAGGAGGACGAGCTGACGATGTGGACAAGGAGGGGGGGTGCTAGGCTTGCGGTAAGCCTGGCGCTTTGGGGGCTGGCCGGTGTCGCCCTAGTATTGCTCCCCGGCCTGCTCGCCCAGAACCCAAGCAAAGGGACGGAAGCGCCCCTGATATCGAACCCCAAGTCACCATTCACCATAGCAATTACCAATGAGGGGTCCACACCTACAGCGGCCCCCGCCTCAAGTAGCGGCACTGATTTTCTGGTTAGGCTTCTCATCATGTTGGTCCCGGCGATGGCGCTCTCGACTCTTGGCGGAGCATGGATCTCTGGCAGGGTTCGTAGAGCAGCCGTCTGAACGCCGTGGCGGTTACCTGTCCAGGTTTGGGGAGAAGTAGAAACCCGGCTTCTCCTTCCTCTCTTGGGGAAAGAAGAATCTGGTGAGTTCACTCACGCTTCGAAACTGAAAGTCAGGGTTCTCCAGAGTCGGGTCTCCCCTGTTCTCAGGACTCCATAAAGCTGCGGCTGTTATTACACCTGCTCCCTTACCCGCAAGAATATCCGACGGGGAGTCACCTACCATCAATGACTCTTTCGGGTTCAAACCCATCTGGTTGAGGGCTAGTTCGACTCCTTCCGGGTCAGGCTTGGTTCTCTGAACGTCGTCTCCAGCAACTAGAACATGGAAGTATTTCGTCAGGCCGAAGCTGTTCAGTGTCATATCCATCAGGACCCTTTCAACTCCTGTGAAGACCGCTAGCCGTCTCTCGGACCCCCGTAGTTTCCCGAGAAGCTCTTCGATCCCCGGAAAGATGAGAGCCCTCTTCGGTAGCTCCCTCCGATAGCAGCTGTAGTAGTCTTCGATCGCCGCTTTACTCTTAGCCTCCCCCAGCTGGCCGGTGAATCTTCTAATGATTTCCCGGGCCGCAGGCCCGAAGGTGGCCATGACCTCTTCCATTGTGAGCGTCCGGCCCAGATACTTCTCGATAATCTCGTTGACGCAGTGTACGATTAGGGGAAGGGTGCTGACCAGTGTGCCGTCCATGTCAAAGATGACACCCTTCAACGTCGGGCCTAGCGAGGGGTAGGCAGAATTGGAGTTTCTCGTGGCGTCCAATTGTCGATTTTCTCCTTCGCTACCCAGCTTTCGTCCCGATGGGCCTCTGCTAATTCAGCAACTCCTATATTCGTTGAGCTCCCCTCTTGACTCAGCCTTGACCTGTCGAGAACACACTATCGTCTCCCACGTGGCAGTCTTGCATCATAGTTCTGCGCTTTTGGTCAAATACAGTGATTCTTCCCAGTACGACGACCAGCCGGGCTGGTTTCTGCCAAACGACGAGCTACGCCATGTGGAACATCCCGAGGCGGGAGCAAAAAGGATACTACGAGAACAGGTGGGAATTGAGAGTGCCACTCTCAAACTCGTGGACGTGGAATCTTTCATCGGGGACAACAAGTCCTGGCACCTCATCTTCGACTTTCTAGCCTTTCCGGCTTCTATGAAAGTGATCGGGGGGAACGGACTGGCAGAAGCGAAATGGTTCGAAATAGACAAGCTGCCGGGACCAGACGAGTTCGCCCACAAGGGCTGGGGCCGAGCCGTCCTCGTCAAATACGCAAACGTTGCCCCACTGGTCCCGCAGCCCAAATGAAGACACAAAGAGAAACAGCCTCATTGTAAAGCTGATTTAGGGTTCTAGTGTGGACGTTCGTGCAGAAATAGAAAACCTCAAATGATTGGCTCGAGTTTTAGGAAGAGGGCGGTCTAATCGTTGCCTCTGGCACAACGGCCAGTACCTGCGCGAAAAACATCCGCAAGACTCGTACTGGTATTACGACTGGCATTGTTGGTGGCGGTCTTCTCTGGCTTGCTTCTCTTGGTTTCCTTGACTGCTGGTCCGCGTCTTATCTCTTCGGTGTTTCATTCACCCGACCAGTTCAAGAGTCAAGATAGCACATTTCTGTTTGGTTTCGGAGCGCTCGTTATCGGGTTATTGTTCGGATATGGCAC
>WNGL01005705.1_pt1 | contig 36069 bp, 35 predicted proteins | sample 5400591 | NCBI WGS metagenome assembly WNGL01 (sample SAMN13153377, study PRJNA577476) | soil metagenome | isolation source: 80 cm soil or saprolite under Garry oak tree replicate 1 | place: USA:California | collected 2016-06-15
GTGACCACCATGTTGTCGCCCAGGTTCACCGGCACGGGCCAGCGCCCCGGCACCACCTTGCGCACGGCCGAGAGGGCGGGCGCGAGCGCCGGGAAGCTCGCGGCGGCCTTCCGGAGCAGATAGTCGGCCGAGACGGTGTGCGTGTAGGCGCGCCGCTCGCGGACCCTGAAGCCGGTCTCCTCGAGCAGTCGCGGCAGCGTGCGACGATCGAAGTAGACGACGTGCATCTCCATGAGCCATGGCCAGCGCGCGCCGAGCGCACGCGCGAGCAGGCTCAGCGCATCGATGGTCGAGACGTGCAGCTCGCCGCCGGGCCGGAGCAGGCTTCTCGCCGCGACGAGCTCCTGCCGCGGGTCGGGGAGGTGCTCCACCACGTCCCACATCGTGATGAGGTCGTAGTTCGCCCCGGAGCGCGCGCGCTCGGCGAGGCTCTCGTTGCGGACCGGCAGCCCCAGCGCTCCGGCCTCGCGCACCGCCCAGCGCGACAGCTCGATGCCCTCCGCCGCAAAGCCGGCCCGTCTGGCCACGTCGACGAAGAAGCCGCAGTAGGCGCCCACGTCGAGCAGCCGCCGGCCGCCGGGCGGGCCGAGGAGTCCGAGCGCCCGGCGGAACGTGAGGTAGCGGTTCTCCTTCTCGGAGAGGTAGAGGGGGTCCTCCACCGCGCCGTACGCCTCGAGGAGCTGCGTCACGGCCGGCGCGGGCCACTGGAACAGGAACCCGCACGACCTGCAACCCCAGATGGGGCCGTGGGAGCGGTGGCCGAAGCTGGTGCAGGCATAGGCGCGCAGGTCCGGCGCTTCGGCACCGCGCGCCGGGAAGCGGAGCCGAAGCTCTCCGCCGCCACACAGGTAGCAGCTCGACGGCTCGGCGTCGCGGTTGCCCGGTCCGGCGCTGGTCCCTTCAGCAGTTGCGGTTTTCACGGCGGGGCACCTTATATCTTCCCGCGCACGGCGCGGAAAGCGCCGACGCCTTCCTTGCCGGGCCAAGTCGGGCCGGCTTAGCATCGAGCCCCACCTCCAGGAGCCCCTCACCGATGGCGAAAACCCTGGCCATGATCCTCGCCGGCGGTGAAGGCCGCCGCCTCGATCCGCTCACCCGCGAGCGCGCCAAGCCGGCGGTGCCGTTCGGCGGCCGGTACCGGATCATCGACTTCGCCCTCTCCAACTTCGCCAACTCAGGCCTGCTCCGGATGAAGGTGCTCGTCCAGTACAAGTCGGAGTCGCTCAACACCCACATCCAGCGCGCCTGGCGGCTCACCGCGCTCCTCAACCAGTACGTCGAGCTCGTGCCGGCGCAGATGCGGGTCGGGCCGAAGTGGTTCGAAGGCTCGGCCGACGCCATCTACCAGAACCTCAACATCATCACCGACGAGGAGCCGGAGTTCACCTACGTCTTCGGCGCCGACCACGTCTACCGGATGGACGTGCGGCTGATGCTCGACTTCCATCGCGACAAGCGCGCCGACCTGACGGTGGCCGCCATCCCCATCCCGGTCGAGGAGGCGCACGACTTCGGCATCATGGAGGTGGACAACGAGGGGCGGCTCATCGGGTTCGTCGAGAAGCCGAAGTCGGGCGCGAAGACCATGCCGGGCGATCCCACCCGCTGCCTGGCGTCCATGGGGAACTACCTCTTCACGACCGATGTGCTGGTGCAGGAGATCGTGAGCGACGCCGCCGACCCGGACAGCGCCCACGACTTCGGCAAGTCGATCGTGGCGGGCATGTTCTCGCGCAAGCGCGTCTTCGTCTACGACTTCGCGAAGAACGAGGTGCCGGGTCAGTCGGAGCGCGAGCGCGGCTACTGGCGCGACGTGGGGAGCCTCGACGCGTACTACCAGGCGAACATGGACCTGGTGGACGTGAACCCGATCTTCTCACTCTACAACGATCAGTGGCCGATCTTCACCATCCAGTACAACTACCCCCCGGCCAAGTTCGTGTTCGCGAACGAGCACGAGGGGCGCGTCGGGCGCGCCACCGACTCGCTCATCAGCGAGGGGTGCATCATCTCCGGCGGTCGCGTGAACGGCTCCATCCTGTCGCCCATGGTGCGCGTGAACAGCTACGCCAGCGTCGAGGGCTCCATCCTCTTCGAGAACGTGAACATCGGCCGCCATTGCCGGATCCGGAAGGCCATCATCGACAAGCACGTCGACATCCCCGCCGGCACCTCCATCGGCTACGACCTGGAGGAGGACCGGAAGCGCTTCCACGTCACGGAGACCGGAATCGTGGTCATTCCGAAGGGCATGCGGCTCGAGGCGGGTTAGGGAATGGGGTGGCGGTGATCGCGCGTTCGCCGCCTGATGGGAGGCACGACATGTCGACCAAGGCAGAGCGGTTCCGGTATGAGCTCGAGCGGTCCGGCCCGAAGAAGCCGAAGAGCCCGCCGAGGCCTCGCCGCGACGCGCCGGTGGATACGGCGCAGCCCGGCGTGAGTGCGACCGAGCGCAGGGCCACCCCGCGCCGAGAGTCGCCCCGGGTCGCGAAGAAGGCCGGCTATGCATTCGAGCTCACGGCGGGCAAGCCCACGCGCAAGTCGACCCGCAAGTCGGCCAACCGGCAGCGCAACGACTCGCAGATGCGCGTGAAGCAGCGCACCGCCGAGGTGCACCCCTCCTCGCCGCGCTGAGCGCGGAGCGGGCACCGGTGACGCCGGGCGCGCGCTGCGTCCCTCGACGGGGTCGACGCGCGCCCGCGGCGGCGCTATGACGCGCTGCATGCACCTCGCACTGACCCTCTGCGGAGCGCTCGCGCTCGGCGCCGCCGCTGCTCCACCGGCGCCCGGCCCGACGCCGCCGGCCCAGCCGCTCCCTCCCGCGAAGCCGATCACGATTCCCGACATCCCGTACCAGCAATTCACGCTCGCGAACGGCCTCCACGTCATCCTCTCGGAGGACCACACCGCGCCCATCGTCGGGGTCGACGTCCACTACGACGTCGGGTCGAAGGACGAGAAGCCCGGCCGCACCGGCTTCGCACACCTCTTCGAGCACCTCATGTTCCAGGGCAGCCAGCACCTCGCGAAGGGCGAGGCGGATCGGCTCATCGAGAACGTCGGCGGCAACGCCAACGGCTCCACCTCGCACGACCAGACCGTCTACTGGGAGCAGGTTCCGTCGAACGCGCTCGAGCAGGCGCTCTTCATCGAGTCGGATCGGATGGGCTTCCTCCTCCCCACCCTCGACCAGGCGAAGCTCGACAACCAGCGCGACGTGGTGAAGAACGAGCGGCGCCAGTCGTACGAGATGCAGCCGTACGGCGCCGCCTCCCTCACGCTCGCCGCCGACCTGTGGGACCCCGAGTTCCCCTATCACTGGCTCCCCATCGGCTCGCACGAGGACCTCACCGCCGCCACCCTCGAGGACGTGCGCGAGTTCTTCCAGCGCTGGTACGTGCCCGCCAACGCCTCCCTCGCCATCGCGGGCGACTTCGACGCCAAGGAGGCGCGGCGGCTCGTGGAGAAGTGGTTCGGCTCCATCCCGGGCGCGCCGCCGCCCGAGCACCGGTCGCCAGGGCCGAAGCCGCTCACGGCCGAGAAGCGGGTGACGATCGAGGACAACGTCGAGCTGCCGCGCGTCTACATCGCCTGGCAGTCGCCCAGGGCGTTCGCGGCGGATGACGCCGCCCTCGACCTGCTCGCGGACGTGCTCACCGACGGCAAGAGCGCGCGGCTCGTGAAGCGCCTGGTGATGGACGAGCGCATCGCGCAGAACGTCTCGGCCGGACAGCAGTCGCAGGCGCTGGCGGGCATGTTCATGATCGTGGCGACGCCCAAGCCGGGGCAGAAGGTGGCAAAGCTCTTGGCCGAGATCGACGAGGAGATCGAGCGCCTGAAGCGGGAGCCGCCACAGCCGGTCGAGCTCGAGCGGGCGGTGAACAAGACCGAGTCGGGGGCGATCTTCAGCCTCGAGCCGGTGGGTGGCTTCGGCGGCCGCGCCGCCACGCTCAACCGCTACTACTTCCAGACCGGGGATCCCGGGTACTTCGGGAAGGACGTCGCCCGCTACCGCAAGGTCCGCCCGGAGGACGTGCGCGACGCGGCCTCGCGCTGGCTGAAGAAGGACGGCCGCGTGGTCCTCACCGTCCTGCCGACCGCCACCGCCACGACCCAGGGAGAGAAGAACTGATGCGCTGCCTCGCTCTCGCCGCCGCCCTGCTCCTCGCCTGTGGCGGCGCGCGCCCGAAGCCGGACGCCGCCGCGCCCTCCACCGCGGCCGCCAAGCCGGCCGCACCCGGCCCGGATCGCTCCCAGGTCCCGCAGCCCGGTCCGCCCCCTGCGCTGAAGGTTCCACCTCAGCGGCATTTCCAGCTCGCGAACGGCCTCAAGGTCCGGCTGGTCGAATACCGGAAGCTGCCCATCGTGGCGCTCCACCTGGCGGTCGACGCCGGGGCGGTACACGACCCACCCACCCGACCCGGCGTGGCGAGCTTCGCCGCCTCCATGATGACCGAGGGAACGCAGCGGCGCAGTGCGACCCGGATCTCCGATGACCTCGGCTTCATCGGCGCGAGCCTGGCGGCAGGCGCCAGCTTCGACTCGGCGTCTCTCTCGGGCTCGGTCCTCGCCACCCACCTCGACGAGCTGCTCGACATCTTCGCCGACGTGCTCGTGAATCCCAGCTTCCCCGCCGGCGACTTCGCCCGCGTGCAGGACGTGCGGCTCGTGTCGCTCTTGCAGCAGCGCGATCAGCCAGGGGCGGTGGCGGCCAAGGCGTTCGCGCACGCCTACTGGGGCGACCACCCTTACGGCCACTGGATCATGGGCACCGAGCAGTCGGTGAAGGCGATGAGGCGCGAGGACCTCGCCCGCTATCACGCGGCGCGCTGGAGGCCGGGGGTGTCGGAGCTGGTGGTGGTGGGCGACGTGACCGAGGCCGAGCTTCGCGCGAAGCTGGAGAAGGCGCTCTCGGCGTGGAAGGGTGATCCTCCGCCGGCGGCTGCTCCGAAGTCCGCGAAGCCGACGGAGCGCCGCGCCCTCCTCATCCAGAAGCGCGGCCCCGCCCCGCAGGCGTTCGTGATGATGGGCATGCCCGGCTTACCCCGCTCCTCGCCCGACTACGTGGCCGCCGAGGTCGCCGCGCAAGTGCTGGGGGGAGGCTCGGCCTCGCGCCTCTTTCGCGATCTGCGCGAGAAGGAGGGCTACACCTACGGTATCTATTCCCGCGTCGAGGCGCGCCGGATGGGCGGCACCACCTTCATCGTCGGCAGCGTCAAGGCCGAGGTGACGGGCGCCGCGACGCGCGCGCTGCTCCGCCAGGTCGAGGCGCTCGCCCAGGAGCCGGTCCCGGAGGCGGAGCTCGCGGTGGCGAAGAACGGCCTCCTCCTCTCGCTCCCGGGCGATTTCGCGGTAGCCGCCGGCATCGCGGGCAAGGTGGCCGAGGAGGTCGTCTACGGCCTCTCCGACGACTACTGGAGCCGCTATGCGGACCAGGTGGCGCAGGTCACCGCCGGCGACGTGCAGCGGGCGGCGCGGCAGTACTTCGACCCTGCCCGCCTGACCACTGTCATGGTGTGCGACACCGCCAGCGTCCAGCCACAGCTGGCGGCCCTGCCGCTGGGGCCGATCGAGGTGCGGAAGGCGAGCGTGTCGGCCCCCTGAGCTAGAGTGCCCGCCGTGGGGGGGCTCGGACGCTCCCCCGGGGCGGGCGCATGGCCGAGCTGACGAACGATTTCACCTGGTCGAAGTCCCGGCACGAGAAGTTCCGGGACTGCCTGCGCGCCTACTTCAACCAGTACTACGGCAGCTGGGGCGGCTGGGAGGCGCCGGCGGGCTCGGACGTTCGCGAGCTCTACGTCCTGAAGAAGCTCTCCTCTCGCTGGCAGTGGGGCGGCTCGGTGGTGCACGACGCCCTGAAGCAGGTGCTCGTTCGCGCCCGCGCCACCGGCCAGTTCCGACCCCTCGACGAGCTGCTCCAGCAGACCCGCCAGCGCGCCCGCTATCAGTGGTCGACCTCGCGCGAGAAGAGCTACTGGCGGGAGTCCTCCAAGATCCTGGGGCTCGTCGAGCACGAGTACGGCGAGCCGGTGCCGGGCGAGGAGTGGAAGCGGATCTGGGACGTGGTGATCGAGGGCTCGCTGCGCGCCTTCTACGCGAGCGCCACCTTCGACGAGATCCGGCGCACGCCCCGCGAGCGCTGGCTCACTGTCGACGAGCTCGACTCCTGGATGTTCGAGGGGACGAAGATCTGGGTGGCCATCGACTTCGCCTACCGCGACGAGGCGGGACGGGTGAAGGTGCTCGACTGGAAGACGGGCCAGGAGCGCGGGGTCGACCACACGCAAGTCGGCATCTACAGCCTGTACGCGCAGCAGAAGTGGGGCGTGCCCCCAGGCGGCGTGATGGGCGGGCTCGTCTACCTCTCCACTCCGGAGGGTGCCTGCACCAGCGTGAGCGCCGATCCGGCCGCCCTCGCCGCCTGCGAGGACGAAATGCGCCGCTCGATCGCGGCCATGCAGGTGCTCCTCGACGACCGCCCGAAGAACGTGGCGCGCCTGGAGCGTTTTCCGCAGCACGCCGACCCGGCGCACTGCGCGCGTTGCCCGTTCCGGCGGCCCTGCGCGAGGATGTGACGGGCGGCGGGCGCTGTGTCCCGACCGTGGTGCTCTGCCCGTGCCCCGTGCCTTACCGAGAGTTCCGTCGGTCAACCCGCGCGGCCGCGGCGCGGACCGTCCCTTGCCTGGTTCTCTCCTCCGAACGCGAACACGCGTAGGCACGTTCTCTGCTCAGTGGTCGACACATGACCGCACCGCGACAGGTCCTACCAGGAGTGACCTACCTCATCACCCGACGCTGCACTCAGCGGCAGTTCCTGCTGAAGCCGTCGAAGTCGACAAACGATATATTCCTGTACCTGCTCGCCGTGGCGGCACGAAGGTTCGAGATCGAGGTCCACGCCTTCTGCGTTCTCTCGAACCACTTCCACCTGGTCCTCACGGACCCGCACGCCCGGCTCCCAGCCTTTCATCAGTTCCTCGACGCCCTCGTCGCTCGCGCCGTCAACGCATCGCTCGGTCGATGGGAGACCTTCTGGGCGCCGGACAGCTACAGCGCCGTGAGGCTGGTCTCCCCCGCCGACGTCATTGATAAGGCCGCCTACGTCGTCGCCAATCCCGTCGCCGCTGGCCTCGTCCGCACCGCTCGGCTGTGGCCGGGGCTTTGGTCGGCGCCGCAGTCGATCGGCGGCGAACCATTCCGCATCCGCCGGCCGAAACACTTCTTCGATCCGAGGGGCGTCCTCCCGGAGGAGGTGGAGCTGAAGATGACCGCGCCTCCTGGCTTCGCATCGGCAGAGGCGTTTCGTGACCAGCTCAGCCTGGCCCTCGAGGCGCATGAGGCGCAGGCGGTGCGAGCGCGACGCGGCGGCTTCCTCGGGGTCGCGCGCGTGCTCGCCCAGAATCCAACAAGTCGGCCGCCGGCGCCCGGCGAGTCGCGCCGAACACTGAACCCCCGCGTCGCCGCACGTGACAAGTGGAAGCGGATCGAGGCGCTCGGCAGGCTCCTCGAGTTTCTTCGCTCGTACCGGTCGGCGTGGGCGGCCTGGCGCGCGGGACGGGGTCAGGTGACCTTCCCCGAGGGCACGTATCTGCTGCGGGTCCTCTATGCGGTGCCCTGCGCCGGCGTCGGATAGCACACGGCCGCGAACGCTCGTCTCCGGCCGCACTGGAAACCTTACGGATGGTCCTTGGGCTCCGAGTGGGTCATCGGATTCGTGCGCCTGCTGACACCAGGCTGCCCCCCAGCAGCAAAAAGAACGTCGATTGCCATCGCGGCACCCCACACGAAGCCAAGAGAACTCTGGGTTGGGCGTATGGGTTGGGCACACGCCACACCACCTCCTGGGAACTCTCGGTTGGCCTACGGGTTGGGACTACGGCCCTACGCGTACGCGGCGCAAGGGAACTCTCGGTCGGGAGGCGCAGCGCTGCCAATCGGCTCGGGAACCTTGGCTCTACGCCACCACTGCCCGCTCGGCCTCGCGCGGCTTCCTCCACGCCCATGACACCGCCCACCTGAGGAGCGCCACTGCCACCACGGCCACGGCGAGCGGCGGGCGGGCGAAGAAAAGCAGGGTGAGGACGAACGCCGCCGCGGTGGCGGCCGCCAGCGGACGCAGGGCGCTGGTGCGCCGGAGGAGCGCGGCACTCGCGGCAGAGAGGCCCAGGGTCGCCGTCGCGAGCCAGAGCAGCACCTCGAGCGCCTCCACCCACGCCGGCGCGGCGGCGCGACCCTCGGCGCGCTCCTTCACGCCGAGCATGAGCTTCCGTTCGAACGCGAAGTGGATGGGGTCGAGGACGAGCGTCGCGAGCGCGAGGCCCGCGACGGATGGCGCGGCGTGCTCCGCGCCGGTGCGGCTCCGCACGAGGAGCCGCGTCTTCCCGCCGGCTTCGGGCTGGAGCACGAACGCCCAGCTCCCGGAGGAGGGGGCCATCCCGTCGCGGCCGAGCGCGCGGAGGGAGTACGTGCGCAGGACGAGCGCGCGTCGGGGGAGGACCTCCTCGTACGTCGCGTAGGCCCGTCCGCCCATCGATGGGCGCGGGGACATGAGTAGCCGGTCGCCGGGCCGCGGGTCGGGAAAGCCGAGGAGCCGATCTCCGTCCGGCATCTGCATGCCGAGGAGGTTCTGCAGGAACCGGTAGGAGTAAAAGCCCGCCCGGCCCTGTCCGAGCTGCGCCAGCCAAGGCCACACCCGCTCGGGCGGCGCGTCGATGGTGATGGCGCGCGTCTCCACCTCGGCCGCGTCCGGCGCGAGGGCATCGCCCGGGAGCGGGGCCTGCATCTCGGCGGAGGTGGCGCCCCAGGTCTGGTACCAGGGCCGGATGAGCACGAAGTACTGGACGGCGAGCGCGGTCGCGAGCGCGCCCAGGATGGCGAACAGCTTCATGGAGGCCTCCGCCGCCCACCTGACGCCAGCGCGCGAGGAGGGTCAAGAAACCTTGTGGAACGCTCCAGCCCTGCGGCGGGACGAGCCCCATCCTACGGCCGCTGCACCTTCTTGCCGCCCGAAGGCGCGCTGCCCTCCTCGCCCTGCACGAGCCCGACGCGGGCCAGCTTCTCGTAGAGCGTGGAGCGGTGCAGCCCGGCCAGATCCGCCGCCTTGGCCACCGAGCCGCCCGCCTCGCCCAGCAGATCCTGGAAGTAGCGCTTCTCCCAGGCGTCGCGGGCGTGCCGGTAGTCCCCCTCGCCTGGCTCGGCGTCGTGGCTCGCCTTGAGCTCGGGCGGGAGGTCGGCGACGGTCAGCGTGTCGCCGCGGGCGAGGAGGAGCGCCCGCTCGAGGGCGTGCTCCAGCTCGCGGACGTTGCCCGGCCAGGCGTGATCGAGGAGCGCCCGCATCGCCTCGGCGTCGGGCTGCAGGGGCGGCCGCCCGAGGCGCAGCGCGTGCTTCTTCGTCAGGTGCTCGACGAGGAGCGGGATGTCCTCCTTGCGCTCGCGGAGCGGCGGGAGCCGCACCGGCACCACCCGGATCCGGTAATACAGGTCCTCCCGGAACTTCCCCTGCTCCACGTTCTTCTTCAGGTCTTCGTTGGTCGCGCAGACGATGCGGACGTTCGCCTTCTTCGGGCGGCGCGCGCCGACCGGGATGTAGTCGCCGTCCTGCAGGACGCGCAGGAGCTTCGCCTGCAAGGTCGGGTGCAGCAGCCCGATCTCGTCGAGGAAGAGCGTGCCGGCTTCCGCCTCGGCGAAGAAGCCGGCCCGCGCCGCCTCGGCGCCCGTGAAGGCGCCCTTCTCGTGCCCGAACAGCTCCGATTCGGCGAGCTGCTCCGGAATGGCGCTCATGTTGAGCGCCACGTAGGGACCCTTGGCGCGCTTCGACATCCCATGGATGGCGCGCGCGACCATGTCCTTGCCGGTGCCGCTCTCGCCCTCGACGAGCAGCGAGACGTCGGTGGGCGCCACGCGCTCCAGCACGGAGACCATCTCGCGCATGGCGGTCGAGCGCCCGATGATGCCCTGCACGGAGAAGGCGCCGTCGAGCACGCTGCGGAGCTGCGCGTTCTCGCGCTTGAGCCGCATGTGCTCGACCGCGCGCTCCACGATGAGCTCGAGCTCGTCCGGCTCGAAGGGCTTCCTGAGGTAGTCGAAGGCGCCCGACTTCATCGCCTCGACGGCCGTGTCCACGGTGGCGAAGGCGGTCACGATGATGACCGGCAGGTCGGGCAGCTTCTCGTGGAACTTCTTCAGGCCGGTGAGCCCGTCGATGCCGGGCATGCGCAGGTCCGTCACCACGCAGTCGAACTCGGCCCGATCGAGCGCCGGCAGCGCGTCCGCCACCGCGCCGAAGTCGTACACGTCGTAGGAGCGCGAGAGCGCCCGCTTCACCATCTGGCGCGCCGAGTCGAGGTCGTCGATCACCATCACGCGCGGCTTCATGCGGTCGCCTCCATGCCCTCGGGCTGGGCCGCCGGCAAGCGGACGCGGAAGAGCGCGCCGGTGCCAGGCCTGCTCTCCACCTCCACCGTCCCGCCGTGCGTCTCGGCGGCCTGGCGGACGATGGCGAGCCCGAGCCCCGTCCCGTTGGCCTTGGTCGTGAAGAAGGGCTCGAAGACGTGCTTCAGCGCGTCGGGCTCGATGCCCGGGCCGCTGTCCTGGAACTCGGCCAGGACCGAGCCGCCCTCCGCGCGCAGCCGCACCGCCAGCGTGCCCGGCCCCGGCTGCATGGCCTGGATGGCGTTCACGCACAGATTCAGGAAAGCCTGCCGCAGGAGCTCGGCGTCGGCCTCGACGTCCGGCAGCCCGGGGTCCACCTGAACGCTGGTGACCACCCGCGCCTGCGCCGCGGCCGGACCCACCACCTCGACCGCCTCGCGCAGCACCGGCTCGAGCGGCTGCGCGAGCACGTGGGTGGTGCGGGAGCGGGCGAAGACGAGGAAGCGCTCGAGCAGCGAGGCCGCGCGCTGGGTCTCGCGCTTCACCGCCGCGAGATCGCGACGGTGCGCGGCGTCCTCCGGCAGCTCGCGCAGCACCACCGCCGTGTACCCGCTGATGACGTTGAGCGAGTTCCCGAGCTCGTGGGCGAAGCCCGCCGCGATGCCGCCCAGCGTGGCGAGGCGGTCGGCGCGGAGGACCTCGCGCGTCTTCTCCTGCACCCGTCGCTCCAGGGAGTCGATGAGGCGCTGGTTCTCGGCGCGCCGCTCGCCGAGCCGGGCCGACATGGTGTTGAAGGCGCGGACGAGATCCGCGAGCTCCTGATCGGCGGGCAGCGGGAGCTGCTGCCCCTCCTCGTCGCGACCGAGCGCCTCGGCGGCGCGCATGACCCGTCCCACCGACGCGACGATGCTCGCGAAGAGGAGCGCGGCCATCGCCTGCCCCAGGAAGATCCAGAATCCGGCCACGACGGCGGAGGTCCAGGCGAGGCTGCGGGCGCTGCCCACGACCTCCTCGTGCTTGTAATCGACGCGCACCGCGCCGAGGAGTTGCCCGTCGCGCAGCACCGGCGCTCCGGTGATGATCCCCTCGGTACCGAGCAGGCGTGCGAGCGCCTGGATCGGTCCCTCGGGGGGTGCGAACTCGGTCGGCGCGCCGGGTGGGCAATCGACGCCGGAGGGCGCGACGCACGCCACCACCCGCCCGGCCCGGTCCACCACCCAGGCTCGTTCCAGCGGCGCGGTCTCGACGAGGCGTCGCAACAGCCGGCTCAGCGCCTCGCCCGCGCCAGGCAGGGCCCGCTCGGGACCGAGCCAGCGGGCGGCGGTCGAGGCGGTCGACTGCGCCATGGCCGCGCCCTCGCGCGACAGGAGCTCCTGGCCGCGCTGCACCTCGCGCCAGAGCGCGACGGCGGTGACGCCGGTGGTCGAGAAGATGGTGATTGCCGCCATGAGCAGGAAGAGCTTGAGGCGCAGGCTCATGCGCGCTCCGCCGACGACTCGGGTAGGATGCCCGCTCCGTGTCGCGCCGCCTCGGTCTCATCGCGATGTCCGCCGCCGCCCTGCTCGTGCTGGGCGGCGCCTACGGAGCAGCCCGCCTCAAGCGCTACGTCGACACGGACCCGGGCCTCTGCGCGCAGTGCCACCGATCGAGCCCCGAGTTCGCGCTCTGGACCAAGGGGAGCCATCGCAGCGTCGCCTGCCAGCGCTGCCACCACGCCACGCCCGCCGAGGGGCTCGCCATGCTGCGCGCCTTCCTGGCCGGCAGGAGCCCCGACGGCTCGAAGCCGCACGCCCGCGTCGAGGTGGGCGCGTGCGCCGCGTGCCACCTCTCGCACGACCGGCAGTGGCCGCAGATCGAGGCCTCGCGCGGGCACCGCATCCACGCCTTGCAGGCGAAGATCGAGTGCGTCCGCTGCCACGCCGCCGGCGTGCACGGCTTCGAGCCGGTGGTCTCGAGCTGCCAGGGCTGCCACGGCGAGCACCTCGTGCGCGCCTCCGGCATGCAGCGGCTCCACTGCTTCGCCTGTCACAACTTCCTCTCTCCCGATCCCGGCCTGCGCCCCACCCGCCGCGACTGCCTGCGCTGCCACCGGGCCGAGGGGATCTCGCCGGCCCGCTTCGCCGACGACGCGCCCATGCAGCTCGACTGCGGGAGCTGTCACAAGCCGCACGCGAAGGTCGCCGGCGAGGAGCGCGTCGCCTGCACGACCTGCCACCGCCAGGTGGCGCGCGCCGGACTGCACGCGCTCCAGGCTCACGGCCGCTGCGGCGACTGCCATGTGGCGCACCTGTGGCGCACCGACGAGAAGGCTTGCCTCGGCTGTCACGCGCGCGCCCCCGTTCACGCCCGGCAGCGCGCCTGCGCCGCCTGTCATGGGTTTGCGGGCGCGGGGCAGCCCGCGTCGCCACCCCGCTCGCCCTGACGGTTGCGCCCCGCGATCACCCGCGGTGATCTCGGGGCGCACCGGCCTACCGCCGATCCTTGTCGCCGAACGTCTTCTCGTACTCGGCGGCGTGCTCTTCCTTCATGTACTCGAGCGTGGTCTGGCCATTCAGCCAGGCCCAGTTCATGGGGAAGATGCTGGGCTTCAGGTGCACGTTGTAGAAGTGCACCACGAACAGGAAGATGGCGGCGAGCGTCGCCTCCTCGCCGTGGACGATCTGGGCGCTGGCGAGGAGCCAGGTCGGGAAGACCTTCGCGAACTGGACCGGGAACCAGAAGATGAACCCGGACCCGACCATCATGATGATGCCCCAGAACACCGCCCAGTAATCGAACTTCTCCAGGTAGTTGAAGCGCTCGAACTTGGGGCGGTCCTTCTTCAGGCCCAGCATGAAGGTGATGTTGTCGCGGATGTCGAAGGCATCCTTCAGCGTCGGCACCATCGAGAGCGGCAACGTCCTCTTCTTGGCGAGGAACGTCAGGTAGAGGAGGTGGTAGACGCCGGAGAGGATGATCATCACCGCCGCCACGCGGTGGACGATCCCCGCCCCGTGCGCCCCGCCGAAGACGGCCAGGAACTTGCGCGAGGACTCGACGCGCTGGACGAAGTCGCTCATCCCGATCGTCTCGACGGCGCCGGCCCCGCGCAGCGGCCAGCCGGTGAGGGCGAGCAGGATGACGCCCGCCAGCATGAGCCAGTGCTGGATGCGCTGGTGGATGTCGAAGCGAAGGACCGTTCGCGTGACGAGCGCAGGATCGCCGTGGTGCTGCCGCTTCTGCAGGCGGTGGCGCAGCTCGTAGAGGAAGTCGATGAGGACGTGGAAGGCGAAGAAGAGCAGCGTGAGCGTGGTGAGGTACGAGAACATCACGTGCACGAAATGGGGGATGGGCCCCGTCTCCTGCATCGGCTTGTGCGCGATGAGCGCTGCGAAGCTGGCCGTGGCGCCGCGGTGGCACTGGGCGCAGGTCTGCACGCGATGATCCGAGTTCTTGGGTGGCTCGCTGAAGGCGACCGTCGACGCCGCGGCGTGCTTACCCGACAGCGTGGCATGGCCGCCTGGGATGATGCCCTGGCGCGGGTCGGAGGTGCCCTCCGCTGGCCGCACCGACCAGCCGTGGCAGTCGGTGCAGAGCGGCGCGCGCGGGCTGCCGATGGAGACGAGGCGGCCGTGGATGGAGTCGTGGTAGTTCGTCGCCACCTCCTCGTCGAGGTGGGCGGCGGCCAGGAACTTCCGATCGTTGTGGCAGCCCTCGCACGACCTCGCGAACCCGGCCCAGTACGGGCGGAACTCGGGGGCGCCGCGCTTCGGCGCGGGTGTCACCTCATGCGGCGTGCCGTGGCAGGTGGCGCACGACGGCCCCGCCACCGGGGTCTCTGCGCTGAGCCACTTCGCGTGGCCGGAGGAGCGGAAGGTGTCCACGGCATCCGCGTGACACTGACCGCAGGCGAGGTACGCGCGCGGCGAGCCGGTCCGCGGCTGGCCGTCGGGCGTCTTGCCCGAGGTGAGCCGGGAGAGCAGCGCCTTCTCGGCCGGGTCGGTCGGGTCGGCGACCTCGTGCGGCCCCGGTGCGGTGTAGCCGGCGTGGCAGGCGACGCAGTCGAGGGAGGCGTGGACCGATTTCCCGAACAGCGCCGTGACCACGCCGGGGCGGCCTACGCTGTCGGCCTCGCCGTGCTTCGCCGACTCGTGGCAGCCGAGGCAGTCCTGGTTGGTAGGGGCGGCGTCGGCGGCGCGGGCAGCCGAGGTGGCCATGAGGGCGAGGAGGAGAAGATGTCGCATGCGCGTCGATTTCCCGTCGTGAAGGATGTCGATGCCAGCCGTCGCTGACGTCGTTCGGCGTTGCGCCCCACCGTTCACCGGAAAATCCAGCGCTTGGCGAGGTCCAGGCGGCCCGCGTGTGCATGGATCGCGCCCTTCGACCCGGCGCGGAGGCGTCTGAATTTGCGCCGACCGCAAAATTCGACGCACTTCCAGTCGCACTTTCGTCCCGGTATGCTCACCGGGTGCGGCGGATCGTCACGGGAGCGCGGGATGGCTCGGAAAACGCCGTTGGGTGAAGGTGCGTGGATGCCACGTACCACGATGCTCGCGACGATCGCGGGGCTCGCTCTCTTCCTGGCGTTGCCCGCCGCGGCCGGTGCCTTTGCGATCGAGGTCGGGGAGCCGCTGCCCGACGACGAGCTGCCGACCCTCGCTGGCGCCCCGACGCGGCTGCTCGGCCAGGCCCGCGCCAGCGTCTTCATCTTCGTGCGCACCGGCCAGGATGCGTCACTCGATGCGCTCACCCGGCTGGCGGGCCTGCAGAAGCAGCTCGCCGGACGGCCGGTACGCATCGTGGCGGTCGCGTCCGGCGACGAGCCCGTGGCGGCGCTGCGGGCGATGGCAAAGCAGTCGGGGTTCGACGGCCCGGTGCTGCTCGACCGCGGGGACGCGCTCTACGGCAAGCTCGGGGTGCGGCTCCACCCGGTGGTCGGCATCGGCGATGCCCAGCACCGGCTGGCGGCGTACGAGCACTTCCGCAAGGTGAACATGGAGGCGCGGGTGCTCGCCCAGGTCCGTCTCGTCCTCGGGGAGATCGGTCAGGCCGAGCTGGCGCAGGTGCTCGAGCCCGAGTGCGCGCCGGTGGACACCGGCGAGGAGGCCAAGGCCGGCCTCGACGCCCGCTTCGCGCGCAAGCTGCTCGAGATGGGGATGGTGGAGCAGGCGGTGGCGAGGGCTCGCCAGGCGGTGGAGCGCGCGCCGCGCGCAGCCGAGCCGCACGCCGTCCTCGCCGCGGCGCTCACCGCCAAGGGCGACTGCGCCGGCGCCGCCAAGGAGCAGCAGCTGGCCCGCGCCGCCGCGCCGCAGGCGGGGGCCATCGCCCTGGCTTCCATGAAGCCCTGTCCGGCGCAGTAGCGGCGGAAACGTCCGAAAAGAAATGGGGAGGGGGCCCACCGCAGGTGGGGAGGGCGAATGCCCTCTTCGGCGGGGCGCCTGAGCGCACGCGGCGCAGCCGCGCGCGAAGGCGCATGGGACCCGCCGAGCAGGGTGGGGCCCCAGCCAGCTTGCTGGATGGGGCGGGGCGCAGCCCCGTTTAACTATGCGCTGCCACCTGGCGGAGGATGTCGAGCTCCTCGAGCGCCTTCCCGGCGCCGATGACGACCGCCGAGAGCGGGTCCTCGGCCAGGAAGACCGGCAGGCCGGTCTCCTCGCGGAGCAGCGTGTCGAGGTTCTTGAGCAGCGCGCCGCCGCCCGCGAGGACGATGCCGCGGTCGGCGATGTCTCCGGCGAGCTCGGGCGGCGTGCGTTCGAGCGTCACCTTCACCGCCTCGACGATGCCATTGATGGGCTCGCTGAGCGCCTCGCGGATCTCGCTCGAGGTGACGGTGAGCGTGCGCGGGACGCCGGCCACGAGGTCGCGGCCCTTGATGTCCATCGTCAGCTCCTCCTCGGTCGGATAGGCGGTCCCGATGCCCATCTTGATGAGCTCGGCGGTGCGCTCGCCGATGAGGAGGTTGTACTTGCGCTTGATGTGCTGGATGATCGCCTCGTCCATCTTGTCGCCGGCGATACGCACCGAGCGGCTGTAGACGATCCCGCCCAGCGAGATGACCGCCACGTCGGACGTGCCGCCGCCGATGTCGACGATCATGTTGCCGGACGGCTCGGTGATGGGGAGGCCGGCACCGATCGCGGCCGCCATCGGCTGCTCGATGAGGTAGACCTCGCGCGCGCCGGCCGACTCGGCTGCCTCGCGCACGGCTCGCTTCTCCACCTCGGTGATGCCGGAGGGGATGCCGATGATGATGCGCGGCCGGACGAACTTCTTCCGGTTGTGCGCCGAGTTGATGAAGTACTTCAGCATCGCCGCGGTGATCTCGAAGTCGGCGATCACGCCGTCCTTCATCGGGCGGATGGCGACGATGTTGCCCGGAGTGCGACCGAGCATCTCCTTCGCCTCCTTGCCCACCGCGAGCACGCGACGCCCGCCGCGCGCGTCCTGCTGGACCGCCACCACGCTGGGCTCGTTGGAGACGATGCCCATGCCGCGAATGTAGATGAGGGTGTTCGCCGTCCCCAGATCGATCGCGAGATCGCGGGACAGGACGTTGTGGAGCCAGTCGAGCACGGTTTTTTTCGTCCGGGAGGGGGTGCGAGGGACGGCGGGATATGAACGCTTCCTGGCGGATTTTTCAAGGGTCTTCGGGGCGATTCGCCGCGGAAGTGGCCCGGGCGAGGTGCTCCCCGATCCACGACAGCACAACATCGTGGAACACCTTCGAATTCTTTGGCTTCAAGATCCAGTGCCCCTCGTCGGGAAAGACGAGCAGCTTCGACTCGACCCCGAGTCTTTGCAGTGCGGTGTAGGTCGAGAGCGCCTGCGCGATGGTGACCCGATAGTCTAGTTCACCGTGCGTTACAAGGGTAGGTGTGCGCCAGGCCTTCACGAAGCGATGGGGCGACCAGCGCTCGTACTGCGTACGGTCCTCCCACGGTCGGCCGAGCTCCCACTCCGGGAACCAGAGCTCCTCCGTGTCGTAGTAGGCCGCCTCGAGGTCGAAGTCGCCGGCGTGGCTGACCAGGCAGCGGAAGCGATCGGTGTGCCCGTTCATCCAGTTCACCATGTAGCCGCCATAGCTCGCCCCGGCCGCGCACAGACGGCCCCCGTCCGCGTCACCCGCCGCCACCGCCGCGTCGGTGAGGGCCATGATGTCGTCGAAGGGCGTACCCCCCCAGTTCATCCGCACCGCGTCCTGGTAGGCCTGCCCGAACCCGGAGGAGCCGCGCGGGTTCGGCAGAATGACCGTCCATCCGCGGGCGGCATAGAGGAGCGGGTTCCACCGGAAGCTCCACGCGTCGTGCCAGGCGCCCTGCGGGCCCCCATGGACGAGCACCACCGCCGGCCCCCGCTCGCCCGGGCGATGGCCGGGCGGGGTCACGACGAAGCCGTGCACGGTGGCGCCGTCCTTCCCCTTCGCCTCGAGCGCCCGGAAGGAGGGGCGCGCGATCTGGGCCATCGCGGCCTCGCCGAAGCGGGTCAGCACGCGCACCCGGCCGTCCTGGAAGAGCGCCACCTCGGGCGGGCGGAGGAAGCCGTCCACCAGACCCACCGCCACCCGGCCGTCGCGCGACGGCGAGATCGCGTGCAGGTTCGCGCCGGCGAGCAGCCGCCGCACCTGACCGGCGCGGACGTCCGCCTCGTACAGGTTCGAGCTCCCGCCCTCCTCGGCGGTGAACACGATGCGCTGCTCGGAGGACCAGTAGAGCTCGCCCACCGAGAGGTCGGTCGAGGCGGTCAGGTCGCGCGCGTCCTCGCCGGCGGGGCCGCCCACCAGGAGGCGGAACTTGTCGGACTCGTAGCCCGGCCTGGCCTGCGAGCGCCAGGCGAGGAGCTTGCCCGAAGGTGAAGGGCGCGGCGTCCCGTCCCAGCCTGGCCCTCCGGTGAGCCGCCGGGCCGCGCCCCCGCCGAGCGTCACCGCGAAGACGTCCGCGTTGGTGGAGATGGCCTCCACCGCGTCGACGATACGGGTGAAGAGGAAGGAGCGCCCGTCGCCGCTCACCGCCAGGTCACCTGCGTCGCCGCGCTGGAACGGCGGGACATCGTGGTCGCCCGGGGTCAGGTCGAGCGGGCGAGCGCCGGCGAGCGGCACCGCGAGGACGTGGGTGCGCAGCCGCTCGCGCCAGCCGCTCCAGTGGCGAAAGAGGAGCCGGGTCGCGAGGCGCGGCTGGCCGTTCGCCTCCTGCCCGCGGGCGGCCCCGCAGGCCAGGTCGGCGCCGCAGGTGGGGTCGACGTCGCTCGTCACGAGGAGCGACTGCCCGTCGGGGGCCCAGAGGAGCTCGTTCACCTCCGAGGCGAGCTGCGTCGCCTGCAGCGCCTCGCCGCCCTCGAGCGGGATGAGCCACGCCTGCGAGGAGCCCGAGCGCGTCGAGACGAAGGCGATGCGCCGCCCATCGGGGGAGAAGCGCGGCGAGCTCACCTGCTCGCCTGGCGCGGAGGTGAGCCGGCGCGGCTCCCCACCGGCGCTCGAGACGATCCACAGCGCCGAGTCGAGCTTCGAGCCATCGGCGGCGGGCCGCGCCACCGTGAAGGCGACGAGCTTCCCGTCCGGCGAGAGCGCGGGCGCGGCCACGCGCGGCACCGCCAGCAGGTCGTCGATGCCGAAGGCCTTCTGCGCGGGCGCGGGCGCGGCGAGGAGGGCGAGGGCGGCGAGGAGCGAGGCGGGCATCGTGGGGACCTTCTAGCACCGCGCGCGAAAAAAGAAGAAGGGGCCGAGCACGTGGTGCCGGCCCCCCTCTCCCGAACCTCTCCCCGCTTCGCGGGGCGAGGGAGTGTGCACACTACGCCGGCTCGGCCTCGACCTTCACCTTGGCCTTGCCGACCACCTCGCGGTGGAGCTTCACCGGGACCTCGTGGTCGCCCACCGTCTTGATGGGCTCCTTGAGATCGATGGTGCGGCGGTCGAGGGTGAGGCCGCGGGCGGCCAGCGCCTCGACGATGTCGATGACCGTCACCGACCCGTAGAGCTTGTCCTGCTCGCCCACCTTGCGCCGCAGCACCACCGGCGTGTCGGTGAGGCGCTTCGCGACGGCCTCGGCGCTGGCCTTCGCCTTGGCCGCCTTGGCCTCGGCGATCTTCTTCTGGTGATCCAGCTCGCGGACGTTCTTGGTGTTGGCGGCGACCGCCAGCCCGCGCGGCAGGAGGTAGTTGCGCCCGTAGCCGGGCTTCACCTCGACGAGCTCGCCGCCCTTGCCGAGGTTCTCCACGTCTTCACGGAGGATGAGCTTCATGTCGTTCTCCTCAGGTGCTCGCCACCGTGTAGGGCAGGAGCGCGAGCATGCGGGCGCGCTTGATGGCGGTCGCCACCTGGCGCTGGTGCAGGGCGCAGTTGCCGCTGATCCGCCGCGGGATGATCTTCCCACGCTCCGTGAGGAAGTACTTCATCTGCCCCTGATCCTTGTAGTCGACCTTGAGCGCCTTGTCGGCGCAGAAGCGGCAGACCTTGCGACGGCCGAAACCGCGCCCGCGGCCGCCCATCTCGTCTCCGCCGCGGTCGTCGCGCCCGCCCCGGTCGTCTCGGCCGCCGCCGCCACCGCCGCCGGTGCGACCGAAGCCGCCGCCGCCGCCGTAGCCGCCGCCTCCACCACCGCCGTAACCGCCGCCACCGCCACCGCCACCGTAGCCGCCGCCACCGAACTTGCCGCCGCCTTCACCCGGACGTGCCATGGCTTACTCCTCCCCCAGCTCGGCTGGAGCGTCGAACGCCTCGGCCTCGGGCCGCTCGCCGAACTCCGAGCGCGGGCGGGCCTCTTCCTCGGGCGGCGCCACCTTGACGTCCTGCTCCACCTGGCGCGACTCGAAGTCGACGTCGTCGGCGAGCCGGATGGACTGGAACTTGACCACGGTGTCGATCATCTTGAGGTTGCGCTCGAGCTCGGCCACGAGCCCGGGGTTCCCCACGTACAAGCAGTGCATGTAGAGCGCCCGCGGGTTCTTGCCGATGGCGAAGGCCGTCTTGCGCTTGCCCTGGTTGGTGAACCGGATGACCTTCCCGCTCTCGCGCGTCACCACGCCGCGGAGCCGCTCCTTGATCTCGTCCACCTGCTCGTCGGGCGTATCCGCCTTCAAGAGGTAGATGGTCTCGTACTCGCGCACGAGACGCTTCTGCGCTTCTGCCATGCCGTACTCCCCTCGGGTTCTGGAGCGGCGGTTCACCCGCCGCGAGGAGCTTCTATCCGTTCCGCGGATGGCACCATGCCGCCCGCGGGGTACCTCTTGCGGCGGGGAATCTCCCCCCGTCCCTACAGCGCCGGCGACCGCCGGTTGAACTGGTTCATCGCCTTGACGGCGCCCAGCTCGCAGATCGTGCTGGCCGCCTCGACCGCCCAGGCGACGCAATTCTCGACGTCCTTCTCCTCGCCCTTCGGGAAGCGGCCGAGGACGTAGTCGGCCGGATCCATGCGCGGGGGCGGGCGGCCGATCCCCACCCTCACCCGCACGAAGCCCGGGCCGCCCACGTGCTCCCCGACGCTCTTCACGCCGTTGTTCCCGCTGTGCCCGCCCCCCACCTTCACCTGCACGCGGAACGGATCGAGCTCGAGGTCGTCGTGCACCACCACCAGATCCTCGAGCCCGAGCTTCCAGTACCGGAGGGCGGGGCCGGCTGCCTCGCCCGAGCGGTTCATGAAGGTCTGGGGCTTCATGATCCAGACCCGCTCCTGCCCCACGCTCGCCTCGGCGATCTCGGCCCCGAACTTCTTCACCGAGAAGGCCGCCCGACACCGCGCCGCGAGCCCGTCGGCGACCAGGAACCCCACGTTGTGGCGGGTCCGCGCGTAGGCGTCCCCCGGGTTGCCCAGGCCGACCACGAGCTTCACGGAGCGCTACTTCTTGGCCGGCTTGGCTTCTGCCTTGGCGCCAGCGGCCGGAGCCGCGGCTTTGGCACCACCCGCGGCCGGAGCCGCACCCGCAGCCGGAGCCGCGCCCGCCGCCGGGGCAGCGCCCTCGACCGGCGCCGCACCGGGGACCGCCGCCGGGGCGACCACGACCTCCTCCTTCTCCGGCGCCGAGACGACGGCGACCGTGAAGTTGGTGGCGTACTTGATCTTCACGCCCTGCGGAGCCTTCACGTCGGCGATGTGGAGCGAGCCGCCGATCTTGAGCGGCGTGACGTCCACCTCGATGCGGACCGGGATGCTCGCCGGCAGCGCCTCGACGGTGATGTCGTGCGCCGAGACGGTGAGGATGCCGCCCGCGATCACGCCCTCGGCCTTGCCCGTCGTGACGAGCGGGACCTCGACCTTGACCGGCTTCGCCATGTCGACTTCGAGGAAGTCGGCGTGGAGGAGCCGGCGGCTGACCGGATCCACCTCGTACTCGCGGAAGAGGACGCGCTTCTCGGTCCCGTCGAGCTGGAGGGTGAGGAGGGTGTTGAACTTGTGCGGGGTCGCGATGGCCTTCTGCAGCGCGGCCGGGTCGACCGAGATGTGGGTCGGCTCGCGCTTCTGGCCGTACACGACGGCCGGGATGAACCCGGCCTGGCGGAGGCGGCGCGCCGGGCCCTTGCCCTTGTCGCTACGCGCCTGCGCGGTGAGAACGTTGACGGACTGCTCCATGGCTTCCTCCCAGTGGACTCGCCGCGTCGCGGTCGAGGGGCCCGTGCAGGAACAACTCAGGCCCTGGGGATCCCAGAAATGAGGGGCGGCTTGTACCGGGAAAGGCGCGCCCCGTCAAGTCGGGAGGCGGCTCAGCTCCGGGCGGCGGTCGCGGCGTAGAGGGCGACCGAGTGCCAGACCGCCTCGAAGGCGGCCCGATCGAAGCCGGTGCCGGACGCCACCCAGTCGAAGTGGGGCGGGACGTGGGTCGGCTGGTGGAAGTGGCCGATCACGTCGTGGTGGTCGGCCCAGACGGCCGCGATGACGTCGCCCCAGACCTGGGAGAGCGTTGGGACGATGCCGTCGTTGGCGGAAGGGGCGGGGATGCGCCCATAGACGCGACGCAGCGCATCGGCCTGGGGGGCAGAGAAGTGCGAGAGCTGGCCGCGCGGCGTGCGGGCGGCGAAGCGGTGCAGGCCGATATAGAGGGCGTGCGTTGCCTGCGCGTACGGATCGAACCCGGCTCGCACGAGCGAGCGAAGCCCAGGCTTGCGGGCGCGGGTGACCACGCTCGCGTAGCGGACGCCGGGGCGCGGAGGGGTGGAGGCGTTGAAGAGCTCCATCCCGGCAGGCGTGATCTGCTCGACGAGGCCTTGGTCCCGCTGCACGTGGGCGAAGAACTGCTCGACCGCCCTGCGGCGCGCGACCGAGAAATCCGCCAGGAGCTGCAGGAAGAGCTGGTCGAGGACCCCGGTCGGCTTCGAGCCGGGGCGGCGCACCAGGCCGGCGAGGCGCAGCGCCACCGCGAGCGGCAAGCGGCCGGTCCGGAGGGCGTGGATGGTGGCGAGGGAGAGGAGCCCGAGGAGCTGCTGCCCGAGCAAGCTCCCGAACAGGTGCGCGAGCGGCGTCCCACGGTGGGGCGCCGAGACGGTGATGACGGCGCGCACCCTGCTCGCGCAGCGCTCGACGTCGGCGAGCGTGGGGAGCGACACGCGCGGCGCGACGAGGAGGCGCGCGTCGAGCCCGCCGCTCGAGTGGCCGATGAGGGTCACGTCGCCGTCGGCCTGGTCGAGCAGGCCCGCGACCGTCTCGGCCAGGATCGCCGCCCGCCGCGGCAGGGAGGCGGTCGGCTCGGTGTGGACGGCGCGGATCTCCCCTTCCAGCCCGAGCGGGGGGGCGATCTCGCCGAGCAGCTCCCGGACGTGCGTGAAGTAAGCGAAGTCGCCCAGGTTGGCGAAGCCGAAGAACCCCGGGACGAGGACGAGGTGGTGCGGCCGCGCCACCTAGACGAACAGGCTCGACAGCGAGTCGGCGTTGTAGATGCGCTTCACGGCCTCGGCGAAGAGGCGGGCCGTCGGGAGCTGCTTGATCTTCGTCAGCCCCTGCGCGGCCGGGGCGAGCGGGATCGTATCCGTGACCACGATCTCCTCGATGGGGCTCTTCTGGATGCGCTCCACGGCTGGGCCGGAGAGCACGGCGTGCGTCGCGTAGGCGAAGACGCGGCTCGCCCCCTTGTCGACGAGTGCGTTGGCAGCCTGGGTGAGCGTGCCGGCGGTGTCGATCATGTCGTCGAGCAGGATGGCGACCTTGCCCTGCACGTCGCCGATCACGTTCAGGACCTCGGCGACGTTGGGCTTGGTGCGTCGCTTGTCGACGATGCCCAGCCCGGCGCCGAGCCGCTTCGAGTAGGCGCGCGCGCGCTCGACGCCGCCAGCGTCGGGCGAGACCACCACCAGGTCATCGCTCTGACCGTCAAACTTCTTCTTCATGTGGTCGAGCAGCACGGGCGCGGCGTACAGGTGATCGAAGGGGATGTTGAAGAAGCCCTGGATCTGCCCGGCGTGCATGTCCATCGAGACGACGCGGGTCGCGCCGGCCGCCTCGATCAGGTCCGCCACCAGCTTGGCCGTGATGGGCGTGCGCGGCGCCACCTTCCGGTCCTGACGCGCGTAGCCGTAGTACGGGATGACCGCCACGATGGAGCCCGCCGAAGCGCGCTTCAGCGCGTCGGTCATGATGAGCAGCTCCATCAGGTTCTGGTTCGCGTCCCGGCAGGTCGACTGGATGACGAAGGTGTCCGCGCCTCGGACGTTCTCGCCGATCTCGACCTGGATCTCCCCGTCCGAGAACCGGCTCACCGTCGCCTTGGAGAGGGGGCGCTCGAGCTGGGCGCACACCGCCTGGGCGAGCGAGAGGTTGGAGTTGCCGGCGAAGATCTTGTAGCCGTTGCCGTTGCCACCCATCGAAGCGACCTCCGGTGGCGGGACCAGCGCGGCCCCGCTGCGAGCGAGAGAGAGTGAGTCCGACGCGGCGGCGGTGAGGATCAGGGACCCCCACGCCTCCGACCGGGGCGTTATACCCAAGGCCTCTGACGGCGTCGACGGGTCGGCGCACTGGGGTCCCGGGCAGCGCCGCGGCAGGCGGCTGCGCGGTGCGGCGGAGGCTCGCTGCTAGGCGCTGGTGCCGATCGCCTGTGGACCCTGGCCTTTCGCCAGCTCGCGCGTGTATTCGGCCAGGATCACCTTCTCCATGCGCTCACGGGTCTCGGCGTTGAGCGGGTGGGCGATGTCCTTGAACGACCCATCCTTGCGCCGCTTGGCAGGCATCGCGATGAAGAGGCCGGTGGTGCCGTGGATCACCTTCAGGTCGCGCACGACGAAGCAGCCGTCGATGGTGATGGTCACGTACGCCTTGAGCTTCTCCTCGCCGACCGGGAAGACCCGGACCTCGGTGATTTCCATGGGGAGACCCCCGGATGTCGCTGCAAGGTGCGGACGACGTGAAGCTCGGCGCTCGGCCCCCAGCCCTCCCCGATGCTGGCGGCGGCTCGCCGCGCCGACGCCCGATCCGCGAACAGCCCAAAAACCGTCGGACCGCTGCCCGACATTATAGCTGCCTTCGCCCCATGTCCTACAAGGTCGGCGAGCGCGGTACGGAGGGGCGGGAGGCGCTGTAAACATGGACGTTCCAGGTCGTTTTCGAGCGCGCCGACACGCCAGGTCCCGCGCGGGGAAAGCGGCTTTCGTTCCCCGCTCAGGGCGTCTCGCCGGGCCGCGTCCAGCCAGCCGTACGCGTCGCCCGCGCGGATGGCGAGGGCGGGGCCGGTCGGATAGAGGAGCACGAGGTCGAGCGGTGGCACCTCGACCGGCGTGAGCCGCTCCCCGCGGCCGGCCGCCCATGCGGCCCCGCGACCGAGGAAGAATGGGACGTCCGAGCCGACCTCGAGCGCCACGGCCGCCAGAGCGTCACGATCCGTCACGCGGTGGGCACGTGCCAGCGCGCGCAGCACCGCCGCCGCATCGGAGCTGCCGCCACCGAGGCCGGCCGTCACCGGGATGCGCTTCTCGACCGTGATAGCGGTGGCCTCGGTGGTCCCGAAGCGACGGCGGAACGCCTCGGCCGCGCGGGCGGCGAGGTTCCCCGGCCCGTCGAGCTCCGGCCGGCCGGGCGCGCGGCAGGTCACCGGGCCGGGGAGCCCGCTCCGAAGCCGGACCTCGACGACGTCGGCGAGATCGAGCGGGACCATCAACGTGGCGAGGTCGTGGTAGCCATCCGCGCGGCGAGGCCCGACCCGGAGGACCAGGTTCACCTTGGCTGGGGCGCGGACGCGGTAGATGGCGGTGGCGGCGCGCCTCACGGGGCGAGCGCTGCGTACTTGGTCTCGAGGTAGCTGCGGAAGTCGTCGTCCTGGAGTCCGCGCCCGGTGGCGCCACGGACGATCTCCTCGGCCGGGAGCGTCCGTCCGTGCCGGTGCACGTGCTCCCGCAACCAGTCGCGGAGCGGCAGGAGCCGCCCGCCGGCGAGGTCGTCATCGAGCGCCGGCAGTGCCCGCCGGGCGGCGGCGAAGAGGCTCGCCGCGTAGAGGTTGCCGAGGGTGTACGTCGGGAAGTAGCCGAGGTCGCCCCACGCCCAGTGGATGTCCTGCAGGACCCCCTCTGTGTCGCGGGCAGGGCGCACGCCGAGGAGCCGCTCCATCCCGTCGTTCCACGCCTGCGGCAGGTCCTTCACGGCGAGGCTCCCGCGCATGAGGCCGAGCTCGAGCTCGAACCGCAGCGCGATGTGGAGGTTGTAGGTCACCTCGTCCGCCTCGACGCGGATGAGGGAGCGCTCGACCCGGTTGGCCGCGCGGTGGAAGGCGGTCAGGCCTGCGCCCGATACCTGCGGGAAGCGCGCCTGGAACCTGGGCAGCAGGTGCCGCCAGAACGGCAGTGAGCGACCGACCAGGTTCTCCCACAGCCGCGACTGCGACTCGTGCAGCCCGAGCGAGGCGGCCTGGCAGAGGAAGGTGTGGCGATGCTCTGCCGGCAGGCCCTGCTCGTACAGGCCGTGGCCACCTTCGTGCAGGGTCGAGAAGAGCGCCGAGAGCGGCAGCTCCTCGGAGAGGCGGGTGGTGAGGCGCACGTCGCCGGGATCGATGCCCAGGCTGAAGGGATGAACGGACCGATCCTGGCGACCGGCGTCGCCGTCGAAACCCATCGCCTGGAGGATCTCCAGCGTGAGCTGCCACTGCTGCTCGACGTCGAAGCGCATTCCGGCGAGCGGGTCCGGCGCCCGTGTCGCGCCGGTCAGGCGGTCCACCAGAGGCGGCGCATCCCTTCCTCGTAGCCCTCCAGGAGCGAGTCGTAGAGCTGGGGGGGGGCGTCGAGCTGGGGGGGCTCAGAAGGCCCCCCCAGGCCCCCCGCTCTCTCCGGGCCAGCCTCTTCCGGCTGCCCCTTCGTTCGCGCAGCCGACCCCGCCGTTCGCTGGAGCGTGGGCAAGAGGCACGCGGCCTGCTCGCGCCGCAGCGTCACCAGGCGGGCGAGGAAGGGCGCGAAGCGCTCGAAGCGGCTCTGCGCGCGCGCCTCGCGCCAGGCGACGAGCGCCTCCGACTGGAGCTTCGCCAGCTCGCGGACGAGGCGGGCCGGGACCTTCACCGCGCGGTCGCGGGGGTCGGGGTGAGGGGGTCCTGCTCCGCCCGCGCGATGAGGTCCCCCAGCTCCGGGGCGGTCAGCTTCTCGTGATGGAGCCCCTGCAGCGCCGCGAGCTGCTCTCCCCGCGCCTCGGCCCCCTTCGGCGGCAGGTACGTCTCCTGATCCCAGGTGAGCAAGGTGATGGCGCCCTGCAGCGCGCGCAGGTCCGCCGTCCGTGCGGTGATGAGGTCCCAGGCCTGGTCGGACATGGCCGAAACATCTATGCGGCGCACCGCAGCGAGACAAGCGCCATCGGGCCCGGCCGCGCGCCTTGCGACCGCCCGGCCCCGCTGGCAGGATGCGCGCCGTGAAAGACCGCCTCTACGAGAAGATCCCGTTCCGGCACTCTGAGCTCGAGCACCGCTACGGCCCGAACGTCCACATCCTCTCGAACCCGTACCTCCTCTCGCAGCTCGCCCAGCTCTGCGCCAAGGAGACCATCCAGCCCGCCATCAACCGGCTGGTGATGGACATCTACGGGCGGCTGCTCGAGGACGTGATGAACGCGGAGTTCCCGCGGGTCATGCGCGACGTCCCCACCCGCATGATCGACGTGACGCCGGCCGGGGTCTTCCACGGCGAGGTGCTCGATCGATCGGTCCGGGCGGTGACGGTGAACATCGCCCGCGCCGGCGCCATCCCGTCGCAGACCGTGTACGACCTCCTGAACGTGGCCCTCGACCCGCGCGGCGTGCGCCAGGACCACATCATCATGAGCCGCATGCTCGGCGAGAACGAGGAGGTGGTGGGGGCCGGTATCGGCGGCATGAAGATCGGCGGCGACGTCGAGAACGCCTACCTGCTCTTCCCCGACCCCATGGGCGCGACCGGCTCCTCGCTGTCCGAGGCCATCGGCACCTACAAGAAGAAGGTGCCGGGCAATCCGCGCCGCATCATCAATGTCCACCTCATCGTCACGCCGGAGTACCTGCGCCGGATGACCTCGGATCACCCGGACGTCGTGGTGTATGCGGTGCGCCTCGACCGCGGGCTCTCGCCGGCCGACGTGATGGCGACCATCCCGGGCACCCGCTGGGCCGAGGAGAAGGGGCTCACCGATCACCAGTACATCGTGCCGGGCGGCGGCGGCTTCGGCGAGATCATGAACAACGCTTACGTGTGAGGCCGCGCCGCATGTCCAGGTTGGAAGGCGAGAAGATCGAGGTCCTCCTCTCCGAGGAGAAGCTCCAGGCGCGCATCGCCGAGCTGGGGTCGGACATCGCGCGCGACTACCAGGGCAAGCCGCTCAAGCTGGTGGGCGTCCTGAAGGGCAGCTTCATGTTCATGGCCGACCTGGCGCGCGCCATCGACCTGCCGCTCAAGATGGACTTCATCGGCACGAGCTCGTACCAGGGCACGAAGACGAGCGGCGTCGTGCGCATCACGAACGACCTGTCGCGGCCCATCGACGGCGAGCACATCCTGCTCGTGGAGGACATCGTCGATACCGGCCTCACCATGCAGTACCTGCTCGAGAACCTCGGCACCCGCCACCCGGCGAGCGTGAAGGTGTGCGCGCTCCTCGAGAAGCCTGCCCGGGCGAAGGTGCAGGTCCCCATCGATTACAAGGGCTTCACCATCCCGGACGAGTTCGTCGTGGGCTTCGGGCTCGACTGGGACGGGCGCTTCCGCAACCTGCCCTTCGTCGGCGTCGTGCGGCGGTCATGAGCGCGGGTCGACGAGCCGAGCGCGGCGCCGGCGCCCGCAGCCTCCTCCTCACGCTGGCGGTGCTGGCGCTCCTGGCGGTGGTCGCGTTCCTGCTCTCCGAGCGGAACGCCCGCCAGTACACGCTCGTGCTGGAGGACGGCGCGCTCTCGGTGAAGAAGGGCATCCTCGCGCCGATGGGCTACAAGGCCTTCAAGCCCGACGATCCGGCCCTCGCCGCGGCGTACGCCCCCCTGAAGCCGCCGCCCGGCTTCTCGTGGAAGGAGGAGCAGGTCTTCGAGGATCGGGCCGCGCTGGATCAGGCGCTCTTCGATCTGCTCGTCAAGTGGGCGCGGGACGACATCGCGAGCGAGAAGCCGGAGCTCGTCGAGCGCGCGATGGGGTGGCTCGGCCGCGCCGACAAGCTGGCCGGGATCTCGGGCGCCCAGCGCGAGGACCTGCGCGCGCTACGGGCCGAGTCGGGCTACTTCGAGGCGCGCCAGCTCCTCGACAAGACGGCCGAGTCCCTGCGGCAGGTGCGCGAGCGGCTGCGCCTCACCGCGGGCTCCTCCTCGCGCCACGCCGGCGACGCGGGCGAGGCGCTGCGGCGGGTCGAGCCGATGATCGACGAGCTCTACCAGGCGGGGCGGGCGCTCGGGGGGAGCTCGATGCCGATCCCTTCCCCGACCTCGACGTCGAACCCCACCTCGACTTCGACTTCGACGGCGAATCCGACTGCGGCTACCCCGGACGGCGGCGTCAAGCGCTGAGGTGGGTGCGCGGTGCCTCGGCGGCAGCGCCGGCACACCTTGACGCACGTCGGCACCGGGAATACGGTCCGCCGCCGAACGAGGAGCCCCCATGCTGAAGCGCCTCACGCTCGCGCTGGCGTTGCTCGCCCCGCTCGCCGCCTGCGGCCCGGACTGCGACAAGTTCTGCGGCATCTGGACGAGCTGCCCGGCCGTGTCCACCACCGGCGATCGCGCGCAGTGCATCCAGGGTTGCAACGAGGTGGGCGGCGACAACGCAGCCTTCATCAACTGCGTGGTGGACAAGGGTTGCAGCCAGATCACGCCGCCGCCGGCCGGGCCCGGGCACTGCCAGATCCCGAGCGTCCTCCCCGGGATCGTCCAGTGACACGGCTGTGGGTGCTCACCGCGGTCCTGCTCGCGCTCTCTCTCGCCGGGTGCGGACCGGACTGCGACGCCTACTGCAAGAAGATCCAGCAGTGCCGGACCGAGCTCAAGCTCGCCGCCGTCGACGTGGGCGCCTGCGTCCTCGGCTGCAACGACTCGGGGACGAGCAAGTCGACGACGATCCAGTGCATCATCGACCACACCTGCACCGACATCTCGGCCGGCCACTGCTCCCCGACGGGCGAGCCGCTCGCACCGTAGAGGCCGGCCGCCGAGCGCGACGTTCCTGCAACCCGGTGTAACATCGGGGGCATGGGCTCCTTCTACGCGCCGCACGGTGCGGCCGATCTGCTCTCCCGCTACAGCTTCCTCGAGCCACTCCTCAGCGGCCGCCGCGTGCTGGAGCTCGGCGCGGCGCGCCTCACCGACGGCGCCTCGGCGCTCGCGCTGGCGGAGCGCGGCGCGGCGGCGGTGCTGTCGGTGGAGGACGACGGCCTCGGGCTCGGGCTCGCGGCAGAGCTCTCCGCGCACGCCTTCGTGCAGTTCCGCGCCGCCGCGCTCGAGGACCTGCCGCACCGCGCCTTCGACCTCGTGCTGGTGGCCGATGGCGCTGCGCTGGCGGCCAACCCGGAGCGTCTGAAGCTGCTCGCCGAGCTGCTGTCGCCCCGCGGCTACCTCGTCACCGCCATCGCAGCCCCGGGCGCGCGCGGCCTGGCGGCGCTGGCCGGAGAGCCGCCGCGCAGCGAGGTGCCGTCCTACGAGAGCTTCGCCGGCGCGCTGGCGGCCCAGTTCGACGTGGTGGAGATGGCGACCCAGTCGGCGGCAGTAGGGTGGGTCATCGCGCCGGAGCACCACGGCGACGAGGCGCCCGACCTGGGCGTCGACGGCGCGCTCTCCGGCGCACCCGAGGCCGCGTATTACCTCGCGCTGTGCGGGTCCTCGCCGACGCGTCTCTCCGGGATGGTCCTCGTCACGCTGCCGCACGCGCCGCTCGCGGAGGCCGCGCTCGCGATGGCCGGCGAGGCGCGCGCCCACGCCGCCTGCGGCGGGACGCTCGCCGCACGCGAGGCGGAGCTCAGCCGCCTCGCCGCCGAAGCAGCGGAGCGAGAGGCGCGCATCGCGGCGCTGGAGGAGGTGCTCGAGGCGCTGCGGGCCGAGCTCGACGGCGCGCGGCGCGAGCTGGCGGCGGGCGCCGCGGCGCTCTCCGAGCAGCACGTCCGGGGGCAGCAGCTGGGAGAGGCGGTCGCCGGAGCGCGCGCAGAGGCCGCGGCGCGGGGCGAGGCGGTGGCCACGCTCCGCTCGCAGCTCTCGGCGCGCGAGGCCGTGCTGCGCGCCAGCGAGGGGGCGGTGCAGCGGCTCGAGTCGCAGGTGGTCGAGCTGGAGGAGGTCCTGCGCGAGGCGGCGGCCGAGCGTGAGCGCACCGTGACCGACCTGGCCCAGGCCTCCGGTGAGCGCGCCCAGGCCGAGCGCGCGGCGGAGGACGCGCGCGGCGACGCGCGCGCGGCGATGGAGGAGCGGGAGGCCGCCCGCGCCGAGGGCGAGGCCGCGCGTGCGGCGGTGGTGGAGGCGCGGACCGAGGCGGCCGAGGCGCTCGCGGAGGCGGAGCGCGCGACGCTCGCGGCTGGTGAGGCGCGCGAGGAGCGGGAGGCGGCGCGCGTGGAAGCCGCCGAGGCGCGCGCGGCTGGCGAAGCAGCAGGGTTCGAGGTGGCGCAGGCGCGTGGCGAGGTGGCGGAGCTGCGCCAGGCGCTCGCTGCTGCGAGCTCGTCGCAGGCCGAGGCGGTGGCGCGAGCGGAGGGGGGCGAGGGCCGCGCGACCGAGCTGGCACAGGATCTCGCCGAGGCCCGGACCGCCCTCGACGCGGCGCACGAGGCGCTCGTCGCCGCGCAGGCGCGGGCCGAGGCCGACGAGCGCGAGCTCGTCCAGGCGCGCGAGGAGCTCACGCTCCACGGCGGCGAGCTCGAGGGGGAGCGCGCGGCGCGCGCCGCTGCCGAGGAGCGGGCCGGGGCGCTCGAGGTCCGCGCGAATGGGCTCGCAGCCGAGGTCGAGGCGCTGCGCTCGCGCGGGGAGGGGCACGCGGAGGAGGCGTCGTCGCTCGAGGCGCGCGCGGTCGCGGCCGATGCGCGCCGGGAGTCGGTCGAGGGCGAGCTCGCGGAGGCGGCCGCCCGGCTGGAGGCAGAGCGCGCCCGCGCCACCGAGCTCGAGACGGCCCTGGAGGAGACGAGGGGGCGGCTCTCCGCGTCCGCGCCGGAACTGGCGGAGCTGCGCCGCCGGGCCGAGGCGGCCGAAGCGTCCGTCCTGCGTGGCCACGCCGAGGCGGATCTGCTGTCGGAGCGGCTGAAGGAGGTCGGCTCGAAGGTCGAAGAGGCGGCCGTCCGGGCGGAGGAGGCCGAGCGTCGGGCGGCCACGCTCGGCGCCGCCCGCGGCGAGGAGAGCGCGGCGGCAGCGCGCCTGCGGGGCGAGCTCTCCAGCGCGCGCGAGGCTCTGGCGGCGCGCATCGCCGAGGTGGAGGAGGAGCGGGAGACGCTGCGCGATCGCGTGGAGCGGCTCGAGGGCGAGCTCGCGGAACGCCGCGCCGAGGGTGAAGCGGCGCGCGCGGAGGCGGAGCGCGCCCGGGCCGAGCTCGAGGCGGTGCGGGCCCAGGCGGACGCCGAGCTGGTCCGGGCCCAGGCGGAGGCCGTCGGCCCGGCGGCGGCGCCGCCCGGCGAAGGGGCCGGCGCGGCGGCAGCCTCCGAAGGGGCAGTGGCCGAAGCCGAAGCGCTGCGCGGGGAGCTCGCGCGGGCGCGGGCGGCCGCGGAGACGACCGAGGCGGAGGCGGCGAGCCTGGAGGCGGAGCTGCAGGCCGTGCGCTGGGAGAAGGAGGAGATCGAGGCTCGCCTCCAGGCGGCGCAGGCGAATGGCGCCGCCCCCTCGGCGGGCGAGGTGGCCCGGCTGCGGGAGGAGCTGGCGGCCCGGGCCGAGGAGGCCTCCGAGCTCCGGAAGGATTGCGAGCGTCGGGGGACGGAGCTCACCGCGGCGCAGGGGGAGCTCGCCACCCTGCGGGAGGCAGCGCCGGGCACCGCGGAGGCGCGCGCGAGGGAGGCGGAGGCGCGCCTCGCCGAGGCGGAGCGCCGGCGCTTCGACGCGGAGGCGCTGGCCGCGGCCCGGAGCGCACCCGACGCGCCGACCGGCGGGGTGGCGGAACGGCTGCAGCGGCTCGCGCAGGAGCGCGACCTCCTGCAGGCGCAGGTGGGTGAGCGCGACACGCGCATCTCCCGCCTCCAGCGCGAGATCGCGGACAAGACGGACCGGCTGGGACGCCTGGCCAAGGAGATGGGCGACATGAAGTCGAAGGGCGGGCTCGGCAAGCTCTGGCGGTAGTGCGTTCTCCGCAGGACGCGCTTGCTGCGCCGGGCCACCTCTCGTGTTAGAGGCGCTCCTCGATGTCGACCGTCCGCCTCGCCTTCCTCTGGCACATGCACCAGCCCCTCTACCGGGCGCCGGACACGGGTGAGTTCCTCCTGCCGTGGGTGCGGCTGCACGCGACCCGCGCGTACTACGACATGGCGTGGATGCTGGAGCGGCACCCGGCGATCCGCTGCACGGTCAACTTCACGCCGGTGCTGATGGAGCAGCTCGAGGCGTATGCTCGCGGCGAGGCGCGCGATCGCTTCCTCGATCTGTCCACCAAGCGTGCGCAGGACCTCCTGCCCGAGGAGCGCCAGGCGGTGCTCAGGTCCTTCTTCATGGTGGACTGGGAGACGGTGGTGAAGCCCATCCCGCGCTACTGGGAGCTGCTCCAGAAGCGCGGGCGCGACGTGCGCTACCTCGACCTGGCCCGTGCCGCGAGCGAGTTCACCGACGCCGAGCTGGTCGATCTCCAGACGCTCTTCAACCTGGGCTGGTTCGGCTTCGGCGCGTTGGAGGACGATCCCGGCCTGTCCGCGCTGATGAAGAAGGGCTCGCACTTCTCCGAGGGCGACTGCCAGTACGTGCTGGAGGCACAGCGGCGGGTGATGGACGGGCTCGCTCCTCGCTGGCGGAAGCTCGCCGAGCGCGGGCAGGTCGAGCTCTCGACCACGCCGTACTACCACCCCATCCTGCCGCTCGTCTGCGACAGCGACTCGGCGCGCCGCGCCCTGCCGAACCTGCCGCTCCCGCCGCGCTTCGCCTGGCCCGAGGACGCGCGCTGGCACGTGCGCGAGGCGCTCGCTTCCCACGGGCGGCACTTCGGCGCGCGGCCGGCGGGGATGTGGCCGGCGGAGGGGTCCGTCTCACCGGAGGCGGTGGAGGTGCTCGCCACGGAGGGCGTCCGCTGGGCGGCCAGTGACGAGGGCGTGCTCATGCACTCCCTCCCGCCGGGCGCCACGCGTCTGTCCGCGCTCTACCGGCCGTGGCGGGTGCAGGCCGGGCCGCTCGAGCTCCCCATGCTCTTCCGCGACCGCGGCCTCTCCGACCTCATCGGCTTCAGCTACCAGCGCACCGGCGCGCGCGAGGCGGCGGCCGACTTCACCGCGCACCTCGAGGCGATCGGGGACGCCTGGGAGGAGGACGGCCAGCGCGGCCCGGCCACGGTGGGCGTGTTCCTCGACGGCGAGAATCCCTGGGAACACTTCCATGGGTCGGGCCGCGACTTCCTGGAGGCGCTCTACCAGCGGCTGGAGTCTTCCGCCACCATCCAGACCGTCACCATGAGCGAGGCGACCGCCAGCGCCCCGGACCCGGTCATCCCCCGTATCCATTCCGGCTCCTGGATCGAGGCCTCCTACCGCATCTGGATGGGCCACGAGGAGGACCGCCGCGCCTGGACGGCGCTCGGTCGCGCCCGCGAGGCGCTGGACAAGGCGGACCGCGCGCCGCCCCCCGGCCTGGCCCCGGAGGCGCTCCGGCTGGCGCACCGCCACCTCTACGCAGCCGAGGGGTCCGACTGGTACTGGTGGTATGGGGACGACTTCCAGACCGAGCTCGCGGTCGAGTTCGACGGGCTGTTCCGCGCCTACGTCGTCGCCGCGTGCCAGCTCATCGGCGCGCCCCTGCCCATCGAGGCGCTCGAGCCCATCAAGCGGGGCGCTCCGGTACCCTCCGGCGATGCGAGGCCGGTGCGCGAGCCGACGCTCCTCCTCACCCCTACCATCGACGGCCGCGAGACCACCTACTTCGAGTGGCAAGGCGCCGGCGTCTACCGGCCCGGCCAGACGCGCGGCTCCATGTTCGGCGGGGCGCAGGCGTTCCAGTCCTTGCGCTTCGGCTTCGACCTCGGCCACCTCTACCTGCGGCTCGATCCGGCCGAGGCGCCGCAGCGCGCCTCCGAGCTGTGTGGCGCGGTGCGGATCGAGATCGTCGCCGCCGACGTGCAGGCGCAGGTCGACTTTCCGCTGGTGGCGGACGGCACCGAGCAGCGCGGCCGCCAGGGAGCCAACGAGCTGGGCCGGGCCGCCTTCGCTCGCGTGCTCGAGGTCGCGCTCCCCTTCGAGCCGCTCCGCCTGCGCCCCGGCTCGCGGCTGGCGGTGGCGGTGCACGTAATGCGCGGCGAGGTCGCGCTGGAGCGGCTGCCGCGGTACGGCTACGTGACGCTCACCGTGCCCGACCAGGATTTCGAGCGGATTCACTGGCGGGTGTGAGGAGCGGCGGGGGACGTTCGACCTCGACCTCGACCTCGACCTCGACCGCGACCGCGACCTTCGACCTCGACCTCGACCGCGACCTTCGACCTCCGCCGCGCGAGAGCTCGCGGCGCTCGTGCACGCGGCGCGAGTCGCCGATGGTGAGCTTCGGGACCAAGCCACCAGGGCAGCCAAGTCGGTGTTCCTCAATTTGTGCGAGGGACTCCCAAGCGACAGCGGTCCCATGCGGCGCAAGCATTTCGCGCTCGCGAACGGTTCCCTGCACGAGCTTGTCGGAGCCCTCGACCTCGCCGGCGCCATCGGGGCGCTCGCGCCAGAGCCCGCGCGGCGAGCGCAGGCGCTCGCGGTGCGGGTGAAGCGGATGCTGCGGGCGCTGCTCACCGCACCAGCGGGGTGAGCATGGCCACGAGCCGCGAGGCGAGCTGCGCCACCTCGGCCGTGCTTTCGGCGCTCGCCTCGCCGCAGAGCGCGGCGATCTCGACCGCTGCCGCGGCCTCGGTGGCCTCGGCGCGGGCGACCGCGAAGGCGCGCGCCTTGTCACCACGCGTGACCCTGCCTGCGCCCTCTGCGCAATTGAGGCAAGCGCTCTTGGCGGAGCGGAGCGCCTCGTCGCGCAGCTTGGCGTCGCGGAGTGACGCGCGTCGCACCGCGAGCAGGAGCTCCACCGCGACTCCGTAGGCGAGCAACCTGTGGTGAGGGAGAGCGGGAGAGACTGAGGAACTGGAGGAGGTGGGAGAGCTGGAAACCCGAGGGAACAGCGTGTCGTTCATGGCCGGCGGCTCCTTTCGCGAGCGGCAAGGAGACGACGGCCATGAACGCCACGGTTCCACGTGCGAGAGCGAACCTCGGATGG
>WNGL01001062.1_pt1 | contig 36064 bp, 30 predicted proteins | sample 5400591 | NCBI WGS metagenome assembly WNGL01 (sample SAMN13153377, study PRJNA577476) | soil metagenome | isolation source: 80 cm soil or saprolite under Garry oak tree replicate 1 | place: USA:California | collected 2016-06-15
TCCCCACGTCGACGGATCCGTTGCGCGGCAGCGCGGCCTCGTGCCTCCACGCCATTCGTTAGCGAAGATCACTTTCCAGCCGTCGTTGTTGAACGTCGTCGAGTGCCAATAAACGAAGTTCTTGTCGACCGCCTGGTCGAGCTGCACCGCATGTACGAGATCCGAGATATCCAGCAGAAATGCCGTTACCGGAACAGGCGCTGCGGCCAGGCCAATCTCCAGAAGGACTCTGATGTCGTGGCATTGATTCGTGATGTTCGTCTTCTGCGCAGATTTGGCCCACATTTGCTGACGGCCTCCAGGCGCCGGAGATTCCGATTCCACTCCCATCACTGCGGCCGTCATCACTTAGACTGCGGCCCTGAAAAGAAATAGCTTATGAAGGAGTTTTGATATGAGTAGAGACCATGGACAGATGCGCCGTCGCGATTTTCTGAAAGTGAGTGCTGGAGCCTTTTTCGCGCAAGCTGTACCCGCCTGGGAGGCGCGTCCGACCAATCCGAAAACGATTCGTCCGGTTTCCATTGATATGCACACGCATTGGGCGCCGGAGGCGTACGTGAAAGCGCAGATCGAAATGGGCCGGCCGGCACCCGCGAATCGCAATCCGCTCGATTTTGATCTCGATAAGCGGCGCAAATGGATGGACGAGCATGGCATTCAAATGCACGTCCTGACTTTATCCGGAGGTATGCCGTGGCAGTGGGCGACGCCCGAGCAAGGCGTGCGTCTGGCGCAACTCGTCAATGATGCCGCTATCGAAGCGCACACGGCTTTTCCGGATCGCTTTGTCGCCGGGATAGCCATGCCGGTGAAGGATCCCGCCATGGCATTGAAGGAGCTCAATCGCGTCGCGGGCAAGCCGGGCATGAGGGCGGTTCATCTGCCGAACTCGATGGAACAGCGCGATTATTTATTCGAGGCTTCGTTTGAGCCCGTCCTGGCGCGATGCCAGGAATTGGGCTATCCGCTGCTATTCCATCCGCTCGATGGTGACGCGAACATTTACAGCAAGCGGCTCGTTGGTCCTCCGAGCCTCACCAACTGGCTTGGCTTTACATTCGAACACGCCACGACGGCCGCGAAATTCATCACGACGGGGACGCTCGATAAGTTTCCGAAGCTCGAGGTTGTGTTACCGCATGGCGGCGGCGCGTTCCCATTCATCTTTGCACGAGTCGAGCACGGCCTCTACCATATGGGTTCGGTGCAGTTGAAGGTCGAGCGTCCGTTCAGGGAGTACGTCCGCCGATTCCATTACGACTATCTGAATTACTATCCGGAGGCGCTTCGATTCCTGATCAGCGAGGTCGGGCCGGATCGAATTGTCATCGGGACAGATCTATTCGCCGCGAGAGATATCGAGTACCCGAACTCCTTCGTCGAACAGTTGAACCTTCCGGCGAAGGATCTCGAGCTCATCCTCCGAGGTAATGCGAGAAGGCTGCTGCGGCTGTAGACTTCTAATCGCTAATCGACCGGCTCCCTGCCGCGGTTGCCGCCGCCCCTGGTGCTGGGATCGCCGAGCTGCTTTCCATCGGGAAGCCAAACAGTGAGAAATTGCCCACCGGGTTTCCCGTCCTTCAGCGGACGGACCATGATCTTCACGTTCATGCCGGGAACAAGGGTCTTGGGCACCCAGCCTTGCCGTGTCAAACCGCCGGGAGAGCCAAGCTCGATCGGCCATTCCACCAGACGACCTTCGGCATCGGCAACATTCAGAAAGATCCAACTGTGGGGATTCGTCCAGTGGAACTCTTTGACCGTGCCTTCTAGAGTCACCGTTTTGCTGGCATCGAACATGGCAAAGGAATGATGTGCGATTGCAGGAAGCGCAAACAGCAAAAACGCTATTGTCGCGATGGCGAATACGTTGAATTTCATTGCCGCCTCCAGTGAACTTGAAAACGAGGATCGCATAGCTTGCTCAAAGCTGCAACAAATGATATGTGGTAGGGGATATGGCCACAAAAAGGCACAAAAGAGCACAACGAGTTCAAATACCTTTTGTGTTTTTTGTGCTTTTTTGTGGCTATTCCCTTCTTTTCGGGCAAGCCAAAACGCCGGATCTGTCGGGAATCTATTGGGCAACGCAATACAACGCCAAAATCCAACTTGTTGGGGGTGGCGATGTGCCGTTCACTCCAGCGGGCCGGACAGCATACGAGAAGAATATGGCGGACCTGAAGGACGGCTCCGTCGTCGATGGGGCCCGCAAGTACTGCGTACCTGATGGTCTGCCTCGCGTGTTAGCCACGCCCTATCCATTCGAAATCGTCCAAGGCCCTCCGGGAGTGATCACGATCATTTACGAACTCAACCACCAGATTCGGACGATTCAGATGGACAAACCGCTGCCCAACGAGAAAGAACTGATTGCCTTTCCCTGGTATAACGGCCACTCCGCCGGCCATTTTGAAGGTGATATATTGGTGGTCGAGTCCGCCGGCTTCAATGAAAAGACATTCATCGATGCTACCGGCGCGCCGCATACGGACCAGTTGCGCACGGTAGAGCGGATTCGCAAGGTCAATTCCAATCAGCTCGAGATCGTCATTACAATTCACGATCCCGAATATTATTCACGGGATTGGCAGGCGCGCTTCCTTTACGCGCAGCGGAATGATATCCGTATCGAGGATTATCTTTGCGGGGAACGGCATCGCGACATTTCATCCGTGCGAGGAGTGCGCCGGCCATAGGGAGACAAGAACATGTCGAATCGTGCAGTACTTTGTATCGGTCTCGGCTTTTGGGCGATCGGTGGTCTCGTGTTCGCGCAAGCTCCCGCAAAGGACAAGATTCCAGCCCGCCGGCAGGAATCCGCGGGCCGATCCAGAACGACCCCGATCATCCGTTCCATGGTAATACGGCAGGCCCGGGTCAGGTGACGCTGAGAATCGGAAACTATAAAGATACGGTGTTGAAACCGTGGGCGGCAGAGCAGATGCGTGCCTCGAATGAAGAGGTCCTGAGCGGGAAGCGCGGTCTTCCGTTCGCGGCGCAGTCGCGATGTTATCCCGGCGGTGTTCCCGGACAATTACTGTTTCCCGCGGAGCCTTTCTATTTCATCCAAACGCCGAAGCAGGTGTGGATGATCTGGCAGCGCGATCACATGGTCCGGCGGGTCTACCTTACCGACAAGCATTCAGCAAACGTAAAGCCTTCATGGTTCGGGGAATCCATCGGCCACTACGAAAACGGCGATACGCTGGTCGTCGATACGCTCGGACTTTCGACCAATAATAGTTACATCGATAACTTCCGCACTCCGCACACGGAGAAGTTGCACGTCGTCGAGCGGTTCAAGCTTTCGGCTGACGAAAGGACGCTGGAAGCAACCGTTACCGTCGAGGATCCGGATACGTTCAATGAACCGCTGCACATGGTGCAGCGATGGCGCAAGGTGAACAACCCGCTAATGGAAACAGTCTGCGCCGAAGACAACTTCGATTATTTTCACCAGAACTTGTTTCCGATACCCGAAGCGGACAAACCGGACTTCTGAAGTATTGCTGCCGCGAATTGCCCAACTGTAGGCGCGGCCTGTGACCGCGCGCATTCCAATTGATTCCAGAAAAAAGCGCGCTCATAGAGCGCGCCTACAAGAAAACAATCACTTTTCCGGCGTGCCGGACTTCGCGCCTTTTTCGACCAGGAAGGCAGCGACAGAATCCCACTTCAGTCTTCTTGCGGAATCGAGTGCCGTACTGCCGTTGACGCTCTTCGCGTTCACATCGACGCCAAGTTCAACGGCAATCTTAACAGCTTCGAGAGCGAGCTTCTCGCGCTGGCTGCGTTCGATTTCAGTCCACGGAGATCCGCCTCCGCCCATTCCGGCTGCAGCCATGACCGCGGTCGTGGCCTCTTTCCGCTGTTCCCATGCAACGCCTCGGCCTTCCACCATTCTTTCGGAACGAAGCACGAACAATGGATCGGCGCCGTGTTTCACGAGAAGGCGCATGACTTCCGGTTCGGTGAATCGAGCCGCAAGCCAGAATGGCGTGGCTCCGATCAGTTCCGGCGGGAAATTGAAATCACGCGATGAACGGCGCGTTGGGGTCCATGAGCGTACCGGCAAGTTCGCGTCTGCGCCGTGATCGAGAAGGACCTTCACCAAGTTTTCGTCACGGCGCATGACCGCTTCATGCAGCGCAGTAAAACCGGCCCTGTCCGAGTTGGCATTCGCGCCTTTTTCGAGCAGAAACTCCACGACGTCCGTGAATCCGGAATGAGCCGCGAGCACTACCGCGCTCACGCCCCAGGCATCTTCGTCGTTGACGTTGGCGCCGGCAGCCACAAGCAGCTTGGCCGAAGCCAGATCGTCCACCCGCGCCGCAAATATCAATGCCGTGTCGTTGCCGTGAGGAATCGCGCGGTTGTACTCGAGGTAGCCGTGCGGCGGCACAGCCATCACCTCAGTCCACGAATCCGAACGGGCGTGAATATCGGCGCCATTGGCGAGCAGGACCTTGACGACTTCCGGATGCTTCTGGGCCACGGCCCACATCAGCGCCGTCTGGCCTCGCGCTGCGCGGGCATTGACGTTGGCGCCTTGCGCGGCCAGCAATTCCACGACGGCAGGACTGCCCGATCGCGCGGCCACCATCACGGGTGTTTCGCCCAACAGAAGCGCGGCATTCGGATTAGCGCCCGCCGTCAATAGACGGCCAACCATCGATTCGCTGCCGTTCTGGCAGGCGGCCCAGAGCGGCGTCGCGCCGAGATCGTTTCGCGCATTGACGTTGGCGCCGTTGCGGATGAGCAGGTCCGCGCTTTCCAGATCATCACGATAGCTGGCCCAGTGAAGCGCGGTCGCGCCGTCGGCTTGGGTCGCATTGACGTTGGCCCCCTGTTTGAGCAGCGAGCGCACGGCCTCCCGATCCACGTTCTTTACCGCATCGATCAGCGGCAGCGGACCAGTCGCCAACAGGAATATGGTAAGGGCGAGAAACATGCTAGATCTCCGGCAAAGTGTCGATATTCAGCTTGCCGTTGCTGCCGCCGACTCTCTCCACCGGGACCCCCATCTTGTCCATGAGACTCACAAGCAGATTGGCATTCGACGGTCTATCCTTATACAGAAGGTGACGGCCGCCCTTCAGGGTTCCTGCTCCGCCTCCCACCAACATCAGCGGCAGATTGACGCCGGCATGCTGCTGGCTATTGGAAATGCCCGAGCCGTAAAGGATCATCATGTGATCGAGGAGCGATCCGTCGCCGTCCATGGTTCCGCGCAGCTTCGCCAGATATTTCGAGAACAGCTCGACATGGTAGCGGTTGATCTTCGACATGTGCGCGATCAAGTCCGGAACATTGTCGTGATGCGATAACGGGTGATGCGCCTCGGGCACGCCAATTTGCGGATATGGCCGGGCGCTCTGTTCCTTTCCGATCATGAACGAGATCACCCGCGTCAAATCCGATTGGAACGCGAGAAGCTGCAAATCGAGCATTAGCGCCAGGTGATCTTCGAATACCGGAGGTACACCCTGTGGCTGCTCGAAGGAGGGCAGTTCGATGCTGCTCTGTTCCTCGGCTCTTTGGATCCGGCGCTCGACATCGCGTACGGCATCCGTGTATTCGTTCACTTTCGATTGGTCTTGCGCTCCGAGTTCTCGCTTGAGAGCCGTCAGCTTTTCCGTAACCGAGTCGAGAATGCTCTTGTGCTGCTTCATGCGGGCTTCCCGCGTGGTCCAATCGGTTCGGCCGGTATCGCCGAAGAGCCGTTCGAATACGGCCCGCGGGTTGTATTCCATCGGCAACGGTTGCGTCGCGCTTCGCCAGGAGAGTGTGTGCGTGTATGCGCAGCTCAGGATGCCGGTGCAGGCGCCGGCATTCGCGGGCGCATCCATGGAGAGTTCCAGCGAGCCAACCTGCGTTTCGCTGCTGAAATGACGGGCGAGCAACTGATCGATCGAGACATCCGCAATGATCTCGATCTCGGTCTTGCCGCCACGCGGCGTGCCCGTAAGAAACGATCCGGAAGCGCCTGCGTGAATGTAATTCCAACTCGCCCGCAGACCGGACAGCACAAGCATCTGGTTCCGGTACGGCGCCATCGGTTGGAGAATCGGGGAAAGCTCGAAGTTGGCGCCTTCGCCCTTCGGCGTCCAATACTCCATCGCCATTCCGTTCGGGACGTAGAAGGCCATGAACCGGTTGACCGGTTTACCTGCCGCTCTTGCGCTTGGGACCATCGCATCGAGAAAGGGCAGCGCGATCGTTGCTCCGATTCCCCGCAGCACCGTTCGCCGTGACAATGACTTCGCGGTAAGAAAATTCATATTCACCCTCGTGAACGCATCAGGAAACTAGAACTCTTTACGATTCCAATTATCAATGATGACCAGCTGTAATTTTGCGCCGCCGCGTCGTGGACGATCTTTCGTACTGCAGGCCGGTCATAGTACTCCACGCGCCTACCGAGCGCGTAAGCCATCAGTTTCTCGGTCACCGTGCGCGGGAATTGTTCGTGATCGTCGAGCAGCAGCGCACGGAGTCCTCGAAGCCCTTCAATCTTAGCACCCGCTAATGTCTCCCCCGTGGCATCGACGGGCCGGCCCGTTTCATCCACGGTTCGCCAGCCGCCAATCACATCAAAATTCTCCAAAGTGAATCCCAACGGGTCGATTACCGAATGACAACCGTTGCAGGTGGGATTCGTGCGGTGCTGCGCGAGTTTCTCGCGAATCGTTTTTGGCATGGCGCCGGGTTTATCCGTCAGATTCGTATCCACACCGGCCGGCGGCGGAGGAACAGGAAGACCCAGAATATTGTTGAGCAGAAATTTCCCGCGTAGGACCGGCGATGTTCGATCGGGGTACGATGTGGTCGCCAGCAGCGCGCCTTGCGCAAGCAACCCGCCGCGCTGATCGTGGTTCGGCAGCGTCACGCGCCGGAAGCGGCTGCCATAAACTCCGGGTATGCCGTAATGTCGTGCGAGCCGCTCGTTAACGAACGTGTAGTCCGCATTTAAGAGGTCCGTTACGCTCCGGTCCTCACGGATCGTGCTGCCGATAAACAGTTCGGTTTCGCGTTGAAATCCTTGAAGCAGACTTTCGTCATAATTCGGATAACGCCCCGGATCGACTACAGTCTCCTCGACACGCCGCAAATTCAACCATTGCCCCGCAAAGGTCGTTACGAGCGAATCGATTGCGCGCGGATCCGCGAGCATCCGCCGGGTTTCTCTTTCGAGAGTTTGCGGATTGCTGAGCTGGCCGCGCTCGGCGAAGTCGAGCAACCGCTCGTCCGGGATGCTGCTCCACAGGAAGAACGACAATCGCGACGCAATCTCGAGATCGCTGAGGCGATAGATCGATTCACTCTGCTTCGAGTCTCGATGGACGCGGAGCAGAAAATCGGGATCGACCAGCAGGCGCTCGAGCGCGAACTGAATACCGGCGTCAAACGTTCCGCCGTCACGCCGTCCCTTGTTGAAGAACTCCAACAGCGTTTGCACATCCTGTTGTGTGACGGGCCGGCGGTAGGCCAGGCGCGCTATACGTGAAAGAATCCGGTTAGCGCATGCGCCTTCTTCGGCCGGCTGCTTCGGGTAGCAGACGAAAATCGCGCGGCGGCCCGGTGTATCGTTCGCGGTTCCCGTGGAGGTGAAGGGTCCGCCGATGAGGACTGCGCCGACATTAGCGTAGTCCATATAAACCTGGTCATCCGTAATAACACGGCCTCTTTGTAGCGGTTGGGGCAGCCCTTCCGGCTCCCACAGTTCTCTGACGAAGTACACGCCGACCAGGTGCGGTCCCGCCTCGATCGGAACACGAACTTCCAATCCGGCGTCGGCTCCGATTTGCATGTATTTTTCCCAGGAGTCGTCTCCCGCAAATCCCGGCTCGCCATCGCCGGCATAGCTGGATGCGGCCGGGCGGCCCTTCCCTTCGCCGCCCACGGTGAAGCGTTTCAGGAGCGATCCATCAAGGCGAATATCGAGTTGCTGATGCCATCCCATTCCCTTGATATAGTCCTGATATTGCCGCTGGAGGCGAATCTTGATCAGGTATTCGCCGTCAATCGGGAAGTCATATTTAACGGCAATTCCGCCGCGGGATCCGAATGGCAGGTCTTCGCTTTGCCGTTCGTCTTGTAAGACGTGCAGCGGGATTTCGAACCGATCCATCGTCGGGCTGGTTGGCGGGAGCCCTGTTGCAAGGCGCGTCACCTGACGAGCAACGGAGAGATACCGCTCCAAATGCGCAGTCGAGATGGAGAGCGAATCGGCAAAATTGTCGAAGCTGCCGTCTGCCGTTTCGTCTCCGGGAAGCTGCGATCTCACATCAACATTAATGCCGAGCAGGTCGCGAATTGCATTGCTGTATTCCGTGCGATTGAGCCGGTGCACCGCACCAATCCTGCCTGGATTGGGAGTTGCTGTCCAGGCGCGATCGATCTCATTCTCCAGCCACGTCGCGATCGCACGATAGGTTGCCGTATCGGGCCTCGGTCTTCCCGGTGGCGGCATCGAACCCGCCCGAAGCTTTTCAATGACGTGTTCCCAGACTTCCGCATTCGAGTTGGGGTGCATCACATCCAGCTTGTCCAGAGCCAGCCCAGCCGTGCGAAGCTTTTCGTTGTGGCAGGTGACGCAATACTGATCGAGAACGCCTCGCGCGGGATCCTTTTGCGGAGCGGCGGTTTCCAGGTTCGATAAGGCGAGAACGATCGAGACAGCAGCAACCGCCGCCACGATTGGTGCGCGCCTCATTCGCTTCCTCCCAACAGAAAAGTGTAGAATCCTGCGTCGACATTGTACCTGCAAAAACGACAAACACACAAAGAAAGGGCGCGTATGACGATGCGAAACAAAGCTGTCTTGGCGGCATTCGGGATCTTATTGATGGCGGGAACACTTTCGGCGCAGGCGGTTCAGCCTCCCCCGGCTCCATGGCGGGGAGCCGGACCAACGCCCTGCGTCGGATCCGACGGTGGCGTGATCAAATGCGCTCCGTCTGCTCAAGTGATCGCCGTTCGGGCAGGCCGATTGTTCGACAGCAAGAGCGGCCAGATGCTGACGAAACAGGTCGTCCTTCTGCAGGGCGAGCGGATCACGGAAGTCGGGCCCGAAGCGCAAATTAAAATTCCAGCCGGAGCTCAGGTCATTGATCTCAGCGGGGCAACGGTGTTGCCCGGTTTGATCGATGCGCACACGCATATGTTCAACACGCCGAAACCCGGCATGTCGCGCGAGACGTCGACGCTCATTGCCATCCACAACTTGCAAGCGGATCTCCGCGCGGGCTTCACTGCGGCGCGCGACATGAGCTCGCACGGGAACGGATACGCGGATGTGGATATCCGCACCGCGATTAACGAAGGCCACATCGATGGTCCGAGGTACCAGGTTTCAGGTCGTGGAATCGCTTGGGGCGGCGGGCGGCAATCGGAATCGGAGGATCCCCTCGGCAACATCTTCGTCCGCTCGGTTGACGAGGCACGAAAGGCGGTTCAGGAGCATATTCAACACGGCGTCGACTGGATCAAGCTCTTTCCGACAGGCGGCTATTCATTCACGCCCACCGGCGAGCCGAAATTTGTCTTGATGTACCCCAAGCCAGTGCTGGAGGCATTGATCGACGAAACTCACAAGCTCGGACACAAGGCCGGCTGTCACGTCCTGGGTGGAGAAGGAAAGCACAACGCAATCCTGGCGGGGTGCGACACGATCGAGCACGCCTATGACCTCAATCAGGAAGAGGCCAATATGATCGTGCAAAAAGGACTCTATTATGATCCCACCTTCACCCGATATATCGAGCCCTACATGGACGATGTCGATAACAAAAACACCGGCGGCAAGTACCGCATGATCCCCATTTTTGAACGGGCCGTGACAATGGCCGCCGACACCAACGGTTTAAAACTGATGGTAGGTAGCGGAGTTGATGGCTCCACTTTCCCGCACGGGACGCAAGCGCTCGAATTCGAGTCGCTGGTGAAGCATGCGGGTCTGAAGCCGGCAAGGGCAATTCAGTCAGGAACGATCATCAATGCTGAGATTCTGGGATGGGCCGACCGTCTTGGTTCCATCGAGAAAGGCAAATACGCAGACCTCGTGGCTGTTTCCGGTGACCCATTGGCCGACATCACCGAACTTCAACGCGTGAAATTCGTGATGAAGGGCGGCAAGGTGATTGTGCCGTACAAATGAAAAATGACAATTGACCATGGCAATGAACATTTCCCCCAAGACTCTTTGATGTTCATTGTTCACTGTTCAATGATCACTTGAGCGAACACAACCCTCGCTGGAGGTCGCGGATTCTACCTGAGACCGCGATTCTCTGGATAGTGGTCCCGACAGAGACCAGAAGGTCGTGGCTTTAGTGGACGAAGAGATTCTACTTCAGGCCGAACGTTCCGCTTCCCACTACGCTCCCACCGATCGATATGGATACCGCATACGTGTCCCATTTGTCTCCTCGTCCTGGGGCTCGGTACCTTGATGAGCCTACATGTTCTCGCCCCGACCCGAATCGTGTACGGTGTATTCAGCGCTGGGCGTTGGCAATCGAAGACACTCCGAAGATGAGCGGACTTGCCCGCCTGGACTCCTGGCCTGCGGACATTTGCGCTAGCTCCTCAAGAACGGTTACGACCCTTATTCACCGCAATCGAAAAAAATGGATTTGATGACTGGAATGGACCATAACGGTGTCTGACAGCTATGCTTGGCAGGAACGTGCGTGGCTTAGAACAACGCCCCGTCTGCACCGTCAAAGGTAGCTTGCGCAGTATTTATTTGATGGCGCAGTCACCCTCCCAAACTTGAGGAGGGTGGTTTTGGTAATCCGGTTTCGATTTCTGCGGGTGGCTATAATGAGGATGCGTAAGGCGGTGAAGGTGAGGAACCGGAACTGTGTCAGGCTCGCGTACATCGTCTGCCTTGCGGCGGTCTGGGGATGTATTTTCCGTACCTCGTCGCATGGAGTGCCACTTCCTCAAACGGCATCCCGACCACCGGAACCCGTAAATGTTCCGCCGCCGCCTTCCCAGCCGCCGCCTCCATCGCCAACAGCAAGGTTTCCTGCTGAAAGCTCCGTCGACTGCGGGTTGATTTCTGAACCAGGTGAACCCGTGGCCACCGTGGGGCTCGGGGAACGAATCGATCCAGCCAATGCACCACATCCATCGAACGAGAGCGAGCGATTGCTTTTCCGGCAGTTGTACGAGACCCTCGTCCGAGTTGACTGTAACGGACGTGTGGGGCCGGGACTGGCGGCCTCCTGGCGGTTAGACGCTAACCGGAATACGTGGATCGTGACATTGCGCGACAAGGCCCGGTTCTCCGACACCACACCGGTAACAGCCGCCGATGTGGTGTCGGATTGGAGCATCGGTAGCAGCGGAGGCGAGTTGCGACCGGAAGTCCGCCGCCTGGTCCGATCGGTCTCTGCTCTCGACGATCGAACGCTCGAGATCGCCTTGCGAAGCGAACGCGGAGATGCCCCACTCGCGCTCGCCCATACGGATCTGGCCATCGCCAGGCGCGTACCCGGTTCGCTCTGGCCGCTCGGAACGCGACCGGTCAGGATCGCACCGGACGGCGATACACCGGCCTCCACCGGCCGGTCAGTAATAACACTGATCCGGCTCCCGGTGGACTCGACACTTTTGGAGAAACCAGAAAATCTCTTGTCCGTCCGATTCATCATTGCGCCCGGCCGTGATCCACGTGATCTTCTCGACGAGGGGGTAGACCTGCTGCTGACGCGGCAATCACCGGCGCTCGATTACGCTGCCACGCTGCCACAGTTTGTCTCGACGCCGCTGGAATGGCAGCGAACCCACGTGCTTCTTATACCCGGCCGTGCTCGCACATCATCCCCCCTCTCGGCGGAAGCGCGGGAGGCCCTTGCCCATGACGCGGTTCGCGGAGAGGCACGAGGAGCCCTTGGCCCGTTCTGGTGGCAGGCATTGCCCGGCCCCGGCTGTGAGGTCGCCTATTCTCAACCTCGGAGCCAGGCTCCGTCCACGACCGGACGCATCGTATACGACAGGAGCGACGGCGCGGCCCGCGATCTGGCCGAGCGCCTCGTCGGCCTTGTCCGAGCCTCCGGCCCCGGCGCAGCCGCAATTCTCGACGCATTGCTCCCGGATCGCCCGAGTCGGACGTATCAAATCGCTGCCGGACTGACAGGGGAAGCGCTCGTTATGGCGCGGCGGCGTGGGAATGACGCCGGTTATATCATGGTGTTCGACCGTCGTCCGCTCGACCCGTGCCGGGAAATACAGGCCATCGTCGATAACGTTGGATGGGTGGACCCCGAGACTATCGTTCCCCTGGTTGACACACGGCTGCAGGCGGTTGTGCGCCGTGGGCGTTCCGGCGTAACCAAGGAATGGGACGGGGGATTGTTGATTGTGGAGGGCGGGAGATGAGGAGTGATCGATGAGTCTGCGCACTCGCATGCTCCTGGCCTTTGGCGTTATGGTGCTGATCCCGCTTGCTCTGCTCGCAATCGGACTGCGGCAGGAAATGACGAGACGCCTCTCCGAGGAGTACCAGGTCCGGGTCGATAGGGTGGTCGAGGTCATTCGCGAGGATCTCCATCGCGAGAGTACCGGAATTAGCCAACGGATCGGCTCTCTAAAGAGTGCACTCCTCAACGATAACCGGTTCCGTCTGGCCGCGGTCGCCGGCGTGGAGTCGGAACGGAACTATCTGCTTGACTACGCCGGTGAGGCGATGCGTCTTACCGGTCTTTCGATGCTGCAGATCCAGGATAGTGATGGCCGGATCATCAGCTCTGGTCATTTCAGGAATGAGCACGGACGCCTGGAACCTGCGCTGGCGGCCGCACTGGCCGATGCACGCAGTGGTCCGGTATTACTGACGACCCGCACGCCCGCGGGGGATTTTCTTTCGCTTGCGCGTAGCGAGTCGTTTCGCATCGGTGGCAGGACGTTCACGCTCGTTGGTGGTGTCGCCGTCGACAAGGCTTTTCTTGCACGCCTGGCCCGTGATCGAGCGATCACTGTGTCCCTGCTCTATCCCGGAGGCGGACTTTCCTCGGATCCCGCCGAGGAAACCGCGTCAACCGAGACCGGTCACGCCGACGCCGCAGTCGGCGCGTTCCACGTTCCCGTAATCCGAACCGGAGCAGAGACGCCGCTGGATGTGGTGCAGGCTCGGCTGCAGGTGACTCAGTCGCTGGCCCCGCTTCGAATCCTGCAGCGCCGCGTGGATTCCTGGTTCCTGATCACTGCCGTAGGTACCGGAGTCACTGCCCTGCTGTTGGCCCTGTGGCAGTCGTCCCGGATCAGCAGACCACTGGCTGCCCTTGCCCAGAAGACGGCGGTGCTCGATCTCGATCGTCTGGATGTGCGCTTCGACGAGGGCCGGACTGACGAAGTCGGTTCTCTGTCCCGGCTACTTGGTGATCTTGCATCCCGGCTACGGACGAGCACAGCGCGAGTGCGCGAGGCGGAAAGGCGGGCAACGGTTGGCGACCTGGCTCGCCAGATCAACCACGACATTAAAAACGGCCTCATCCCGCTGCGCAACGTGATGCGGCATCTGGAGCAGGTCCAACGTGATGAGCCCTCCGCTCTTGCATCGGTGTTCGCCGAACGGCGTCCGACGGTTGATTCCAGCATCGCGTATCTCGAAACACTTGTGACCAGCTACCAGCGGCTGTCACCGAGTCCGAACCGGCGCGATTGCGATTTGAACGCGCTGATCACAGAAGTGGTTCGCGCGCAGCGGCACGATCAAGTCGAGTTCACGATGCACCTGAGGGCGAATCTTCCGCCGGTGATCGGAGACCCAATCGCTTTCCGGCGCATCCTGGAAAATCTGACGGCTAATGCAGTAGAGAGTCTGCAATCAAAGCCGGGAGGCGTCAGTGTTTCGACCGAGGTGGTTGAGCGGGACGAGGAGCCACCGTCAATCCGCGTGACCGTCGCGGACACCGGCCGTGGGATGTCCAAAGAGGAGACCGGCCGGATTTTCAACGATTTCTATACTACGAAGGAGGGCGGTACCGGCCTGGGCCTTTCTATCGTGCGCCGGTTGGTGATGGACCTTCAGGGTTCGCTTGGCGTCGAGAGCGAGCCCGCTAAAGGGACCCGCATCATCATCGACATTCCCTCCGGAAGTCTGGAGCGCAAATGACGATCCAGGTTCTGGTGGTGGATGATGTTCAGGCGATGGCCGAACAATACGCCTACGATCTGAAGCGCGTGGGGAAATACGACACCATCGTTGCCGCGGGTGGCGGGGAGGCTCTCGACCTTCTAGGCCGGGAGCCGATCGACTGCGTCGTCCTTGATCTCGAGATGCCGGGCACGGACGGCTTCGACGTCCTCCGTGGGCTCCAACAGCGCGGGATCGACACACCCGTAATCGTGTACACAGGCACCGGCAGCTACGACCGCTGCGTACAGGCCGTGCGGCTTGGCGCTTACGGCTTCGTCGACAAAGCAGAACCGATCGAACGCGTGGTCCAGGAGATCGAAAACGCCGTCTCTCGCGGGCGCATGGCCAAAGAGCTTCGGTCGCTACGATCGCGGTTCGACGGAGAAACGTCGCTTATCGGCGGCAGCGTGCCCATGCGGGCGCTCTGTTCGGCCATTGAGCGTGTTTCACGGATTCCAAGCAGCGTCCTGATCGTCGGAGAAAGCGGCTCGGGTAAAGAACTGGTGGCGCGCGAACTGCACCGGCTGGGACCCGGCGCGAAGACGCCGCTCGTCGCGGTGAACAGCGCGGCCTTGCCCGAGCAGCTCGTGGAGAGCGAACTGTTCGGCCATGAGCGCGGCGCGTTTACCGGCGCTGACCGCCTTCGCAGAGGCGCGTTCGAGGCTGCTGGAAACGGAACGCTGTTCCTCGATGAGGTAGGAGAGCTTCCTCTCCAGGCCCAGGCCAAGCTGCTCCGCGTGCTCGAAGACCGGCAAGTGATGCGGCTGGGCGGCAGCCGCGCCGTCCCGGTCACTGCGCGCGTTGTCGCTGCGACGAACCGAGACCTGGAGCGGGAGGTCGCAGCGGGGCGTTTTCGGCAGGATCTCTACTACCGGCTTAACGTGCACACGCTCGTAGTTCCGCCGCTCCGCGAGCGGTTAGCGGACATCCCCGTTCTCGTCGATCATCTCCTTCGCTCGATCGCTTCGCATCTCCGCGTCCGGCCCAAGACCATTTCTCCGGAGGCTCTCGCACTGCTCGCGGCTTACGATTGGCGAAAGAATAACGTTCGCGAACTGCGAAACTGTCTCGAGCGGATGATGATTGCGTCGGACGCTGCCATCATCGACGTCCCTGATGTTCCACCGAAGATTCAGGTAGAGGAACTCGACGACGTCTCGGATCCGACAGCTGCTCCTGGCACCTTGAAGGCCTTGAAGGCTCAAGCCGAACGTCAAATCGTTCTCACCGCACTCGACAAACACGGCTGGCAGGTCACACGCACGGCCGAGGCGCTCGGTCTTGCAGATCACTCGAGCCTGTTGAAGATCATGCGACGACATGGACTGAGTAAGGGCATACGCCGCGACACGTGATTTCATAACGCCTGCCCACCCAACTGCCTCCGTGTCCAGAGGCACACGCGCGGTCGAAACAACGTGTCCGCTCGAACACGATGCGCGACACAAGCCTCCTTATCGACACTTGACACTTAGCCATAACTGGTAACGTTTCGTTCAGTTAGCGACGTCTCTTGTCCCATCGGCAGTGTGGTCGCCTGGTTGCATTTATAGCCGGCGAACGCTCGGCCGCTGAGCGCGGCCGAATAAAAGAGGAGGACATATGAGACGCAATGAACAGATGACAGCGGCGCTGCTCGTGGCGGCACTTGCTGCCTTCGGTTGTTCCAAAACTGACAAAACGTCACAGACCCAGACTCAGTCGCAACACACCGAGCAAGCGACCCCTGTTTCGATGACAAACGATACGACCGGCGACAAAGGACTCAACACGGCGGCGACGAAGGTCGTTGGCCCGGTGTCGTTCGCCGATGCAGAAGCGGCATACCAGGCTGGGAATTTCAGCGAAGCAACGAAGCTATTCGAACAGTACACGGGCGAAAAACCCGGCAACGTTTGGGGGCATTTCATGCTCGGGCTATCCGCGTGGAAGTGCGGTGATCTTGCGAAAGCCGAGACGGCATTCGAGGAAGCACTGCGCATCGACCCGGATCACATCAAGAGCCTCGTGAACCTGAGTCGCGTGCTGATCGAGCAAAGGCGTTTTGACGACGCCTTAGGCAAGCTCGCGCACGCGGGCGATATCGATCCCAACTCTGCGGAAGTCCATCGGTTGTTGGGGCGTACATATGCGACACAGGGGAGGATCGACGAGTCCATCGAGGCCTATCGTGCCGCCATCGCGCTGAACAACAAGGATGCCTGGTCGATGAATAACCTCGGCCTGATATTCCTTGAACGAGGGCGCGTCAACGACGCTCTGCCGCTCCTGGCCAGGGCGGTGGAGTTGCGGAAGGACACGGCGACATTCCACAACAACCTGGGCATGGCGCTCGAGCATACAGGACGTTTCGCGGCCGCGGCCTCGGAATACAAGGGTGCCATCAACGCCGACCCCGGTTTCGAAAAGGCGAAACGGAATCTGGCGCGCGTCGAAGCTGTTAAGGTGGATTCTGAAGAACCGTTCAACCTCGAGGAGACGGCAAAAGGTTTCATCGAGCAGCCACAGATTCCCGTCCCGGACACGAATGCAAGCCGTTAGACAATACATGGTGCGCGGCTTCAGGTAGAACTGCCCTCCAAATCAGGAGGGCAGTCTCTCTTCTAAATCTTGTCCGTTCTCTACGCCGCAAACCGTTCTTTCTTTGCTTCAGCCGGACGCCTCAGGTGTTGTGTCAGTGCACGATCCACCGACGAGGAAGGCTCGTCGGCGTAGCTCCACTTGTCGTGCGTTCTGGATGCCTCGGAAAGATTCCGCTCACGCGCGTCGAGTTCGCTACGCACGATGCATATTCCGGCGAGTTTTTCAGGGCAAGCAAGACAATAAGACAAAGCTTGCTACGTTCGACGCGGAGCTACTTCAGACCTTTCCTGATATTGCGAAGCCTCCATCCGCATTCTTTTAGAGTGGATAACCTGGCCGCATTCGCCATGCCTCGTGGAAAAACCATTTGCGTTATTGAAGGGTAATATTGAATTTGTGAAAATCATTGCCGCATGCGCGTGCTGACCCCCTATGTTGCGGCCATACTCATGCTTTCCGGCCCGGTGATGCTTTTCGCCGAGCAAGGGGAGATCCCGAAAGCGGAGGCTCAGGTCCAAAAGGACACCTCTGAAAAACCGCCGCCTGAGGCCGCTCCCACTGAAGAAAGCGACGGGCGAAACCGCGCGGGCGAGAACCTTCTTGGCCAGGCCGATACCTCCAAGGGCGAGGCGCGTCGCAACGAAAACGTACAAATCAACCTGTTGGATACGAACGCTGTTCGCGAGCTCAACGTGCGGGTGGGCACCACAGCAACCATCGTTGAGGAGTTTGTGGCGGAACGCGGTTACTGGGCCACCGAGTATGGAACGGCCCCCCGCAACCCTATCCGCGCTCAACGGCAGCAAGGTTCCGGCGTTCACGGGGGTCTGTTCTGGAATCACAACAACAGTGTCTTTAGCGCGCGATCCTTCTTTCAGGTCGGCCCGGTCAAGCCGGCCCGCGACAACCAGTATGGCGCAACCCTGGGGATGCAACTCTGGGACGGCGGGTACTTCACCTTCAGCGGGTCTCAAGACAAGAACCGTGGCTATGTGAACGGCAACGTCCTGATCCCTCTGCCCGAGGAGCGGACACCGCTGGCCAGGGAGCCGGCGACTCGCGCCATCGTTCAAACTTTCCTCGATGCCTATCCCAACGTGCCTCCCAATCGCACAGACCAGGCCGCTCGCGCGCTGAATACCAACAGCCTCCAGTCGGTGAACACGAATTTGGCCAACGGCCAACTGAGTCAGAAGCTGGGCACGCGGGATGCGATCATGTTTCGCTACAACTTCACGGCACAGCAGGTGGATGCGTTCCAATTCATCAAGGGACAGAACCCGAACACGGACAACAAGAGCCATGGAGCGCGGATCACCTGGAATCGGGTCTTGAGCCCCGCAACGGTGCTGGACTTTTCCGCGGCGTTCGACCGCCAGGGCACTCTGCTGACGGCTACGAGTGACGCCGTTGGGCCTATATATATGAACGGACTGACGGTGCTTGGGCCCCAATCGAGCAGCATCCCCATCGATCGGGCGATCAACCGGTTCCACTACAACGCTTCGATGCAGCAGAGCCGGGGAGCGCACGTCTTCAGCGCGGGTTTCGGAGTCACCCGGCAGCAGTACAACGGCTACGAGGCTGAGGAGGTCCGCCGGACGTTAAATTTCAGCAACGACTTTGGACGTGACGCGATCACGAACCTGCGCCTGGGGACTCCATCCAGTTATTCGGTCGGCCTCGGGGACATCTATCGCGCCTTCCGAAACTGGGAACTGCCCGCCTATGCCGGAGATCATTGGCGGCTTTCCAGCAAACTGACGCTCAGCTACGCCGTCCGCTGGGAACCCTGGACACGTCCGGTGGAGGTCAGGAATCGAAGCCGCTTGCGCTTCGATTCCGATTGGAACAACATCGGCGGAAGCTTCGGCTTCGCTTACCGTCTGGGCCCCGGTGTGGTGCGCAGCGCGTTTGGCGTTCTGCACGGCCAGCTCTATCCGGTCGGCTATGGTCAAGACCGGTTCAACGGCACGGATCACGTATTTGTCAGCGTGGATGCTCCAGATCTGGTCAACCCATTAAGCGGAGTGAGCGCGGTGGACCTGACGGGCGGCGGGCGCACGATGCGATTCGATATTGATCCGAATCTTGCCACGCCTTATTCCTACCAATACAACCTCAGTTGGGAGAACGAATTCGCCGGCGGCTGGAAAATGCAGTTGGGCTACGTCGGCAGCCGCACGGTGAAGCTCTACACGGTGTACCAACTGAACCGTGCCGGGCCGGTGGATGGGATTCCCTTCAGCACGGCGACCATTAATGAACGGCGGCCCGACCCGTCTGAATACCGCCGGTTCTACACGAGCAATGGCTCACGCGCTTACTTTGACGCGGCTCGCATCACCCTCACAACGCCGCGATGGCAGGGAGGCACGGTAACGACTTCGTACTGGTTCAGCAAGTCAATCGATCAAGGAACCGACTATGCCGTCACGGGAGGCGGACAGGAACGCTGGCGATCGTCCCAAACGGAATGGGACTATGCAAAGGACCAGAAGGGCTTAAGCAATTTCGACCAGCCTCATGCGTTCCTGCTCCAGGGCGCCTGGAGCACGGGACGTGGAGGAGTCGGCCGGCTGGGCCGATTGTTGCGTAACTGGGATATGACCTCAGTATTGCTGCTGAAGAGCGGCACGCCTTTTACTGTCGAAGCCGGTTCAGATGGCCCCGGTTTTGGCAACGTCGATGGAAGCTCGGGCGACCGCCCATACGTAATCGATCCCTCCGTGCTGGGACGGACCATCGGGAATCCCGATACTTCAGTCCGGATGCTGCCGCGTTCGGCCTTTCGCTTCATCCGGGCGCCCGTGGAAATGGCGGGCAACCTGGGCCGCAACACTTTTCGGAAGGGCAAGATCGCGAACTTGAACGCCTCGTTAGGCCGCACCTGGACCCTGCGGCGGGATTGGAACATGACCATCCGGGCAGAGGCGATCAATCTTTCCAACACTCCACAATTCGCCGAACCGGGCCTGAACCTGACTGCGCCGAATTTCGGACAGATTACCAATACACTGAACGACGGGCGCACCTTCCGCTTCCTTCTGCGGTTGGGATTTTGATCCGTGCGTAGAATGTGTCGCATAGTTTGGGGGACCATTTGTCCGGACTCGCTACTGTTTCCTACCCGCGGATCGACTGCCGCGCTTCGCCGCTCTCCGCTTCTTCGTGTGCCGTTTGACCGATGCCTCCAAGCTCGGCACCAGCCTGGCTTCGAGGCTTCGCCGGATCTCATCACCCCATTTCTCGTACCACCGTTTCGCGGTCGCATAAGTGACGCCCGCCGCTTGCGCGGCTTGGCCGGGAGTCATCGCATCTTCGGTAAAGACTTTCTTGAGCATGGCGAGCTTTTCGGACGAGAGGCGTGCCATGATGGACGGTTCTGATCATTTCGAGCGTGCGGCGGATGTCTGCGCCGCTGGACGCAAGATCAATTTTTGCACGCGCCAGTTCGAGGTCTCCGCGGCGTATATCTCCGTTTCCGAAGGGCATGCCAGTTGGTGGACTCCCGAGAACTGCTTGAGTTGACGGCCGGAACGGCCGATGACGCCAAGTACCTTGCCGTCGAGTGAGACCTTGAACAGCCGTCCGGGATACGTCGATTCGCCCACGAACATCACCTGGCTCGGTCCAGGCGGGATGCAGATGGAGTTGGGCGCTCCAATCATCCCGGCCAGGCGTGCCCCCGTAGGCGTGTCGCCGTTGACTGGAGGGATGCCGGGCGGCGGAGGTACATCAATCGTGAACATTCGGAGAAAGTTGCCCTCGGTGTCGAAGATCTGAATGCGGCGGTTCGACCGGTCGCCCACATAGATGTTGTTGTTACGATCGATGGCAATCGCGTGCGGAAGATTGAACTGCCCCGGTCCCGTGCCGCGAGTGCCCCAGGATTTCACCCAATCGCCATTCTTGTCGTATTTCGCGACACGCGAATTGATGTAGCCATCAGTGATGTAGATGTTCCCTTCGGAATCCCACGCCACATCGGTCGGCTGGCGGAAAAGCCCGTTCACTGCCGGCAAGGGCGGATTGACGTGCTCCCATGGTTTGCTGTCCTCGTCGGCTGATTCCTTCCGGCGTCCGAAAACCATCTTCACACGGCCTGCTTGATTGAACATGATGATCATGTCCGAGCCTTTGTCGATAGCCCAGATGTTGTCGTTCTTGTCTATCCGGACCGTGTGGGCTTCCGACCACCCATAAAGGCCCTTGCCGATTTCGCGGAGGAAGTCGCCCTTGGGATTGAACTCGAGCAACTGCGCCGCTGCCGGAGCGTAGGCGGGACCGGTGGCCGTATTCGAGCGCGTAAAGATATAAATATTTCCCTTCGAATCCACGGCCACACCAGGAACCTCGCCGAAATTCATGCCGGACGGAAGCTTGAAAAAGTCAGGCACGGAATCGAAAGAAATCTCAGGCACGCTCTGCTGCGCGAACAACGGCAGCGCCAACAATATGACGATCGAAACGCATAGACACAATTTCATTGGAGGCCTCCCGGCTGAATTCTCGAGCACTCTTGGTAGCAACTTATTCCTTGAATCGCGGAAACAACCGCTCTGCGTTTTTACGCTCGAGCATTTCCAAAACATAACAAGAGATTCCCAGGTTCGGAATCTCATTCACCGTGCTTTCGATCGGTTCGGCTGAATAGTCCGTACCGAAAAAGGTACTGCGTCGGCGGAACCAGGGCCGTCAATGCCGCCCACGGCATTTGTCCATCTGCTCGATCGATTGCCCGGGAGTCCACGGACCCTGCCCACCGCCTCGCGGACCTCTCGCGCCTGTGAAGGCGCCGCCGGGCCGCCACCGCCCCCAAGCGGGAAACCCGGCGGTTGATGATGGTGGTGGACGCCCTTCGAGAGGCACCGGTCATGCTTCGTCCTTTTTGACGATCGTATTTTAGGCATCCAGTACAGCAAAGGAAAGAACATACCTCATAGACCGCTGCTACAGTTGAAACGGACCCGCTACCTGTGATTTCCCTGGTTTGACATCCTTTTGGTCGAGTGGAAAAATAACTTCGCACAGGAGGCTCATCATGAAACTCTTCGGCAGAATACTAGCGATTCTGGCGATTTCAGCCGCCGCTCTTTTTACTCCTTCCGGGTTGGCGTTAGCACATCACGGCGCCGCTGCCTTCGATACTGACAAAATGGTCACGGTAAAGGGAGCCGTCACCGAACTTGTCTATATGAATCCGCACGTTCAGGTCTATTGGGAGACGAAAAACGAACAAGGCGTTTCGGAAAAATGGCAAGGCGAGCTGACAGCTCCCAACAAGCTGACCAGGGCCGGGTGGAACAAAAATACGTTGAAGCCCGGCGATCAAATCACAGTCAGCGGAAATCCCAACAAGAATAATCCGCATACGCTGTGGATTCGCAAGCTTGTTGGTCCGGAGGGAAACTCCTTACCGCTCTTTGAAGACTAGGAGGTCTAATGGCGCGAACGCTGACCCTTGCTACTGCCGTCACATGGCTGGTGTGGGCGACGTCCATATCCGCGCAGGCACCGGCTTCTTCTGCCGCATCCGCTGCGGCCGCAGCGCCAAAGCGTGATCTCACGGGCGTTTGGATGATTCGAAATCCTGCGGGGATGCGCGGCTACGCCGGCGCGACATTCACCAAAGAGGAACCGGAAATGACGCCCTGGGCGATTGCAAAATACAAGGAAGCGAAGAACACCAACGGCGGGCAATACGATCTAGAAACAACGAATGACCCCGTGGTTACGAAATGCTATCCGCCGGGAACACCCCGAGTTTACTTCCATCCTTATCCCTTTGAGTTCATCCACGCGCCGAAATACGTGTTGATGCTTTATGAATACGATCACACAATGCGGCGGATTTATACCGACGGCCGGCCGCTGCCGCCGGATCCGGATCTGACCTGGATGGGCACGTCTGTCGGCCGGTGGGAGAACGACACCACATTTGTGGTGGACACCGTTGGCTTTAATGAAAAAACCTGGATCGACAGATTGGGACATCCGCACAGCTCCGAAATGCACGTCACCGAGCGGTTCCGGCGCACGGATCGCGATCACCTGCAGATCGACTTCATTATCACGGATCCCAAGGCCCTGCTCAAGCCGTGGACTTCCACTTTTTACGCCGAACTGCGCCCTCAGTGGGAGTTGGGTGAAATCTCCTGCTCCGGCGATTATCTGGAATTCAAGGCGTTCGAGAAGTAGACATTTATAAATCCCTCTTCCTTTGGGAGAGGGCGGCGCATTCTTGACACCGAAGGGGTTCACATATACGATCGGCCTAACTATTCCGATTGTTGCGAATGATTAAAGAGTTCGTGATTGCGAACGTGTTCTTTTGTTTGGAAAGAACTTAGAAGGAAAGGAGCCCATATATGAGCCAACGCTTACTTGCGGTAGCTGTTGCGTGCGTCGGCGTCATCCTGGTGGCATTGCTTGCGCTTCAAGCCACCGCGCAGACTCAATCATCCGCCGCGAAAGCACCGGCAGCCGCAAAAGCCTGGAGGCCGCCACGCACGCCCGATGGCAAGCCGGACCTGCAGGGAATATGGTCTGACAATACGCTCACGCCTCTGCAACGGCCGAAGGGAGTCGGCACGAAAGAGTTCTATACGGACCAGGAAATTGCTGAATTCTCTAAGAAGGCTCGCACGGGAAATGTAGGCGAGGAGGGGGAGCTTGGAGCCGCCCGCCAGCAGGCTGTGCGTTATGATCTCGAACTGTACGGTTTTGATGCAGGCAAACTCCGGTACACCTCCAAACGTACATCGCTCATCGTTGGGCCGGAAGGCACCATCCCCCCCATGTTGCCGTCGGCGAGGGAAAGAAACGCGGAAATCGCCGCGAAAAACAAAGGGCACGAATTCGACAGCTATCTGAACCGGCCGTTAAGTGAGCGTTGCATCATAGGGAACGGGGGAAGAATTCCGATGCTGCCCGGAGCCAATGAAGGCAACCTGCTGCAGATTGTGCAGGGGCCGGGATACGTGACGTTGCTTCACGAGACGGACCACTCCACCCGCGTCATCCCCACCGACGGCCGTCCCCACGTTCCGCAAAACATCCGGCTGTGGCAAGGGGACTCGGTAGGACATTGGGAAGGTGATACGTTGGTGGTCGACACCACGAATTTCACGAATCGCACCAATTTCCGAGGATCCAGCGAAAAGCTGCATCTGATCGAACGCTTCTCGCGCACAGCGGACAACACATTGACGTATACATTCACGGTTGATGATCCCACGACGTGGGCCAAGCCGTGGACCGCGGAAATTCCGTGGATGAAAACAAAAGGGCCCCTGTATGAGTCGGCGTGTCACGAGGGAAACAACATGATCGTTAATATCCTCCGCGGGGCCCGTGTCGCCGAAGCGGAAGCGGCCAAGAAAGGGAAATGAATCAAGGCAGGGGGGGACCGGCCGGAAGTAATAAGGCCGCCGCGAAGCGCAAGCGCGACAGCGCGCAGCCTCAGGAAATGATCCGGACGGTGGGCCCGTGCTGACTGAAGAGAAAGGGGAACACACATGAGAGCGACGCTAGTCTTTATCGTTATTGCTGGCTTACTTGTGGCGGCGGTTCCGGCGTGGGCGCATCACGCGTTTGCGGCCGAATTCGATCAGAACAAACCGATTAAAGTGCAGGGATCGGTCGTGAAGTGGGAACTGACCAATCCGCACTCCTGGATTCACATCGACGTTAAGGGCGCCGACGGCAAGACCGTGACATGGATGATTGAAGGCGCCAGCCCGAACAACCTGTACAGACTCGGCTTGACGAAAGAGTCCCTGCCTCCGGGATCGGTGATTTCAGTCGAGGGCTACCAGGCGAAGGACGGGTCCACTCGTGCGGTTGGCAGAAACATTGTATTTGCTAACGGCAAGAAGTTCTTCCTCGGCTTGTCCGAAGCGGAAAGCGGTCCGGCCAAGCCGTAAAGACCGAGCTTAGGGACCACAAAGGCACAAAGAAACGCCGTATCAGGGGCTTCTTATAGCGGCGTTTCTTTGTGCCTTTGTGTCTTTGTAATCTCCATGGCCGTGCTTGACACTGAAGGGGTTCGCATATACGATCGGGCTAATTATTTTAGGAAGGAAAGGATCCCATATATGAGCCATCGCTTGCCTGCTTTAGCTGTTGCGCTTGCAGTTATGATCGTGGTGGCGCTCGTTGCGCAGCTTCCGGTCACTGCACAGACTCAATCATCCGCCGCGAAAGCACCGGCAGCCGCAAAGGCCTGGACACCGCCACGCACGCCCGATGGCAAGCCGGACCTTCAGGGAATATGGACCAATAATACGTTGACCCCTCTGCAGCGGCCGAAGGGAGTCGGCACGAAAGAGTTTTATACCGACCAGGAATTAGTCGAAATCTCTAAGAAGGCTCGCACGGGAGACGTGGGTGAGGAAGGAGATCTTGGAGCCGCTCGCCCCGGCGCTGTGCGTTATGATTTCGAATTGTACGGTTTTGATCCAAGCAAACTCCGGTACTCCTCAAAACGAACGTCGCTCATCGTCGGGCCGGAAGGCACCATTCCCCCTATGTTGCCGTCGGCGAGGGAAAGAAACGCGGAAATCGCCGCGAAAAACAAAGGGCACGAATTCGACAGCTATCTGAACCGGCCGTTAAGCGAGCGTTGCATCGTGATGAACGGGTCCGGAATTCCGATGCTGCCCGGAGCCAATGAAGGCAACCTGCTGCAGATTGTGCAGGGGCCGGGATACGTGACGTTGCTTCACGAAACGGACCACGCCACGCGCGTCATCCCCACCGATGGCCGTCCGCATGTTCCGCAAAACATCCGGCTGTTGCGAGGGGACTCGGTAGGACATTGGGAGGGTGATACGTTGGTGATCGACACCACGAATTTCACGAATCGCACCAATTTCCGAGGAGCCAGCGAAAAGCTGCATCTCATCGAACGTTTCGCACGCACCGCGGACAACGTATTAACGTACACATTCACGGTCGAAGATCCCACCACCTGGGCGAAGCCATGGACCGCGGAAATTCCGTGGACGAAAACAAAAGGGCCCGTGTATGAGTCGGCGTGTCACGAGGGCAACAACATGATCGCTAATATCCTCCGCGGGGCCCGTGTCGAGGAGGCGGAAGCGCAGAAGAAAGGGAAATGAATTTAAGGCATGGGGGGACCGGCCGGAAGTAACAAGGCCGACGCGAAGCGCAAGCGCGACAGCGGGCAGCCTCAGGAAATGATCCGGACGGTGGGCCCGATGCTAACTGAAAGGGAAAGGGGTAACACATGAAAACAAGGCTAGTGATCGTATTGACTGCTCTGGGCTTGCTTCTAGTGGCTGTTCCGGTGTGGGCGCATCATGCGTTTGCGGCGGAATTCGACCAGAACAAGCCGATCAAAGTGCAGGGATCGGTCGTGAAATGGGAACTGACCAATCCGCACTCCTGGATTCACATCGATGTGAAGGGTGCCGACGGCAAGATGGTCACCTGGATGATTGAAGGCGCCAGCCCGAATAATCTGTACAGACTCGGCTTGACGAAAGAGTCCCTGCCTCCGGGATCCGTGATCTCCGTCGAAGGTTATCAAGCGAAGGACGGGTCGACGCGCGCCGTTGGCAGAAACATCGTGTTTGCTAATGGCAAAAAGTTCTTCCTCGGCTTGTCCGAAGCGGAGAGCGGACCGGCGAAGCCGTAAATGACAATTGAACAGTGAACATTGAACGTTGGCAATTTCTTCGAAGAAACGTTCAATGTTCACTGTTCAATTGTCATTTGTCATTTCAATCGGGGTTCCCCTATCTCTCCGAACCGCCCACGGCAATCTCCCTAAATCGCCCAATAAATTATCGTTACCTTGAGGGAAATTATCGCGGCGGTTACACTTGACGCCGAAAAGGTTCACATATACGATCGAGCTACTTGTCACCGAACGATGGACTGATCAACGATCACAAGCGTGGGTGTTTTTATGCAGAAACAATTTAAGAATGTTGTAGTCGCGAGCATGGCAGCGGCAATCGTATTACTAGCTGCGATGCTCGGCGGTGCCCAGGCGCCGGCTTACCGTGCGCCACGTACCGGGGATGGAAAACCGAACCTGAACGGTATCTGGCAGGCTTTGAATGAGGCCAATTGGGATCTCCAGGGCCACGCTGCCGCGCAGGGTCCAGTGGCCGCATTGGGAGCGGCGTTCTCCCTGCCGCCAAGTCAAGGCGTTGTGGAGGGCGATGAGATTCCGTACTTGCCGGCAGCGGCCGCCAAGAAGAAGGAGAATCAGTCGAACTGGGTGAAGCTTGACCCCGAGCTCAAGTGTTATCTGCCCGGCGTACCACGCGCTGCCTACCTTCCATATCCCTTTCAAATCGTCCAGGGACCACAGAATATTATGATGGCCTACGAATACGCAGGCGCCGTTCGCATCATTAATATGGGGCCCCCGACGAAGGCTCCGGCGGATAGCTGGATGGGATGGTCCAATGGTCGTTGGGAAGGCGAGACGCTCGTGGTCGACGTCACCAGCCTGAACGACCAGACCTGGTTCGATCGCGCAGGTAATTTTCATAGCGACGCTTTGCATGTCGTGGAACGCTACACGCCGCGTAGCGCAGATACGCTCATGTACGAAGCTACGATTGAGGATCCGAAGGTGTTTTCCCGTCCGTGGAAGATCAGTATGCCTTTGTATCGTCGCGTGGAGAAAAATGCCAGGATTCTCGAATACAAGTGCGTAGAGTTCGCTGAAGAGTTGTTGTATGGTCCTCTTAGTAAAAAGCCATAGAATTTATGTCGAAAGGAGCTCATATATGATCCATCGCTTGCGTGCTTTAGTTGTGGCGCTCGCAGTTATGATCGTCTTGGCACTGTTGGCGCAGCTTCCAGCCACCGCACAGACTCAATCATCCGCCGCGAAGGCGCCAGCAGGCGCAAAGGCCTGGACACCGCCGCGCACACCCGATGGCAAGACGGACCTTCAGGGAATATGGTCCGACAATACGTTAACGCCTCTCGAAAGGCCGAAGGGACTCGGTGCAAAAGAGTTTTATACCGACCAGGAACTTGCCGAAAACTCTAAGAAGGCTCGCGATGGAAATGTGGGCGAGGAGGGCGAGCTTGGGGCCGCCCGTCCGAACGCTGTGCGTTATGATCTCGAACTGTACGGTTTTGATCCCAGCAAACTTCGGTACACCTCAAAACGAACCTCTCTCATCGTCGGGCCAGAAGGTGTCGTACCTCCGATGTTGCCGTCGGCCAGAGAAAGAAACGCCGAGATCGCCGCGAAAAACAAGGGACGCGAATTCGACAGCCATCTAAACCGGCCGCTAAGTGAGCGTTGCATCTTGATGGGCCAGGAACAAATCCCCATGAGGCCCGGCGCCAACGAAGGCAACCTGCTGCAGATTGTCCAGGGGCAGGGATACGTGAGCCTGCTTCACGAGATCGACCACTCCACGCGCGTCATCCCCACCGACGGCCGTGCGCATGTTCCACAGAATATCCGCCTGTGGCAAGGGGACTCGGTAGGACATTGGGAGGGTGATACGTTGGTGGTCGACACCACGAATTTCACCAATCGCACCCCATTTCGAGGGTCCAGCGAAAAGCTGCATCTCATCGAACGCTTCACGCGTACTGCCGACAACACGATGGTTTACCAATTCACGGTCGAAGATCCCACAACGTGGGCCAAACCGTGGACCGCGGAAGTGACCTGGACGAAGACAAAGGGGCCGGTGTACGAGTGGGCATGCCACGAGGGCAATACCATGATCACTACGATTCTTCGCGGAGCCCGTGTCGCCGAAGCCGAAGCCGCGAAAAAAGGAAAATGAATTTAAGGCATGGGGGGACCGGCCGGAGTAATAAGACCGCCGCGAAGCGCAAGCGCGACAGCGCGCAGCCTCAGGAATGATCCGGATGATGGGGCCCGATGCTGACTGAACGGAAAGGGGTAACACATGAAAACAAGGCTAGTGATCGTACTTACTGCTGTGGGCCTGCTTCTGGTGGCCGTTCCGGTGTGGGCGCATCACGCGTTTGCGGCGGAATTCGACCAGAACAAGCCGATCAAGGTGCAGGGTTCGGTCGTGAAGTGGGAATTGACCAATCCGCACTCCTGGATTCACATCGACGTTAAAGGCGCCGACGGCAAGACCGTGACCTGGATGATTGAGGGCGCCAGTCCGAACAATCTTTACAGGCTCGGCCTGACGAAGGAATCCCTGCCTCCGGGATCCGTGATCTCCGTCGAGGGTTATCAGGCGAAGGACGGATCGACGCGCGCCGTCGGCAGAAATATCGTGTTTGCCAACGGCAAGAAGTTCTTCCTCGGCTTGTCCGAAGCGGAGAGCGGACCGGCGAAGCCATAAGAGAAAATTCGGGGTCAGACGGGTGAATTCCCTAGTTGTAATCGCAAAATAGGGAATTCACCCGTCTGACCCCGAATTTCCCTATCGCGGCTTCAGCGGAGCCGGCTTGCCGAACTTTGCCTCATCTATTGCGACATTCGTCCTGATCTCGTTCAACACAATCGAATCGCGTCCGTCCAGCCATGCAAACGTGATCCGGAATGGGAACTTGATTCCGTTCACATCACGATAATCGGCGTAATCGATTTGAGTCGGAACTCGGCCGATCGGCGAGCTGCCGTAGCGCAACTCCCGCAACAGCAGCCCGGTCTCTCTGTCGAAGTACAAACTTACGACAAGGCCCCGTGGTCCCGTTCCCTGCACGACATTCACCGCGTGACTTTGGCCCAACGTGATGTCCTTCTGAAGAGAAGCTTGGCTAGTTGGAGCCGGAAGATCCGTAATCGTCGTTGTTGCGCCGCTCTTTATATTCGTAAGGATCTGCTTGATCTGTCCCGGAAACGACAACTGCGCATCGAACCGGGCTCCGTCCAGATCGCTGCCTGTCAACTGATATTCACCTAGCACGTTCAGCGGTGTTCGAACCCAGCCCGTGCGTCCGTCATAGCTTCGAATCTGGTCTCCCCGGCCGGTCTCTTGTTTAAATAAGATGATGGTGGAGCGCTTGTCCGGAGCTTTCGCAACAATTTCGACATCGCCGCCCCCTCCGAATCCGCCGAAACCCACGCTCGTTCCTCTGCCGGCAAAACTTGTGAGGCCGGCCAAGCGTTGGGCTCCGCCGATAGCCTGGATGTATTTATCGAGTATCGAATCCGCGGAGTCCGCTAGAGGATTCTGCACGATGACATCGTCCGGCTCATAGGGCGGCATGCCATAAATGATGTCCATTATCGGCGTGGTGAGTGGTCTGTCTCGGTTCCGGTGGCAAGTCCAGCAGGTCACCATCTGGCGTCCGCCGAAGTAGGTCTTGTTGATTCCCGTAACCATGTTCACCATATTGCGCGCCATCCGCTTTCGCGGCGTGTCGGCCGCCCAATCGACCCTGTCCGTACCAGCGTTGGCGTGACAATCCGAACAGTCGAATTGAAGCGCCGCTGCCATGATGCCCATCGTCTCCAGGAAATCATCCACGGGAATACCCTTCAGTGCCTGGACGTTCTTGAAGACCTGGTCCGACAGAAGGGGGTTCCCTTGTGGCGCAGTCTGCCCGCCTGCTAACGCAGCACCGGTCAGCCCGACAACTGCGATTCCAATTATTGCGAGTAGTATTCCTCTTAACCTCATATGCCTGTCCCTTCCTTGTGCAGATGGAAAAAACGATGCGGTTATTATAGTCGGCTTCTCCCTTCGCGCAAGAGCGGTGACACTCCGGCGCTTCGAAGGTGTGGTTGAATTTGAGGGAAGATCTACCCTCTCCCTCTGGGAGAGGGCGCGAAGCGTGAGCCCGATAGGGCGAAGCCTCAAGAAAGGGTGAGGGTCTCAAGACTCGCAAAGACTTCTTTTCAGGCTTCGCCCTATCGGGCTCGCGCTCCGCGCTTCCCTCACCCGGCGCCGCGCCACCCTCTCCCAGGGGGGACTACGGCGTTCCGTGCACCCTACGACGGTTTTAGCCAGGAAACGAACCAGTCGATGGCGGCACGCAGGGAATCGCCGTTGACGGAATGTCCGGTATCCTTCTGCACCCGCAATACGAATTTCTCCTTCGCTCCGGCTTTGGCGTATGCATCGGAAGCGCTGTTTGCGGCAAGCATCACGCCGGCGAGGGGCGTGAGCGAATCGGAGTCGCCATTGATCACCATCAAAGGCCGCGGCGCAATGAGCGGGAGCATGGCAGGGCCATCGAATTCCGAATAGATACCTGGCACCACACGGTCATAAAAGGTGCGAACGAATTGCGCATTGAGCGCTACGCGGTCGCTTTGAGCTGCTCCCTGGACTGCGGGCTGGATTGTTCCCACTCGCGCCTGCCATCGATTGTTGTCCAAGGCCCAACGGAAGCTCTGCACCGAAATGCAAGGTATGGCTGCGGCGATTCGCGTATCGGCGGCTGCGGCGAGGTACGTCTCCATGCCGCCCTTCGAAATACCAATCACGCCGATGCGTTTCGGATCGACGTCATCGCGGGTCTCCACATAATCGATCAGCCGCATCACATCCCACACGGTGTCGTAAAGGAACGGATGTTCCTTGCCGGTCTTATAGGCGCGAAGGATCGCCTCATCGTACCCGCTCTTGGTCCGCTCCCCGTGATACCGGCCGTCTATGGCTACTGCCACAAAACCGCGTGCCGCCAGTTCGCTGGCCAAATCGAGCATGCCTTCTTTGCTATCGCCTGTTCCATGCAACACGATGACTGCCGGGCGCCGCCCGGCAGACTTTTCTGGCCGGATCACAATTCCAGGAACCCTTTCCTCGGCATCTGCCGCAAATGTGAAATGCGTGGCCGTGAGTCCCCGCGCTGTGCCGGCCGGACGCAGTTGCGGATCCAGGGGGACGCGCGGCCGGTCGATGATTTTAAGAAACCGGGACCGGATCGCTGCCGCATCCGGTAGCGCAGAGTCGGGCTTGGATTGGGCATATGAAAACGCGTATGCGATAAGGATGACCGAAAACAAATCCAGCATAAAAACGATTCGGGCGCGAAGCATCACATGATCCTCCTTGCGACGATTTTGATCTCCCTATACTGTGTTTGCAAATTGGAGCTGAAACGAATTTTACTTTAGTTCGGCAGGGCGAATGACTGGCATGAAACGGGATAAATTCAAAAGACTCGTCAGTCAAGCTATTGCTGAATTACCTGAGGAATTCCAGAAGAGGCTGGAAAATGTAGTCGTCCTTGTGGAGGACCGCCCCTCCAGGGAGCTTCTGGACCAAATGGAAGTCCCGCCCGGCGACACGCTGTTCGGCCTGTACGAAGGTACGCCTCTAACCGAACGTGGTTTCGCGGCGCCTCTGTATCCGGACCGGATTTGGATTTTCAAGAAGCCGATTGAAGAAGAGTGCGGCACGGAAACCGAAATCAAGGAAGAGATCAAAACAACCATCGTCCATGAGGTCGCGCACTTTTTTGGGTTAGATGATGAATACCTGGATGAGTTGGGATATTGAGCCTGTTCAAGATGAGAACTGAAAATTGATTGATGATTAATGATTCCAGAGCGTATTCGATCTCTCGTATGCTTCCCTCGACGTCGCGAAAGGGCATAACGGCCAACAGACCGAACCGTTTCGGATTGTCGCTGACGATTTTTGCGCCAATCTCATTGACCTTCCGCGCCAGGGCGCGCGCCTTCTCATTGGCCTCAAAGAGCCCGCCGTCTCCAGGATGCGACAGCAAGGCTGTGGCGATGCCATGCTTGTCCATCTGTTCGAGGGATCGAGCGGGCGTCCAGCCTCGGGCCGGCCCACCCGTGAGCTCCGGTGTCTGGAAATGATGATGGACGTCGATGCGGCCCGAATTGTTACGGCCGGCCTGACGCGCGGATTGCGCCAGCAGTCCGCACCCAGGCAAAAGGCCGGCGCCGGCGGCTGCCATAGTCATCAGAAATTCGCGGCGGGATCCATTTATCAGAGTCATTGCTACTCCCTTCTTGGGTTTCGAACCATATCAAAAACATACCCAAGAAATGGAGGAAATATCGGAAATGGTCTATCCTTCTTCTACTATGAATCGCCGCAAATTCCTTCTTTCGACCGCATCCGCGGGCGTCGCATCGGTGATGTCAAAAAAGCTCGGAGCCCAAGATCCCGAAATCGCGCCTATCACGGCGGAGATCCGGAAGCGCCACAACGAGGCCGTCCAGCGGCTGCAACAATGGATTCGCCAGCCTTCGATCGCGGCGGAGAACCGCGGTGTGAATGAAGGCTGCGAGTTGACAATGCGGATGCTGCGCGAGGCCGGCTTCAATCAAGTCAAGAAGGTGCCGACGGAAGGCCAACCCGGCATTTTTGCGACACTCGATGCGGGCGCACCCAAAACGCTCGCTCTATATTTCATGTACGATGTTAAGCAGGTCGATCCTTCCGAATGGTCGTCGCCTCCATGGGATGCGGCCATTGTCGACAAGCCGGGGCTCGGCAAAATCCTTATTGGCCGCGGCGCTGTGAATCAAAAGGGGCCGGAGGCGGCGTTTCTTGCGGCGCTCCATGCCATCCGCGGCGCCGGCAGGAAGCTCCCTCTCAATCTGGTTTTCGTTGCCGAAGGCGAAGAGGAAATTGGATCGCCGCACTTCAAACAAATTGTCGATCAGCCGGAAGTGCAGGCTGCGCTCAAAAGGTGCGTTGGCGTCTTCATGCCGAACGCATCGCAAGGACTCGATGGCCAGGTGACGATCACGCTCGGCGCGAAAGGCGTCATCGAATGTGAGCTCACTTCCAGCGGCGAGCGTTGGGGACGCGGGCCAAAACAGGACATTCACTCGAGCAACAAAGCGCGAGTGGACAGCCCCGCCTGGCATCTCGTGCAGGCGCTTGCGACCCTCGTCAATCCCGATGGAACTCCCGCAATCGATGGCTTCGCCTTAAAAGCGCGTCCGATTTCCCCTGATGAGAAGAAGATGATAGCGGTTGCGGCAGCGCGCGTGGACGAGATCTCTCTCAAAAAGCAACTCGGCGTCGAGCATTGGATCCGGGATGTGAAGTTTCAGGAATCGCTCGAGTTGCTCATGTCGCAGCCGACTGTGAATATCGAAGGACTCGTTGGCGGATATACCGGCCCGGGAGGCAAGACCATTCTTCCGCACAAGTCCGTTGCCAAGCTCGACTTGCGGCTCGTGCCCGACATGACCGCTAAAGACGCCCTCACCGCGCTCAAAGCGCATCTCGCTAAACGCGGCTTCGGGGATATCGATGTGAATATGACGGGCGGTTATGATCCGACATCGACCCCTGCTGACGCGAGCCTTATACGGGCACAGCAAGCCGTTTACCGCAGGCACGGCGTCGATCCGATGATCATGCCGCGCAATGCGGGCTCCTGGCCAGGCTACGTTTTCACCGGTCCTCCTCTGCGCCTGCCCGCCGGACATTTCGGGCTGGGCCACGGCAACGGCGCTCACGCGCCCGACGAATACTTCGTGATCGAGTCTTCGAATCCGAAAGTACAGGGCATCGACGGCGCGACAGGTTCTTTTGTCGAGTATCTATACGAAGTGGCGAAGACGGCCTGAAGGCGCTAATTGCGCATTACCTTCGATCGGAATATCCTTGGCGTCAACAGCAAAACACCCGAAGAAGGGGATTCTCATGAAAACGACGAAGCAACGAAGCCGCAGCCATCTGGTGGTTTTCGTGATTGGTTGCATTCTGATTCTCGCCGCTGGTTCTATCCAACGGGCGCAACAGCGGCAGAGACACGCAGTCGATTCCAATGGCGCGCCGCTATTCAAGGTTGATCCTTTCTGGCCGAAGCCGCTGCCGAATCGTTGGGGCATGCAGCAGGTCACGGGTATCTTCGTCGATCAGAGCGACCACATCTGGTTTTTGAATCGCGGGCCGAAAGCCGATCCCGACGAGGCCGGCGGAGAAAATAACCGGATCGACTGCTGCATTCGCGGACCGGAGCTCATCGAGCTCGATCAGGAAGGCAATGTCGCGCATGCGTGGGGAGGTCCCGGGTATCATCCGCTCTGGCCGACGGCCTTGCAGACAGTGATTGTGGATCGCCAGGGGTTTGTCTGGATCGCGGGAACCGGCGCGCAGGACAGCATCCTCAAATTCACGAAAGACGGAAAGCTTGTGTGGGATTTCGACCACCGCCCGCCGAAAGGCTCACCGCCCTTGAAAGAAAATAATCAACAGACCGACATCCTTGTCTCCAAAGGCCGCTTCAACCTCGACGAAGACGCGAGGGAGATCTACATCATCAATTGGAAGCGCGTGCTCGTCTACGACATGTACACGGGCGCCTTCAAGCGCGGCTGGGGCGGTCACGGAATGCCGTTGAGCGAGATCACGAACGATCCGATCCCGGGATACAAGTGGACCGGAGGCCCTCCGCCGGAGGAAAAGAACTTCGTCCCCGATTTGCATTTCGCCGAGTTCTCAAAAGAAGGCCTCGTCTACATCGGCGAGCGTGGACAGAACCGGATCGAGGTATTCACGAAGCAGGGGAAGTTTGTCAGAGAATTCTACGTGTCGCCCAATACCCCGTCCCGCGGCGAGATTTGCGGCGGACTGTATCACGAGAAATTTCCTCCCTGTGGAACCACTTACAAACTTGCGTTCTCACGCGACTCCCAGCAGAAGTACGTTTACGTGGCCGACGGTACGAATGACAAAGTCTGGATTCTCGACCGCGATAGCGGAAAGACTCTCGGCGGGTTCGGCCGGAACGGCACCTACGCCGGCCAGTTCCACTGGATCAACGCGATCGCTATGGACTCGAAGGGGAACATCTATACGGGCGAGGTGGAGGAGAACAAGAGAATCCAGAAGTTTGTGCCGGTGATGGCGAATAACTAACCGTTGTCTTAGGTCAGACCGCCAACTTGTCAAATGTCTGTTGTGCGATGTCCAATGAACTTGTCAAAGAACCCACTGACCGAATGACCTGATGAACAAATTTGGGCACGAACAATTTGGTCGTCTGGTCAGTAGGTCATCTGGTCCTTTGCAACTACATTTCACATCGCACAACAGACATTTGACATTTGATAAGTACGCGGTCTTGCCAATTTTTTTCACGCCATAGACTGCTGCAACAGTGGACTACGGCTTGAGTCTCGGCAGCAGCTCCAGCGCGTTCTCGCGATCAATGCCTCGCATTTCGCTGGCCGTGAAAGCCCCATTCTCCATCAGCCCTTTGGCGACGATTGCGGCCGAGCCGCCGCCCAGAGGGTAATCCGTGCCGAATAAAATGTGTGATGGGGGAACCATCTTCTTGAATGACGGCAAGGTGTAGGGGTTAAAAGCCTGCGCCGTGTCGTAGTAGAACTTCTGCAGTTCGTACATCACACCCTTCGGCAGCAACTGCTGCTGCCCCACTCCC
>WNGL01002075.1_pt1 | contig 36041 bp, 31 predicted proteins | sample 5400591 | NCBI WGS metagenome assembly WNGL01 (sample SAMN13153377, study PRJNA577476) | soil metagenome | isolation source: 80 cm soil or saprolite under Garry oak tree replicate 1 | place: USA:California | collected 2016-06-15
TTTCGTCCCAGGTGAATCCTTCCAGCCTTCGCCAGCACATATCTCTCTCCATAAAATCGAATTGGGCCAAGCACTCGTCCACCAGAATTTTCATTTCCAACTGACGCGCCGGGTTAGCCAATCTTTGCGCCAGCTTTTTCCCTGCGATGGCAGCTTCCAACACTGCGAGTTCTTTGTTCTTCAGCCGCTTCACCTTCCGTACGAACGCACGGAAGACATAACCTGGCAGATTTCGTATGGGTGCGGGTTCACCGGGCGGGTCTCGGCGCGCAATCAGTTGTGATACGGTCGCGGCAACCTCCTCAAGCGTATTTACGACAACGGCAGAGTCGCCGAGCAAATTCACGCCGTGCTCAAGCGCCCTTGGAAAAACTGCCTCAGCCGCCGCGAGCACCGCAGGATCGATCTGTCTTCCATGCCGATCTACGGAATTGAGCCGAAAAGAACTCGGAGATGCGCCGCTTGCCATTGTGGTTCGTCCCGGAGCCGGTAAAAGATCGCAGGCTCGCTTTGTGGGTCGTCGTTTGTGGACACTGGAGGAAAACCGTACTGCGGGGTGCGGACGACCTCAGGCGACGCCGCAGACGGTCTTCACGTCTGCGCTTTACTAGTCGGCGAGAACTGCCGCCGATTTTTCGAGGTAAAGATGCTGGCATTGCGTTCAGCCGGAGGGAGCGCTGGCGCAAGGCCCGTTCGTCTGGGCGGCTATATTCTGTACCAGATTCCGCGGAACGGGGTAATGAAAATGCATCGCCTCACATGCTTCTCATGTGGGTCCCATCAGTACTGAGCAGCCTAAACTTTGGTCGCGTTGATTTAGATGGTCTTGTGGGTGCATAGTGCGTGGGCGTATGAGAGGCGAAGCAGACGGCGAAGGTTTTGAGTCAGTAACGCAAGCGCTTGGTGCTCTTGACTGGACGCTTGCGCATGTTGTTTTTAACGTGCGCGCAAGAACGGCCGCTGCCCTGAGACAGCATTTGGCTCAGGCTGGAATTGAGGTTCCTGACTCCGTTATTGATTCTCCGAAATGGTTCCGAGCATTCCACGGTCCCCTTTACGTAGCCAACCACGAAGATGGATTCGGGGGATTGCTCCGAGACAGGCTCGTCCAACTGGGCTTCGGCGAGGACGCAGTCCAGGAGACAATTAATGGGCTTCAACAAGAGGTCGTTGATTTGTGTCTGGATGTAGAAAGTGCTGTTGCTAGAGAGCTACGGCGCGACCTGGAGGACGTTGGAGTCCGTGTCCCTCCGTCAATTTTGGGTTCCGGCGTATGGCGAAATGTATTGACGAGAGATCAAGGGAAGTTGCCCCCTGCAGCCGCGTCAATAGTGAAAAGTGGAATCGACAGCCGTGTCTTTCGACCAGTTGAATAGGAACCTATTTTTCATCCCGCGTAGCTCCAACTGTGACGGTTGCCCTCGCCAAAGACCTCAAAAAAAGGCGTCAGCGGCGCTTCTTCTTTTTTTGAATTCCTTTCAGCACGTCTTCTATCGTCATTCCTAAGGCCTCAGAAATCTTAAGAAGCGTGGCCAGGCGGGGCCATCGTTTGCCCTGCTCGATGAGCCCCATTCCAGTTCGGCTAAGACCAGCCTTTGCTGCCAAGTCTTCTTGGCTAATTTTTTTGGCGAGGCGGAGTTGCTTGATTCGATTCGCAAGAAACGCAAGCTCGGGTTGCATTCAATAGAGTTTCTAGGGCGCTCGGCATATCGTCCACCGACATAATGTCTGGCAGACAGATTGTCGTCATGATATGCTTTGAGCAGCGGGACGCGCTGGTGCTGGTAACACCAACGCATCCCTTACCACCGATCCCGTCTACGCAGGCCCGATGGCTAAGGCGCATTGTGCTGTAACAGCGAAACCTGAGCAAGCGGTCGCGTCCCGCTCAATTTTCACGAGAGGGAGCGACTTCATGCTGCAATTCCCGACTCCATATCCACCCGGCGCTGAAGTTCCACCACCAAGCCAGTTCGATCAAATATGCGGATTTGCTGTGCTGTATCTATTCGTCTTGACTTTGCTTTCCTTCCTGCTGCCGCGACGATGGTTCGTAGCCCTATTCAGGATTGCCTTTCCGTTTATGCCCGAAAAGCTTGAGGAGAAAGACCATGACTGAGTGGAAGTATCCCGGAGACGAAGTCGTGGGGTTGGCCTTTGCTGCGAATGTTCTCGAAATCATTCAGGAGAAGAACTTAGCCCCCGAGGAAGTCGAGAAACGAATCGCGGAGGCGCACAACTGCATGGATCACAAAGTGCATGAACGAGCCTTCGGGCGTGCCGTCAGAAAGATGCGAGAGGACCGCAACCTGAGCAGGGAGGCGCTGGCGACTTCCGCGAAGATTCCGGTTCGACTATTGATCTGTGTGGAGAGAGGACGTGGCGGAGGTCTCTCGGTACCCGAAGTGTGCAGGATTGCATGTGCCTTGAAGCTTCGTCCACACGAATTGATGGAACAGTATGAGAGAGCCGCCAAAGAAGTTTGCTAGCAGTGAGGCCTGGTGGTGATTCGTGGGCGAATGGAAAGCACAAATTAGTGTGCGCGTGCGACAGGAACTGCGTCGGGAGTTGGAAGAGTTCGCTTACGGAGACCGGCGCAAACTGGGGAACGTTGCCGAGACTTTGCTCGAATGGGCCTGGGAGCAATTGAGAGCTGCGGGCAGCATCGAGAGATTGCTGAAGTTCAACATCAAACCGAGGGGAAGCGCGAATGGGTCAGCGGAAAATCGGCATGAGCGTCAGGATCGAGATCGAAGACCGGGCCAGTCTGCAGGCCCATGCAAACCGGGAACGCCGAACGTTAAGCAATCTCTCTGAAATCCTCCTTACGTGGGCGCTTGAGAAATTGAAAAGAGCCGGAAGCACCGAGAAATTGATCGGGCGCAGGATTCCAATTCCGAGGAGGGCGAATGGAAACTATCGTCGTCTGTCAATTCAGGGGCAGAAGGAGCGCAAGTGATGTAATGGCTCGGTGCCCGCGGTGGCAGGAGAGCTTGGATGACAAGAAGTAAGCAGCAGATTGATAGTGGCATTGCCCAGCGTGAAGCTAGGCTCCGCAAAGAGTTCACCGATTCAAAGTATGCTTTGTGGAAGTACAGTTCCCGCCGCGCTACACTCCCGCAGTCCGCACTACTGAAATCAAAAGGAGCGAATACCAATGAAGCCGGGTAAGAATACGTATCCCGAAGTACAAGGCAAGACTGTCGAATTTATAGAGACATGCACGCAGCCCGAGGGCGCGTCCGTGGCGATTCGCTTTACAGACAAGACCAACATCGGATTTTTATTCACAAGCCCAATGATTAAACTGCATGATGCAACTTTGACCGACATATCAACCGGAGACTACGAAATGATTAAGGACTATACCGGGGCGAGGTGAAGCCATGAAGCAGCCCAAGCGCGTAGAGTTTGGCGAAAACTTCCCCGGAGTGAGAGGCAAAGTATTGGAGTCGATCAGTGTTGCCGATGCAGAAGGAAGCGAGAGAGACGGCCTATACATCCACATTCGTTTCAAGGACAAAACGGAATTGAATTTTTGGATGAGTTCCCGCGTTGTCATTGAGGAAGCGGATTTGGGCGATTGGAAGTCCGGAAATTTTGTTCCTAAACGGATTTACATGGCGAGCCCTGAAATCGAGGAAGTCCATGCACAAGACGCTGAGTTCGAGAGAATAAGTCGCAAGCTCGACAGAGAAAAAAAGCAGAAACCCAAGAATGGCAAAGTTATGACGCAGCAGGCCATCAACTGGATTCATGATTATTTGGATTACATCGTTCAACCCCATGAGGCACAAAAGTTTCTCAAGCGACTTCCCGCCGCCATGCGCGGACTCGAAGAGTTAAGAGAACAGTTGCCCTGAGTTTTTTATCCACCGTCATCCCTCGTAACGATAATCGAGGCTTCGTTGCCGTACCGCCGAGATGCTCCTAACGACCTCTGTCGGCAATCCAGCGCAGATACTCTACATGAGGAGGAGATGCCTGTAATGTCGGAACAACCGGACGCCCCGAAAGTCCTGAGGCGGGAAATCCTCGTCATGCTAGAGAAAGTAACCGACCGGGGGAGCCTTCTGTTCTACCAATGGCTGCTCCGCAGGGTTTACGCCGACATGCCACTTCCCGGCGACGCGGAGTTGAACGAGCTGCGCAAAGCATTCGTCCGCGTTTTCGATGCGTTCAAAGCAAGGACAAGGCCTTTGGCAGAGGACATGGATTTAGTTGCGAAATGGACTGACGGCGATGATGCCGCCATGGGGCGTGCTCTCGGCAGGACTGTCAGATTTTACAGGGAGAAGGCGGGGCTCACCAGGCTCCAGCTTGCCAAAAAAGCTGGCTTGCCGATGCGGCTCATAGTCAGTCTAGAACGCGGCACGATGTATAGCAGGATACGGACGGCTGCGATCCCCAAGTTGGCGAAAGGACTCGGCGTAGATGGTGGGGATTTCACGGACACCCTTATGGATTTCGAGAAAGACAACACAATGGGTAAAGGAAAACCCAACTGAGCCCGGCGCTTTTGCTACGGGGCTGGGGCAAGAATCCGTCACTCAGCGAGAACTACTGCCGGTTTTTCGAGGTAAGATGCTGGCATCGCGTTCAGTCTGGAAGGGGCGCTCACGCAAGGCCCGTTCGTCTGGACAGCCATTTTCTGCATCAAAGACCGCGCAACGGGGGAATGAAAATGCGCGACAAACCGCTGTCGATTCTTCTGACGATCCTGTCGTTCGCTATTTTTTCACTCGCCGGCTGCGTGGCGCGCCCGGACATCTCCGGCGTGTGGAAGGGAACAATTCAGGCGAGCGCTGCGGGAGGAAAAGAAAAGTGGCAAGGACCTGCGGAACTGACTCTAAACCAAAATGGCGACGCGCTCACCGGGACTCTCATCTTTACGCATCCGCAGGCTGGGCGGGTCCAAGTTCCTATCAGCTCTGGCATCGTTTCGAAGGATGCAGTGACATTCTCGGGCCGCAGTCAATTTCCGTTGGGCGGCTCCATAGAAATCTCGTTTCACGGCAAGGCGAACGGAGCCTCACTGACCGGAACAACAGACATGACTTCGAGGGGGATATTCGGAACGGTCACAAACAGCGGCCCCCTAACCTTGAACAAACAATAGCCAAGCCAGTGCACCACTCGGAGTCTGACTCCTTGCCGGATCTTGGCAATAATCTGATAATACGAGCCTTACTCTAGACTTCGGCCTAGCTATGCATCGAGAAGTTCGCAATGGCGTTTTGGCCGGCAAAGTTGCCGGCCAAATCATTAGATTTAGATTGACATCGGAGCACCGAAAACATATCCTATCTGCCGGCAGACTTGCCGGCGAGGAGACCAGGTGCTCGGTGCCGCCACTAAGACGCAACTAGGCTTTTGGCCCACGGGAATGCTCCCGCAACCTACGATCGCTCTTGGTTTTCGAACCGGCGATAAGGGCACGCACACCAGTCGCACGATGATGCTGAATGAGCTGACCACCGTTCTGACGGCTACTCAGCGCGGGGCCAAGCGAGCCGACTACGCCGAGGCAATCATAGCTTCAAATTGTCTGGCTAAGCCTACCGCATCTACTCGACGGCTAACGAATCAAAGGCTTGGTGAACTTTACGCACTTGACCCCGCTGTTCCCCTCTTTCGAATCCTTCGCAGTCTCTGGGAAATTGACCAACTTGGCCGTCCGCTATTAGCTGTTCTCGTCGCATTGGCTCGTGATCCGCTGTTTATGGCAACAGCGAGTTCTGTCATTCCCCTCCCTGATGGTGCCGAATTTCTGCGCGATCCAATGACACAAGCCTTGCGGTCCTGCGTAGGCAGCAGGCTCAATGATTCCATTCTCGACAAGGTGGTTCGGAACGCCTCCAGTTCCTGGTCACAATCTGGGCATCTAGTGGGCCGAACTTTTAAGCGTCGCCGCCATGTAAGTGCAACTCCGGCCGCTGTGACGTTTGCGTTGTACATCACCTACTATGCCGGTTTTCGTGGTTCAGAGTTGCTTACCTCAGGTTGGATCAACGTTCTTGATTGCGGAGGGTCGGCGGCACGCGACTTGGCGTTTGCGGCAAAACGGCAGGGCTTGCTCGACCTACGTATTGCAGGCGACGTTGTCGAAGTCTCGTTTGGGCGTTTGGAGTCACTTTCAAGGAGGGGCGTCGATGGGGCGCATTGAGGACTTGGCTGAGCAATACGCCAAACATATTGCAACGCCGTGGCCACGCACGCTGGCTGGCGCACAGCGGGTAGTCATGATCACCTACGACAAGGAACTTGAGCGAATGGTGCGTGCACGCAAGGCACTCTTCGAAATGGCCACCAAGGACGCCGGCCACGGTTGGCACGAAATCGACGTGACAGATGCGTTCGCCACTTGGATCGCGAAAGACGAATACAGAGACGAATACTTCGAGGCACCGGAGGCACTTCAGCTCAAGCTCAATGCAGAGTTCGCGGAAGAGGTTGCCTCCCGCATCAGGCACGCCCTAAACGACAGCAATGTGAATGACAGCTCAGTCGTCGCGGTGTTTGGTGCCGGTTCACTCTTTGGCTTTACGCGGCTGTCAAGCGTGCTGCGGCTAGTCGAGAACGACATCCCTGGACGGCTTGTCGTGTTTTTCCCTGGGCAATTTGAAAACAACAACTATCGGCTGTTGGATGCGCGTGACGGGTGGAACTACCTCGCAGTCCCAATCACTGCGCATGGGGCCGGAGGCAGCATATGAACATCAAGGAAGTCCTGCAGCGAGACCCAGCAGGAAAGTTGGTAAATCAAGGCCAGGCGAGGATTGCCGATCGGCCGGACGAAAACGTTCTGCGTGAACTTCGGGGAGAACTGGAGAGCTTTGTCTGCGAAGGCCAGTTCGCCGATGGCATGCAGAAGATACTCGCATCGTTTCTAGCAAATTTGGGCCATACCAGTCAGAAGGCAACGTGGGTCAGCGGCTTTTACGGCAGCGGCAAATCGCACTTGCTGAAAATGCTCTGCCATTTGTGGCAGGACACGGAATTCCCTGACGGTGCGACAGCGCGTAGCCTCGTCCCGGCTCTTCCGGACGACGTGCGCAGCGCGCTGCGCGAGCTTGATACAGCGGGCAAGCGCGGCGGTGGTCTGCTCGCTGCTGCCGGGAGCCTGCATAGCGGAACGACCGACCAAGTACGTGCTACGGTTCTCGGCGTTCTGCTCCGGTCAGTCAATTTGCCGGAGCAATACTCGCAAGCGCGCTTCTGCTTGCGCCTCATGGGAGAGGGCCAATACGAGACTGTCAAGCGCGCTGTCGAGGCGAGCGGAAAGTCCTGGGATCGAGAGCTGAACAATCTCTACGTTAGCGTGCCAATTCGGCGTGCGCTTCTCGACTGCGGCTCTGATTTCGGCTCGACGGAAGCCGAGGTGAAGCAGACTCTGCAACAGCAGTTCGTCCAGCCAGCAACCGATATTACGACAGCGCAATTTCTGGAGATTTTCCGGCAGGTCTTGAAGCTGCACGGAAAGGATAACCGTCTACCCTGCACGATCATTGTGCTAGACGAAGTACAGCAATACATCGGCAACTCGAATGATAGAAGCGTGCTTATTTCGGAGGTGGCGGAGGCAATCTGCAAAGAGGTTAGCAGCACGGTAATGCTTGTCGGCGCCGGGCAGAGCGCGCTGACGGATGTGCCACTACTTCACAGATTGATGGATCGATTTAGGATTTCCGTCCCACTTTCCGATGCCGACGTTGAAACAGTCACCCGTAAGGTACTGCTGCAAAAGAAACCAGGTGCGGTCGCGGAGGTGCGGCGCACTCTGGAGGTACACGCGGGCGAAGTCTCGCGGCAACTCCAGGGAACCACTATCGGAGAGCGCTCGACAGATCGCGAGATTATCGTCGATGATTACCCGCTCCTCCCTGTTCGCCGGCGATTTTGGGAACACGTCTTCCGGCAAGTTGATCTCGCCGGCACCAAGAGCCAGCTTCGCTCTCAATTGAGCATCATTCATGACTCCTTGAACCGTATTGGCAACCAACCGCTTGGAGCCGTCATTGCAGGAGACGAGCTTTACGATGCATTAGTCAACGACATGCTCAACACAGGCGTGTTGCTGCGCGATATCTATGAGCGCATCGCCGGTCTCGACGGTGGTCGCGACCGGCAACTGGCCCGGCGCATTTGCGGTCTCGTGTTTCTGATTGGCAAGTTGGACCGAAACCCTGGCGCTGACATTGGCGTTCGCGCCACGAAAGAGCACATTGCAGACCTGCTCATCGACAATCTCGGTGCCGATAACAACAAGCTGCGGAGTGAAGTGGAGACAACCCTGACGTGGTTGGCGGATCAGAGCATCTTGATGCGTGTGGGGGAAGAGTACCGGATCCAAACGCGTGAGGGCGCAGAGTGGGACAACGAGTTCCGCAATCGTCAGACGAAACTCGCCAACGACCCCACAGACCTACAAATCAAGCGCGAGCAGTTGCTGTACGCTGAATTCGGCAAAATCGTGACTGGGCTTCGTTTGCTTCAAGGGACGGCGAAGCAGCCAAGGCAACTCTCGCTGAACCGCGAAGAGACGCCTCCTACCGTCACTGGGCAGGCTATTCCCATCTGGGTCCGCGACGGCTGGTCGGGCAGCGAAAGTGATGTGCTCAATGCGGCCCGCCGCGCGGGCGCGGACGATCCGATCATCTATGTATTCATCTCCAAGCAATCTGCCGAAGACCTGCGAAAGTATATTGCCGAGGCTGACGCTGCTCAAACCACGCTGGACTTCAAAGGAGCGCCAAACACGGATGAGGGGCAGGAGGCGCGTCATAGCATGGAGAGCCGGCGAGACCTTGCTGTGCGTCAGCGCGATGACCTGCTCCGAGAGATCGTAGCTAGCGCGCGCGTTTTCCAAGGTGGTGGGAGCGAGCTTCTGCAGGTCTCACTAGACGAGCGGCTGCGAAAAGCCGCCGACGATTCGTTAGTGCGCCTCTTCCCGCGTTTCAATGAAGCGGATGCTTCTGCCCAAAGTTGGAAGAACGTAATCGACCGTTCGCGTGCAGGGTCGGAACAGCCCTTCCAAGCCGTCGGCTATCAGGGAAACATTGAACAGCACCCGGTTTGTGCCCAGGTCCTTTCAACCATCGGTGGAGGAAAGAGCGGCACTGAGGTCCGCAAGGTGTTGGAAGCGAGTCCGTTCGGGTGGCCTCGTGACGCGGTTGATGCAGCTCTAATCGCGCTGCATCGTTTCCAACATATAACCGCAACATTGAATGGTGTCCCGCTCGCTCCAGGCCAACTCGATCAGAACAAAATACCTAAAGCAGAGTTCCGCGTTGAGACCGCCACCATCTCGATTCAGGACAAGCTGCAAGTCCGAAAGCTCTTCCAGTTGGTCAAGATCGACTGCAAGCCCGGTGAAGAGCAGCTTAAGGCACCGCTGTTCCTAACTGCAGTCACTGCGTTGGCTGACGCCGCCGGCGGCATTCCCCCGATGCCCCAGCGACCTTCAACGGTTGAGATCGAGGACGTTGCCGGCAAGTCTGGCAACGAACAACTCGTAGCCATTCGCGACAAGGCCAGTAAGTTTGAAGTGTGGATCAAGGATTGGAGCGCAGCAAAGGAGCTCGCCGCGCAGCGCACACACGCGTGGTCGATTCTGGATCGCATGACACGGCATGCTACGGCAATCCCCGCGGCGGCGGAGCCCATACGGCAAGTTGAAGTCGTGCGTAATGAGCGCATGTTATTGGCAAAGATCGACCCGGTTGCTCCACTCAAAGCCACGCTAGCAAAGCTGCTCCGCGACAGCGTTAACGAGGCGCATACCAAACACGAAGCGGCTTACAAAGCGGCGATGGCGGGGCTGTCTGCGAATGCCACATGGAGCCACACTCAAGAACAAGATCGCCAGCGAATTCTGGCTCAGGAGCAACTCAGTCCGCCGGTGAAGCCGGATACGTCCACAGACGAAAAGCTCCTGGCGAGCTTGGACGCCTACTCATTGCAAGCGCGCAGGGCCGATGCCGATGCCGTTCCGAGCCGTGCCCAGCGAGCGGTTGAACTCGCCGCCCGCCTGCTAGAACCGAAGGCGAAAGTTGTCACTCTAGAGCGGGGAGTCACGGTGCGCACAACTGAAGAAGTCGGACAGTGGCTCGGGCGTCAAGAGAAAGTCTTGGTCGAGGCTGTCAAGGCCGGACCGGTGCTCATTCAGTAGGTTTCGACATGGCTACACTTTCACGCAATCTTCGAAGAGAACTCGAACGAGTCATCACCCAGGCGCGCGGTGTCGGCGAGGAAGGCGCAATGAAGGCGCTGGAGCAACTCGCCGTCGCCAATGACAAGCCGTGGCCCAGCATGACGGAGGAGCAAAAGCGCCTCCGTGTCCGGTTGCGCGCTCACGGACGACAGCTCGGTGACAAGATTGATGCCCGCGGCGGTCAGAGCATCCGACACCTGGCGCAGGAATGCGCTTACGAGCACTGGCACCGCATGCTGTTTGCGCGGTTTCTGGCCGAATCCAATCTGCTCATCGAACCGGAGAGTGGGGTTGCTATCTCTCTGGACGAATGCCGCGAACTGGCACGGCAGCAAGGCAAAGACTGGCTCGTGCTTGCCAGCGAGTTCGCAGTCCGCATGTTACCGCAGATCTTCCGCGCGGGCGATCCGGTGCTGGAGATTTCACTTCCACCGGAGACGCGCAATCAGCTTGAAGCTTCACTTAAGTCGCTACAGGCGGAAGTGTTCGCCGCCGATGACAGTCTCGGCTGGGTCTATCAGTTCTGGCAATCGGAGGAGAAGGACCGAGTCAACGACTCGGGTGTGAAGATCGGCGCCGACGAGCTGCCGGCTGTTACCGAGCTCTTCACCGAAGACTACATGGTGTCCTTTCTGCTTCACAACACGCTCGGTGCGTGGTGGACCGCGAAGAGGAAAGCCGAAGGCAAAAACCCGAAGCTGCCGGGCTACGAGTGGACTTATCTGCGACTGAACGATGACGGTGCCCCGTCTGCCGGAAGCTTCGACCGCTGGCCGCGCGCTCCAAAGGACATCAAGGTGCTCGACCCCTCCATGGGCAGCGGGCATTTCCTCGTCTTTGCATTGCCCATCCTTGTGGGCTTCCGCATGGAGGAAGAAGGGCTCACGCGCGAGCAGGCAGTCGAAGCAGTCCTTCGGGACAATCTCTTCGGACTGGAAATTGACCCACGTTGTACTCAAATTGCGCCGTTTAATCTGGCTTGGACAGCGTGGCGCATGGTGGGCTACCGGCCGCTGCCCCAAATGAACTTAGCCTGCTCTGGGCTGGGAATCAATGCGAAGGAAGAGGATTGGCTCAAGCTCGCGAGTAAAAACTCTCGGCTGCGTGAGCCGATGGAGAAGCTCTACGCGTTATTTCGACAAGCTCCGATTCTCGGGAGTCTCATTGAACCCACACGGGTAGGTGGCACTTTGTTTGCAGCCGAGTTTGAGCAAGTCCGCTCTCTTCTGGAACAAGCGCTGTCAGAGGAACAGCGGGAAGTGGACCGAGGCGAATTAGCAGTAGCTGCACAGGGCATCGTAAAGGCGGCAACCATCCTTGCAGACAGATTTACCCTCGTTGCCACGAACGTCCCGTATCTGAGTCGTAGCAAACAGAATGACTCGTTACGCGAATACTGCGATGCACACTTCTCAAGGTCGAAGAACGACCTGGCCACAGCATTTCTTGAGAGATGTCTCAACTATTGCACGTTGGGCGGAACCTCCTCACTGGTCGTGCCAACGAATTGGCTCGTGCTGAGCCGCTATAGGAATCTTCGGGAGCATCTCCTTCGTCGGTCAAACTTCGGGATGTTGGCGAGGTTGGGACCTGGTGCGTTCGAGACGATTTCCGGTGAGGTCGTTAACGTTGCGCTAATAGTTCTATCCAACTCGGTCGGCGGGCCGGACTGTGCTTTCGCTGGAATTGATGCAGGTGAAGAGATCGGGCCGGACCGCAAAGCAAAGAAGCTGCGAGAAGGGGAGATTGTAGGACTTAGACAGCACGACCAACTGCAGAATCCGGATGCGCGCATACTGCTGGAGCAGCAGGGATCAACAGGCATATTGAAAATCTACGCCGACAGTCGGTATGGCCTCAGAACTGGAGATCTTGAAAAGCTTTCTCGTTTCACGTGGGAACTGCCGTCGATCGATAGTCGTTGGAAGTTCTTTCAGGGCACCGTTAAGACAACCTGTGCTTACGGGGGACGTGAGCGTGTATTGCTGTGGGAAGACGGCAAAGGTCAGTTAAATGAGCTGGCTGATGAGGGAATAGCAAGCATACAAGGCGCTGATGCCTGGGGAAAACGCGGCGTGGCAGTCAGCCTGATGAGCGACTTACCGGTAACGATATATACCGGAGAGATTTTTGACAATGGAACCGGAGCCATCTGGTCATATCAAGATGAGAATCTGCCGGCAGTTTACGCCTTCTGTGCCTCACAAGAATTTAACGTGCTTGTCCGGAAGCTGGACCATTCAATTAAGGTGACGAACCAAACCCTCCTGAAGGTACCGTTTGATTTATTGCGATGGAGAATGGCGGCAGCAAGAGCGAATCCGGAAGGCTTGCCTCGCCCGTTTTCCGCAGATCCCACACAGTGGTTGTTTGATGGCTGTCCTAAAACGTCGAATCATCCACTTCAGGTGGCTGTTGCTCGCCTACTCGGCTACCTTTGGCCACGGCAGACTGGCTCCACGTTTATGGATTGCCAGGCACTCGCACCTGACGGCCTGGAAAAGCACGCTGATCAAGATGGCATCGTCTGCCTGAGCTCGCTTCAGGCCAAGCGGCCGGCTGCGGACCGGCTGGGCGAGTTGCTTGCTGCCGCATTCGGCGGCGAGTGGTCGGCTGCAAAGCAGACTGAACTGCTGACTCAAGTTGGTTACGGCGACAAATCACTTGAAGAATGGCTGCGAGACGCTTTTTTCGAGCAGCACTCCGAGCTATTCCACCAGCGTCCATTCATCTGGCACATCTGGGACGGGCTACGCGACGGTTTTCACTCTCTGGTTAACTACCACAAGCTCGCAGGTCCGAACGGCGCCGGTCGGCAAACTCTCCAAAAGCTGACCTACAGTTACTTGGGCGACTGGATCGAGCGCCAACGTGCCGATCAGAAGAGCGGAGTCGAAGGCGCGGATGGCAGGCTGGCTGCCGCCCTGCAGCTAAAGAGGGAACTGGAAAAGATCATTGAAGGCACGCCGCCCTACGACATCTTCGTGCGCTGGAAGCCGCTCTACGAGCAGCCGCTCGGTTGGGAGCCGGACATCAACGATGGCGTGCGGATCAATATCCGGCCGTTCATGATGGCCAAGACCATCAAAAGCAACAAGAATGGCGGCATTCTCCGAATCGCACCGAAGATCAAGTGGGAGAAAGATCGCGGAAAGGAGCCCCATCGCCCCAAGGAGGACTCTCCTTGGTTTTGGAAATGGGATGGCAAAACGGAAGACTTCTCCGGTGGGCATGAGTTCGACGGCAATCGTTGGAACGACCTGCACTACTCCGTCAAGAAAAAGAAGGAGGCGCGCGAGCGCCATGCCGAACGGAAGCAAGGGAAGAAGCCGCAAGAGGTTAGCCGATGAGGGCACAAGTCGCCAAATCGCTCGGCCTCGTGGACGCGTTGCTTGCCTCTTTCAACGAAGCGCTGCGAACGACAGACGGCGTTGCTGCGCCGGTTGCGCTTCTGTGGACGGATGCCGACAGCCAGTGGCAGGAACTTGTCACTGTGCTACGTGGCGTTGTTCCTCAGCTCTACAGCCTTGGCCCATACAGCCCGCAGGCTCGTACAGGTCCCGCGATCTGGTTGCGGTGCGTGGTCGATCGCGCGATTCCAGCAGCCGCACCACCGGAAGGTACAACTCCGATTCTCTATCTGGGGGCAGTAAGCCGGCAGGTTCTGCGTGGAGCCGCTGATTGCCCGCCATTGCTGCAACCACTGATTGAGCTTCAGTACCGCGGGAGAGTTTGGCACCAGGCGAATGGACGCGATTGGTCCGTCGAGGCTTTCCTCACGTCCGAACATGGATTGGGATTGAACATGGCGCTTGATGGCCTGACCCGCGAAGCAATGCTCCGTGCGCTACCGCTACTAGCTGAGACGCCGCTCGATGGGCTGCGCGGGAAACGCCTCGAAGGGGAAGATTTCGACAGACTGACGGTTCCTGATTCTATGCGTGAGTTGCTTCGCTGGATGAGCGCGCCGGAGGCTTTTCGCCGGCAAGCCAACGGCGCTCGCTGGGAAGCGTTTCGCAACATCTGCAGGTCAGAATTTGGATTCGATCCGGAGAATGATGGCGCGGAAGGCTCAGCCTCGCTCTTGGCGACATCTGGCGGCAAATGGGACTCCGTGTGGGACCGCTTCTGCGAAGCGCCGCGTTTGTATGCGGGGATTCCCGATCTCCTACGCTCCCCCCTCGCCTCCCAAGGAAAACTGCTTTTTGACAGCTCTCGCAATCCTGCGGAGAACGACTACGCGGAAGAGCGGCTCCGCACCGGTTTCATAGAAGCCGCCACAATGCCTCATCCACAGGCGTGCGCGCGTGTTCTGGACTTCGAAACCGAGCACGGGAAACGTCGCGATTGGGTGTGGGCACGTCTTGGCGAAAGTCCCCTGGCAACGGTTCTCGAACCATTAGCACGTTTAGCGCGGCTGGCGCAGGCGTCGCTTGGAGCGGCAACGCTCGAAAGCATGATTGAGGTCTATAGCAGCGGGGGATGGCGTTGCGACCGAGCCGCCATCGAGGCCTTGGCTTTGCCGAAATCGGCAGGCGATGCTGGAGTCGTGGCGCGGGCTGTACGTGCACTCTATGAGCCTTGGCTCGATACCTCGGCACGACGCTTCCAGGAACTGGTGGCCGCGCAGGGCGACTTGAGACCGCTCATGTCGGCAACTGTTGGCGACCACGAAACGTGCACGTTGTTTATTGACGGGCTCCGCTTCGATTTGGGTTCTGCCTTGGCGGAGAAGCTGGAAGCGCGGTCGCTTCGAACCCGCATCGGGCAGCGACTGTCTCCACTGCCGACTGTCACAGGAACGGCGAAGCCCTTTGCCTCGCCAGCTGCCGCAGCCCTGAAAGGCGTCGGTGCTCCAGACGATTTCTGTCCAGTCATCGCCGACAGCGGTCAGCCGGCGAACGCATCCCGACTCCGAGAGACGATGGAGCAACGCGGCGTGGAAGTCATTTCTGAAGACGACCTGCGGATTCCGAGTGGCGCTGCGGCGGGAGCTTGGACAGAACATGGGAGACTCGACGAGCTCGGCCACAAACTCCAGGCTGCGCTCGCCGCACAGGTTGACAACGAGCTTGAACAAATCGCGGATCGAGTTGTCGCTCTGCTGGATGCCGGTTGGATGCGAGTACGCGTTGTCACTGACCACGGCTGGCTGCTGCTTCCCGGTGGCCTTCCCTCCTTTGCGTTGCCACCCTACCTAGTCGAGACGAAGTGGTCTCGGTGCGCAATGGTCCGCGGTAACTCTGCGCCCGACGTCCCAACGTATCGCTGGTACTGGAATCCCGATGCACGAATTGCGTCACCACCAGGAATCGCCTGCTTCCGTGCTGGCAGTGAGTACGCCCATGGAGGGGTAAGTCCGCAGGAATGCATTGTTCCAGAGATTGTGGTTGAACGTGCGACGCCGGGACTGAAAGCTGAGATCGTAAACGCGCAGTGGCGCGGAATGCGATGCCGGGTAACTGTCCGCGCCAGTGGCCATGGTATACGCGTTGACCTGCGCACGAATTGGAAGCAGTCGAACACAAGCATTGTTTCTGCACCTAAGGAAGCGAGCCCATCAGGCGAAGTGAGTCTGGTCGTTGAAGATGATAGACATGAAGGCTCATCCGCGATGTTGGTCGCGATTGATTCTGTCGGCAATGTATTGGACCGCAAGCTAACCACTGTAGGAGACGAAAAGTGAGTACCACGCCTACCCCCGCACTTACGCTCGACGCGCTGGATAATCTCGCGGCATCGGTTTTCGACGGCTATCTCGTTCGCAAAGACTTGGTGCGCCGCTACTCTCGCCAGTACCCCGTGCCGACCTACGTGGTGGAGTTCCTCCTTGGCCGCTACTGCGCCACCACGAACGATAAGGAAATTGCGGAAGGCCTGGAGATTGTAGAGCGTCAGCTAAAGGATCGAACCGTTCGCACGGGCGAAGAGGAATTGTTCAAGTCGCGGGCAAAGGAAAAGGGCTCGGTCAAGCTCATTGACATCATCAAAGCGCGGCTCGATGCACAGAATGACTGCTATGTCGCCGAACTGCCGAGTCTCGCCTTACGCGATGTTCGTATCGATGATCAGCTCGTCCAGGAGCATGAGCGCATGCTCACGGACGGTTTTTACGCGGAGATAACGCTGACGTATACAGGCAGCATTGCGCAAGAGTACGGAGGCCGGCCATTCAAAGTCGAATCGCCGCTGCGGCCAATTCAAATGTCCAAGTCTGATGCTCTTGACGTGCTGTTCAGCGGGCGTCGAGTTTTCGATACGAAACAATGGGTTGACCTGTTGCTGCGTTCGATAGGCCTGGAGCCTACTGGCTTCGATGAGCGGGCGAAGCGTGTGGCCCTGCTCCGCACGGTTCCTTTTGTCGAGCGCAATTACAACATGGTCGAACTCGGGCCGAGAGGTACCGGTAAGAGTCATCTGTTCCAGCAGATCTCACCCTACGCTCACTTGATATCGGGAGGAAAAGCAACAGTCGCGAAGATGTTCGTGAACAATGCGACGGGTCAGCGCGGATTGGTGTGTCAATACGACGTTGTGTGCTTCGACGAAGTTGCGGGAATTTCGTTCGATCAGAAAGACGGCGTCAACATCATGAAAGGCTACATGGCGTCGGGGCAGTTCAGCCGCGGGAAAGACAATATTCGCGCTGAAGGCAGCATCGCCATGCTAGGCAATCTCGACGTGGATGTACAGCAACAGCAGAAAATCGGTCACCTGCTCGCGCCGCTGCCACCGGAGATGCGCAATGACACTGCCTTCATGGATCGATTGCATTCGTATGTGCCCGGCTGGGAATTCCCCAAGCTGAGCCCGCAGGAACACTTTACTGATCATTTCGGGTTGGTTAGCGATTTTCTGAGCGAATGCTGGAGCAAGCTGCGGTCGCAGAACCGCGTATCCGTATTACAGGACCGCGTGTACTGGGGCGGGGCGCTTAGCGGCCGTGATATTGAAGCCGCCAATAAGACCGTCAACGGCCTCGTGAAACTGCTATTCCCCGACCCGGCGATGGCGGTTCCGGACGAGGACTTGGAGTGGATTGTGCGGCTGGCACTCGAAGCGCGTCGGCGTGTCAAGGAACAGCAGAAGCGCGTTTTCAAAAGCGAGTTCCGGAACACTCACTTCAGCTACACGTTTGGCGCTTCGGGAGTGGAGCAGTTCGTTTCAACTCCAGAGTTGCACAGCGATGAAGCAATCGAAAGTGACCCCCTGCCGCCTGGGCAGGTGTGGGCCGTAAGTCCTGGGAGCGAGACGGGAGCGGGGTTGTTTCGGATTGAAGTAACGTCAGGACCGGGCTCTGGCGTAAGAATCCTTAATCAGCCGACCCCACCACAATTCAGGGAAAGCGTACGTGTTGGGGAGCAGAACCTCTATACGCGCGCAAAGGAACTGGTCGGGGATCGTAACCCCCGTGAGCATGAGTTTTCAATTCAAATGCGTGCCATGGATGCCGACAAAAGCGGCGCAGGATTGGGGCTGCCGATATTGGTAGCACTCTGTGGTTCGTTGCTTGGCAGGAACACACGCGGTGGAACGATTGTCGTTGGTGCGCTGAACCTGGGCGGATCAGTTGAGTTGCTTCCGAATGCTGTTCGGATAGCTGAGCTTGCAGTTGATAAGCAAGCCCAGACGTTGCTAGTTCCAGTTTCGGCCCGGAAGCATTTGAACGAGCTGCCAGACGAGCTTTGGACGAAGATCAGCATCGAGTTCTACAAAGATGCCGCCGATGCCGTATTTAAGGCTCTCGTGGAGTAGTCCAACATGCCAACGACCAGTGAACCTACGATCATCTGCCCGAAGTGCAAAACTGAAATCAGGCTGAGCGAGTCCTTGGCCGCACCCATCATCGAATCGACGAAACGTCAATACGAGGCCCAATTAGCCGAAAAGGAAAACGGGATCGCAAAACGTGAGGCTGCTCTCCGAGAGGAAAGAGAAGCGCTGCACAAAGCTAAGGAATCAATCGATAACGTGGTCATGGAAAAACTCGCTGCAGAGCGTCGGCGAATTGCTGAAGAGGAAGCTAAAAAGGCCCAACGTGCATTGTCAATCGACCTCGAACAAAAGGCTGCTGAGATTGCCGCCCTCGAACACGTTGTAAAGGAGCGGGACACCAAGCTCTTAGAAGCTCAGAAAACCCAGGTTGAACTGATCCGAAAACAGAGGGAACTCGATGACGCCAAACGTGAACTGGACCTCACTGTGGAGAAGCGCGTTCAGGAGTCCATTGAATCTGTTCGACTCAAGGCCAGGGAAGAGGCCCAGGAGGCTCTCAGGCTTAGGGTTGCGGAAAAGGAGCAAACAATCGCCGGCATGCAACGGCAGATCGAAGCGCTTAAACAGAGGGCTGAACAGGGCTCCCAGCAACTCCAAGGTGAGGTACAGGAACTAGAGTTAGAAGCCCTGCTCACGACAGGTTACCCCCAAGACGCGATTCTGCCCGTCCCGAAGGGGGAACACGGGGGCGACATCATTCAGTGCGTCAATGGGCCACTTGGCCAGCCCTGCGGCAAAATCCTCTGGGAGGCAAAACGAACGAGGCACTGGAGCGAAGGCTGGCTGTCGAAACTGCGAGAAGATCAGCGTATTGCCGGTGCCGATGTCGCGGTAATTGTCTCTCAGGCTCTGCCGGAGGAAGTAGACACGTTTGGCTTGATCGACGGCATCTGGGTGTCTGCGGTTCGCTGCGTGGTCCCTGTCTCCATGGCTATCCGCCACGCATTAATCGAAATTGGTGCGACGCGCAACCTGCAAGTTGGCCAGCAGACCAAGATGGCCATGGTCTACCAATATCTGACTAGTTCGCGATTTCGCCACCGGGTCGAGGCCATTGTAGAGAGGTTCGCCGACATGCAGGCGGACCTGGACCGTGAACGGAAGACGATGACGCGCCTTTGGGCAAAGCGCGAACAGCAGATCAGGGGCGTCGTTGAAGCCACTGCTGGGATGTATGGCGATTTGCAGGGAATCGCTGGTAAAACGCTGAGGGAAATCGAAGGCCTGAACGTAAGTATGCTCGGCGACGGCAGTGAAGTGGGTAGCGCCCGTGGGGGAAGAGGGTATGAATGATCCGATGGGTTCCCTGTGGCGCAGGTGGGACTTGCATTTCCACACGCCGAGTTCCTTCGACTATGAGCGCCCCGGCATCAGCGACAGGGAAATCGTGGACTCTTTATTGGAATCAGGGATCGCCGCCATTGCAATAACAGATCACCACGTCATTGATGTTCAACGAATTCGAAATCTTCAGGCGATCGGAAACGGCAAGCTGACCGTCTTCCCAGGCATCGAATTTCGCAGCGATCAAGGTGGAGAGCCGATCCACTATATCTCTGTTTTTCCTGAAGCCTGTGATCTTGAGCATGTGTGGACAACACTCCAGGGCCGTCTCGGCCTTACACCGACCGCCATCAAGGAAAAAGGCGGAGAGGACGCAGTCTACGTACCCATAGAAAACGGCGCGACCGTCACTCGCGACCTCGGCGGTATCGTCTCGATCCATGCTGGTGCAAAGAGCAACTCCATTGAGAGCATCAAGAACCAGGAGCAATTTCAGCAGCGAATCAAGTACGACATAACCAACAAGTATGTCGATCTGATGGAGATCGGCCAGCTTCGTGATATTGACCGCCATCTGAAGATAATTTTCCCAGATACGCGTTTGGACAAACCTCTTGTCCTTTGCTCGGACAACCACGATGCCAGCCAGTACACCGTCAAAGCCCCTTTGTGGCTACGAGCCGACCCAACTTTTCGCGGTTTGTTGATGGTCCTCAAGGAGCCACGCGACCGGGTCTTCATCGGCGACCGTCCACCGGAACTCATCCGTGTACAGCAAAACCCAACCAAATACATCCGCGGTATTTATTTTACTCGCAAAGGTAGTGCTCCCGCGACGGAGCGGTGGTTTAGTGGGAGTACCCCCTTCAATACAGGCTTGGTTGCCATAATTGGAAACAAGGGAAGCGGCAAAAGTGCGCTGGCGGATACGCTTGGGCTTCTCGGAGCCACGAAAAACGCTGCTGCTTTTTCCTTTTTGAGTGCGGAGCGATTTCGCCATCCCAATCCCTGCCTGGCTGAGCACTTCGAGGCAACGATTGAGTGGATGTCGGGAGAGGCAAGCTCGAAATGTTTGGCAGATTTGATGAAACCGGAAGAACTTGAGCGATTGAAATACCTCCCCCAGAACCACGTCGAGACCGTTTGCAATGAACTTGCCCGGCCCGGAGCCGAGTCCTTCGAGCAGGAATTGAAAGCCGTCATTTTCTCACACGTTCCCGACACCGAGCGATTGGGACAAGCCACGCTGGATGATCTCGTTCGATTTCGCACGGGCGAAAAGCAGAAACGCATCGACTCCCTGCTGAAACTGCTCCGGGAATCCAGCAGATCACGAGCGCTATTGGAGGCTCAAGCCGATCCAGTCGTCAGAGAAAAGCTTATCGAGGAAATTAAACGCCGGAATCTGGAGCTTGAAGCTCATGACAAGAACAGGCCTGTCGAAGTGCAAAGCCCGGCGGCACGCGAGGGCGGCGCAATGCCGGACTCAACTCTCCTTGCGGAGATACAGGCCGCGGAAGCAGAACGAAAGCGATTGACAGACGAAATCGCTATCGCGACAGAGAAGGTTGGCGCTGCCCAACGTCGCCTCGCGGTAGCCAACCGGGTGCTTGAAAAGCTGACTAACTTCGAGAAAGACTTTGACACGTTCCGAAAATCGCTGGAGGAGGATGCCACAGAGCTCGGATTACGTGCGGATGATTTGGTGGCACTGACCGTCACGAATTCGAAACCGACCCAGATCCGAGACCAATCGCAGAACGAAGTCGTGCGCACGAATGAGGCTTTCGACGCGGTCGATCCACCCGGACTGCGACAGCAGCTTGCCTCGATAGAAGCTAGAGTCAATGAGCTTCAATCTAGGCTCGACGCACCGAACCGTGCGTACCAGACATATCTTGGGGCCCTGGCGGAGTGGCAGGCCAAGCGAGCCTCAATTGAAGGTACCGAGGACGATCCTGAATCTCTGAACGGCCTCAAGGGTCGCCTGGCCGCCTTAAGCCAACTTCCAAGCAAGATTGCTAAGTCCAGGATTGACCAATCAGAGCTCGCACTGCAGATTCACAGCGAAAAAATCGCCCAGGCGACCGTCTACCGCGAGCTCTACGGCCCTGTGCAGGATTTCATCAATTCCCATCCTCTGGCTCAGAACAAACTTAGGCTCGAATTCCGCGCGGAATTGACGAATGAAGATTTTGGTAGCCGTTTCCTGGAGTTGCTTGCGCTCAACCGGAAGGGAAGCTTCATGGGTATTGACGAAGGGCGAGCTAAGGTCGAGGCGCTGACACAGCCGGTTGATTGGGAAAGCCCAGACGCGGCCCGACAATTCCTAACACTCATGGATACCGCGCTTCACGTCGATGAGCGACCAGGACAAGGGGGCGATGTACAACTCAAGGATCAGCTCCCGAAGGGGAGGAAACCCGAAGAAGTCTTTAACCTCCTCTACAGTCTTGAGTATATCCGCCCCCGCTACGTTTTGCGTTGGGAGGGTAAGGAACTCTCGATGCTTTCGCCAGGCGAACGTGGCACGCTCCTCCTGGTGTTTTACTTGCTGATCGAAAAAGGCGACATGCCTCTCATTATCGACCAGCCTGAAGGAAACCTAGACAACCTCACGGTGGCCAAGGTTCTTATAGAATGCATCAAAGCGGCGCGGAAGCGACGGCAAGTCTTCATCGTAACTCACAATCCCAATCTTGCAGTTGTAAGCGATGCCGATCAGGTTATCTACGCGGGCATGGACAAAGAAAATGGCAACGCAATCACCTATGAAACAGGAGCGCTAGAAAACCCTGCCATGGGGCAATACGTAACGGACGTTCTCGAAGGGACACGCTGGGCGTTCGGCGTCCGGGACGCAAAGTACAGCATTACAGGCAAATAAGGCGAGGCGTATTGCTCGGGCAGCTCTCTTTATGCGGGACGGGCTGCCGCGTGCTTGAGTGCAATTCGGGGGAATCCGTCAAGGAGGAAAAATGGCAGATGGACTGGAGATCGGTCCGGACAAGATTCTTTTTCAGGATGACTACATTACGGTAAGAATCGCACGCTTTGATCCTCAATCCGGGTGCGGAGAGGTCTTGGTGGACCACAAGCGGGAACCTAGCGGCGATTACTACATCTGGGTGCACTTCAAATCCGGTGACAGCACGCGAATGGACTACAACGGCGCGAATCCGAACAGCCCGCGGCCGTGGGTTATAAACAGCTCTCACCGAAACGATACAATCACTAAAGTTGAGGCAAAAAAGATCAGATAGCTAGCCAAAGGCACACACCCGCATCTTTGATTGGGAAGGGTCCGCTGAATTGGACGTTGCTACCGCTATGGACCGGGTTTCGCGGTGCGTCTCAGCGCATTGTACCGGGCGCGTGCTTTGCTTTCGAGCTTCGCTTGACGAGAGACCTGTCGCAGGAAGTTCTCGGTCGCCGTCTTCAGTGTGTCAAAGAAATTCAACAGGCCGAAAGAAATTACACCCTTGTTCCTGGAGATAGATTCATTGCCGGGTGTGATTGCAACCTCGAACAGATTCCAGCTATGAACCAAAGCGTGTCGATACAACTTCAAAACAGCGTTCGCAAACGGACGATATTCGGCGGGAAAATGTCCGTGGATGAAAGGAGGAATCTGTCTTCCATTCTGCTTACCGTATCCGTATGACGAAATCGCATCAAGCGCGCACAACAAAGATATAGCAATTACGTGTCCGCGATGTTCGAGGCTGCCGTTGCACTTTGTGGCATCCTCAATGACATTGTTAATCTCCATGAGCATAGACTGTTCAAAGACTGCCTTCAGCACCAATGCAAATTCCTGAGAATCACGCGGGGCCTCCGGCCACGCGCTCGGTTGCCACGGAATAAATTGAACCACGTCCGCAATCGAGCCAAAGCCGCTGACAGACGGTGAAGCCAATGGCGATAGGGGCTTGAGATTGAGTTTGTAGATCACGGTTACACCCCCCGTTATGCGGCAGGCTTGCCATTTGCCGTCAGTCTCTAACTGCACCTTTACTCTTAGCGTATTCGAGGAACGCCTGAATCGAATCCTCTTTTGATATACGGCGAAGCAGGCTGACAGTGTCACCATAGCGCAAGGGAAGATCGTACAACCCATGACGCCACAGGTGCCCTTTGCCCCACTTCGATTCTACGGAGTCTTGGACGATTGTCCCCGCATGTTCAATCTGAGAACCGCCGTATAAAACATGGTCTCCATCCTGTGCCCCGCTAACAGCAATTTGGCGCAGCTGAGTCGCGATTAAGTGCTGGACGAACTCACGACCGGGGAAAATGTACTGATACACGCGCATGATCTGGTTTACGGATTCTACGTCCGTGAGACAAAATGAGTGCTGATAGCAATTGAATTGGAGTTCGCCCGGTTTCATCTCACGGACAAGGGAGATGGGGGCACGGTACTTCGCAGCCAGCGACTTGATTAAACCGATTTGTTTGGCGAGGCGCTCATCGGAATCGGCGTAGTCCTCAGTTACTCTGTCGAGTTCCTCGCGGAGAGAGCGATTGTTTGCTGTTAATTCGAGCGGCTGGATGCGTGGTAATGCGGTCACATCTTCATTGTATTTCTCGGAACAGCTTTGGAACAACTCAGGGAGAAGATTGGCCTCCCGAACAACCCTAAGCGACGGCGGATCAGCGACTTATGATTTTAGACTGCAGCTGTTAACCGAGGCCCAGTCCTTCAAGAAAATGGGACGAATAGTACGTGCGCAACCTCGCAAAATTTTGAGGGACGTGACGTACCTTTGGCCCGGATAATTCGCTAATCACCGATGGAAACGGCCCGACTTGGGGGGGGGCGAGAATATCAGCGATTGACGTTCACAGCCAGCCGCTATTCGTCTTACTGTACCTTCCCAAGATCAAGTGTATATGCGCAACCGACCGCGCCAATTATCGAGGCTGCAGCGGTCGGATAAAAATCTCCCAAAAGACTTCGGCGGCACCCTGAAAAGTGAGCTTCTCTTTCTCTCGCCCGTACGCCTGCATTCCGAGAGGTTCGAAGTACATCGTTTGGTCGTCGGATTTAACATACAAGGCTTCGTTCATTCCATGTCCGGGATGCTCGTCGGACATGGAATATTCGATGGCATCGCCGCCCATGTTCCTTCCCGACACCGAAACCGATCCCTTACACACTTTCTCACCGTCCACGTATGGGCCCGGGTTACGCCTAGTGAGTTCTCGCAGGGAATTCTCGAAGAATTTCGCTATGTATTCAAAGCCCCCGTGGCGAAAGCGATCTCTGTCGAGATCAGTAAAGCGTTTTTTGACACGCAGATTGCTGGATCGTGCTTCGTCGTAGAGGGGGCTTGCCGGAACGTCGGCGCCAGGCTGCGGCACCGTTTGACGGGTCGGCTTAGCCTTTTGCCCCAATTCATTCAATGCTCGCTTGATCGCATTCACTACATCCAGAAAAGCCTGATCGAAAGCCTGATCGATGTTGGGCCACATCGTGACCGGTCGTCCGTCTGTCGGTATCGCCAGAAGCTTTCCGAACGGCAAATCATGCCAGTCGCACGGCCGGAGGATGACCGGAATAACGCGCGCCTCACCCTTGCGGTGCCTCTCTAGAGCTCGCCCCATCTCCCGCTCGTAGCAGTAATCGGAAGCGATGAAGTTCGGACTAACCAGCAAAAGCACGATATCCGCTGTGTCGATATGGCTGTCGATAGCGTGACCTATCTCCGTACCGGCGATAATGCGGCGATCATGCCAGGACGAGATAATTCCCTGCCGGCGCAACCCAGAAAGATGCGTTTCCAACTGATCGCGCAGGTCTTCATCGGCGTGCGCGTACGAAAAGAAAAGGGTCGCCACCGTGACTCCTTGCCAGAGATTTTCGCATGGTGGAGCGCCGTCTACCAGAACGGCAGTTATGATGGCTCACTGGGATTAGGTTTCGTGGCGTTGGCGCATGATGTCAAACTTTTCAGCCCACGTGTTGTGCTGCGCGCAAGCCGGGCATTTCCGGCAATAAGGCTCCACAACAGACGCGTCTCACCGGGCTGCGTCAATCCGCCTGTGTATGAGAGACGCGATAGAAAGCAGGTCTTCGGCGTCCTCCTTGCTCATGCGCCATAGAACACGGGCTTCGTGCGCAGTCGGATTTCTGAGCATCCCGAAGACTCCCTTCACGAGATTAGCAAATCCGCTCTGTTCGCTTCGCTGGCTGTCGGTGAGCAAATCGTTGATCGCTATCCGGGGGGCTGACCCGCAAAGTGTAGCGTCAACCAATTTCGCGCCGTCCTCGCTCAAACCAGACTTCACACGAAGCTTGTCAGCAATGCTTTTTGTTGCTTCAAGTACCGCGTGAAAATAGTTGTCGGCAACCAGTTCTGCGCGGCAAAAGCGCAATACATCGGGATGGACTCCACGCGTTGTTAAGGCGGCTCTCAGTTCGTCTGCGCGGCGTTGCGCTTCTGAGAGTGTCTGCGCGCGATCCACGGCGTAGATTTGACCTGCGGCATCGACGGCCAAACCAGAAAAGGCAAGGGCGCGATTGACATTAGCTCGCATCGGCTCGAAACGCTCAGGGCATTTGGCATACCTCTCCGGTTTCATAGCCTGGCGGATGAATTCAAGAATTGCGCGGCGGTTCTGGCTATAATTCTGACGCTCGACGAAAGCGTTGTGCAGACGCTTCCACTTGGTCATGTCTGGATTCGGGTCGGCCATCTTCAGGGTTGCCAGTATGTGGCCGATCTCTGAGCCGGTTAAACCCTCTGAAGTGTCGCCCAAAGCAGCTGCGATAGCCTCAAGTTCGCTTTGTGAAAACTGCTTCTCCACAGGGCTCAAAACACCACTCCAAGCTGCTCGGCGGGGAAAAGGGCCAAAACATAATGCAGAGAGTCGGCGCCGGAACGGCGCGCAATCCATCGGCTCGATGAAAATCTGCCTTGCGTTTTGGTAAAGACCGAGTCTCCTCAGCGGATGTCGTTCCTCACTGGCTTCAACAATATCAAACAACAAAAGCTGGAGTAACTTGTGCCTCTTCCCGTGGGTACAACAGGTCGTGCAAAACGGACTCAAAGGTAGGATTGATTCGCCAAAATCGTGGTTGCTCGATGAGCGGTCTACTTAAATCAGTACGAGCCTGCAACAGACCCTCCCGTGTAAGTCTTTCGAGTGCCTGTGTACAAAAGGCATCGCTCGTTTGTGAGTGTTGGTATACAAGAGCGCCTACCGTTTCTCCTCGCTGAAGGAGAAAGCGCAACAGATCGCGCTCTATGTATGAATGAGCTTTCAGCTTGCTTTGTACCGCCTGGTGCTATGCCTCGTCGTAGGGGCGAACCTTGAGACGCGCAATTTCCTGATCTCGCTGCTTAATTTCAGCCTGTAGACCTGAGACCTGTTTTTGCCAGCTCTCCATTCCGCTGGTCTCTCGACGGCCCGATTCAGTGCGAACCTCACTTACGACGCGCAAAGCAGAAAGAACAACCAAAATCACAACGCCGGTCGGTATCAACCAATACCATTGGCGAGGGAGTAGGAAAAGTGTTAGAGCCGTTCCGACAATGACAAGGTAAGTCCATAGGCTCCTAAAGAGACCGGTAAAGAACAATGCTATCGTGGGTCGGTCAATCGACATTGTCTTAGTGCCCGGACTAAGTGAGCGGCTTAGGCGTGCTGAACCAGTAAGGCAATCCGTTAAGAACGGGCCGCGATTCAGACAACGACTTGGCGAACTGACTGTACTCGCCCAGGAATCTCTCGTACCGTTGCTGAAAGGCGTTGAGGCTGCTCTTGACCTCTGGGGGAATCTCAGTCCGTATGTTTGGCGGGAGGTATTCAAAAATTTGAGTTACGCAGATGTTCGTATATGTTCCCACTAGCGAATGAAACTGCATGAGCGCCGGGCGTACCTCAGCCATTGTGTGAGGTTGTTGCCGGTCAATCTGTTGCGAGAAATATAGCCACCAGGAATGCCACGTATCCTGGTTCGGGAGCTTGAACGCCGCATTCGCATCGGCGCGCCTCTGGATAATTTCGTGGAGCAGTATCGCATGCAGAGTGTCGTTCCTTCGGTTATCTATGAATTCTCCAAACCGATGCACGAACTCTCGAAACTTAGAGAGCGCATTTTTCGCAACGGCATCATCTCGCCTGTGCTCAAGCAGCCGTACAGCTTGCAGCTTCAACGGCGTATAGTAACTCGCCGCGACCAGAAAGATCGTCAAGCCAAGAAGCACCTTCGTTTCTGTCGGATGTTTGTCAGACAGCTGGAAGATAACGGTCGCAACGAGGGAAACAGCCGCAAGCAGAGCCTTCAGATCAAATGACCACGGCTTGCCGGTTTTTTCGTCCTCAGCCATTTGAACTCCCGGAAGGCTTGACACCGTACCCCATCTCGAACCCATGAACCGACCCTCAAACCGGCTCATAATACTCCCTCCTATCCACGGCCCCCACACGCAAAAATCGTTGCACGGATTTAGGCAAAAATCTAGAAGCACATTTTCCAGCGCGGTGTGGAAAGACCCAGCAAGTACGGATGAGAATTATGTCAAGATAAACCGACTTCGTTAGGCGGTTAGCCTTTTCGGGGTGGCGAAACAGATGGTTGAACGGAAAACTGTCTTTATCTCTTGCGGCCAATATACGGAGGAGGAGCGCGACCTGGGTAAACGAGCGCGCACCCTTGTTGAGCATCACACGCCTTATGAGAGTTATTTCGCGGAGACTCAACGACACTGAAGGCCCTATCGGAGAACATACTGCGCCGCTTGTATGAATCTGTTGGCCTCATCGTCATCATTCACCATCGCGGCAAGATCGAGGGCTGCAACACAATTCGCGCATCGGTTTGGATTGAGCAGGAAGTTGCGATAGCCACTCTGATGGAGCAAGTGCTCGGTCGGCCTCTTTACGTCGCGCGCAGAGTTGCGATGAACCAAAAACCTGAAAGACCCAAGGGACTTCTACAAATGCAGACCTCATGATCGCTGGCGCATCGCTAAGACCTGCGCGCTCCGGCGAGTATGGTGTAGTCAAAGCTGCTTGGTTGCGTAAATGGGCTCTCTGCCCTCCGCAGGCTTCCGGGCGTCAGCAATTCGGGCCACGAAACCATGTGCGCCGTGACATTCCCCGTCGCATTCGCATTCGATACCCTTACAACTAGACCGCGTTCCCCTCCTCCTTCCGGCACGTGGTCTGTCGGAGCAGAAGGGCATTCAATCGCGGATTTCTTCCAGTAGTTTTCATGCCATGTTTCAGCCACGAGCGACCCAGCGACCAATGCCGCTACTCCCGCCATAAGCGTGCGCTTGTTGTCATTCATCTTGTCACCTCAGCGTGCCCACCTATTCAAATCCCCTGACCCACGGATTCGACCAGTGGACAAAAGTGTGAAAATGAGTCCACACGTTGACTACAACACTCTCGTAAAACACAAACCGAAACATCGTTTGGAACTGCTCCATTTCAAGTGCCTCGTACCTGAATACTTCGGGATGCGGTACAGGCATCGGCGTGTATCGTCCAGAATCAAGAAGGCCTCGGAAGTTTTCCCACGGGTCTACCTGTCCCCGGTCAATAGTTTTAGCGTAGGCAAAACTCGGCGTGAAAACTCTCCAGCTCCCGAGGTGCTTTCGCTTGTAATCACGGAAATAGAGCGCGTGCGCAATTGAGCTCATCACGCGTGCATGACGTCTTAGGTCTATTCGGTAAGCGCCAGTCTTTTCGCCATCAACGATCACCAACCTTCCTTCTCGGAATGTTTGGGACTTGAGTTTCGGACTATGCTCAAACGAACGCCTCGTTGTCTCGAATACTTCGTGTGCTGCTTTATTGCTTCCGCGCTGTGTGCAGAGAATGTTCCTAACGTAGTCCACATCCAAGTTATTGTGGTGATTATGCGCCGCGCAGGACGGAACTGTTGCGAGGTTAGTCCGAAGGCTTTCGGGAAAGAAGCACTTTGGCGGTACGTGCTCCCTCCCAACCGCCAACTCATCGCACATGTAGCAAGAATCCTGCATGGTCAAATTTTAACATCCACGGCATCCGGGAGCTTGCAATTTGAGAACAGCGAGCGTCGCCTGATCTTCGGCGTTGAGGCACTTTTCTATCCTGTTAATCAACAGATCAGCTGATGTCAGCATTTCGAAAAGACATGAATGCCGAGAATCCAGCACTCTCGTACCTGGACGAGGCAATCCCTCACGAAGCTGGGCATCTAATCGTCGGCAAGGCGGTGGGTTTACCGGCCAGGGGATTGGATTTCAACGTTACTCGCCTTCCCGATGGCCGAATCGCAATCGGTGATTTCGCGACCTTGGTGTACTCTCCACCCGACGAGGAAATCCCGAACATGGAGAAAAAGTTGAAGGCATCGCTCATGCTCCTCACGGCTGGCGGTGTCGCCGGTAATATTTACGTCGGTCAAAAGGTTGGACAAGGTGCGGACGCGGATAGGAAAGAACTCGCTAGGCTGACAAATAAGCCCCTTGAAGAACTCGCAGAAATGGCTCAGCCGATCATTCATAAGCGCAGAGATGCGTTTCGCCAGCTGATGTCGAGAATCAAGGAAGCTTTTCTTGAAAAGTTGAATGACCCTACCTTACAAACCGGCAGACACAACCTGCTTACCGAGCAAGACCTGGAGGCCATCTACTACGAAAAGCAACCTGACGCACCAGTTCAAGCCGTTGACCCGTCGAAGGTGGCGATGGGAGCATCGTTAGCCACGAACCCGATGGGCACATACATTGACGAAGCGATAGCCCACGAATCCGGGCACATTGTCGTTGCCAACGAGTGCGGCATCACAGTTCATGAGATGTACGTCATGCTTACACGGGGCGAACGCGGCTATGAAGTCGGCGACTTTGCTACCGAATCTGAGGACCCATCGAACGAGCAAATCGCTGAAATGAGCGAGGCGCTTAAGACAGGTTTTGCCCTCTTCGTTGCTGGTGGAGTAGCTGGAAACAAGTTCGATGGGCTAAATGAAATAACTGAAGGGGCAGCGTCTGATAGGGAGGAACTAGAGCGATTTACAGACAGGAGTTTGGAGGAAGTGTCGGAAGATGCTTTACTCATCGTGACGGAGCAACGGCGAAGATTTCGGCGGATAAAGTCCGTCGCTCGCCAACGATTTCAAGATTTAGTGAAAGACTCCGGCCTCCAGACAGGACGCCACACTCTGCTGAACGAAGGCGACCTCCAAGGGATTTTCAACAAAAAGTAATCACACCTCCGCCGTTGCTTCGGTCAGGAAGATGAGCGCCTGCGAGCATACTCAAATCGAAGTCGTGTTATTGTGACCCTTATTTGACCAAAAATTAGTCCGGGTCAAATAAGGGTCACAGATTTCATGCTCCGCTTATAACCCTCTGATTTTGAACAGTTCCGAGCGTTGTCATCTGCGTCGCAAAGTAGTTGAATTGCCGAGCGCGCCCAGTTCTGTTAACCGAAGGGTTGCTAGTTCGAATCTAGCCCGGGGAGCCAACTCTTTTGAATTCAATCGCTTGTGAATCCGCATTCTCACGTTTTGCTTCCAGAAAATCATAGTGTCATGTAAATGTGTTTCTTTTTCTTGTTAGTTCGTCCCCTATTCATTGCACTACGATCCTGCACCTATCTTGATACCCAAGTTGCCCGCTCGAAGTGCGCGTTCTTTCATGAATGCAAAGAAGACTGGCACGAGGATGAGAACGTGGATCGTGGATGTGACCATACCTCCGACGATGGGGGCTGCAATCGGCTTCATCACGTCCGAACCGATTCCACTCTCCCACAGGATGGGCATGAGGCTGGCGAGAACCGCCGTGACGGTCATCAATTTTGGCCGCAATCTCTGTACTGCTCCTTCAATCGCAGCGGCCTCTATGTCTTCGTGCTTGAGTGGAATTCCCGAGGCGAGACGCTTGTCGAGCGATTCATGGAGATAAACGACCATGACGACGCCCGTTTCCACGGCAATTCCAAAGAGTGCGATGTAGCCCACCCAGACGGCCACGCTGAAGTTGTAGCCAAGCCAATACTGAAGAATCAGTCCCCCGGTCATGGCATAAAAGGTGGGAAAGATTAGGACGGCGGCTTCCGTTGCGGAATGAAAGACCATATAGAGGAGCAAGAAGATTACGAAGAAAACGATGGGCACAATAATCTTCAATCGTGACTTTGCCCGCAACTCGAACTCATATTCCCCGGACCATTTGTAGGTATAGCCGGGTGACAGCTTGAGTTTTTCGCGCAGAAGGCGGTCCGCTCTTGTTACAAACCCTCCGTAGTCCTTGGTCGCGAGGTCTAGGTAGACATAGCCGGTGAGAAGCCCATCTTCATCGCGAATCATGGCTGGGCCCCGGCTGAAATAGACCCTAGCAACTTCGGAAATGGGAATCTGTGCCCCTGTGGGAGTCGCAATCACAACATGCTTGAGTTCTTCGATGTCATCGCGAAAGTCCCGGCTGTAGCGGACATTGACGGGGTATCGTTGACGCCCCTCCACATTTTCTGCGATGTTTTCACCACCGATGCCAGAGGTTACCGCACGATGAACGTCTCCCACAGTTAGCCCGTATCGGGCCGCTTCGAGGCGATTCACTTCCACATTGATGTAGAAACCCTCGGCGACACGTTCGGCAAATATGGAACGGAGTTCGGGAATGCTCCCCAAGATTTGTTGTAATTGCGCCCCCGCCTGCTGAATCACTTCCACGTTAGGGCCTTGAATCTTCAGGCCTACCGGAGTCTTGATGCCCGTCAACTCCATGTCGAGCCGATTCTGCACAGGCATGGTCCAAGTGTTGGTCAGGCCAGGAAATTGAAGCTTTTCGTCCATCTGGCGAATGAGCTTTTCGTAGGTCATTCCCGGACGCCACTGCTCGCGTGGTTTGAGCATGATCGTGGTGTCGTACATATCCAGGGGAGCATTGTCAGTGGGACTATTCGAGCGGCCCACGGCACCAAAGACACTCTCCACTTCCGGGAAGGATTTTATGATTCGGTCTTGTTGCTGAAGAAGCGTCGAAGCCTGAGTGATGGAGATTCCGGGAAGGGCAGTTGGCATGTACAGAGAGGAACCCTCATACAGCGGAGGCATGAACTGACTACCAATGCGCCATGCGAGGGGAAGAGTGACCGCCAGAAAGATGAGGTTGAGCAGAAGTGTCGTTTTGCGGTGGCGCAGGCAGAAGCGGAGAACGGGCAGATACAGAGCTTGTGTCCAGCGTGAGAAGGGATTTTCTGACTCGGGGCGAAGATGGCCACGGACAAAAATGACCATGAGAACGGGAACGAGTGTGATGGCAAGAATGGAGGAGAAGGCCACGGAGAGTGTTTTTGTCCAGGCGAGAGGGCGGAACATCCTCCCTTCCTGCGCTTCGAGTAGAAAAACAGGCAAGAACGAGACGAGAATGACCAAGAGTGAAAAGAAAATCGCCGGGCCCACCTGCTTCGCCCCGCCAATGAGAATGGCTTTCCTGTCTTTGTCCGTCACTTCGGTGCCCGATTTGGCTGCAGACGCCATGCGCTCCGACAGGTGGCGATAGCCGTTTTCAACCATGACGATGGAGGCGTCGATAAGGACACCAATGGCGAGCGCCAGACCGCCGAGTGACATGATGTTCGAGCTGACACGGAGGAAGTACATGGGGATGAAGGAGGCAACCACAGCAATCGGCAGAGCCAGAATGGGAACAAGCGCGGACCGAAAATGAAACAGGAAAGCGATGGTAACAAAGCTGACGATTGCTACTTCGAGAAGAAGATCGCGTTGCAGAGTTTTGATGGAGTCATGAATCAGCCCAGAGCGGTCATAGCCTGAAACGATCTCGACGCCAGCAGGAAGTGCGGGTTTGATTTCAGCAAGTCTTTTCTTCACGCCATCAATCACTGTGAGCGCGTTCATGCCGTCACGCATGACGATGATGCCCCCGATAGCTTCGCCTTCTCCGTTCCACTCGGCAACTCCTTCCCGAATATCCGGGCCAAATGCGACGGTACCGAGGTCACGGACGAGGACTGGGGTCCCGTTCTTTGTTGCGACGGGAACGCTTTCGAGATCCTGGAGCGAACGCAAGTAACCCAAGCCGCGGATCATGTAGCGAGCACCAGCCATTTCAAGAACGCGGCCCCCAACCTCATTGGTTGAATCGCGAACGCGCTCAATCACCATGGAAAGCGGAATGTTATAGGCGCGAAGTTTGTTGGGGTCCAGATTCACTTGATATTGCCGGATGAAACCGCCCGTTGAGGCAACTTCTGCCACACCCGGAACGGTTTCGAGTTGAAAACGGAGATACCAGTCCTGAAGGGTGCGCAATTCGGCAAGGCTGTGGCGGTGAGAATGATCGATGACGGCATATTCATACACCCAACCTGCGCCAGTGGCGTCAGGCCCTATCATTGGAGAGACATTCTTTGGCAGCACCCCTTGCAATTGCTGGATGTATTCGAGCACACGGGACCGCGCCCAATACAAGTCCGTTCCATCTTCGAAAACAACGAAGATGTAGGAATCACCAAACATGGTTTGGGCTCTCACGGCCTTAACGTGGGGAGCAGCGAGAAGAGTTGAAACGATGGGATAGGTCACTTGGTCTTCGATGATGTTCGGCGGCTGACCTTCCCAGGGAATGTGGACGATCACTTGTACATCGGAGATGTCTGGCAGGGCGTCGAGAGGAATGTTTTTGAGCGACCAGATTCCGGCCAGGAGTAGCAGGAGGGTCCCCGTGAAAACCAGGAAGCGGTTGTTCGCGCACCAATCAATGACGCGGGAGATCATGGCTACATGCCTCCTTGCGCCTGGAGGCTGAGTTGCTTTGTTGCAAGGGAAGCACCGTTCTTGAGCGCTGTGACGGTGACCTTCCACGTTCCACCACTTTCAAGCATCACCTGGCCTTCGTAGACACCATTCCCTTTTTCAGCAAGCGGCGTGACGACGTTCATGGCGGCCATGCCCATCTCCGGCATACCGGCCATATAGCTGCGAACGCTGACCTGAGCGCCCGTAACCGGCGAGCCGTCGGCAGTGAACAATTTGACGCGATACAGGTTTTTCCCCTTTTGCGGAGTTTGGGGTTCGGTTGAGAGATCGATTTGAACCGTGCTCTGGCTGGCTGAAGTGACCTTAGGCTGTGATGTGGTGGCCCCTGGAGGCGGGGAACCATACGAACCAATTGCGGCTTGAAGCTGGCTTTCAGAATCGATCAAGAAGTTTGCGGAAGTAACAATGCGTTCTCCGGCGTGCAAGCCCTTTAGGACGATGTACTCGTCGTTTGCTTGAGGGCCAAGTTGAACCTCACGCGGCTCCAGGTAACCGCTGCCACGATCCACGAAAACAATTTGCCGCGTTCCAGATTGCAATACTCCGCTTACCGGAATGGCCAATTGCTTCCTCAGATTCACGTCCACACTTACATTCACAAACATCCCGGGAGAAAGGGTGAGTTGCGAATTTGCGAAAACCAAACGGGCGCGAGCGGTGCGCGTGGTTATGTCCACATCTGGGTAAATGAAATCCACCCTCCCCCGGAATACACGGCCTGGATAGGAATCCACGGTCAGAGATGCCGGTGAACCCACTTTGATGCGACCCAAGTCATTTTGGAAGATCTGTGCGAGGACCCAAACCGTAGAGAGGTCAGCAACGGTGTAGAGCCGCGTATCCGGCTGCACCATTAAGTTGGGAAGAGCATTGCGCTCGGTGATATAGCCGGAAACAGGAGAGTCAATTTCCAGGGTTTCGCCAACCTGTCTAGTAGTTTCTAGACGGGCGATTTCTTGTGGAGGAATGTCCCATTGCATCAGGCGTTCACGAGAGGATTCTTGAAGGGATGCGATGCCTGTCGCAACGCCGGGAACTGTGCTTTGCGAGAGGTTTTGCGCATTCTGCTTAGCAAGAAGGTATTCGCGTTCGGCGGTAACAAGTTCCGGGCTGTGAATGGTAAATAGCGGCTGGCCCTTCTTCACGTATTGGAACGTGGCATCCGCAAACACCTTCTCGATGTGGCCGGAAATGCGCGTTTGCACGTAAGAAACGCGGCGTTCGTCAATCGCGACCGTCCCCGTCGTGCGAATGGTGTCCTTCAAATCCTTCCGCTCGACGACCCCGAACTTCACACCAATGGATTGCAGCCGGTCGGGCGAGAGCTGGATGGGAGAGAGTGGTGTCTCCGCAGGTGGAGGTGACACCGTGGGAGTACTTACCTCCTGCTGCGGCGCAGGATAGGAAGCGGGTACAGCGGCAGTGCGTGTCCCAACGGGACGGTGTGACCACCACCAGAAACCAGCAAGCACTCCGACCAGAACCAGGTTTGCGACGAGCACGATGATGAATGCAGTTCGATAGTTTTTCATGGAACGATTCCTTTGTGCCGCTGTTCAGCGCAGCGTTACTCCAGTCAGTTCTTCCATCTGTGCCAAGGCGGTTTCGTGTTCAGAGAGCGTCTGCCAGTATTCTTCGTCAAGCTTCAAGACATCGAGGAAGGATGCGAGCAAGGCCTGGAAATCCTGGCGGTTGGATTGATACGCGGCCATTCCCGCCTGTAGCTCGGCGCGCGCTTGCGGTATTAAGCCTTCGCGATAAATCTTCAGCAACTCCGCTGATTTTTCCGCCGTGAGAAATTGCCGGCGAAGCTGGAAGGCGGTCTGCTGCGATTGCATTTCAAATTCACTCTTTGCGCGGTCCCGGTCGGCCTCGGCTTGGGCTAGTTCGGGCCGTTGGCGACGGCTCCGGTAGATCGGAATGCGCATGCCCACGGTGAATTGGTAATAGGCACGGAATTGCGAAGGGTCT